>Ga0070741_10007419_pt1 | contig 22677 bp, 22 predicted proteins | sample Coa_R1_4_FD_66440 | JGI IMG/M metagenome (GOLD analysis project Ga0070741, IMG submission 66440) | Surface soil microbial communities from Centralia Pennsylvania, which are recovering from an underground coalmine fire - Coalmine... | ecosystem: Environmental > Terrestrial > Soil > Unclassified ... | reverse complement strand
CGGTTTCTTTGTCTGAGATGGCGGCGAGCGCATGGACGTGTTCTTCGACGCTGGTGCGGATGCGGTGGCGCTGCTGGTCGGTGAGTTGGATGTTGGCGTAGTGGTCTTCGATGGCGGCTTCGACGGCTTCGACTCGGTGGTGGGGTTGGTCGCAGAGGTGGGCGGTGCGGCCGCCGCAGATGAAGTAGTCGTAGAGGCCGCCGTGGCGTCCTTTGGCGCGGGTGAAGAACAGGCGCCGGCCGCAGGCGGCGCAGTAGAGGGTGCCGCGTAGGTAGGAGTGGTGGATCCAGCAGCGCTCGCCTGACTGGCGCTGTGAGTCGAGGAGTTGCTGGACCTTTTCGAAGATGGCTTCGTCGATTAGGCGTTCGTGGCGGCCTTGGGCGATGATGCCGGCGTAGCGGACGACGCCGATGTAGTAGTCGTTTCGGAGCAGTTGTTGCAGTCGGTTGGGGCCGAGGACTTTGGCGGTTTTCTTGCGTGAGGGGCGCGAGCGCAAGCCGCGGGCCTCGAGGACGGCGGCGAGCTCGATCAGTGAGTAGTTGCCGGTGGCGTAGAGCTCGAAGGCGAGCTTGACCAGCGGGGCGCGTTCGGGGTCGATGGTGATGGTGCGGATCTCGCGGCCGTCGATCCAGTCGCGGCCGTTGAGGTAGCCGATCGGGGCGCGGTAGGGCGTGCCGCCCTTCTTCGCCTTCTGGGTGGTGCCCTTGAGGATCTCGGTGGCGAGGTTGCGGCTGTAGAACTCGGCGATCGAGCTCATGATCCCGTGCAGAAGCAACCCGGACGGGGTCTCGTCTATGTTTTCGGTGGCGGAGATGAGTTGGGCGCCCTGGCCGCGGATGCGCATGACGATGGCGACGTCGTCGGCTCTGTTCCTCGCAAGCCTGTCGACTTTGTGCACGAGCACGGCATTGATGTCGCCTTGCTCGAGGCGGGTGAGCAGCGCTTGCAGGCCGGGGCGGTTGGCGGTCTTGGCGGATTCGCCACGGTCGACGAACTCCTCCACGACTTGTAGGCCGAGGCTGGCGGCCTTGCGCGCGCACGCTTCGCGCTGCGCGGGCAGACTGAAGCCTTCGGCGTCGTAGTCTTTGTCTGCCTGCTGGGCGGTGGAGACGCGCATGTAGATGACCGCCCGGCCCGTGTCGGCGGTGTCTGTCGCCTCGTCTTGCGCCTCCTCTTGGGCGTAGGCCCAGGTGTTTTCGTTGTTCATTGCGTTCGTTTTCCTCCCTTCGTCGCATCGTGCGGTGGGTTGAGTGCGGTGATCTTGCGCTGTAGCTCGGATCGCACCCGGTCGGCCTCGGCGTGAAGCCGCCGGTAGTGCTCTTGTGCCGCGTCGGCTTCTGCCTTCGCGACCGCCAGCTCGTCCTCGATCGCGGCCAGCGCCTGCTCGAGCAGCCTGCGGGCCTGCTCGGTGGCCTCCTCGGCCGACAGCGGCGGCCCGGGCGGTCGTCGGCCGTGCAGGCCGAGCTTGAGCCGCTGCTGGTAGTAGCTGGCGCGGATCGCCGCCTCGCTGCGACCGGTCTCGGCCGCGAGCGTGCGGACGGCGTCGGAGAGGCGCACACCCTCGGCGGTCAGCTTGGTCAGCGCCGCGTACGTCTCCGCCGCCTTCGTCACCCGCAACCCAACCCTCCCGTTGTTACTAGTGTTACATATTTTACCATAAGTGACACTGATGTTGCAACATGTTTGATTTGTGGTTCATGTTTTGTTTGGCGGCCCCGGACTGTTTAGGTCCGGGGCCGCCTGCCATCCGCGCGGTTAGGCGTTGAGCGCGTCGATCTTGGCCTGGATCGACTGCTTCCGCTCCTGTGCCGTCTCGCGGAGGTTTTCGTACTCGCTCTTGGCTTGCTCGGCCCGTTCCTTGGCGTGGGCGATCTCGGCGTCGATCGCCTCGATCGCCCGCGTGAGGACGGCGGTGGCGGACTCGACCGCGTCAGCGGTCGTCGTCTCGCGCCGGCGTGAGCGAGCGGGCGTTGCGGTGCCCGACCGGGTGTGGGCGTAGTAGGCGCCGCGGATGGAGTTGAACGGCTGTCCGTACTCCTCCGCTGCCTGGCGGAAAGCGTCCGCCTTCCGCACGCCTGAAGCCACGAGGGCTTCGACCCGTTCGTACACCTGCTGAGCCTTGGTCAAGACTCAACCCTCCTTTCTTGAGGGGTCGTGGATGGCTTGGCGGCGACCAGAACCCCCTCTGGTTCCGGTCACCGGTCGGCCATCCAGCCGCTCCCCGCTCACGCCCGCCTGCCTGGCCTGCTCGGCTATGTGCGCCAGCCGGGCCTTGGCAATCCGTACGTACTCCCGCTCGCGCTCGACACCGAGGAACCGCCGACCCTCGCGCAGCGCGGCGATCCCCGTCGTGCCTGAGCCCGCGAACGGATCCAGCACCAACCCGCCGGGCGGGCAGACGAGCCTGATCAGCCAGCGCATCAGCTCGACCGGCTTCACCGTCGGATGCGTGTTCCGCCGCGCCTTCAACCCACCGAGGCCGTACACCGGCGCGCTCCTCGCCGGTAAGCGCTCGCAGCCTATGTCGCGCTCGCGGCGTGAGGCTTTGGCGCAGTAGAAGAACCGGCTCGGCTGGATCTTCGGCCGCGAGCGGTCGAGCACCCGGACCACACACGCCGATGTGCAGCGCCGAGGCTGACACCGGGGTGCGTGGCTGAGCGTGACATTGCACGGCCAGCGACCAGGCGCTGTGTCGGCAGTGGTGATACGGGCGTCGTCGATCCCGAGTCGCCCGGTGCCCCAGCGGGCCTCAGTGTCGGCGTGGGTGCCTTCGAGCGGGGCGCGGGCGAGCAGGATCGGCTCGTACGCGGGTTTCAACGTGCTCGACCGGCCATCGACGAGCCGGCCTTTGGGAACGCCGCTGCCGTACAACCACAGCAGCTGGTCGCGCACCTCAAAACCGGCGTCCTCGACTCCCGCAGCGAGTCGATGAGCTGTCCGTGGCGCACCGAACGCGACCATGTACCCTCCCGGCTTCAACACGCGCAGACACTCTTCCGCCCACGTCCGCGTCCAGTCCTCGAATCCCTTCGAGCCGTTGTGAGCGTTGTCCCAGGGCTCGTCGCGGAAGCCGATGCCGTAGGGAGGGTCGGTGACGACCGCGTCCACGGACCGCGCCGGCATGCCGGCAAGGAGGCCGATGGCGTCTGCTTCGTGGAGTTCCCATGATCCGGTTCTGGCGGCGGAGGAGTGGCTCATCGGGTATCTCCTTGTCCGCTCAGCGCCGCGACGGCGCCGTCGACGGTTGCGGTCGCGAACAGCTTCTGCGTGCCCGCTGGCAGCGTCTCGATCAGGCTCTGGATGTACTCTGCGCGCGCCGCGTCGTCTGTGACCCAGACGACGCGCGGGAACAGCCCGTGCTCTGCCTGCTCGCGGCCGCTTCGGTACAGGTTGACGTAGGCGTGGAGCTTGCGTTCGAGCGCGCCACGTCCCTCAGTGCCGAGATCGAGCTCACAGAACGAGAGCTGCTCGAACTCGCCGACAGCGAGGCGAACGTAGGCGTCCGGCTTCACGCGCATCGTCTTGCCGATCGGCGAGGCGTACGTCCGCACCGGTTCCACGTCGAACGACAGCAGCTCGAGCTGGCCGGCTCGCTCGGCGTCGACGACGGCGACGTAAAGGTCGCCGATAGCGAGCGTGTGCGTCACGAACAGCAGTCCCGGCTCGTGCACACCCCGACCGGACGGCATCGGCTGAGCGTGCAGGTGGGCGAGCAGGCGATGTCCGGCTGGGGCAAGCGCGTGCACCTGGCCGCTGCTGCCCGCGCGGTGGCCGCCGATCCGTCGCTCGAGCCGCGTCAGCAGCCCTGCCCGCGTCAGCCGGTGAAGCGTCCTTCCGCACACTCGCGAGCGGGCACTCTCGGTCGTCAGCTCCGAGAAGAACAGGCTACGGAGCTGATCGGTCCGCGCGAGTCGGAACGTGGCGACGGTCTCCAGGATCTGTCGGTCGCGCTCCGGGAGCTCGGCTGCCAGCTTGAGGAGCTGGCGTCGACCGACCCGCACGGAGACGGCCGAGGCGGGCGGGCGAGTACGGATGAAGTCATCCCTGGGATCGGGATGAGTCGCGTCGCTTGTTCGCCGCGATCCCCCTCGCGGAGCGGCCTGGCGGCTGCGGTGAGTTGACGCGAGAGAATCAGCGACAGGATCACGCATCTAACCCTCCTCGGGCGGCTACCTTCGGCCGCCAGTTCCACCAAACCACGCCTGCCGGGTAGCCGAAGACAACGATCGCGGAGGCGAAGGGGGCGGCGGTCGGTGCGTTGCTGAAGCGGAGGCGGTCGCGGAGGAAGCGGATCTCGGCGTGGCGGCAGTAGTCCCACCACCAGCCCGTCTCCGTGTGCACCGGCAACAGCGCCACGACGACGGCGCCGCGCTTGGCGGCGTCGAAGGCTTTCGCGATCCAGGCGCTGATCGTGCCGCCGTAGGGCGGGTTCATCCAGCAACGCCCCCGCCAGGCTTGTTTCAGCCCGTCCTCGTCGGGGGTGTAGTAGTGCCGGCATTTGGCGTTCTCGGGGAGAGCGCAGACGTCGAGCTCGAACCGAAACTCCTCGTTCAGCACCGCGAACAGGTCAGCCGGTGTTTCCCACCGGTCGGTGCCGATGTGCTCATGCCCCGCCATTTGGGGAAGATGGGTTGCGACCGCGGCTCGAACCAGTCGGGCTGTCAGCGGGCTGCCGGAACGGCTCGCGTGTTCTCGTGCCTGCGACCATGCCGCACGCATCCGCTCGGGTTCGCGAAGCAGCGGCGTGAGCTCGCGCGCCTGGCGCTCACTCACCGGACTGTCTCCCATGGGAGACAGCGCCTCCAGCACTTCGACGGATTGGATGAGTCGGTGCGCGTGCGCTCTGCGGAAGCCCCAGCGCTCGAGGCAGTAGTCCTCGAAGCTGGTGTGGGTGGCGCGGTAGAGGCGCTGGTCGCGGATTTCGATCAGCGCCTGCCCGACTTCGACGAAGGTGGCGAGGCCGCGCTCGATCACGCGTTCCAGCGTCTCGAGCCGCAGCCGATCCGTCAGCTCGAGACTAGGGGCCGCGTGTGCGGGGGCGGCCCGGGTCATGGTTGCCTCCGGCGGCGTCCAACCGGCTGATCGCCCACGTCGTCCACGGGCTGTGTCTGCTGCTGGTGGCGGGCAGCCAGTGCCTGGTCGACGGCCTTGGGGTCTTTGCCGTAGCGTTGGGCGGAGGTGTGGCGGATGGCGGTCGGGTTGCTGATCAGGGGTGGCGGGGTGAGCGTGCGCAGGCTGCAGGGGGCGGTGGTCTGGCCGGGGGCGAGGCCGATGCGGGCGATCGCCTCGAATGCGCCTAGGTGCTGCAAGCCGTCGGCGGTGATGCCTGGGAGCTGGCGGGCGAGTAGCTCGGCGTCGTCGGCCGTTTGGCGAAAGGCCAGGAGCGTCGACGTGTTGGTCAATGCTGCACGGGCGACGTGGCGTGGCAACTGGGAGGCGCTCTGAGTAGCCAGGGTGAGGCCGACGCCCATGCCGCGAGCGGTCTCGAACAGATTGTCGAGCGGCACCGGGATGTCGCCGAGCGCGGTCGGTTCGTCGACGTAGGCGAAGAAGGGCGTTCTCCCGGCGGGCGGGGTGGTGGCGCGGGCTTGGACGGCGCTGAACAGGCTGTGCAGCACGAGCGCGCCGGTGAGGCGGGCAGCTGGCGTGCCGAGCCGGCCGGGTGATAAGGAGACGAGGAGGATGCGGTTGAGACGGATCGCTTCGCGGAGGTCGATGCCGTCGGGTTGGGAGAAGACGGTGCGGATTAGGCGGCGGCCGAGTAGCTGGGTCAGCTTGTTCAGGGGGGCGCCGAGCTGGTTTGCACGCTCGGCTGGTTTCATCGCTTCGAATGCGGCCCAGGTCGCCTGCAGTAGCGGGTCGTTGAGTCGCCCGACGAGCTGTTGGCGGTAGCTGTCGTTGCTGAACAGGTAGGGGAGGTCGCCGAGCGTGGCGGTCGGGTCGTGGGCGAGCGTGACCAGGCCGGCCCGCAGCCATTGCTCGCTGCGGACGCCCCAGCTGTCGCGGAAGATGTCTTTGAGCACGCCGAGGACGAAGTCAGCGGCCAGGTCCGGGTCGCCTCCGGGCGTGAACACGCGCAGCCCGGGGATAGCGCCGCCGGAGGCGGGGTCGATCACAATCACGTCGGCGACTCGGTCGGGCGGTATCGCCGTCAGCACGTCCTGAATCAGGTCGCCCTTGCCGTCGAGGACGAGGCAGCCGCGGCCGTCGCGGACGTCGGCGGCGATCAGATTGGCGAGCAGGCTCGACTTCCCCGAACCGGTCGGCCCACAGACGAGCGTGTGGCTGAGCCCGCCCTCGACGGGCTGCGCGAGCGTGCGGCCGTGCGCTTGCGGCCAGGTGGAGACGCCCAGCAGCCGTCCGGAGGTGGGGAGTTGGCGGTCGGGTGGCAGCAGCGGGCTGGTGCCGAGGTCGAGGCCGGGCACAAACGGTGCTCCGATCGGCCAACCGACCAGCCCAGCAAGCTCGCCAGGGGAGAGGAGGTCGCCGCCCCGTGGCCGCCTTCGCAGGGCGTCCTCGACGCCGAGGGCGCTCAGCCGGCGCACACGCAGGCTGCCATAGGCGCCGCGGCGCGACCGGTAGACGCTGACGACGCGGCCGAGCAGGTGCGCGCCACGCTTGGGGTGACCACAGGCGACCGCGACCAGCAGGCGGCAACGGAGCAGCGGTCCGCTCTGCTTCGACCTGAGGTTGGCTAGGACATGACTGTCTGCGCTCGGGCCCGCGAACAGGCCGAGGCTGCCGGCTTCGCGTTCGGACGGTGGCAGGACGGTGGGGTGTCCGGGTTGGAGCGCGACTTGGAGGAGGAGCGCCTCGCCGGGGCTGAGCGGTCCTAGGGCCGATAGGAGTCCGGTCGACGCCTCCGCCGTATGGTCTGTGCGCAAGATGGTGTGCCGGAGTGACCAAGCGAGCCGGACGCCCATCCGCCAGGCAGCGTGGGTGATGTCCGGTCTCGGTTCGATCCGGGTGCTGGGGGCGAGGCCGCGCAGCTGCCCGCAGACCGTGTCCAGTGTCGCCTGGTCGGTGCGCAGCAAGTGGCGGATGCCCTGCTCGCTCGCCACCGTCTCCAGCACCACCGCTGAGCGACGCGGCAAGCCGGCGACGGCAGCGAGCACTGCCTCGACGACCTGCTCGGCGAGGTCGTTGCCGAAGCGCAGTTCGACCGTCGCCTGTGGGCGCTCACCGCCGATCAGTCGCTCGAAGAGGTGACGAAGCCAACCGGTCATGCCACTTCCTCCACGGAGCTCGCGCCCGAGGCCTGCGACCCAGGATCTGCGTCTTCTTGGCGCTGTTCGAGCAGCCGGCGCGCCATCAATGCCAAGGCCGTCGCCAGCTTGGCTTCGTCGATCTCGGCCAACAGCCGTGACCGCACACGCACGCCGCGTGGCGCTTGCTTTCCTGCTCGCTGTCTCGGGCGGGCCATACAGGGCGCTCCTTCTAACCCACCCGGCTTAGTTGGTAACAACAATCACTATCGCACATGTTGTCAGTCATGTCAACAACATTTTCTTGCTCGATCACGGTCACCATCTGTTGTTGCGCCACCAGTGGATGGCAACGATGACGCCTGCGATCGCGACCGCCGCGAGCAGGAAGCTGGCGATCGGTCGCAGCAGGTCGGCGATGAGGCGGATCGCGATCGCGGCGGCGACGATGCCGACGATCACCCGCAGCCAAGGACTGGACGGGTTCATCGCCCGCTCCGGGTGCGAGCGATCAGATCTGCGGGGTTTTGTACGGGCACGGCTGTGCCCGTACTGTCGAAGCCGCCGAGGTTATTGGCGAAGCTGCAATGTTTCCGGGGTGCCGGCGATGCGGATGAGGACGTCGAGTCCGAGTTGGTAGCTGTCGGGGAAGCAGAGGAAGCCGTCCCGGTCGACCATCTTGAAGTAGGCGATGCTGGAGCCATCGTAGCCGGGGGCGCGCAGCGCGATGCTGATCTCGGCGATCTCGCCCGGTTCCGTGTCGGGGACGTCGACGTCGGCTGGCGAGACGATCAGGCCCGGCCCGAACTGCGGTCCCTGCCGTTCCATTCGTCGGCCGTGCCAGGGGACGTTGCCGGTGTTTCGGATCCGCCAGGTCTTGACGAAGATCTCGCCTGGCGCCATCAGCGTGCCGTGCGGGACCGTGTCATCGACGAAGCTCGAGGCTGCCCCCTTCAGTCTGCTCAGCGAGTCGGGGCCAGTGTCCAAGCCCGTGACGGCCGCGTTCAAGCTGCGCTGCGCGGGGACCAGCGGCTTGACGACGGATGCGAGTTCGCGACCGAACGGATCGCTCGCGACCGGAGCCTTGCCAGATCCCCCGGGTCAGCACGACCGCGAGGGCGGCCGCAGCCACGACGACAATGACCCCGGCGACGAGCAGCCACCATCGCCTGGAAGGGCTCCGCCCGGAGGAGGGCTGTGCTGGAGGTTCCGACGCGATCGGATGCGGCAGCGTCGCAGCGGGGATGGCCGCCAACGCCTGTGGCGGGATCGTCTCCCCGGCAACGGTCGCCTGGCTCGGCAAAAACGCAAGCCGGAGCGCGTTTGCGAGGGCCCCGGCAGAGCCGAACCGTTCGGCCGGAGACTTCGCAAGTGCGGTGGCGAGCACGGCATCGACCGTCTGGGGCAGTTCGGGTCGCGTCGCTGTCACTCGCGGCGGCGGGTCCTGGAGATGGGCCTTGATCGCCGCGACGTCGGTCTCCCGGGTGAACGGAGGCTTCCCGGTCAGGCACTCGAAGATGACGCAGCCGAGCGCGTAGACGTCCGCACGGCCGTCGAGCGGCTTCCCCTCGATCTGCTCGGGCGCGCAGTAGTCCACCGTCCCCAGGAACGAGCCGGTGCGGGTCATGCGCCCGTCCGTGGCGACTTTGGCCAGCCCGAAGTCGGAGAGGAACGCCTTGCCGCCCGGCTCGGCGATCAGGATGTTCGCGGGCTTCACGTCGCGATGGACGAGCGACGTCGCGTGTGCAGCGTCGAGTGCACTCGCGACCTGCTCGACCACCTGCGACGTCCGCTCCGACGACAGCCGCCGCTTCTCGACGAACAGCGTCCGGAGATCGGTTCCCTCGACGTAGCGCATGGCGATGTAGAGCACCCCGTCGTGCTCGTCGGCGTCGTAGATCGGTACGACGTTCGGATGGTCGAGTGAAGCCGCGATTTGCGACTCTCGGATGAAGCGCTCACGGAAGACCGGGTCGTCGGCGAGCTCGAGTGTGAGCAGCTTCAGGGCCACCTTCCTCTTGAGGCGCTGGTGAGTCGCCAGATAGACCGTCCCCATGCCGCCGCGTCCAAGGATGGATTCGATCCGGTAGCCGGCGAAGGTTTGCCCGATCTCGGGCTGCCGCTGATGCATCGCTCGCGGAGTGTTACACGAGGCCTTCGGAAACCCTGTCGCCGCTGCGTCACGGCGCTTTCGGTTGGCCGGACTGTGAAAGCGCGACTTCGCGACGATACGAGCTCGCCGTCATCTTTCGCCCATGGCGGCCCTGGCAAAATGGCTCGACGCTTCGGACGGGCAGGAGCAGACAACCAGACCGCCTCGAAATCTGCGACTCGGAACCTCACGATACGGCATGTCGCGGTTTCGGATCTTTGCGAGTAACAGATAACCGACTCGACCCGCGTTGGATATCGCATCGAGTCACAAGATGAGAAGACGAACACGAGCCATGCGGGGGAGGCCCTCAAGGATGACGGGGCATGAACGCTAGTCAGCGCAATGAGATCCTGAACAAGCGGGTTGCTGAGTACGCCGAGTACGGCTGGTTCATCGAGTCATCGTCTCTTGTCTGGCCCCAGTCGGAGCTGTAGCCTTGCTCAGCCATGGGGCGAGCCGCTGTACTCGGGATCGTTCTGGCTGTACTGCTTTGGCTCGTGCCCGTCATCGTAGGAGCTCGCGTCGCGAAAAGACGTGGGCGGAGCCAACTAGGAGGAGCCATTCTTGCTGTGTTCCTTGGGTGGCTAGGAGTCGGCCTCGTCTTGCTATTACAACGGGCTCCGGGTGCAGCTGGTTCTGACGAGGCCGACTATCGCTTTTGGTGGGTTGTCGCGCTTCACCGCGCACTTTCGTCATGGCGGGTCGCGCTTGCAACGTTCGGCTTGGTACTTGTAACTGGATGGGCTGCTGGTTTGAATCTTCTCTTCGCTTTAGAGATGGCGGTAGCTGCGACTGTGGTTTCTTCACGTGGTCGTGATGCGGATGATGGAGGGATTTGCGTACAACGTGAAGGAGCGATGGCGCAGCACGGCCGGTGGTCCAATTGAGAGTCGAGTACGCAGCGTGAGTCCACCCACCGGAGCCGTTGGCTTGCCTACCGATCGAGACACAATCGATTGACCCCAAGCGTCAGCGACGTTGCGAGAACCGTCCTTGCTCTTCGCCCAACCAGGCGACGCAGGGTCGATCGTCGGACCTATTCGTGCGGAAGCACCTGAACGCGAAAGGCCAGAAAGCGATCGCAACGGCGATCTCCGATTTCGTCGGCCCGCGCCTCGCGCGAGGATAGGGAACGATCCGTGTCGGCGACGGATCGCAGCTACAAAGCAACAGTCGGTCCAGTCGGCCGTGCTTCATGAGACTTCAACGACCACTCCTTCGGCGATCCGCCCTTGGGCTCGGTGGGCTTGTGATCGCGGCTGGCGTTGCTGTGTTCGCGGTTCAGACCACGTCGGGGCGATCCTCGCGACCTTCTCTTCGCCGCCCTGACGCAAGCCCGAGGGCAAGCTCGGCGATGACCACGGCCAACGTGAAGGCCAGAGGCACGAGACCACACCCCCGGCCTCGGTCCGCGCGCTGTCCATGCGCCGTCGGGATGCGCGTCGTCCGATTCATCGACCGTTCGCGCACGATTCGTCTGCCGGATGGCAAGACCTCGCCACGGGTGCTGGTGACCGTGGTGCGCTATCCGGCGCCAGGCAGTCCTTCCGGAACCGATCTGACCGATGCTCCGACCGAACGCGCCTCGAGCCCGTTCCCTCTGATCGTGTTCGGGCACGGGTACACCGTGACTCCCGCTCCCTATGCACGCCTGCTCCGAGCGTGGGCCAGCGCCGGCTACGTGGTCGCGGCGCCCATATTCCCGCTCGAGAACAGGAACGCTCCTGGTGGGCCTAACGAGTCCGACTTGGTCAACCAGCCCGCCGACATGCGCTTCGTCATCTCCCGGATGGTCGCAGCCGGCGATGCCGCGGCCAATCCTCTTCGACGGATGATCGACCCGACACGCATCGCCGTCGCAGGTCACTCCGACGGCGGTGACACCGCGCTGGCCGCCGCCTACGATCCACGTTTCCGCGACGCGCGAATCCGGGCGGCGGTGATCCTCTCCGGAGCGGAGATCCCAGGGCTCGGCGGACTCACCTTCCCGCGCGGAGGCCCACCTCTTCTTGCCACGCAGGGCACCGCCGACACGATCAACCCGCCTGCGTTCACATACGCCTTCTACGACATCGCGCCGCGCCCGAAGTTCCTTCTGACCCTGGTGGGTTCCGAGCACCTCCCTCCCTACTCCTATCAACAACCCCAGCTCGGGATCGTCGAGCGAGTCACCATCGCCTTCCTCGATCACTACTTCAGGCGAGGGTCGCTCCGACGGCTGATCACTCTGGGAGACGTCTCCGGAATCGCGCACCTGGCGTCGAGCCCTTAGCTAGGGGCAGCCGCATGCCGTGCCAGGCTGTTGCGCTGCACTCTGACCCGCGCCAGACTTGGGTTTGATGAAAATGCTGCAAGGCTTGGAGAGTGGCTCGATGGTCGGCGCGTACCGAGTTGAAGCTCCAATCGGTCACGGCGGCATGGGGAGCGTGTATCTGGCTAGGCACGTTCGCTTGGGCCGAAAGGCGGCGCTGAAGGTGCTACGGCCCGAGCTTGCGGACGATCCAGGCTTTCGCGAGCGGTTCATCCGCGAGTCCGAGCTCGCCGCGTCGATCGATCATCCGAACGTGATCCCGGTCTACGACGCAGACGAACGAGACGGCTTGCTCTACATCGCTATGAAGCTCGTCGAGGGCTCGGACCTCAAGGCCATCCTCACAACAGGGGGGCCGCTTGATCCACAGGCGGCCAATAGCCTGATCGGACACGTTGCGGCGGGGCTCGACGCAGCGCACTCGGCAGGGCTCGTTCATCGCGACGTGAAGCCAGCGAACATCCTCATCGAGCGCTCCACGGGTCAGGTGTACGTGAGCGACTTCGGCGTTGCGAAGCGAATCGACCGGACCGGGATGACTCGAGCGGGATCCTTTCTCGGCACCGTCGACTACTGCGCGCCGGAGCAGATCGAGGGGAAGGAGGTCGACGGTCGAGCCGACGTCTACGCCCTCGGCTGCGTGCTGTACCACTGCCTGACCGGGCAGCCTCCGTTCGTGAAGGACAGCGAAATGGCCGTGATCGCGGCTCACATCGCCGACCCGCCGCCCGCGGTGACCACCCTGCGCCCCGATCTGCCGGCGAGTCTCGACGGCGTCGTTGCCGTGGCGATGGCGAAGCACCCTGGCGTTCGATTTGCGACCTGCCGAGCGCTTGCGGAGGCGTCCCGCCAAGCATGCCAGGGGGTTCAAGGGACCACGGTCGCCGCAGCGACTGAACCTCAGGTGCGCTTGCCAGACCGGACGTTGCCCGGGCCAACGGCCGCTGATCCGGCCCCACCTCTGCAAGCTGGGAACCTCAGCCGGCGCTCTCTTTGGCTTGGCATCGGTCTTGCCGCTGCGCTCGTCGCTGCTGGGGCAGGGGCGCTTGTCGTGTTCGCGCTGCCGACGTCTCGAAGCTCGAAGGCCCCGCCTCACACGGGCGCATCGCTCTCGGCTCAGATCGCACAGCGCCTACGTCAGCAGATCATTCCCACGCAGAGGAGGCTGACAGCGAGCGTCGCCAGCGTCCAAGAGAGCAGTGCGTCGTTCACGGGGCTCGAGGCGGCGGCCAGCTCGCTCGAGCGGTCGATCGTCCGTACGCAGGGATGGCTCCAGACTCGTCCCGTTGGCACATCGCGCACCAATCGAGCCGTAGCCGACGAGTTCGCCTCAGCGCTCTCGGCCCAGCTCGTCTACGCGAAGTATCTGGCCGACCTGTCTCCCAACGCATCAACGCTGACCAGGGCGCAGGCGGAGAAGGCCATTGGCCTGGCCGGAACTGCCGATGACGCGTACGCAAGGCTGACGGGCGTCTCGCCGTCGATCCCAGCAGTCGCCATCTCGCGATCTGCTCACGCTCATCTCCTGAGCGTCGTGTCCCTTCCAGTGCATCCGACGCCGCCTCCGCCGCCCCCGGCGACACAGACGGTCACCACTCCGTCGACTGGCACTTCGCCCGCTGGCCCGTCCGGTCAGCTTTACCTGATTACCCAAGACGTCACACTGTTTTCGGCTCCGACCAGCGCGAGTAGTGCCCTGGGGGATGTCACAGCCGGCACGTTTGTCGGCGTTCAGTGCAAGGCTGTCGGGCCCACCGTCAATGGCCGCTGGGGGCCCGACCACTACTGGGACGAGGTCATCCTCAACGGAACGACGGGCTTCGTAACCGACGAATGGGTGGATACGAAGCAGGACGAGCACGACCCGAGCAAGGTTCCGCTCTGCTAAGCATGAGGTCCTGTACCGGCTTCTCGGGCCTGCCATACTCTGCGCCCATGTGTGGATTCGGCTTGAGAAGTTGGTGCTGGATGACCCGGCGCTACTCGACGATCCCGCTTCGCACAGTGTCGCTGATCGTGTGCGTCACCGCCGCGGGTGCGAGTGCCGAGGCCTCCGGCTCCACCGCATATCGTCAACTACGCGGCCCGTCGTCGGCGATTGTCGTGGGCCAGGGAATCGGTGGTGTCACCGTCGGAATGACGACGGCGACCTTGTTCCGGCTCTTCGGCAAACCTGCACACGCGGAAATGTATGGCTCTCGTCCTGCTGGAGGCGACCTCACGTACCGCCTACGTGCAGGGGAGGTTACCGTTACCGTCTCCGGCGGTCGAGTTGACGGCGTGAGCACAGCGTCGAGCCGCTTCTCAACACCTGATAGGGCTGTTCACGTGGGTGCTAGGCCTTCCGGACGAAGGTGGCACGGGTTCAGCGTCGATAGCTGCGGCAGTGGATTCGTGCACTACTACATCCGGACCGATAGAGGGATCGACACCCTGCTCTGGATTGGGAAGTTCGGGCGAATAGGCGGGATCAATATTTCCGGCCCGGGGCCCTGGTGCGACGCCGGAGGCCAGTAGCGGCTTCCGTTTCTTCGTCGGCAGACGGATGCCGGCGACATCAGCAGGATGGCGTAACCGGCTGAGCCGACGGACCGACGGGAACGCGGTAACCTCTCGCCAGCGCAGCCAGCTTGGCCCGGTAGATCTGCATGTCGGCGTGGTTCCAGTCGCCGTGGGTCTGGCAGCGCCAGGCGCTGTAGAGCTCGTGATGGTAGTGGCTCGTCAGGCTTTCGTTGTGACCGATGACGTTCCGAAGCTGGATGTGGAACCTGCTCATCAGCCACACCGTCAGGGCGAGCGAGGCACGGATCTGGGCGGGGTCGTTGAGGATCTGCTGGTCGCTGATTCCGACATGCTCGATCCCGATCGCCGTCCAGTTCAGTCCGACCGTGTGGCGACACATCGTGTTGAGCGGAACGAGCTGATAGATCGTCCCGTCCTTGTCGATGACGAAGTGTGCGCAAACTCCGGGGAGCTCGCCGAGCTCGACGTCGGGCGTGTCCCCCGCGAAGTAGTTGTACGTCGAGGCGAAGGTGAGTGACGCCGTGTAGTGCTCGACGATGACCTGCGGGTGGACGAGCTGCCACCTGTCGATGCCGTAGTGGCGCAGCGCGTAGGCGGCAGTCTCCGCTCGGCGCTTGGGCCCGAACGGGATCGGGCGCCAGACGATGTGCGGCTTCGGCACGACACGGCGATGCGTGACGGCGACGCCTGCCGCCGGAGCGCCGGCGCGCTTGGCCCGACCGGTCGGAGCGGTCCGCCTCGTCGTGCTACTCGCGCGAGCCGGCGGAGTCGTCGGAGCGGGCTTCCGTGCGGTGGTCGGCACGGTGCGACGGGCTCCGCCGCCGGCGCTTTCGAGCGCGACCAGGAGGACGGCGACGCCCGCGGTGAGCGCGACCACCGCCACGGCGGCCTCCAGGCGCCGGCGGCGAACACGTTCCTTCCGCGTTCGGCGTTCCTCGCCGCGCAGGCGCGCTCGCACATCGGCCGGCGCCGAAGCTCGATCGCCGTTTCCGTCGGCGCCCGGAGCTTTCAAAACTCCCCGGCCGACCACGTCCGCTTGTGGAAGCGGCGCGCAAGGGAGTTGAAGGCGCCGGCGAAGGCGTTCTTCGCAGCGTTGGCGAGCTTGTCGGACTGCTGCGCGGCCGTCTGATCCTGAGTGGTCACCAGCGGGCAGCTTGTTTGGCTCGAGAGCCAGTCGCCATAGTGGCGGTCTGATTCGATGGAGTGGGTGAGCGCGTTCTGTAGAAGACTCACGATGTTGTTCTCCTGCGCGGTCTGAGTCCGGAGATTTCCGAGCTGGTCGAGGATGCTCTGACGGTTCGTCGCGACGCTCCGCACCTCCTGCGCGACGTCGGTCGGGGCGGCCGTACACGCGTACGCGGAGCCCAGCGCCTTACCGAGCTGTTTCCGGCCGCTCGCCGACTGCGCGAGGAGGTTCTCGATGCGGTCGACGAAGCCGGCGACCTCGATGTTCCCTCCGGTCTTGCGGGCCAGCGCCTGGAGATGGTTCGCAGCCGGGGTTGCCGCCGGCATCTCCGGGCAGCAGGGCGACCCGGTGCGGTTCCCGACCACGGCATACCGCCCGTCGACTCTCGACGCGCTTGCGATCAGGCTGTTCGCCGTGCCCTCGGAGATCGAGGTCGACGGGAGGTCCGCCAGTGAGCTCGCGTAGGCCGACTGGGCCACAAGGGCGGCGGTGAGCGCGGACCTGGCGGCCCGGTCGCCGCTGCTCGCGACCGCGATCGTGCTCGCCTGCCCTTGCGCCCGCAGCGCGGATGCGCGCAGGGTCGAGGCCGAGGAATGAAGGGCACCGACTCCCGTCGCGCCAGCGGAGAAACGAACGACGCTCGTGTTGACGCCTCGCTGAAGAGCGACGAGGGGCCGCATCACCGAGGCGATCCGCCCGCTGATCGTCAGGCCCTGCGTGCCGGCCTTCCTTTGTCCGCCGCTCGACCCTCGGAGGGCGAAAATCGCGACCCCGGCCCCGATCATCAGGACGGCAATGACCAGCGCGGCGACGAGCCATTTCCGGTTCGAGAACCAGTTGGTCGAGCGACCGAACTGCTCGCGGCCGGCCGGCGGCGGAGGGTATGCGACCGTGCCGGCTGGCGAGTGGGGGAGTGTCTCGCCGGTTGGATGTGCCGCCGTCTGCTGGGGAAAAGTCGGAGACGGCGCGGTGAGCGCCGACTCCAGCGCCGCAGTCAGGTCCGCCGCTGTCGAGTAGCGAACCTCAGGGTATTTCGCCATCGCGGTGACGATCACGCCATCCACGGCACGCGGGAGATCCGGCCGGACGCTCGAGAGCGCCGGCGGCGGATCCGCGATGTGCGCGCGGATCACCGCGACCTCGGTCTCCCTCACGTACGGCGGCTGGCCGGCGAGACAGTGGAAGAGGACGCCTCCGAGTGAGTAAATATCTACCCGCCCATCGACGGCCTTTCCCTCGATCTGTTCCGGCGCGCAGTAGTCGACCGTCCCGAGGAATGAGCCCGTTCGGGTCACACCCTCGGATGACGTGCGTTTGGCGAGGCCGAAGTCGCAGAGGTATGCGTGCGTTCCCCGCTCGCCGATCAGGATGTTCGCGGGTTTCACGTCACGATGGACGAGACCCGCGCGGTGCGCCGCGTCGAGCGCGCCACCGACCTGACCCACGATCTCGAGGGTCCGCTCCGGCGCGAGATGGCCTCGCTCCTTGATCAGGGCTCGGAGGTTCGGGCCTTCCACGTATCGCATCGCCAAGTACAGGACACCGTTGACCTCGTTCGCGTCGTGAATCGGGATCACGTTCGGGTGCTCGAGCGAGGCGGCGAGCTGCGACTCCCTGATGAAGCGCGTGCGAAAGGTCTCGTCGTCGGCGAGCTCGGGAACGAGGACCTTCAGCGCCACACGCCGGTTGAGTCGCTCGTGCGTGGCCAGGTAGACCGCGCCCATACCACCGCGACCGAGTACGGACTCGATCCGGTATCCGGCGAACGTCTCGCCGACACGAATTGTGCGGTCAGCCTCTCCCACAGTGCCCAGTCTCGCACCCGTTGCTCCAGGGTGCCAAGAGCACACCGATTGCCGTCGCGTGAGCGAGGTCAGCGCCGGGGGCAGGTCCGCAGCCGGTAACCGAGCCCCCGCTCGTTCTCCACGAGGCGCTCGGCGTCGAGCGGGGCAAGCTTCCGTCGAAGCTCCCAGACCAGCTTCGCGAGCTCTTCTCGCGAGTGCATCGGCTCGTCGGCCCACACGGCGTGCATTAGCTCGTCGTGCGTGCACAGAACAGGGCCGCCGTCTGCCTCGGCGTTGCGTGCCGCCATATGGCGGACGAGTCGGTGCGCCTGGGCGCGGAGCGGGATCTCGATGCGCTCGCCGGCACGCACGAGCACGAGCCGCGCCGAGTCGGGCGAATAGCTGAGACAGGCCTCGGTGACGAGGCTGGGGGCGGCCCGCGTGTCGTCGGCCTCCTGCTCGATGTCGAAGGTGAGCTCGAAGTACTCTCGCTGGCCCCCGTCGCCAATGAATGCGAGCACGCAGATCACGTCGCCGCTCGCAAGCCGTGTCGGCTCGCGCAGACGGTCCAGCCCCCGGCCCCGCCGCAGAAAGGTCCCGTTCGCCCCGCCGCCGTCGACGACGATCCAGTGCAGGCCCTCGCGACGCAGCTCGCAGTGCCCGGAACGCGTGACGAGTCGTTGCGGATCCGGCTGCAGCGCGATGTCGTTGACGTCCGACAGTCGCCCGACCGTGATCCGGTCGCCGGCCAGCGGTACGCTCTGGGTGGCCCGTCCGGCCCTTGGGGCGAGCGTCAACCAGGCCGAGGTCGGCACGCTAGCCACACGAGGTAGGCGGGCTCACAGGCAGATCATGTTCCATCGACTCGCCATTTTCTCTCAATGGTCGCGTGCCTTGCGCACAGCGACACTCGAAAGCGTGACGAACTCAACACGTCACCCATGCGAGAGAGAGGAGAAGGTCATGCAGCAGGCACGGCGCATCGCCATGATCCGGGTCTTCGTCGCGATGGTCGCGGCGATCTCGGCCGTCGCGCTGGCGGTGCCGGCGACCGGCGTGGCTCGGAGTCGCACCTCGGCCGACTACCCGGTGTACCACGTCGCGAACTCCGGCATCGGCGTCAGGCTGCGTCACTCGCCGCACGCCGGCGACACCTACCCGATGGGTGTCGGGCCGCACGACGGGAACGCATTCCAACTCGTCTGCCAGGACTGGGGCGACCCGATGGGAACACGCGACAACCACATCTGGGACTACATCTACTGGGCCGGATACGTGGCCTGGATCCCGGACGTATGGACGGACACGCCCGCACCCGCGAACCAGTACTCGTACACGCACCCCTGCCCGGCCTCGGTCGGCGGCTCGGGCGGGCCGGTTCAGCCGCCATCCAGCGGTCCGTATATGGCCGCCGCAGCGGCTGTCTACTGGTGTACGAGCCTCGCGCCGTTGTGCAACGCCTCCCTGAGCCTGCCTGCCGGCACGGGCGTCCGCATGGCTTGCTGGCGAGATGACGCCCAGTACACGGGGAGGTACGCGAGTCCTCGCTGGTTCTACGTCATCGGCGGCGGCGTCGAAGGCTACGTGCATTCCTCGTTCGTCGAGCGTCAGAGCAGGGTTCCGAACTGCAACAACGTGAATTGGATCCGGGCGTCGGACTGGGCGCTGGCACATTTCGGCCAAACGTACGCCTCCCCCTTCGAGACGGCTCAGTTCACGAACCAGGACTGGGCGCCGGGTCCGCCTGGCGAGTGGCAGGGCGATTGCGTCAAGTTCGTCGACCTCGCGTGGCTATACGCGGGAGTCCAGATCCCTAAGGCCAACGCGATCGGCATCTACAGGGCATACCAGAAGCTGAACATGGTTCACCTGGGACCAGCGCCACGCGGTGCACTCGTCTTCTTCAACCTGACGAGCTACGGACATGTCGCCGTATCCCTAGGCAACGGTCAGTCGATCGGGACGTACGGAATGGACAACCAGCGTCCAATCCAGGCGACGGGGTGGAGAGCAGCCTCCGGCTCGAGTTACCTCGGTTGGGTCATGCCGGCCGCGCCGACCGTGCCGGCGGCTGCATAGGCTGCTGACCAGGGCCGGGTCGAGGAGAGGGCGGTCGCGTTGCGGCCGCCCTCTTCACACGGGCAGCGTCGCCTCGTCGAAGGTGAGCGTCTCGCCGGCGATCACGATCGTGTCACCGGCAGTCAACCACCGGGGCTCGTTGTACAGGCGCTCGCCGTTCAGATACGTCCCGTTCATGGAGCCGAGGTCGGTCAGCATCCATCGCCCCTCCACCTGACCAATCCGGGCGTGTTGCCGCGAGGCCTCGCTCGACCTGACGACGACGTCGCAGTCCGGCTCGCGACCGATCACGAAATCCGTGCCCTCCCCCAGGGTTATCAGGTTGCCGCTGTGGTCGATCGTGGCCACTCGCCGGAACTGCACGACCGTGTTAGAGATCGTCTCCGGCTCGTGCGGTCGCTCGTCCAGCGATGCCGGCATCGAGATCTCGAAGACCGTGGTTCCGAGTACGACGACGTCGCCGTCCTCGAGCAACCGCTCGGCCTCGATCCTCGTTCCGTTGACGAACGTCCCGTTTCCAGATCCGAGGTCTTCGATGACCGGCGCGAGCCCGTTCTCGAGCCGAATCCTGGCGTGCCGGCGCGACACGCGACTATCCTCGTTGAGGGAGAGTCCGTCTGGGGCGCGGCGACCGATGGTGAGCTCGCCGCTCACGGGAATCCGCTCGCCGGCGAGCGCCCCCGAGGTGACGACCAGCTCGACAGGCGGATCGCCGGAAGCCATGTGGCGGGAGTGTCGCATAGGACGGCTCGACTCGGCAGCGAGGACGTATGCGGCGTGATTCGGGGCTTGCAAAGGCATGGGTCGCTTCGTAGGGTTGACTGCATCCCGAACCGTCCGACGATGATCGACGATAGACACATTCCGACGTTCTGCACCAACTGCGGATCGGCTCTCGACGTTGGATATCGGTTCTGCGGCACGTGCGGTCATGCGGCGGCGTTCCAGCACGAGCCTCAGGCGGAGGCCTCTGCAGAGAGTCCCGGTCGGCACGAACCCGACGAGCACGCCACCGTCATCGACGACATGAGCGCGATCGTGGCTGCGGCTCGAGCGGGCGCCAAGGCTCCGGCCGCGAACCTCGCCGAGCCCGAGCCCGTTGACGACGAGTCTCCGCCTGTTGTCCATCCGCCTGGGGTCCCCCATCCTGTCCCGCTGCCGGGCCCGGTTCCGCCACCCGCCGAGCCGCCTCTCCAGGCCTATCCGGCGCCTGCCCCCTACGCTCCCCACCCGGCGTATGCGTCTCCGATCGTGGTCGCCGGGGGGACGAGCACGAACGGCTTCGCGATCGCGAGCCTCGTTCTCGGGATCGTCTGGTTGTACTGGCTGGGCTCGCTCCTTGCGCTCATCTTCGGCGCCGTCGCGATTTCCCAGATCAGGAAGTCGAACGGCCGGCAGACCGGCGAGGGCATGGCGATAGCCGGGCTCGTCCTCGGCATCGTCGGTCTCGGGCTGCTGCTCATCCTGGTGATCATCGGGGTGGCGATCGCGTAGAAACGCGGCTCCCCGGCTTCAACCTGGTTTCCAGGCGCGCACCATGGAAGCCGCCGAGTCTTCCGACCAGACTGCTGCTCAATGCACGGCTCAACCCGCTGCCACACCTGTGAGGAGGTTCGGAAATGAGATGGATCCTGCACGGCGCTACGATTCTTGCCGCCGCCGTTATGGGCTTCGTCGCCGTAGGATCGGGCGCGGCGGCGACAATCGGCTCCGGCGGTTCGTCGATTGCAACTGCACATCGGCTCCCCCTCCGGCATTTCGTGACGAGCGGGTGGACGAACCAGGATGCCGGCGAGTTCTGGCGTCTCAACCTGCGCACCGGCGATCGGTTCACGCTTGACTACGGCAACGTCGGCACCAATTGCGACCATGTCGACGTCGGCATCTACGCGCCCAACGTCACCGACTTCACGATCGGTGACTCGAGCAGCATCGCGAGCGACAGCGCATACGGCAATCACGAGCTCATCTGGGTTGCACCGGTAACCGGCAGTTGGATTGTCCACTTCAGTGCCTGCTCGACGAACTCCTACCGCTTCCGGGCAACGGTCAAGGTCTACGGCGTCCCGGTCGTCGTCAGCAGGCCCTCGATCGCGCGGGCCCGTAGCCTTCCGATCGGCAGGCTCGTTGCTAGCGGCTGGGTCAACCAGGACCCCGGGGAATTCTGGCGCGTGACACTGCACACCGGCGATCGGCTCACGGTGGACTACGCCAACATCAGCAGCAATTGCGATCACGTCGATCTCGCCGTCTACGCGCCCAACGTCACCGACTACACCGTGGGGAACACGAGCAGCATTGCGAGCGACAGCGCGTACGGCAGCCACGAACTCGTCTGGGTTGCTCCGAGAACAGGACGGTGGATCGTGCACTTCAGTGCCTGCTCGACGAACGCATTCAAGTTCAAGGCTCGGGTCCATCGCCGCTAGCAGGCTCTCACCTTCGACCACGCCTCTCAAGAGCCCCGCAGATGCGGGGCTCTCGCGTGCGAGTGCGAACGACGAAACAGGGATCGTCTCCGGATTGAACACAAGGTGGATCGCGAAACCTCTCGAGCCTCGGGCAGACGTAGTCGGTGTCATGCCGACCAGGCTCGCAGTTGTCGACGGAACAGTCGGCCCTCCCAGGAAAGCCAGGTTGCCGTTCCCGTCGTCGCTTTACACCCGCGAACTGGCAGAGGCCCCGGTGCTGGCCGTGGAGGCTTGCGACCGCAGACGGCTGCTCGGTGCCACGGCGAACAATTGGGCGAGCGGCGAGCTCCTACCTTGTGCCGCTGCTTGGACGACACCATCGTCACGCCCGTCATCTGCTCTGACACCAGGTGGGAGAAGGCCACTTGACAAGCTCGTAGCATATGATACAATCTTGCTAGGATCGGTTCAGAGCGACGTCTTGGACAGGCTCATCCAGCCGCAGCATGTCATGAGACGACCTCGTCCGATCCATCCGGACCCACGCTCGTTCCGTTCACTGATTCGGCTGCACGAGCGCATAGAGCCCGATCGCAACGCGCACGAACCTCGGGCGCCGGCTTCGAGAGTGGGCCGAGAGGCAGGCATAAACGGTAGAGAGAGGAATCGCCTCACCCAGAGCGATCTCGCATGCACGATGAACGTCCTTGGCCCGCATCGGCGCATCAGCGCGCCTCAAAACCTCACTTACAGTCAGAGACACCCGACCGACACGAGGCGGAAGACGACGCACGCCCACAGACGCCACCAAGGGCCTCGACAACAACCGCTTCCTGACCCGCGTCAACCGCTCGAGCGAACTCTCAAGGAGAAGTTGGGGGTTCGAAAGTGCTCCGTTTAGTTGCATCGAGAGAGTCCCGTAGGGAGCGTGATGGCCGGACGTCCCGCGTCGCCCCGTCCTGCTGTCCGATACGTAGCTGCCGGCGAGGGGCTCGCGGCTCGGCGGCCGGCTGATCCGATTCG
>Ga0070741_10007418_pt1 | contig 22677 bp, 16 predicted proteins | sample Coa_R1_4_FD_66440 | JGI IMG/M metagenome (GOLD analysis project Ga0070741, IMG submission 66440) | Surface soil microbial communities from Centralia Pennsylvania, which are recovering from an underground coalmine fire - Coalmine... | ecosystem: Environmental > Terrestrial > Soil > Unclassified ... | reverse complement strand
GCGCGCGTCGCGCTGGTGACCGCGCAGCACGACCGCGTGGTGGCCTCCTATTCCACGCTCAACTCGATCGGCCGGCTGTCGCCGCAGGTCCTGAACCTGCCGACCATCAGCTACGATCCCAGCGTGCACTACCAGCAGGTGCGCGACAGCTGGTTCGGCGTGCGTGCGCCCGACGGGCACTGATTCCTCGAGACGCCATCGCTCCCTGGCCCCCCGCGAATCGGCGGCGCGAATCAGTGGCGCGTCGCGGGCGCGTTGCTTGCAATCGTTAATTCCAATGACATAGCCTCTACGAGGCAGCTGAGTGATTCGTGGCGGCTTCGCAGTCGCCGCGACTCTTCGACGTTCTCGAGCAGCGGCGGAAACGCGCGGCGATTCCCGCGGCTCTTGATCTGGGGACAAGTCGGGCTCGCGCGACGAAAATCGTGAGCCGCTTACAACCGGAACCGGCAAATCACGTCGCGCTTGGTGTAAGACTTACGCATGCGAGGGCGTTGATGATTTGGAGTCGGAGATGACGCAGCCTGCGAAGGTCCAGGAACCCTCCATGGAGGAGATTCTGGCGTCGATCCGGCGCATCATTGCCGATGACGAAGCCAAGCCTCCGCCGGGCGCCGACAAGCCTGCCGCTGCCGCGTCGCCGCCTGCGGCGCCAGCAAAGCCCGAGAGGCCTGCTGGTCCCGTGGCGAGTGCGGCCCCCAAGCCGCCGGTCATGAACGACATTCCTCCGTCGAAGATTGCGGCGGCGCCGGCCGCCGCCAGGCCGGCACCACCGCAGCCCGCGCCGCCACCGGCCGCGAGCAACAGCCAGGATGACATCGATGCACTTCTGAACGGTCTCGACGAAACGACGACCGAGGAGGAGGTACGCCCGACGCAGCCCGATGGCGAGGTGCTGGAACTGACCGACGACATGGCGGTCGAGGCCGAGCCGCCACCGCCACAGAAGGCGTTCCAGAGGGTCGAGCCCGAAGACGACCTGGAGTTCGCTGAATCGGTCGCGTCGAAATCGATGCAGCGGCCGCCGGCCTATGACCCGCCGCCGGTCGAGGCGCCGCCGCGGCCGACGCAGATCCTGTCGGCGACGACGGTATCGGCCGTCGAGTCCGCCTTCAACACGCTCGCCCACACCGTGCTCAGCAACAATGCGCGGACGCTCGAGGACCTCGTCAAGGAGATGCTGCGCCCGATGCTGAAATCCTGGCTCGACGACAATCTGCCGGGACTCGTGGAACGCATCGTCAAGGCCGAAATCGAGCGGGTTTCGCGCGGCCGCTAGCGGTCGCCTCGCATCGGCACCATATCAGCCCCAAATTAGCCGTTTCAGGCGGATTTGATGCCATTTTTGACGTCCCGGTCGGGCCAGCCTTGTTGACTTGGCGCATCGCGGCGGCTTTCTAGGCCGCTCACAGCCCTAATTTGCAAGCCATGATCGAGAAGAATTACCAGCCCGCCGACATCGAAGGCCGCATGTCCCTGATCTGGGAGGACGCCCGCGCCTTCAAGGCCGGCCGTCCCGATCGGCGCGACGCAAAGCCCTTCACCATCGTGATCCCGCCGCCGAACGTCACGGGCTCCCTGCACATGGGCCACGCGCTCAACAACACCTTGCAGGACGTGCTCTGCCGCTTCGAGCGCATGCGCGGGCGCGACGTGCTGTGGCAACCCGGCACCGATCATGCCGGCATCGCCACCCAGATGGTGGTCGAGCGGCAACTGATGGAGCGCCAGCAGCCCGGCCGGCGCGAGATGGGTCGCGAGAAATTCCTCGAACGCGTCTGGCAATGGAAAGAGGAGAGCGGCGGCACCATCGTCAATCAGTTGAAGCGCCTCGGCGCCTCCTGCGATTGGTCGCGCGAGCGCTTCACCATGGATAAAGGGCTTTCGCGCGCGGTCGTGAAGGTGTTCGTGCAGCTGTATCGCGAGGGGCTGATCTACAAGGACAAGCGGCTGGTCAACTGGGACCCGAAACTGCTCACGGCGATCAGCGATCTCGAAGTGCAGCAGGTCGAGGTCAAGGGCTCGCTCTGGTATCTGCGCTATCCGATCGAGGGCAAGACCTTCAGCCCCGACGATCCCACGAGCTTCATCGTGGTCGCGACCACGCGTCCCGAAACCATGCTGGGCGACAGCGGCGTCGCCGTGCATCCCGACGATGATCGTTACAGGCATCTGGTCGGCAAACACGTGATCCTGCCGCTGGTCGGCCGCAGGATTCCGATCGTCGCCGACGCGTATTCCGATCCAGAAAAGGGCTCGGGCGCGGTGAAGGTCACGCCGGCGCACGACTTCAACGACTTCGAGATCGGCAAGCGTCACAACCTGCCGCAGATCAGCGTGCTCAATGCAGAAGGCGCGATGATGCTGGCCGGCAATGAGGACTATCTGCGCGACCTGCCCGAGGGCGCACTGGAGTTCGCGCAGGAGCTCAACGGCGCAGATCGATTTGCTGCGCGCAAAACGATCGTGTCGCGGCTGGAGGATTTCGGCTTCATCGAGAAGATCGAGCCGAATACGCATATGGTGCCGCATGGCGACCGCTCCGGCGTCGTGATCGAGCCGTATCTCACCGACCAATGGTATGTCGACGCGCATACGCTGGCGCAGCCGGCGATCGCGGCGGTGCGCTCGGGGCGCACCAGGTTCGTGCCTGAGAATTGGGCGCGCACCTATTTCGAGTGGATGGAAAACATCCAGCCCTGGTGCATCTCGCGCCAGCTGTGGTGGGGCCATCAGATTCCCGCCTGGTACGGGCCGGACGGCAAGGTGTTCGTCGCCGAGACCGAGGAAGAGGCAGTCAGCAACGCGCTCGGCTATTACGTCGAGCAGGGCGCCATCACGGCCGAGCAGGGCCGCGCAATGGCGCTCGACCGCAACAAGCGCGCCGACTTCATCAAGCGCGACGACGACGTGCTCGACACCTGGTTCTCCTCCGCGCTGTGGCCGTTCTCCACGCTCGGCTGGCCCGACGAGACGCCGGAGGTGAAGCGCTATTATCCGACCGACGTGCTCGTCACGGGTTTCGACATCATCTTCTTCTGGGTCGCGCGCATGATGATGATGGGCCTTCACTTCATGAAGGAGGCGCCGTTCTCGACCGTTTACATCCACCGTCTCGTCCGCGACGAGAAGGGCGCCAAGATGTCGAAGTCGAAGGGCAACGTCATCGATCCGCTCGGCGTGATCGACGATTACGGCGCCGACGCGCTGCGCTTTGCGCTGGCGCGCGGCGCGGCGCAGGGCCACGACATCAAGCTGTCGCCGCAGATGGTCGAGACCAACCGCAATTTCGCGACCAAGCTGTGGAATGCGTGCCGCTTTGCCGAGATGAACGACTGCGTGAAGCCTGATGGCTTCGATCCGGCGCAGACCAGGGACACGCTGAACCGCTGGATCGTGCATGAGACCGTGCGCGCCACGCGCGATGTGACCGAAGCGCTGGAAGCCTATCGCTTCAACGACGCGTCCAACGAAATCTACCGTTTCGTCTGGAATGTCTATTGCGACTGGTATCTCGAGCTTTGCAAGCCGATGCTGCTGGGCGAGGAGGGCGCGGCCAAGGCCGAGACCCGGGCCACCGTCGCCTGGGCGCGCGACGAGATTTTGAAGCTGCTCCATCCCTTCACGCCCTTCATCACCGAGGAGCTGTGGGAGGTGACGGGACGCCGCGACACGCTGCTCGCCTTGTCGCCGTGGTCGCGCAAGGCGGACTTTGGGGACTCTGCAGCGGAGGCCGAGATCGGCTGGGTGGTCGACCTCGTCACCGCAATCCGTTCGGTGCGCGCGGAGATGAACATCGCGCCGGCAACGCTCACGCCGCTGGTGCTGGCAGGCGCATCGCCCGAGACGAGAGCGCGGGTGCCGCGCTGGGGCGACGTCGTCAAGCGGATGGCGCGCCTCGCCGACATCTCCTTTGCCGACCGCGCACCTGAGGGTGCGGTGCAGCTGCTGGTGCGCGGCGAGATCGCAGCCCTCCCGCTGAAGGGCGTGATCGATCTCGCCGCCGAACGCGCGCGCCTCCACAAGGAGATCGCCAAGGCCGATGCCGACATCAAGCGCGTCGACGCCAAGCTCGGCAACGAGAAGTTCGTTGCCAACGCACCGGAGGAGATCGTGGAGGAGGAGAAGGAAAAGCGCGCGGCGGCGCTGGCGCGCAAGGCCAAGATCCTCGAGGCGCTTGAGCGCCTGAAGAAGGCGTCCTGAGCGATGCGCGATGGCCAGCCCAGCTCGACGGCGAGGGGAGCGGCGGCCTATCGGGCGATCCACCAGCGGCATGAGAATGCGGCGATCTTCCGCGACCCCTTCGCGGAGAGGATTCTCGACGCAGAGACCCGCGCCTCGCTGGACGAGATTGCCGCCGATCCGTCGCGGCGCGGGATACGGCTGTTCATCGTCTCGCGCAGCCGCTTCTCCGAGGACGCGCTGGCCGCGAGCGTTGCGCGCGGCGCACGGCAGGTCGTCGTGCTCGGTGCCGGCCTCGATACATTTTCCTTGCGAAATCCTTATCCCGATGTCGGCGTGTTCGAGGTCGATTTTCCGGCAACGCAGGGCTGGAAGCGCGAGCGGTTGCGCCAGGCCGGTCTGGCGCTGCCTGAGACGCTGACGTTTGCGCCCGTCGATTTCGAGCGCGAAAGCCTCGCCGACGGCCTGGCGCGCGCCGGCTTTCGCCATGACCGGCCGGCCTTCTTCCAGTGGCTCGGCGTCACGCCTTATCTGACCCGAGAGACGATCTTTTCGACGCTCGATTTCGTCGCCGGCATTCCGCAATCGGCTATCGCGTTCGACTATACCGAGCCATTCGAGAACCAGTCTCCCGAACGCCGCGCCAGGCTGACGGCGATGGCCGAGAGTGCTGGGGCGCGCGGTGAACCGTGGCTGTCGTTTTTCGATCCGCCCGAAATCGCCGCCATTCTTCGAGAGAAGGGATTTGGCGACATCGAAGACCTCAGTTTCGCCGATGTCATCAAGCGCTACTCGCCCGAACTGGGGAATGGTCTTCAATCCGGGGGCGGTCACGTCATCCGCGCGTCCCGCTAGCTCGGAAACGGCTTGCTCAGATATCGCGAACCCTTCAATCCATAGCGCCACGGCAAATCCACCGCCTTGGTGATGCCGATGCGAATGCCCGACACTACATCGGCCTCGCCGACGCGTGCATGCAGCGAAAACGGCGCCCGGTCCAGCGGCAGGCCGCTGTGCGCCACGGTGATGCCGAGCGCCTCGCACAATTTGCCCGGTCCCGAGCACAGCGCACGCTCCTCCTGCAAACCGCGGCGGCGGCGCATCGCCGCGAGCCCGCGCGTCGGCGCCAGCGCGCGAATCAGCACGGCGCTCGCCGATCCCTCCTTCTCGCAGACGAAGTTCACGCACCAATGGATGCCGTAGGAGCGGTAGACATAGGTGAAACCGGGCGGCCCGAACATCACGCGGTTGCGCGGCGTCGGTCCATTGTAGGAATGCGCGGCGGGATCGGTGTGGTGGTAGGCTTCGACCTCCACGATCAGGCCGCCGACGCCGTTGAACAGGAGGGTCGCTCCGATCAGATCGGGCGCCACCTCGTGCACGCTGCGGTCGAAGAAGGCCCGCTTCAGCGGCTTGCCCAGCGGCGGCAGCTTGTCGGTCTTTTCGGGGTGCGGGGTTTTGACCAAGGGAATCGGCAGGGAATGATCGGGATGCTGCGCGACTTTTGCACGTTTTTGCGGCTCCTTGCGAGCCGCCTTGCAGCGTGTTGCGATACGGATTAGCTAGAGCAAAGCAGGATTTCACGGACCGTCCATGGCCGTCATCATCGATACCATTTCCGACCGGAAGTTGCGGCCGCGCCACCCTGAAAAGGTGAACCGGCCCGATGCCGTCTCGCCGCCCAAGCCGGACTGGATCCGCGTGCGCGCGCCGAACACGCGCGGCTATGCCGACACCCGCAATATCGTGAAGGAGCACGGCCTTCACACCGTGTGCGAGGAGGCGGGCTGCCCGAACATCGGCGAGTGCTGGGACAAGAAGCACGCCACCTTCATGATCATGGGCGACACCTGCACGCGGGCCTGCGCCTTCTGCAACGTCAAGACCGGCATGCCCGGCGCGCTCGATGCCGCCGAGCCCGAGCATGTGGCGGAGGCGACCTTCAAGCTCGGCCTTGCCCACGTCGTCGTCACCTCCGTCGACCGCGACGACCTCGCCGACGGCGGCGCTGCGCATTTCGCGCAAGTGGTCCGCGCCATCCGCGCCCGCTGCCCGACTACCACGATCGAGATCCTGACCCCGGATTTCCTGCGCAAGGACGGCGCGCTGGAGGTGGTGGCCGCGGCCAAGCCCGACGTCTTCAACCATAATCTGGAAACCGTGCCGTCGCGGTATCTCTCGGTGCGGCCCGGCGCGCGCTATTTCCATTCGATCCGGCTGTTGCAGCGGGTCAAGGAGATCGACCCCACCATCTTCACCAAGTCCGGCATCATGGTCGGGCTGGGCGAGGAGCGCCACGAGGTGCTGCAGGTGATGGACGATCTGCGCTCGGCCGATGTCGACTTCCTCACCGTCGGCCAATATCTGCAGCCGACCCGCAAGCATCACGCCGTGATGCGCTACGTTCCTCCGGACGAGTTCGCCGGTCTCGAGAAGGTCGCCTACACCAAGGGTTTCCTGATGGTGTCGGCGAGCCCGCTGACGCGCTCGTCGCATCATGCGGGTGAGGATTTCGCCAAACTGAAGGCGGCTCGCGCAGCGGCCGCGCGCTAGGCCATGCCGCGCTTTTCCAGCAAGCGGCGCGTGGCGCACCGTGCGGACGAGATGTTCGACCTTGTCGCCGATGTCGAGCGCTATCCCGAATTCGTGCCGCTCTGCAAGGCGCTGAAAATCCGCCAGCGCAGGCAAAACTCTGACGGTAGCGAGACCATCGTCGCCGACATGACGGTGTCGTTCAAGCTGCTCAGGGAGACCTTCACAAGCGAGGTGACGCTCGATCGTCCCGGCCGCAATATCAACGTGCGCTATCTGCGCGGGCCGTTCTCCAACCTGGAGAACCGCTGGACCTTCGAGCCCAGAGGAAATGACAGGGGTGAGGAGGCCTGCGACGTCGGCTTCTTCATCGCCTATGAGTTCAAGAGCCGGGTGCTGGCGATGCTGATGGGCACGATGTTCGACGCGGCGTTCGCGAAGTTTTCGACAGCGTTCGAGAAGCGCGCCGATGTGGTTTACGGAAAGGAGAGGCGCAAGCCGACGTCCTGAGCCCAAATTAGCTCGTCATGCCCGGCCTTGTGCCGGGCATCCACGTCTTGCTTGCTTTGGGCGCTAAAGACGTGGATGGCCGGGTCAAGCCCGGCCATGAGTTTTATTCCGCAGGAGTTTCGACATGCAGCTTCCCTATCACGACCGCTACGCCTACTCGCCGATCGTCGACCGCCCGGACTACTCCTGGCCGGACGGCAAGCGGCTCGCGGTCTATCTCGGCCTCAACATCGAGCATTTCGCGTTCGGCGCGGGCGAGGGGCACCTGCTCACCGTGGCGGGCGCGCCACCCGATCCCCGCACCTTCGCCTGGCGCGATTACGGCAACCGGGTCGGCGTTTGGCGCTGCCTTGAGCTGTTCGACGAGCTCAATCTGCCGGCGGCGCATCTCATCAACACCGCGGTGTTCGACTATGCGCCGCGCATTGTCGATGCGCTGAAGGCGCGTGGCGACGAGTTCATCGGTCACGGCCGCACCAATGCCGAACGTCACAGCCATATGTGGGAAGCCGACGAGAAGCGTTACCTCGAGGAGGTCCGCGACGCGATCGCGCGGGCGTCCGGCAAGCCGCCGCGCGGCTGGATGGCGCCGTGGATGGCGTCCACCCACCACACGCCCGACCTCCTGAAAGAAGTCGGTTTCGATTTCCTGATGGACTGGCCGGCCGACGACCAGCCGCTGTGGATGAAGACGCGCTCCGGTCCGCTGATGAGCGTGCCGTATCCGATCGAGATCAACGACAGCCCGCAGATCCTGGTCAGGCATCATTCGCCCGAGCAATTCCGCGACTTCATCATCGGCCAGTTCGAGGAGCTGCTGCGCCAATCGGCGAAGCAGCCGCTGGTCTGCGGCATCGCGCTGCATACCATGATCGTCGGCCAGCCCTATCGGCTGCGCATGCTGCGCGAGGCGCTGCAGCACATCGCGAACCATCCGCAAAAGGACAAGGTGTGGTTCACTCGCCCATCCGCGATCTACGACCATTGCGCGGCGCTGCCTGCGGGCCGGTTTCCGAAGGCGTGAGCGCGCATGGCGCGCGTGCTGCGATCGGGATTCACATGTCAAACAGCCACTCGGTGTCATCGCCCGATTTAATCGGGCGATCCAGTATTCCAGAGGCGGTCGTGCTTAGCCGAGAAGCCTCTGGGATACTGGGTGCCCCGCCTGCGCGGGGCACGACAGCGGAGAAAACGTGAAGCGGCATTCTCGCGGCAGGAATTCTGCCCGAGCTTTTCAAAATCGTTGTCCCTCCGAAGAAAGAGGGCGCAGGGAATGCCGGGCGCCAGCCGCACCCGCAGCCTCGTATGCAGAATGAAAAAAGCATACGAGCGTAGTCACTACAGGTCAGCCGAAGCGATCCGGCATTCCCCGCGCAATGGTCTTTTCGGCTGCTCCGTGCTCTCCCCGGTGTGCCGGGCTTGTTAGCCACCGTCGCCGATCGATCATCTCGATCAGCTTGATCCCAGCGTCGGGGGACCAGGACGACACGGCTTGACCGTACGTGTTGCCGCGCATCGCCTGTGCGCCAACACGTCCATCGCATCCCGCCTCACGTTTCGTGACGATTGGCCGTAACGTCCTCTTGCAAGAGGCGGGACGGCGATGTGAATACGGCTGTTTCGGCTTTTCGGCAAAGAGAATTATTTTTGCCAGGACGGCTGGACATTTCGGACAATTTCTGGAAGGCCGAAGTGTTTTGCCCGTCGTGTCGCGGCGGCAACACCGGTCGTTGCGGTGGCAGAGATCAGCCGCGCCAGGCGCAGCGCATCGGCAGTGACGAGATGCCGCTGACCATGATGGACGCGGTGCGGCGGGGAGGGGCGGTGAGTTCGACCTGGTCCAGCCGCGGCAGCAAGGCCTTCAGCAGCGCGCGCATCTCGAGCCGCGCCATGTGGGCCCCGATGCAGTGATGCCGGCCCAGGCCGAAGGCGAGATGCGGGTTCGGGCGGCGATCGATCCGGAGCTGGTCGGCGTCCGCGAAAACCGTTTCGTCGCGATTGGCGGAATTGAAAAACAGCGCGACCGCTTCGCCTTGGCGGATGGTCTGGCCGCCGAGCTCGACGTCCTCGGTCGCGGTGCGCACGATGTGCCGGCCCGGCGTCGTCCAGCGCAGCATTTCCTCGATCGCGGTATCGATCAGATCAGGCTCGGCGCGCAGCCTGGCTAGCTGGTCGGGATGTTCGGCGAGCGCATGCATGCCGCCGCTGAGACAAAAGGCGATGGTGTCGTGGCCGCCGGTCGCGATCATCGTGTAGTAGGAGAACCGCTCGTAATCCGGCATCGCCTTGCCCTGCACCTCGGCCGTGGCGATCACGCTGCTCAAATCATGCCGCGGGCAAGTGCGGCGGTCGGTGGCGACAGGATCGAAATAGCTTTGGAAACCGAGGCCGGCGCGGCAGATCGCCGCGGTCGGATGTTCGGCCAGACGGCGCACCGGATCTTCCGGTCCGACCAGCCCCCAGGACAATTTCAGGATCAGGTCGTCGTCGGTCTCGGGCAGGCCGAGCAGGCGCATGATGCCGCGGATCGAGAATGGCACCGCAATCTCTTTGGTGAAGTCGAACGCCTCGCTGCGGCCGGCGATGCGGCTGACGATCTGGTCGGCCCAGTCTTCCAGCCAGGGCTCCATCGCGGCGAGCGCTGCCGGCGAGAGCGACGGCTGCGCCACGGCGCGGTAATCGGCATGCTCGGGCTCATCCATTTGCAGCAGGCCGCGCAGGACGTAGGGTTGGCCGAACATCCGTTCGAGGCGCTCCTCGGTCATCCTGCTGGTGAGAAAGGTGCGCGTCGCGGCGACGAAGGGCGCGCCTCTGCGCTCGACTTTCGAGATATCGCCGTGGCGGCTGAGCAGCCAGAACGGTCGCATGCCGGGAGTGTCGACCCAAAGCACCGGAGCTTCGGCGCGCAGCAGCTTGAACGCAACCTGAAGTCTTGCGTCGTCGGCGTGGCCGTCGGGGGAGATGACGAAGCGGGCGGCGTCGTGAAGCGCGGTCTCGTTCTCTGTCAATCGCGGCGGCCGCCCCTCAAGCGAGAGAGGCGAACTCGCCGGCTGCGAGTCGTCGACAACAGCGGTACGCGCATCCATTCGCTATCGCCGCTTTCTTTCGGCCCACTACTTCTTGAGCGGCGGTGGCTGCGGCATCGGGCAGGGAGAGTCGATCGTGCCTGGCGCAATACCCGCCTTCGCTCCGTGATGAACGTGCCCGCCATGATGCGGTGTGTGCGTGATGGTCTTCATCGGGACATTGTTGAGCAGTCCGTTGTAACGAAATTGAGCGATATCGTAGATGTTTTGAGGCCCTTGCTGCTCACCTTCGGTATTTACGGTACCCAGAAATTCCAGATAAGAACACCATCCCGAGTTGACGTCGAGTCCCGCTGTCTTATAAGCGGTGACCAGAGCCTTCCAATTGCCTGCAGCGTTCGGAATGTCTCCAAAAGTGTTGTGGTCCTTTGCGTATTTATATTTGTCGGAATGAGGCCTACCGAACACCGCGTTCAGCTGGGTGATCACGTCATTCCCGTCGCAAGCGTACGTGGCCCCCGCAATTATGACACCGGATCCCATAGCTACTACCTATCGTTGCTCGTGCTGAAATTTCATCCGAAAAGACACCACGAAGGTCACAAAGTTGCAAGGCCTTTTTCGTCGCGAATGCAGACGTTGAAGGCAGAACCCCACAAGCCTCTTAGGCCCTGAACCGATAAATCGGCCAGCGCACGGCTTGCCAGAGTCCGCTATGCGTCGATAGCGACCAAATTCTCCAGCGCAGCTAAATGACGCGAAGGGCCACAACCTGACGTCAGTCAATGCAATGTGTCGTTCTCTCGGACTGTGTCGGCATCGATATCTTGGCTGACTCTGCGGCCTGTCAGGTGCAATCGGGATCTGGGGTGAAAGGCGAGTCGATGGTGATTGACAGATCTGTTTCGTGCTTCCAGTGGACTTTGTGGTCGCCGCCGCGTTTGGCGGGATCGTGGGTATTTGTTTTCATTGGCTTGGTTCTGTCCAGACCCTCGAAGCGCGCCACGGCGATCGCTTTTATATTGTCCGGTCCTAAGGTCGCGAGATATGGTAGCCAGTTTGGCGAGTCTTTAACCCCTACCTTCATATAGGCGTCGTGCAGGGCCTTATAGTCGCCTGCACCTTTCCAAATGTCATAAAAGAGCTGTTTGTTGTCCTGAGCTTTTTTGTACTCTTTCTTTCCCGGATGGCCGAACACATCGTCCAGATTTTTTTTGACCTCATCTCCATCGCAAAAGATCGCTCTTGCCCCGATAAAACCACTGCCCATAGCGCCACCTCTACGTTGCGTTGCTGTTATGGATCCCATTCAAACAGATCATGAGCAAAGCTAGGACACAACAAGTTTGATGTCGCAGAGGGTTATTCGCGACTGGATCAGGGAACCGCCCGCCAGCAAGGTGCATGATCGAACTTTCTGTCGAAATGAAATCGAAGGCCAATCTGCTTCAGCCAACTATCTTGCGTTCGTCAATCTCGCATCAATCCGAATTTGGCTGCTTGTCAATGAATGCACGCCGTAAATCGTTTAGCGCTTTAGTTCCTTGTTTAGGCATGTCTTATCGAAAAGCCGCTTCGACGGTTTCCAGATCATTCCTTAGCTCCGCATGCGCAACAGCATGGGCTCATAGACTTTCGCGCCCGTCTCGGCGATCAGGGCCGTGATACGGGCCAGCAAGCTACGCGCCTCCTCGGCGTCCCCCCGACCATTCCGCGCCACCTCTGCGGCGACAAGGCTCGCATGGCACTCGGCCAGCCGATCCGCTTTCCGGCGCGCCACGTCGATTGCCTCCGCGGCGAACTCGCGGGCACGCCCAAGATCGCCCGCGCGCACGAGATTGTCGGCTTGGAACGCCAATATTCTGGCCTCGTATTCGAGACCTGCGTTGCCACGGCGGGAGGCGGACAACGCCTGCTGGAAAAACCCGTCGGCCTCTGTGAAGTCTCCCGCTGTCGAGGCTGCCAGACCCTGACAGTAGCTTGCAATCACGAACCAGTACGGAATTGCCGCCTGGGTGGCGAGGTGGGCAATCTGGTCGGCGTGTCGCGTCGCCGCCAATGTGTCGTTACGAAACCAGGCAAGTTCAACTGCGTAATGGTGAGGGATAGCTTGATGAACAGGCTCGGCGTTGGCTGGATCAACCTGAAAGAGCCTAGCAAGCCGCTCATCTGCGTCGGAAAACCGTCCCAGCATGACCAGCGACTTGATCTGAAGACATTTCATCCAATGCGGAACGTCGAAGCCGACCATTTGGCCGACAGTCAGGCCAAGCACAACGCCCGCATTGCCGCGGCGCTCGTCGTCGATCAGATCCAACGCCGCGCTGTTCGCCTTGAGGGCGTCACCGACAAAGCCCGCCAGGAGGTTGCCTTGGCAAAGTAATCCGTTCAGCAGCAACGCCTCAGCCGGATTTGATTCCGCATCCAGCACCGCCAGCGCTTCGCGAACCAACCTGATGTATTCGTCCGCCGAACCGCTTGCGGCGATGATCCGTCCGTAGCCTGCGATCAGCATGGCTTCGTGGCGGCGGTTGCCGGCTTCGCGCGCGTAGCCCAGCGCTTCCTCGGCATAGATTCTGGCTTCTTCAGCTGGCATGCCCTCGCGCCACCCGAAGGTTAGTAATTGTCCGCCGGCCAAAGCCCGCAGCTCATCATTCTCTTTGGTCCGCGGCTGATCCCGCATCATCGTGCGGATTTTCTTCCAATCGGCCAGAGCCCGTCCGGAGTTTGTCCGTCCCACCCAACGCGCCGAACGCTGCAGATGCATCGCTGCAGCAATCATGTTTCCCGCGGCCTCGTAGTGGTGCGCCACCAGGCCCGCGAACTCGTCGCGCTTCCCCCATTCCTGGCCTTCGATCGCCTTCGCCACGGCGGCATGCAGGCTCGTGCGCGTGGAGCGCAGCTGCATCGCGTAGGCCACCTCCTGAATCAGCGGATGACGAAACGCGAAACTTTCCCCCATTGCCGTTTGCCGCGGCTGGATCAGCTCGGCCGCGCGAAGCCGCCGCAGCAGCGGCCGCGCGGCGGCGTCGGACAAGCCGGCGACCGTTCGAACCACCTCGGACGGAAATTCCTTCCCGACGATCGCAGCGGTCTGCAGGAAGCTCTTTTCGGCGTCGGGCAGAAGATCGATACGCGCGCCGATCACCGCCTCCACAGTCGTCGGCAGGGTCGGATTCTGCCAGCCCGCTTGCGCCAGCCGATAGCGGCTTCGCTCTCCCACCAACACGCCGCTTTGCGCCAATGAGAGGACCAGCTCTTCCGCGAAGAACGGATTGCCGTCGGATCGTTCCGCGACATGTGCTACCACCTGGTCCATTCCAGTGGCGTCTCCGATCAGGTCGGAAATGAGCTGACCGACCTCGCCAAGGCCAAGCTCCGCCAGCGCCAGCTCGCGATACCAGGCGGGCTTTGAGGGCAGCGACCAGTCGGGCCGGAAGGTCAGCACCATCAGGACCCGCGTGCCTTCCACCGCCGCGATCCAGGTTTCCAGGAAATCCTGGCTGGCTTCGTCCAGCCAGTGCAAATCTTCAATGATGATCACCGAGGTTTGCGACCATGCCGCCTTCGCGATCCGGCTGATGCTTTCGCGCAACCGCATGCGCCGTGTCGAAGGGTCGATGGCCTTCGATGTCGGCTCCGCGCATCCCAGAAAATCCGTCAGGGGCGCGAGATGCTCGGCCACGGGGAGCGCGAGCATCGTCAGCGTCTGCTCGATCCGCGTACGCGCCACGCCGGCGTCCATATCGGCATCGATCCGGAAGAAGGCGCGCAGCGCTTCCAGCACCGGCAATAGCGGCGTCGCCCGGCTGTGAACCTGCGCACGCGCTTCCAGCACCCTGATCTGACGTTCGCGGCACCACTCGCTGAACTCGAAACAAAGCCGGCTCTTGCCGACGCCGGGCGGCCCGGAGACGCCGACGACGCGCGGCGAGCCCGGCGCGGTATCCATGAGCGCACGTTGCAGCGTCTCCAACTCCACCGCCCGCCCGCGCAATGGCAGCAACGATGCGCCGCGAAAATGCTCGCTGTTGACAGCCGGTTTCAGCCCGACCAATCGAAAAATATCCACCGGATCGGGAATACCCTTCAATGCGCGCGGACCAAGCGGCTCGGTGTCGCAATAGGCCCGCAGCAGCGTCTGGCAATCGCGGCTCAGGAAGATCTCACCGGGTGCGGCTTCCTGCTCGATCCGGCTGGCCAGATGCACGGTGAGACCTGTCACATCCTGCTCGACCGCCGAGCCCGAATGGAGTCTCGCCGTAACGACCTCGCCCGAGTGCAGCCCGACCCGGATCGGGGGAGCGTCCGGCAGCGCGGCGACGGCGGAACGCATGGCAAGCGCGGCATGGCAGGCGAGCACCGCATGCCCCTCGCGCGCGTGCGGCACCCCGAACGCGGCCTTGAGCCCGTCGCCCAAGGTGCGAAGCACCGTGCCGTCGTAGCGGTGGACCGCGCGCGCCATGACAATCACGATCGGGTGCAGGAAATTCATCGCCGCTTCGGCGTCGAGACCGGCGATCCGCGCGGTCGAACCGGCGACATCGGCGAACAGAACGGTCGCCTGCTTGCGCTCGCCGGGTACGTCGATTACGCGGGCGTCGGGTTTTCGCGGCTCGCCGCACCAGCCGCAGAATCGGGCCGTTTCCGGCATGTCCCGTCCGCAATGGGCACATACGGAAGCGAGCGAGGCGCCGCAGGCAACACAGAACCTGCTCCGGGCCTCATTCTCGTAAGCGCATGCCCCGCAACGCATCACAAATCCGCCGTCTACCGGTCATCTCGGTCGTTAGTATAAGAGCCAGGCTGGCGCTTCAAAAGCAATTCAGCCCACAAAGCGAGCGCCCTGGTCAACTTTTGAAAGTTAACGTCAGAAGGACAATCTTAGGGTGTCTAACGCATCGACCCCGGTTGTGTGACGATCGGCCGCGCGCCCCGGCGAGAGGGCGCTCCAACAGTCAAAGCACATCGCCGTGATCACGGCCGGACGCGGAACTGGAGCGGCGAGCACACGTTATCGTGTCGGTTCGGGAGCGAGACGGCAATTCCGTCGCCGCTGTTCAATTCGAAAAGTCAGGCTGCTTCATTCGGTCGCGCTTCGCACGCGAACGCAACGGTCGTGCATGCCGACGAAGCAGCATCATGGGATAAGTCGCATGAGCGTTTCGAGATCGAGAGAGTTGGCCGTCAAGCGACACACCGCTTCAATGGCGCGTGCGCTGACTTGGTTGAGAGGCATGTCAGCCGCTTCGGTCGCGCCGAGGCCGGAATTTACCGACATGTCGCCGGTTCGTATTTCTTCTACGGCGCGCAGGAGTCCTGATGGCGCGCGCAGCCGAAACGATCGCCTGCATTGAGCTACCGATAACCCTGAGTTACCCCCGCGGCGTCCGTCGCCGCTTCACCGCATGCCGGCGCGGCGAGCGCGCCACGCGATGACGCAAATGGCTCGCGGCTTCGCGGGCCGGCTTCTTCGCGGCCTGCGGTCCGCGCGCCACTTCCATCAGCATGCGCAGCGCTTCGACCACGGAGCGCTCGCGCACGACGGTGCGGCCGATCGCGCCGAAGCGGCATTCCCTGTGGACGATCCGGCCGTCGCGCGCGGCGACGGCGAAGTGCACGAGACCGACGGGCTTGCCCGGCGTGGCGCCACCGGGACCGGCGATGCCGGTGATCGACACCGCGAGATCGACGCCGGCGCGCTCAAGCGCGCCGACCGCCATTTGCGTTGCGGTCTCCTTGCTGACCGCGCCGAAGGTCAAAAGGGTCTGCGCGTCGACGCCGAGCATCGCGCGCTTGGCGTCATTGGAATAGGTGACGAAGCCGCGGTCGATCACGTCGGACGAGCCGGGGATGTCGGTGAGCGCGCCGGCGACGAGGCCGCCGGTGCAGGATTCCGCGGTGGCGATGGTCAGCCGGCGGCTGCGGCACAAATCGAGCAGTGAACGAGACAGTGCGCGTGCACTGCTGGACGCCATGTCACTCGCTCCAGGGCAGGCGGATGGTGGCGCTCGCGGTGGCCGCGATGCCTTCCTCGCGGCCGGTGAAGCCGAGCTTCTCGCTGGTCGTCGCCTTCACCGCGATGCGCGAGATGTTGACACCCGTGATCTCGGCAATGCGCGCGCGCATCTGGTCGCGCAATGGGCCGATCTTCGGCCGCTCGCAGATCAGCGTCACCTCGAGATTGGCGATGCGGCCGCCGCGGGCGGTGACGCGCTCGACCGCATATTTGAGGAACCGGTCCGAGGAGGCGCCCTTCCACTTCATGTCGCTGGGCGGAAAGTGCGAGCCGATGTCGCCGTCGGCGAGCGCGCCGAGGATGGCGTCGACCAGCGCATGCAGCCCGACATCGCCGTCGGAATGCGCCAGGAAACCCTTGGTGTGGGCCACGCGCACGCCGCAGATCATCACATGGTCGCCCGGGCCGAAGGCGTGCACGTCATAGCCGGTGCCGGTCCTGATATCGCCGAGCAGGCTCGCAAGTCGCGCCTCTTCGCGGACGAAGTCTTCGGGTGTCGTGAGCTTCATGTTGGCAACATCGCCTTCAAAGGTCGCGACCGTCAATCCCGCCCATTCGGCCAACGCCGCATCATCGGTGAAATCATGGCGCTTGTCCCGCGCCGCGCGGCGGTGCGCGTCGAGGATCGCATCGAAGCGGAACACCTGCGGCGTTTGCGCGATGCGCAGCCGCGCGCGCTCGGGCGTCGCCTCGATGTCGCCATTGGCGCTGACGAGCTTGATGGTGTCGGCCACCGCAATGGCGGGGATCGCAGCGCCGGTGCGCTTGACCGCATCGATCGCGCGCGAGATCAGCGCCGGCGAGACAAAGGGGCGCGCGGCATCGTGGATCAAGACAATGTCGGGCTTCTCGGGCGCCACCGCCTCCAGCCCCGCATGCACGGATTCCTGCCGCGTCGCGCCGCCCGGCGTCGGCGCCGCATGACGCAGGCCGTCACAGGCGGCGTTGAACATGGCGGTGTCGTCGGGGTGCAGCACCGGCTGCACCGCGAACACTTGCGGATGCTGGCAGAACGGCGCCATCGCGCGATAGATCACGGTCTGTCCGCCGATCGAGCGATACTGCTTCGGGCCGCCTGCGCCGGCGCGCAGCCCGCGGCCGGCGGCGACGACGATGGCGGCGGTACGCTCGGAATTTGCCATGGGACTCAATGAGGGTGACTGCGTCGAAAAACGGCGCGCTTGGCGCATGGCCTTATCACGCCCTGACGACCTGAAAAGCTTGATCCCTGTGGGAAAGGCCTATTTTGTTGCAGTGCACTTGCCTAGATAACAAGAACTGTCTAAACTGTAGGCATGCAACTTGACTGCACAAGATTTGTGCGCAAAATGGACAGCGCCCGATGCGATGAGGCATCGGCCGAGAACATGAGAATTCGGTGACCGGTTCGGCCAGTTCCAGCTTCAAGCCATTGAAAATCGGCGATATTCAGCTCGCCAATCCGGTCCTGCTCGCGCCGATGTCAGGCGTAACCGACGCGCCATTCCGGCGGCTGGCGGCGGCGCTTGGCGCGGGACTCGTGGTCTCCGAGATGACCGCGAGCGACGATCTCGTCCAGGGACGCCCCATTTCCAAGTTGCGCTGCGAAGCCGCCGGCATCGGGGCGCATGTGGTGCAGCTGGCGGGCTGCGAGGCGCGCTGGATGGGCGAGGGCGCGCGGATCGCGGAAGCGGCGGGCGCCGACATCATCGACATCAACATGGGTTGTCCCGCGCGTCATGTCACCGGCGGCCAGTCGGGCTCGGCGCTGATGCGCGATCTCGATCATGCGATGAGCCTGATCGAGGCGACGATCTCGGCGGTGAAGGTGCCCGTCACCTTGAAGATGCGGCTCGGCTGGGACGACCGCACACGCAACGCGCCGGAGCTCGCGCGGCGCGCCGAAGCGGCCGGCGTGCAGATGATCACGGTGCACGGCCGCACGCGCTGCCAGTTCTACAAGGGCGAGGCCGATTGGGCCGCGGTGCGCGCAGTGAAGCAGGCGATCTCGATTCCTGTGGTCGTCAACGGTGACATCACGTCGTTCGACACCGCGATCGACGCGTTGCAGGAGTCCGGCGCCGACGCCGTGATGATCGGCCGCGGCGCGCAAGGCGCACCCTGGTTGCCCGGCCAGATCGGCCGGCAGCTGCAAGGCGGCGCCGCCGAGCAGGCGCCATCGCTGCCGCAGCAGCTCTCATTCGTCCGCAGCCTGTATGACGAGGTCTGCGCGCATTACGGCTTGCGTGTGGGCTTGCGTCATGCGCGCAAACATCTGGGCTGGGCGCTTGATGTCGCAGCACATCTCGGCCGCGTGCCGCAGGAAAAGCTGAAAGCCTGGCGCGCGCGTATCCTGACCACGGAAGATCCCGCGAGCGTGCATCGTTCGCTCAATGAGGCCTTCGACGATTTCGCATGGAGTGCGGCGGCATGAGTTCGGCCCTCGAGCAGCGCAGGCCCGCGCCTTCGGACGGCGAAGCGATCCTCAACGCGTTGCCCAATCCGGTGATCGTGATCGCGCCCGACGGCAAGATCGTCGACGCCAACATCGCCGCGGAGTCGTTCTTCGAGATTTCGACCCAGTTCCTGAAGCGGCAGTCGCTGAAGGAGCTGGTGCCGTTCGGCAGTCCGCTGCTGGCGCTGATCGATCAGGTGCGCTCGCATCATTCGGCCGTCAACGAATACAAGGTCGATCTCGGCACGCCGCGCATGGGCGGCGACCGCCAGGTCGATTTGCATGTCGCGCCGCTGACCGAGCGTCCCGGCCATATCGTGGTGATGCTGCAGGAGCGCACCATCGCCGACAAGATGGACCGGCAGCTGACCCATCGCAGCGCCGCGCGCAGCGTGATCGCGCTCGCCGCGATGCTGGCGCATGAGATCAAGAATCCGCTGTCGGGCATTCGCGGCGCCGCGCAACTCCTGGAGCAGCAGGCCTCATCCGAAGACCGCATGCTGACACGGCTGATCTGCGACGAGGCCGACCGCATCGTCACGCTGGTCGACCGCATGGAGGTGTTCGGCGACGACCGCCCGGTGGCACGCGGGCCCGTCAATATCCATTCCGTGCTCGATCACGTCAAACGGCTGGCGCAGTCCGGCTTTGCCCGCAACGTGCGCTTCATCGAGGACTACGATCCCTCGCTGCCGCCGGTGCACGCCAACCAGGATCAGCTGATCCAGGTGTTCCTCAATCTCGTGAAGAACGCGGCCGAAGCCGTGGTCGATCTCGGCACCGACGCCGAGATTCAGCTGACGACGGCGTTTCGCCCGGGCGTGCGGCTGTCGGTGCCCGGCAAAAAGACGCGGGTGTCGCTGCCGCTGGAATTTTGCGTGAAGGACAACGGCTCCGGCGTGCCGGAGGATCTGTTGCCGAATCTCTTCGATCCCTTCGTCACGACCAAGCAGACCGGCAGCGGGCTGGGCCTCGCGCTGGTCGCCAAGATCGTCGGAGATCACGGCGGAATCATCGAATGCGAGTCGCAGCCGCGCAAGACCATCTTCCGCGTGCTGATGCCCATGTACAACGGTGCCAAGCACCTCGATCAAACCAATCGCGACGACGTTGCCGGTACGCCTTCGCCCGCTCCCGAGGGAGCCAAATGAGGGACGACAATGCCTGCTGGTAGCATCCTGGTCGCAGACGACGACACGGCCATTCGAACGGTTTTGAACCAGGCGCTGTCGCGCGCCGGCTACGAGGTGCGGCTGACCGGCAACGCCGCGACGCTGTGGCGCTGGGTCAGCCAGGGCGAGGGCGATCTCGTCATCACCGATGTCGTGATGCCCGACGAGAACGCGTTCGACCTGTTGCCGCGCATCAAGAAGATGCGGCCCAATTTGCCCGTGATCATCATGAGCGCGCAGAACACCTTCATGACCGCGATCCGCGCCTCCGAGCGTGGCGCTTACGAATATCTGCCGAAACCGTTCGACCTGAAGGAATTGATCGCGATCGTCGGCCGCGCGCTGGCCGAACCGAAGGAGCGCACGCCGAGCGTGGAGGAGGAGACCGAGTTCGACGCGATCCCGCTGGTCGGCCGCTCGCCGGCGATGCAGGAGATCTACCGCGTGCTGGCGCGGCTGATGCAGACCGACCTCACCGTGATGATCTCCGGCGAGTCCGGCACCGGCAAGGAGCTGGTGGCGCGCGCGCTGCACGATTACGGCAAGCGCCGCAACGGCCCGTTCGTCGCCGTCAACATGGCGGCGATCCCGCGCGACCTGATCGAGTCCGAACTGTTCGGTCATGAGCGCGGCGCCTTCACCGGCGCCAACACCCGCGCCTCAGGGCGATTCGAGCAGGCCGAAGGCGGCACGCTGTTCCTCGACGAGATCGGCGACATGCCGATGGAGGCGCAGACGCGGCTGCTCCGCGTGCTGCAGCAGGGCGAATACACCACCGTCGGCGGCCGCACCCCAATCAAGACCGACGTGCGCATCGTCGCCGCCTCCAACAAGGATCTGCGCATCCTGATCCAGCAGGGGCTTTTCCGGGAAGATTTGTTCTTCCGCCTCAACGTGGTGCCGCTGCGGCTGCCGCCCTTGCGCGAACGCATCGAGGATCTGCCCGATCTCGTCCGCCATTTCTTTGCGCTGGCCGAGAAGGACGGCCTGCCGCCGAAAAAGCTGGACGCGCCGGCGTTGGAGCGGCTGAAGCAGCATCGCTGGCCCGGCAATGTGCGCGAGCTGGAAAATCTGGCACGGCGGCTCGCCGCGCTTTATCCGCAGGACGTCATCACCTCCACCGTCATCGACGGCGAGCTGGCGCCGCCAGCGGTGACGGCAAGCGGCAGCATTCCGCTCGGCGTCGACAATCTCGGCGGCGCGGTGGAGGCCTATCTGTCCTCGCACTTCTCCGGCTTCCCGAACGGCGTGCCGCCGCCCGGCCTCTATCATCGCATCCTCAAGGAGATCGAGGTGCCGCTCTTGACCGCTGCACTTGCGGCGACCCGCGGCAACCAGATCCGCGCCGCGGACCTGCTGGGCTTGAACCGCAACACGCTGCGCAAGAAGATCAGGGACCTCGACATCCAGGTCTATCGCAGCGGCGGCTGACGCCCGACTAGGACCTTCCGCCTCTCGCCCGGGTCGAAGCATCGCGGGTGAGCAACGCCTTTTGACCTGCGAATGCGCCGCGGAATTGTCGCAATTCGGCAACATTGTGATATGAATGCATCAGTCCGCCGTCACGGCGGACCCTAAAGCCGTTCGACATCAACCTTTTCCGTCAATGACCAGCGCAGACACACCGGCCGCTCCGTTCGATCCGTCGCTCGCCGAGCGCGGGAGCTTCCCGCTCCGGCGATGGCTGCCGCCGTTCGCGGTGGCGATCGCACTGCTGTCGGCCCTGCTCACCTTCGTGGTGTTGACGGGGCTGACCCCGCTCGAGCCGACGCGCCAGGTGGTCCGCACCTTCCTGCTGATCAACGCGGCGACCATCCTGCTGCTGGTCGCCATCATCGTCCGCGAAGTCTGGCAGATGGTGCAGGCGAGGCGGCGGGGACGGGCTGCGGCGCGCCTGCACGTGCAGATCGTCAGCCTGTTCTCGATCATCGCGGTGCTGCCGGCGGTACTGGTTGCGATCGTCGCCAACGTCACCATCGAGCGCGGCCTCGATCGCCTGTTCTCGGGTCCGACGCGCGAGGTGATCCAGAACTCGCTGATCATCGCGCGCGCCTATACCTACGAGCATGCGCAGCTGATCCGCGGCGACATTCTCGGCATGGCCAACGATCTCTGGCGCGCGCGGCCGCTCTACGACCAGGATCCCAAATCGTTCCAGGAGTTTCTGACGGCCAATGCCGCGCAGCGCAACCTGCCGGGCGCCATGCTGATCGACAAGGACGGCAAGGTGCTGGTCACGGCGCAAACCGGCATCAAGCAGGATTTCACCGCCCCGCCGCCGGACTTCCTCAGCAATGTCAACGAGAGCGATCCGCAGATCGCGGTATTCCCCGAGGCCAATTATGTCGCGGCGGTGATCCGCCTGCGCTCCTTCAACGACACGTTCCTTTACGTCGCCCGCCTCCTCGATCCCCGGGTCGTCGCGCAGCTCAAGCAGACCGAGACCTCGGTCGCCGAATATGCCCAGATCGAGTCGCGCCGGCTCGGCATCCAGGTCGCCTTCGCGCTGATGTTCGCGGTGATCGCGCTGACCATCCTGATGGCCTCGGTGCTGATCGGCTTGAACTTCGCCAACTGGCTGGTGTCGCCGATCCGCCGGCTGATGACCGCGGCGAGCGACGTCTCGACCGGCAATCTGAACGTCCAGGTGCCGGTGGTGAAATCCGGCGGCGACCTCGCCCAGCTCGGCGAGACCTTCAACAAGATGACGCAGGAGCTGCGCACCCAGCGCGACGAGCTGGTCAACGCCAGCGAGCTGATCGACAGCCGCCGCCGCTTCATCGAGGCGGTGCTGTCCTCGGC
>Ga0070741_10007417_pt1 | contig 22677 bp, 22 predicted proteins | sample Coa_R1_4_FD_66440 | JGI IMG/M metagenome (GOLD analysis project Ga0070741, IMG submission 66440) | Surface soil microbial communities from Centralia Pennsylvania, which are recovering from an underground coalmine fire - Coalmine... | ecosystem: Environmental > Terrestrial > Soil > Unclassified ... | reverse complement strand
GTCACAATGCGCTTGCTGATGCAGTGGTTGGTATCTTTGGCGAAACGTTGTTCTTGGCCCGACAGCTTGCGCAGCAGTCGGCGGGCCGATTTTGTGCCTTTGCGTTGCAGTTTGCGTCGCAGCCGGCGGTGTCGATACCGCACGTGGTTGACGTGACTGGCCCGGTGCACCTCGCCATCGCTATCCGTCGCCAGGTTGACAATACCGCCGTCAACGCCCAGGAACTGCTCGACCTGTGCGGGCGTTGGTTCCTCAAGCTCACACGTCGCCAGCAGGTAGAACGCCCCACCCGTGTACCACAGGTCGCTCTCGCCCTGCTGATGCTTCAAGAGTTCACGCTGGCGTTCGCCACACTGGTAGGGTATTGCCTGGCGACCTGCCACTGTCCAGGTCGAAACCGTCTCGGTCTGCTGACGATAGTTCAGGATACGACTGTCATAGGGAATTGCCCCGTGTTCCTTGAAGGTTCGTCTGGCTTTTTTGTCGGCTTTGTAGCTATCGGCCACCTTGCCCAGGCAGCGCACAACCAGCTGCGCCGCCAGGCCAAACTGCTCGCGCAGGCCAGCATACAGCGCCTTGTGCAAGGCCAACTGGTTGAAGACCTTGTTTTCCCAGGCGTAATCGCTGATAGCGTTGCAAGCCGCATTGGCCCGCTCAAGCGTTCGCTTGAGCAGTTCGCGTTGTTCGTCGGAGGGAAGGAGCTTCACTTGGGCAGTCAGTTTCATGCTACTCAGTATACCCCAAATTTCACGCATTTGAAAAGAGGAAAGGCGTATTCCTCCCCGCCTTAAAACGCGGGGTCTCCTACGCCGAATCTTATGAACTGCTTTTCTGGTACGAAGGGACGAAAGACGATCAGGCTGCCCTTGAGAATGAGGTGTATAATCAAGCCCTGTACATACCCTAGAGGTCAATCATGAGCGCAAACCCTGAAATCGTAAGCACACCGGGAGTCAATTCTGGAAAACCCCGCATTGCCGGAACACGAGTGCGTGTACAGGACGTTGTTTACTACAGCGAGCGGGCCGGTTGGTCTGTCGAGAAAATCAGCGAGGCGTTCAACTTGCGCCCTGAGCAAGTGCAGGCAGCGCTCGCCTATTATGCCCAACACAAGGCTGAAATTGACCAAGACATGAGCCAGGATGAGACATTTGCCCGGCAGGTTGCAGGCCAATCTGCCGCAGCCAAACGTCGGCTCAAGGCTCGTCTGACAGGTCGGTAACTCAGATCGCCCGTTTCAAATTGACCTCAACCCCGCCCGCTTCGCCAGATGTAAACCACCGCGTCGGGCGCACTCTCCGTCCAGTCGAACATCCAGTGTGCGTCGGTGATCGTCATGTTGACGCAGCCGTGACTCATGACCTGCCCGTAGTTGTCGTGCCACGACGAACCGTGCAGCGCCTCGCCATTGTCGAAGTACATCACGTAGGGCACGTCGTAGATGTTGTAACCGTCCGGCGTGCCCATCAGCGCCGACATGTCGCCCGTGACCTGGCGCAGGTAGATGTGGAACAACCCCAGGCGCGTATAGCGCTTGCCCTTGCCCGACGAAATGAGCGTGGCGAACGCCAGACGGTCTCCCTCGAAGGCCGTCAAGACCTGCTGCGCCACGTCCACCGCGATCCAGCGCCCGCCGACGCCGGGGTTGGTGGGCATTTTGAGCTGTGCCAGCCCGGCCCGCGCGATCCACTGGCCGGGGCCGATCAAGTACCAGTCCGTGCCGTCGGCGTGAACGGTGGCGTACAGGTAAACGCGGGTGTAGCGGGCCACGTACTGCTGCGTGTGATCCGCTTCCCACTTCGGCAGGACGTGCGGGCGCGTGGTGCGGAGAATCCAGGCCATCGGCAGCGCGGGCGGCTCGTCGAAAGTAACGCCCGTAAATCTTGAGGCCATGCGTGCGGGTTTGGTGCGGGTGTCGCTGTAGCGCAGCACCATCGCCTCATCGACAGGCAGCGGGTGAACGGGCGGGGCCGGGTGCGCGCCCATCACGGCCAGCAGCGTTTGATACTGATCGGCGGGCAGGCCATACATACAGCCCGGCGCGTTCACCGCGTCCAGGCAGCCCTTCGCAGAAGCAGTACGCGGCAGCCCCGCCAGATCGATCAGCGCCAGTGCCGCGAATAACAATACGAGCCGGTTGAATTTGAACATACGACCTCAACTTTGCTCCGGTAGCTGTTGTGGGCATCATAGCACGGCCAGGCGCAGCGTAGAGCTGGCGTTGAGGCGGCGTCGAAAAGGCGTTGAAGAAACCCTGAGAGGATGGCGACATGCCAGCGGCGCCCTGATGGCAAAAACCGCGAAGTGCAAGCCGGGAAGGTATAACTTCTTAATCGAGCACATTGTACTCCCGAACAGTGCAGCGTTCGGGGTCACGAACCGTCGGTATAGCGACGGAAGTCCTGGGCAATCAACCAATCTACTTTCCAAGCTGCCTGTCGAGGGCAAGCGCCCACAGATAATTGACCAGTGCCCAGGTCTCTTCAGGCGTAAACAGCGTCCCGAAGTTGGGCATATCCGTACCCATGCCGCCCCGTCGTATCTTCGCGTACAATACGTCGCTGCGCATGATGAACATGTGCGCCGGATCAGAGAAGACGGCGGGCGGTTTTATCGTCAGGCCCGCCATCAAGCCCTTGCCGTCACCTGTCTGACCATGACAGGCCGCACAGTTTTTGTCATACAGCAAAGCCGCGCTCGCCAATGTGGCCGGCGAGGCGTCTTTAGTCCACAGGTAAGCGACCACGTCGGCTGCCTCAGCTTTGGAGATAGTGGGATTGGCGGAGATGAGAAGCGCCAATCCCTGTGCGGGCGTGTGTGAGCGCCGCCACAAAGGTACGTTCAAGTCGGATGGAATGTTCACGCTACCGGACAGCGTTGCGCCGCGAAGGGCCGACGGACGGACAGCAAACATAAGTTGCTGGACGGGTGTTCCGTCCGGGCTGCTCATGCCGCTGGTCGTGTGATCGGCATCGATATTGACACCTTCCACATTGAGCGCTTCGATCACCGGGTCGCGCTGTGGGGTAGGCAGGATACGGGATGGGTCGTTCACTTCGAGAATGCCCCGCATTCGCCAGTGATTGGGACTGCACCAGATATTGCAGTAAAAGGTATATGTCCCCGCACGGTCAAAGGTTAAGGTCACTTCCTTGACGTGACCGGGATCGACATATCCCAGGTCGATCCCTAAGCCTGGGCCAAGAGCGATGCCATGCGTCACATCCACTGAACTGAAACGGAGTGTGACGGTTTCACCCGCTTCCACCTTGAAAGCGCCTGGTTGGAAGCCGCCCGCCTCGGGTGCAGCCGCAACGATGTCGATGACGCGGGTGGGCGAGAGCGCAGGTCGCAGCCAGCGTTGAAAACCCAGGATCGCTATCGGTATCCCAATCAGAATGAGCAAGAGGATGATTCGGGCAAGCCGCTCTCGCCGCATGAGACTCTAGCCTGCGTATAGTCGCAGAAACATGAAGGTTATCGCCGCCATAAAGCCGCCCAACGGTAACATGGCTAGATATGCCTGGCGATGGCCGCTGCTGTTCTGGCGGGCAATGCGATAGGCAATATGGATGGCAAAGAGCAGCCCGGCAATCAACACTCCCACCTGTAGGAACGGGATCAGTGTCGGCCAGAGCGGTGTCCAGGGCACATTGGCCGTGCCGAACAGGTTCCAGCCCCAGCCCAATGGATCAGAGAGTACGCCAGGCGCGTAACTGCCATTGACCAGGACAAAGCCGAAGCTGAAGGCGATCCACGCTGCCAGACCAAGCGGGATCAGCGCATAAGCATAATCAACAAACAGGTGACGTAACGAGATGGATTGACCCGCCAGACGCCTGGCGAAGGCCGTCGTGACCCAGAAAAGGCCGGGCAGCACCACCAGATTGATGACCAGGAAGCCAGCCGCATACAGCGCCCAATGAGGCAGGGTATCCATGTTGGCCCACTGCTTGATCCAGCCCCAGGGGCCAAGCAGCACCCCGGCGTACAACAGCGCGCAGCCCAACATGATGAAGGCTTTATAGGCTTCGTCGAGCCGCCGCTCTTTGGCGACCAGTAGATCGCTGCCGAAGGGCCGCAGATTAATGACGATATTGTTCTTGGGACAGGTCTTGAGGCATTCCAGGCACAGGCCGCAGTAGTTGTTGCGGGCCAGCTTGCCCGGAAAGACCATCCAGGGACAGCCATAGCCCTGTTCGTTACCGGTGATGCAGTCTTTGGTCTTGTGCGAAGCGCAGATCTGCGGATCGCTGACCCGCAGTTCGACAGGCGCAACGAGCGAATACAGGCCAATAAATCCGCCGACTGGGCATACATAGCGGCAGAAGACCCGGTTTTCGTACAGCAGGCTGAGTGCCACGCCCATGATCATGAGCGTCAGGAGCAGCCAGGCACTGATATTGGGCCGGGTCAGGATCAGGGCACTGAAGATCGCCACGCCCAGAAACCCGAAGTTCTGAAGCCACAGGTTCTTGAGGCGACGCGGCCAGCGCCAGCGCAGTGTCCGCAGGCGGCCCGATGTACGGTTGACGATAGCTCGACGTTGCAACCACTCGCCGGGGGCCGGAATCGGGCAGATCGTGCACCATGCCCGCCCGAAGAACGGCACTAACAGGATGATGAGCAGCGCCCACCACACAATCCAGACGAAGATGATCCCGAAGTTGCGGCTGCCCGCTGGCGTGCCGAACAATCCGCTCAGGATCGCCAGCATGAAAACGAACAACGTGACAAGCATCAACGCAGGCGGAAACAAACGCGATTTTAGCATCGGCTTCAGGCGGGGCACGCGCTGTAGCAGGTCGATCCGCTGCTGGCCGAGCATCTCAGGGTACCCAATTCGACAAGATCATGAGTTGTTTGTCCGGTTCTACCGGGTCATTCGTCCGCAAATGGACACGGAAAGCATGTTTGCCCTCCATGCCTGCGTGCATCATGAAGCTCAGGGAGATGGTCGTTGCCTGTCCAGGCTTGAGAGTCGTCGAACCGACGACAGCGCGCGGCGGTCAGCACCCCTCCACCAGCTCGACGCGCGGCTCGCCCTGGATCACCAGGTCCTGATCACCCACATTGCGCACGTCGAAAACCGTATTGATGGTGCGGCCCAGCTTGACATCACCATAGTCGATTTTGTCCTGCGAGACCGACACCCGCGCGCTGCCTGTTATCTCCGGCTTATCGTTGGAAGCCTGACTGCTCCTGCTGGCAAGGGCGATCAGAAACGCGCCGCCCGCCAATACCAGCCCAGCCAGGACCATCCATAACCACCGGGGTTGTTTCTGACGAGCCGACGCACGAGGGGCGCCGCCCTTGCGATGTTTCTTATGTTGAGCCATTGATGTCTCCTCTACATTCCTCTGCATATTGACTGAGACTGCCATAGGTAGGTCAGAATGCCTGCCAGCGCGACTAGCAGCAGCCCTATCGCGCGCCCGAAGGGAAGATTCGGCCCAACCACCAGTTCGCCAATCATGAAGGGGTGGAGTGGGCCGCAACTGACCGAGCATCGGTAATGGAATTTGCCCGGCTGCTCGACCACAAAGGTGATCGGCTTCGTCAGTCCTGGCTCGACTCGCTGCTCGATCCCATAGCCATCCAGGTAGAAACCATGAACGACGTCGGATGAGGTAAGGTCGATGATGAGCCGATCTCCCTGGTTCACCTCGAGCCGGCCTGGTGCATACTCGAACTGGGTTGCGTTCAGCGTAATGTGACGGGTGACTGGCTTCTGCAATGTCGGAATAGGCACGACCATGATTGCCAGGCCAAGTAGAGCGAAGGGGACCGCCACGAGCAAGGTACGCCAGGAGGGCAAAAACCGCATTCGAGGCATGAAGCTCAATCCTGCGGCAGCGGCGTGTTGGTCGATGGCCCGAACGCACTGTACTGGGCATCGATATAGGCCCGAATTTGCTTCGACGACTGCCCTTCGCTCTTCAGGCGCATCACGTCCCTTGTGATATCCACGCAGATGCCGCACCCGGCGGCATGCTCATCAAATGTGAGGCGGCCATCGACAGCGATGTCCTTGATGTAGCAGCTCCGGTTGCTGGTATGGCCCATCTGGCCGCAGCCGCAATAGCACGGGTACTTGGCAAGTTCATCAGGATGCAGCGCCGCGTACTGGTAGGCTTCTTTGACGGCGGGCGGTGCCTCTCGGACGAAATTGGGCAGGTTGAGGTCTGAGAGCTGGACTGTCGAAGTGGCTGCGCTGCAAGCAGCTACGATAAGTATCGCCAGGAGGAAAAGGGTGAACTTTGGAAGGAATCGGCTGGTGGTCATCACGGTCTTTCCCGTCAGCAATTGCGAATGATATTCATTATCAATACGGACAGGGGTGGCGTGCCAGTGTAGACTGACCTGTTTGTCCTTGAGGAATGTCACGGAGTGCGTAATGTTGTCTGCACAATAGGGTTGCCCGGACGCCGCCGCGTCGGCCCGGTACGTCGTGAGCGAGCACAGTAGCGAGCATAGCGAGGATTCCGGCTCAGAGACACCCGCCATTTGGCCTGTTTTTCGCCCGGTTGGAAAGGGGACAATAAGCCATTTCTTACGGCTGTCGGGCCTCATCCTCGACGTGGCCCTGCTCCCGGGCCAATACCTTTTAGGATGTGAGGGGCGGTAGTTTACCTCACCCCCAACCCCTCTCCACAAGGTGGAGAGGGGCGTCTGGAGCGGTCGGTTCCCCCTCTCTGCGCAGAGAGGGGGTCAGGGGGTGAGGTATATCGCCTTTGGCGGGAGGGGGTTGATTGTGATCAGACATAGCGCCTGCACACGGCGTCTACGGACGCGCCGTAGCCTTCCCCGAACAGGTTGAGGTGCACCAGCAGGTGATATAACTGGTGCAGTGGGCGGCGATATTCGTAGCCCTCGTCCAGTGGATAGGCGTCCTGATAGGCCCGGTAAAAGTCCGGCGCAAAGCCGCCAAAGAGTTCGGTGAAGGCTATCTCGGCTTCACGTTCGCCGTAGTAGGTGTGCGGATCGTACAGCACCGGCTCATCGCCCGCCGCACACAGGTAGTTGCCGCCCCACAAGTCGCCGTGCAGCAGCGACGGCACGCTGTTCAGGCCCGCCAGTAGTTCATCCATGCGCTCGATGATTTTGCGAAGCGCCGTTTCCCGCCGCGCCGGGAGCCGGCCAAGCTGCCGGGCGCGCTCGACCTGCGGCACGATGCGCCGATCCCGGTAGTAGGCGGGCCAGCTTGTGGCGTGGGGTTCGGGCTGCGGCAGGCCATCCACCAGATGATCCAGGTCGATGCCGAAGGTGGGCGCAGTGTGCCGGTGCAGCGTCGCCAGCGCCTGGCCGAATTTCGCCGCAAAAGCGCGCGATGGCTGCACCTCATCGATCCATTCCAGGACGAGGTAGGCAGGGCGTTCGCCATCGGGCTGATCGGTGTAGTGGATCACCTGGGGCACGCGGATTGCGCCCGCGCTGTGCAGCAGCTTCAGGCCAAGCGCCTCCGTCTCGAAGAAGCGAGGCGGCGTGTCGGCCTTGAATTTGACAAAATAGCGGACACCGCCAATCTCGATGCGGCCCGCCTGGTTAATGTCCCCACCCCGGACGGACTGCACGCGATCCGGCGATCTACCGAACGCATCACGCGCAATAGCTTCGAGTACGTTCATCGATCCCGCTACGTCAGTGAGGATGCCGTCTCGCCAGCTTCGGACGCGAGATTGTGCGCTTTTTCCAGGCGTTCCAGCTGTGCAGTCTGGTCGAGCATGGCTTCTTTGAGCCAGTCCAGTTTGCGTGTCACTTCCAGGATCGAAAGCTGCGCCTTCAAATTGACCTGGTGATCCATGTCGGCAGCGATGCGCTCGAAGTCATCCTGGCGGCGCTGGCTCATCAGGATCAGGGGTAGTTGCAGCGCCCCCAGGATAGTGATCGTCAGGTTCAGGACGTTGTACTCCGGTGGGCGATCCCAGATGCCGATGGTGCGGAGCGCATTGAGCACGATCCAGAGAATCGTGAAGATCATCAATGCGGTCAGGTAGCGCCACGAACCGACCAGGCTGGCGGCCCGATCCGCCACTCGCTCCCACAGCGCGCGCTTCTCTTCCAGCACGTCGTAGGCGTTGCGCTCCCGGCTGCTGATCAGCGCGTTGGTGTCTCGCAGGCGTTTCGAGAGCATATTGATGATCTGGATGGCCGCGCTGGGATGCTTGCTCAGGAAATCGACCATCACGTCCTGACGCAGGATCAGGACCTCGGTCAGTTCGGTTGCGATGGCGTTGGCCGTCCGGGCGCTGTTGTCAAACAGCGACACTTCGCCGAAGAAGCCCCCTGCCGTGACCACCGACAAGACCACGCGGTTATTGTTCTCGTCGTAAATGAAGAGTTCAACCGCGCCGGAGACGACGATCAACAGTGCGCCTCCCGGATCGCCTTGAAGAAACAGCGTTTCTCCCTTATCGTACATTCGCGTCTGGATGTGTGGCGCGAGCACATTGAAGTCGTCTGGGGGTAGCCCTTCGAGCAGTGGAACCCCTGCAAGCGTACTTTGATTGATAGGCACGGCACAGAACCTCCGGCGATGTTGTGCGATCAGAGGAAGGTTATCACATCGGGGGTGCGGCGGGCGGTGTGCCCTCTGCCGCGTCGGCTGGCGTGCTGGCGGGCCTGGCGAAAGGCAGCGCCATCGTGAACTTGCTGCCCTGCCCTACGGCGCTGGTCACGGTCAGGTAGCCACCGTGCGCCTCGGCAACCGCACGCGCCACGTACAACCCCTGCCCCAGCCCGCGCGGATCGATGGTTTTGCCGTTGGGCGCTCTGGCCTCGCCCCGATAAAAGCGCTCGAAAATGTGCGGCAGGTCGCGGTCCGAAATGCCCACGCCGCTGTCGATCACTTCCAGCAGCACGCGGTCATTCTTGATGCGCCCGATCCGGATGGTAATGAAGCCGCCTTCGAGCGTGTAATTGATGCTGTTGTCGAGCAGGTGCCCAATCGCCCAGCGCAGCCGGCGGTCATCGCCGATCACTTTCAGGGCAGGGTTGACGACCATCACCCCGACGTTCAGATTGGCTTTCTTGATGCGCGGCTCCTGTCCTTTGACGACATCCAGAACCAGCTCGTCCAGGGCCAGTTCCTGTTTGCGCACGGCGAATGATCCCTCGCTGATCTCGCCGATGTCCAGCAATTCGACAATCATCCGGTCCAGAATGGCGGCGTTGCGGCCAATCGCTTCCAGGAACTTCCGGTTCGGCGGGCGATCTGCGGGCTGGTTGAGCAGGACTTCGCTCATGCCCTTGATGGCTGTCAGCGGGGTACGCAGTTCGTGGGTGATCTGCGTTACAAACTGATCTTTGAGGCGATCTGCCAGCGCCTCGCGCGTCACATCGCGCAGCACGATCAGCGTGCCGAGCGCAGTCCGTTCGGGCGTCGCTACGGCTGCCAATTGTGCGCCCAGGATGCGATCATTAACTTGCACACGGATCGGCGCGCCAATCGGCTCCATTTCGCCTTCGCTGGGCACTTTGCCACGCGCTGCCTCAAACAAACGCCCCAGTTCGCTGGCCCAGAAGGTTTTGACGCTGCCAAGCAGGTCGTAGGCGGCCTTGTTCATCAGAACCAGGCGGCCCTCAGTATCCTGCATGATCACGCCCTCGTCAATGGCCGCGAAAACGGCCTGCAAGCGTGCCGCCACCGTTTGAACATCTTTGATGCGTGCGGTCAGTTCGCGGTTGGCCTGGCGCAGCGCCGCCATCTGATCGGGGTCGGGCGCGCCGCCACTGTACATGCGTTTGCGGAGAAGACCCCGGTACAGCCGCTCAAAGAAGCGCTCCGAGGCTGTACCGAACTCATCCATGACGCGCAGCAGGCCGCGCACGTCTCGTTCGCGGGCATCGACATTACTGTAAGGGAGCGTACCGTCATCGAGCATCGTCGGCCTGCGATTGCCTTACTTTGATTCGGCTTGTGGCGGTTGGGGCTGCGTCGGCTGCGGAACGGCAGGTTCCACCGGGGGCGCTGCCGGCTGGGCGGGCATAACGCCAGGCGTCGAAGCAGCGGACGGAGATGGAGCAGGTGGTGACTCCGGCGCGGCTGTGGCAGCCGGAGCTGTTCCTTCCGCTGCTGATCGAGCCGCCAGTTTTGCACGGCGTTCGTCGCGCACCCGATACAGGATGGCCTTAAAATCGAGCATGTCCGGCAGCGGCTTATTGATCAGGTGATCGATCCCCGCCTGTTCCATCATGACCTGAATCTCGGCTTCGGACAGGCTGAAAGCGGTCATCAAGATGATGGGGATGTCCTTGATGGGCGCGGTCTGCCGGATGCGGGCCGCCACTTTGTCCCCGGTGTAACCGGGCATACGAATGTCCATCAGCGCCAGTTCGGGCAGTTCCCCGGTATAGGTTCCATTAGCGACGCTATCCAACCAGGCCCATGCGGCGTTACCATCGGCGAAGCTCAGCGGCTTTTCCCCCCAGACGCTGATCATGACGGCGACAACATTGCGAATATCGGTGTCATCTTCGACGAGTAACCAGGTCAATATAACCTCCAGCCCGGCGGGCCGACTCATGCAAAGGCGTGCAATACTCTTGGTTGCTCACATACTACCAATGCTTGCGCTCTAGCACAACTTGAACTTGTATAGATCGGGCTTTGTCTGGGCTTAGGGATCAGTTAAACTCGCCCGAATGCAGGTGCAATGGAGGTAGGGCCATCTCAGCCGCGCTCTGCCCCCACCGCAGTGTGGGGGCAGAGCGCAAAAGATAACCGCACCCTGGGGGACGATACTGGAATAAAACCTTTGTTAAATGAAACAGACAGTTTTTTAACGAAATTGGGAAATTCCGGCCTTTGCGATTCCACGATTTAGCCTTAAACTTAAAGGGGTTTCAGGCATCCGGTACGTAGCTTTCCGAGGATAACCCTTTGCCAAGCTGGATGGTTGTTGAAGACGAACCAGATATTTACGATGTCCTCCTGGCAATGTTTGAAATCTGGGGGATCGAGGGCGTTGCCTTTGTCGATGGTGCTGAGGCTGTTAGCTGGATCGAAGATGTTGACAAAGGGATAGTCGCCGGAGAACTGCCCGAACTGGCGATCCTCGACATTCGCCTGCCTGAAGTGACCGGGCCAGAAGTCGGCGCCCGGCTGCGCAAGAGCACCCGCCTCGGGCAGATCGCCATTGTGATGATTACAGCCTACCGCCTCACCCCGGAAGAGGAGGAGCAGGTGAAAGCGCGCGCCCAGGCAGACGCCCTGATGTATAAGCCGCTGCCTGCCATGCTGGAACTACGCAAGACGCTCGACCAGATCATCGAGAAGCGCAAGACCCTGGCCGCCGCGCAGCCCGCGCCAACCGTGCCTGCCGCTTTGCCGCCACAACAGATTCAGCCCGCGCCCAAGCCGGCTGCACCTACAACCCCGGTCACACCAACCATCACGCCCCCTGTGCCGCCGCCCGCTCCGCCTACTTCCACCACCAAGTAGGCGCCGTTGAGAGTCGTTAGAAATCAGCGCTGTTGCGAATCTGGAGACGCCCGGCTACAATTCAACCCGGCCCAGCAGCACCAGACGGGGACAGGGCTATTCTGGTTCCTTTGCGCCTGTATTGAAGTAGCCAGGTTCTATGCAGAATCTTAACCCCACACGAATTGTCGCGCGTCGTGGTCGTGATATGATGATCATCGGCGCGCTTTTGCTGATGATCGCCCTGGTGGCTGGCGGGTGCGGGCTGGTCGTGCTGCTGCTCCTGTCCAGTTCGCTGGGGTGGATTTTGATGCTTCTGGGCTTTATCATCCTGCTGGCCGGGACGGGGTTCCTGGTGCGTGGCCTGACCTACCGCAAGGAAAACTTGCCCGCGCTGGCCGTCGCCGAAGTACTGGCCCGCGAATTGGACGCCAGCTATACCTTCATACGCAACGTCAGCCGCCGCAAACTGGGGTACATCGATGCCGTGCTGGTTGGGCCGCCCGGCGCGCTTGTCTTCCGAATTGTCGATAAGCCGGGCATTTTCCTCAACGAAGGCTCGGACTGGCTGGAACGCAAAGGCGGCCAGACCTTCGTACTGTCGCGGATGAGTCCGACCCGCGAATGTGTGACCGACGTGTACGCGCTGCGGGAATACCTGGCCGTGCGCGGCCTGAGCAGCGTCCCCGTTTTTGCGGTGGTGGTCTTCACCAGCCCACAGGTGCAGCTCTCGGCCCGGCAGCCCGTCGTGCCGATTGCTGAACTGCGCACGCTGATGACGGTGTTGCGCCGCGACTACCTGCTCGAAGATCGGATCGATGCGAAAACCGTCGAAGCGACCGTGCAGGCCATCTATGCGTGAGGGCCAGCGACGACTGGCGCAGCCATTCGCTTTGGCCTGATCACCTGTTTTTCAGGCACTGGATCAGGCGTAAGTGCCCTACTTACATGCCTTCACCGCACCTCACTCGTGCTCTGCTTTCGAGAGTCCAGCGGCAAGTTCTCCGCCGTGTAGAAAGATCAGCATAATAGCACAAACGTTCTAAGCTGTCAAGGGCGATTGGTCATTCACGTCGGAGGAGCGCGCCACAGGACTCGCGCACGATCAGGCGTGTTTGCAACGTGACCGTGCGAAACGGCGCATCCGGCTCTGCAAGGCGGCGCAGCAGCAGGTGAACTGCTTCGCGGCCCAGTTCGTAAGTGGGCTGTGAAACCGCCGTCAGCGGCGGGCAAAGCTCGCCAGACCAGGGCATGTCGTCGAAGCCGACCAGCGCCACGTCTTCGGGAATGCGGAGCTTTAGCTCGTGGATGGCTTGCAGCGCGCCCATCGTCATCAGGTTATTGGCGACAAAAATGGCCTGCGGTGGCTGTGGCGAAAGCATCAATTCGCGGGCCAGCCGGTAGCCGCTCTCTCGCTGCGAGTTGCCGACCTTCAGGAGCGTTTCATCGACGCCCAGCCCCGCCGCATTCAGGGCATCGCGGTAGCCCTGCTGGCGCTCGCTGCCGGTGGACAGGACGGCGGAACCGGCGATCATGGCGATCCGGGTGTAGCCCAGGTCGATCAGGTGCTTGACGGCGGCATAGGCCCCGCGCACGTTATCGACGGTTAGCATATCGGTTTCCAGGCCCTCAATGCGCCGGTCCAGCAGAATGAGCGGTACGCCCGCCTCAAGCACCCTGGTCAGCGATCTGGCCGTCGTGGAGGGCGTGGGCACGAAGATCAGCCCGGCCACGCGCTCGGCCAGCATCACGTTCAGGTACATCTGCTGCCGTGCCGAATCCTCGCCAGTGTTGCAGACGAGAACACTCATCTGGTTGGCGTAGGCCATCTCTTCGACCCCCGCCAGGACGGAGATAAAGAACGGATTCTGCATGTCCGAGATGAGCAGGCCCAGCACATCGCCGGGGCTGCCGCGCAGACGGCGCGCCGCCCGATTGGGATGGTAGCCGAGCGCTTGCACGGCCTCCAGGACGCGCACGCGCAGCTTGGGGGCCACATTCGGGTCGTTATTCACAACCCGTGACACAGTTGCCATCGAGACGCCCGCATACTCGGCCACGTCTCTCATCGTTACGGTAGCCATGAGACCGCCCCATAAATCTAATTCAAGCGCAGATTCATCGAAGTCTTCAGTAATCGGTTTCAGGTCTTATTGACAGTGTTTGAAACCATTATATAATACAATTCAGAAAACGATTTCAACTCAATAAGAATTCAATGAACAACGCCTGCCAGCGCGGTTGACAACCCTTCTAAGGCGCTATATTATCGGGACAAGCTATACCCTTTCTCGACTGTCGCCATCCCGACTGAGATCGGTTTGAATGTCCCGATATTGAGCGAAAACATCCCTGAGCGCGAGACAGCTTCCTGGTTCGGTGATGAGGGATGGACGAGTCAGGGCCAGGCCATATTGAAGGAGGTTCCCCATATCGTGTAAACATTCACCCGGCTACAACCCCTATCTGTTGCTGATATATACTTAGGAGAATGTAGAATGGTTAAGCGTCGCCTTCTGTCACTTTTCCTCGTTCTGGCACTCAGTGCCAGCGTGTTTGCAGTCACCAACCGGGCTTCCGCCCAGGATCAAACTTTCTTTGGCAAGACCGCCCTGGATCTGTTCCCGGATAATGCTTTCCCGACCAGCTCGCCCGAAGTCATCAAGGCCGAGCGCGACGCGGCATGGAAGGCGCTGCTGGCGGCCAATATCCCAGACGGTCACGCGCTGGGCAATGGCAAGACGATCACCGTCGCCACGCTGGGGCAGGGTGCTACCGGCGGCATCTCAGGCACGATCTACTTCTGGCGGCCCGCCTTTGAGGCAGCCACCGGGGCCAAACTCGAGATTGCCGAAATCCCGTTCGGCCAGCTTCAGACGACCATCCCAACCGACTTCCTGACCGGGCAGCACACCTATGATGTCATCGTGAGCGGCTCCTGGTTCTATGGCGACTACGTCACCAATGGCTGGATTCAGCCGATTGACAAGTTCATCGGCGACAAGCGCTTCCCGCAGTGGGATCCCAAAGACACCATCGACTCCATTCACCAGCTGTATGTCTGGGGCGGCAAGCAGTACGGCACGCAGATGGACTCCGATGCGCAGTTGCTGTATTACCGCCGCGATATTTTGAGCGACCCCAAGTGGCAGGCACAGTACAAGAAGGACACTGGCGAAGACCTGCCCAACCCGCCCAAGACCTGGCAGCAACTGTTGAAGGTTACGTCGTACTTTAACGGCAAAGACTACAACGGCAACGGTAAGCCCGGCGACGGCATCAGCCTGCACCTGAAGGTGGGCGGCCAGGGCATGTTCCACTTCATGTCGCTCTCGGCCCCCTTCTCCATCATCCCGGACCCAGGCCCCAACCCGAAGAAAGTGACCAAGACCCACAACATTTACTGGTTCGACCCCGACACGTTTGAGCCGCTGATCAACCAGCCCGGCCAGGTGGCGGCGCTGGAATTCCTGCAAAAACTGGCGGCGACGGGCCAGAAGGCGCAGTTTGGTTGGGAGCTTGGCGAGGCGTGGCAGAACTTCTTTGACGGCAATGCCATTGCCACCTTCTCCTGGGGCGACGTGGGTTCGCTTTCACAGAACCCGGATAAGTCCAAGATCAAGGGCAAGCTGGGCGCAGCGCCGATCCCGTGCTCCGAGACCTGGTACGACCCGGACAAAAAGCAGATGGTGACGGATCCGGCACACCCGAACTGCGTGGGCAACACGGTGGGCGGCACGTGGCACCCGACCCTGTCGGCCTTCAGCAAAGAGCCGGAGTTGAGCTACTTCTTTATGGCGATGATCGCCAACCCCAAGATCAACTTCTTCGACGCGACGACGGGCTGGCAAGGCATTGACCCGTGCTGCAACTACGACCTGTTCCCGCCGGCTGGTAACGCCAAGATTGAAGACTACACCGCTGTGGGCTTCAACGCCGACGACTTCAAGATCTACATTCCTGCTTATGCCGACAACCTGAGCAAGATGCCGATCTACGAGACCTATCTGCGTATCCCTGGCACACCCGCCTACTGGACGGCGCTCGATACACGGCTCTCCGAGGCCATGACCGGTCAAAAGTCGGCCAAGCAAGCCCTGGACGACACCGCCGCCGACTGGAAGAAGATCACGGCAGATGCCGGTGGGCCAGATAAGTTGCTGAAGGTCTACCAGGATTCCATTGGTTATAGTAAGTAGTTCACGACGTGGTGGAGAGAGGAGGAACCCTCCTCTCTCCGACTTTGTAGTGTGAGCTTGAACGGAGTCGGGCGTTTGTCATGAAAAGCCGTGCCAAGTATTTCTTTCTGATGCCAGGGGTGATCTGGGTCCTGGTTTTTACCCTGTTTCCACTGCTGTACTCGCTGTACCTGAGCCTGACCAACGCCAGGCTTGGCCGCGAAACGGAATTCATCGGCTTTCAGAACTACATCAATCTCTTTTCTGACCAGAAAGCAGGCGAAGTCGCGCTCTTTAGCGCCTGGTTGACCATCGGCAGTGTCACGCTGACGATGGTCTTTGGCACGTTCATCGCCTGGTTGTTCAACCACGACATACCGGGCCTCAAGGCACTGCGCGCCATCCTGACCATGCCGCTGTTTGCCGCACCTATCGCTGTAGGCTACATGGGTGTGGTGATTTTCAACGAGCAGCATGGGCCGATCAACAATATCATCGCCTCTCTGGGCGGCACACCCGTAAGCTGGATTACGGCGCCCTGGCCGGCCCGCTTTGCTGTGCTGATCACCGATACCTGGCAGTGGACGCCGTTCGTGTTCATTGTGGCGCTGGCGGCTATGCAGGGTATCCCGGATGAATTGTTCGAGGCCGCGCGGCTGGATACCAGCTCCGCCTGGAGTACTTTCCGGCACATCACCTACCCGCTGATTGCGCCTGCGCTGGGCACGGTGGCGCTGCTGCGCCTGGTCGAGACCTTCAAGATTCTGGACGTTCCGCTGACGCTGACGGGCGGCGGGCCAGGTCAGGCCTCACAGACTTATTCGTTTTACGCCTATCTGCAAGGGCTGCGTTCGCCGTTCCAGCAGGGTTATGCTTCGGCAATGGCTTACCTGGTTGTTATCCTGTGCATCATCATCAGTTCGATCTATTTCTGGCGGGTTCGCGCCCGCTTTGAGTAGCGCGCTGGCGCGGGAGCATCGTATCGTATGGCAAGCACAACCTCACCGACTGTCGCCAGTGCTGCTGCGGTACCGCAGCGCCGTGTAGAAGCCAGACGCCTCACGTTGGGCCGGGCGCTGATCTGGCTGGCGGTTATTATCGTGACCCTGATCGCCCTGTTCCCCTTTATTTACGCGCTGACCACCTCGTTCAAGACACAGCGCGCTTCCTACGACGGCACGCTGATTCCCTGGCTTCAGTACGAGCCGACCCTCGCCAACTGGCAGGCTGAGTTCGGATCAGGCGGCCAGGAGACCATGCGGGCGCTGACGAACAGCGCGACCATTGCGATTGGCGCGACGATTGTGGCGACGGCCCTGGGCACGCTGGCGGGGTGGGGGCTGGGGCGTTTCAAGTACGGCATTGGCAACCGCAACCTGGTGTCGTGGTTCCTCTCGCAGCGCTTCCTGCCGCCTATCGCCACCGTGATCCCGTTCGTGCTCTTGTTCAAGCAGCTGGGGCTGATCGACAACGTGTTGGGGCTGATTATCGCCAACGCCACGTTCACGCTGCCCTTCGCCGTGCTGATCATGCGCGACTTCTTCGCCGACTTTCCAAGCGACTTGCAGGATGCAGCCCTGGTAGACGGCGCAAGCCAGTTCGGGGTGTTCTGGCGGGTGGCGCTGCCCATTGCTACCCCGGCACTGGTGGCGGCCATCATCATCTGCTTCGCATTCTCGTGGAATGAATTCCTGTTCGCCAGCGTGCTTGCCCTGCGGAACGCCAAGCCTTACCCGTTGATGGTGGCGGGGTCAGATACGGTGCGGGGCATCGTCTTTGGCTTTGTGTCCACCCGGATGCTGATCGCCATCACGCTGCCAGTGGTGCTCTCGCTGCTCGTACAGCGCTACATTGTGCGCGGTCTGGCGCTTGGTGCAGTCAAAGGATAAGGACTGAGGAAATGCCTCACCCCCGACCCCTCTCCACTTTGGTGGAGAGGGGAGGCGCGATTTGACGCGAGCGAGTTGAACGATGCTCACGCGCCGCCAGCGGATGTTGCTCTTTGTGCCGCTGGCCCTGCTGCTTGTGCCCTTTTTGTTGCTGCCCGCCCTGTTTGGTTTCCTCACCAGCTTCACCAACTACGCCCCGTTCCAGCCCGGCCAGTTGGTGCGGTTCGTTGGGCTGGACAACTATCTTTCGATCCTTCACGACGACACTTTTCGGACCGCTGTCCGCAACGTCACCGTCTTTGCGACTGCGAGCGTGAGCGCGGAACTGATCGGCGGTTTTGGCCTGGCCTATCTGCTTCGGGAATCATTTCGGGGACGGAGCATCGTGCGTTTTCTGCTCCTGTTGCCCTGGGTGGTCAGCCCTGTCGCTACCGGGATCATGTGGCATTTTCTGGTCAACCGGGAAAGCGGGATGATCAATTACTGGCCGGCCCTGCTTGGCCTGCCTTCGCTGCCCTACCTGCTGACCTTTGAACTGGCGCTGCCGACGGCAATCGTCACCGAAATCTGGCGCAAGATGCCGTTCGTAATGTTTCTGGTCTTGCCGGGGTTGCTGGCTGTGCCTGCCGATCAATGGGATCAGGCCAGGCTGGAAGGGTTGCCTGTACTGGGCCAGATTCGCCACGTGGCACTGCCCCGGTTGCGGCTGCTGATGCTGACTATTACCCTGCTGCTGCTCGGCGATGCGTTGGGCAACTTTGAGAATATCATGATGCTGACGGGGGGCGGCCCCGGCTCTGCCACGACGACGCCCGGTTTTTACAGTTATCAGAAGGCTTTTGTGGCCTTCAACTGGGCCGCCGGAACCACGTCCGGCTGGTTCATTGTGGCGGCAGTGCTGCTGGTCGGGCTGGTCTATGTGATCATGGCGCGGCGCGGGGCAGACTGATGGTTCTGCGCGCACGATTACAGCACCGTCAAAAACGACGGCATTACGTGTCGTGGCGTGGGTTGCTGCTGGCCGCCGCTGTGCTGCTGCTGAACATGCCGCTGCTGTGGACGAGTGCGGCTTCGTTCGGCATCGTGCCGGACAACACGACTTCGCCACCGACCTGGCTGCTTCATCCGACGGATGAAAATTACCTGGAAGCGGCAGGTTTTCCTAACCTGCTGGGACAACTGGAAACCAGCATCGCCATTTCGTCACTGACCACGCTGCTGGCAATCGCGGTGGCGTATCTGGCTGCCTACAGCCTGTCCAGGTCGCATTTCATGGGGAAACGGCTGCTGCTCCAATCTTTCCTGATCTTAGCCAGCCTGCCCGTCATTGCCTACGTCATCCCCGAAAAGAACCTGCTACAGCTTGCGCACCTGTACGACACCCTGGTCGGGATCACGCTGGCGGAGGCAGCGCTCTACGCGCCGCTGGCGGTCTACGTTCTGCATGGCTACCTTGCGCAACTTTCCCCGGAACACGAAGAGGCCGCCCGTCTGGACGGCGCGGGCACATTCCAGATCATCTGGCGCGTGGCACTGCCGATCACTGCGCCGGGCATTGCGGCGACGGCGGTGATCGTCTTCGTGTTAAGCTGGAACCAACTGCTTATGCCGTTCGTGTTGACCGCGAACCATGTGCAAACCATCCCGGTCATGTTGAGCACGTTCTTCGTCTATGAGCGCGAGCTGGATTGGGAAACGGCGGCGGCAGCGCTGGTCGTATCGCTGCTGCCGCTGGCGGCGTTCGTCGCCGCAGCGCACCGCACGCTTGAACAGTTCAGTCTGGATGTGGCGCGGCAGGAGGATTAAGCCCCCGATCAGTTCCCGTCGGACGACGGCGGCGGGGAGTCAAAGAACAACTGCCACCACAGCTTCCAGTTCTCCGTTTCCGGGCGCTGGTTGGTGACGGCGACAAAGGGCGTGGGCGCGGGTTCGGGCGTGGCCTGGCCGGGCACAGGAATGACCAGCACCTCGTCGCCCTTGACCATCTTGCCCTCTTTGCGCGCCCATTTTTCCACGAAGGCGTCGCTGTTGACGTAGTTCAGTTCGGCACGCAGGGCAGTGGCCTGGGCCTGCAAGGTGCTGATCACCTGTTCCAGGTTGTCGCGCTCGCTCTCAATGCGCCGCCCGGCGGCGATGCGCCCGCTAAAATTGATCGCCAGCAGCAGGCTGATCGCCAGGATCGAGCCGAAGACGATCTGCATACTTGAGACCTGCCCCCTGGGAGCCAGCGGGCGTTTGACCGGGGTACTCATGGGCCGCGTTTGCTCAACCGTTTCTCAATCGCTGTGTTTTCCAATCCCTGTGCGCCCGATCATAGCAGAGAATCGCCACAAATCGCTACCGGACCGGATTGGCGTCGCTTTTGGCGAACAGCAGGACTCGCGGCGTGTGTCCCGGTTTGGGCGGCACGCGGCTCATGGCATATTCGGCCAGGGCGGTGATGGTCAGGCTGGGGTTGACGCCCGGATTGGCGGGCACAATCGAGCCATCGACCACGTACAGGCCCGGATAGTTGTGAAGCTGGCAGTCGAGATCGACCACGCCTTCCTGCGCGTCGCGCCCCAAGGGACAGCCCCCCAGGATGTGGGCCGTGAGCGGGATATTCAGCAAACCCTCGTTGATCGAGCCGAGCGGCACGCCGTTGGTTTTCCGCGCAAAGGCGCGCGTCACCTGATGGCCGATGTCGATTTGGGTGGGGATGCTCTTTTCCTCATCCGGCAGGGAAACCAGGTTGCGGCGGAACAGGGTGAACAGGCTCCGCCCCAGGCGCAGTCGAATACAATTGTCCTCGGTCTGCATGACCAGCAAAATGGTCGTGCGCTGCGCCCAGCCGGGAAGGAGATGGACTTTCATGAAGTCTACCGGATGCAAGAGGATTTCCCGCGCCGATTTGAGGAAGCGCACAGGGATGTTGTTACCCAGATCGACCAGCGGCCCGGCCATGAAGCGCAGCAGCGACGATCCAGCCGGGTAACGCACCGGCTCGACAGTTGTCACGTCGTCGGCACTGAAGATCGAAGTAATGGCGATGCCTTTGGAATAGTCGGTGCTGAGGCCGCGATTGACCGTGCCGAGCAGGGCCTCGCTGTTGGTGCGTACCATGTCGCCCAGGCGGGCTGAGATATGCGGCAGCGAGCGCGTCACGTCGCGGCAGCGGAACAGCAGGCGCATGGTGCCGAGCGCCCCGGCGGAAAAGACGACGTTGCGCGCCCGCACGCGCCTTTCCGGCCTGAACAGGAAGGCCGTCGAACTGCGCATGACGATCTCGTAGCGCGCCCCGTCCGGCTGGCCTTCGGGGAGCGGGCGCACATCGCGCACTTCGGTTTCCGGCCAGACTTGCGCGCCCCACTTTTCGGCAAAGTACAGGTAGTTTTTGACCAGCGTGTTTTTCGCATTATGCCGGCAGCCGACCATACAGCCGCCACAGTAGATGCAACCCCGGCGGGCCAGGCCCTCGCCGCCAAAATACGGATCGGGCACTTCCTGGCCTTCTTGGCCCGGCTCGCCGAAGAACGTGCCCACCGGGGTGGGCCGGAAAGTCGCCTCGCGGCCCAGTTCCGCCGCAATGTCTTTCAGGACGTGATCAGCAGGCCACAGGCGCGGGTTGGTGGTGACGCCGAGCATCCGGCAGGCGGTGTCGTAGTGTGGTCGGAGAATGCTCTTCCAGTCGGCCAGATGTTTCCAGGCGGGCGCTTCAAAGAGTCTGTCGTCCGGCTCCATCAGAACGTTGGCGTAGCCCAGGCTGCCACCGCCCACCCCGCAGCCGTGCAGCACCAGCACGTTGCGGAACGGGCTGATCTGCAGGATGCCAAAACAGCGCAGGGCGGGCGCCCAGAGATATTTCCAGACATTCCAGTTACTTCTGGCAAAATCCTCGTCTCGATAGCGCTTGCCACGCTCCACAACCAGGACACGATAGCCCTTCTCTGTCAGGCGCATGGCGGAAACACTGCCACCGAAACCGGAGCCGACGATCACGTAATCATAGGCCCCTTGTGCCTGTTGGGTTGACGCTGACATGGCTTCGAGCGCGCCAATCCATTCCCAATGACCGGCGCGCAATCTCCTTTCCATTCAAAACAATTTCAGGGGCGTAACCCACGTTGTCCCGTAGTATACTGCAAGAGTGTGCCCGTGCGACATTGCCAAGCGTCACATAGAGCGGGCTGGCTTGACCCATCTCAATGTTAGTGTACAATAGACACTATAGGGGTAGTTCATGAATCCCATTGTCTATCAGTTCGGCCCAATCGAGATTCATGCTTTCACGGCCTGGATCGCGCTCGGCGTGACAGCGGGCATCGTCATCACGCTCGGCATGGCGCACTTTCGCCAGCAGCGTCTGATGCCCTGGCTGGACGCCTGTGTTGGAGGGGTGGTTGGCGGCCTGATCGGGGCACGCGCGTTCCACGTGTGGCTGAACTGGGCTTACTTCTCCGCCCATACCGACCAGATCGCGGCGCTCAGTTCGGGCGGCCTGGACTGGCATGGCGCGGTCATCGGCGGGCTGATCGGCGCGGCGAGTGTGGCGCTGGTGCGGCACGTGCCGCTGCTGCCGCTGATGGACGCGTTTGCGCTGGCGCTGCCCTTCGGGGCGATGGCGGGCTGGGCAGCCTCCGCCTCCGCCAATGCTGGCTACGGCGTCGAAGTCTGGACGCTGGCCGATTACCCGTCGTGGCTGGTGACCGAATCGCCCGACATTTACGGAATCGTCGCGCCGCGCCTCAACCTGCCCCCCATCGGGATCGTGCTGGCAGTCGTCGTCCTGGTCCTCGTGGTCATCCTGACGCTGCTTGGCCGGCTGGGCGGGGCGCGGCTGTGGCTGGCGCTGTGCCTCTACAGCCTGGGCATGGGTGTGATCAGCTTCTTCCGCGCCGAGTACGTCCCGATCTGGCTGGGCCGCCGCGCCGATCAGGTGCTTGACCTGGCCCTGGCGCTGGCCGCGATCCTGATTTTCGGCGTCGTCGCGCTGTTGCAGCGCCGCCGGACGCTCGCATCGTTAAGGAGTCTTCCCACGTCAACTACCCCCGGCTAAAGCCGGCGGCTTGCCCCTGGCGCTGCACGATGGTCTGTGCATCCGAGGCGTATGGCCTATTGACTGAGGCCCGTCTACCCGAAGGTAGACGCGAGTCTTTCGACCTTGAAGATTGTACGTAGAACAGGATAGCAATGCTCGACAAGCACCGCC
>Ga0070741_10007416_pt1 | contig 22680 bp, 18 predicted proteins | sample Coa_R1_4_FD_66440 | JGI IMG/M metagenome (GOLD analysis project Ga0070741, IMG submission 66440) | Surface soil microbial communities from Centralia Pennsylvania, which are recovering from an underground coalmine fire - Coalmine... | ecosystem: Environmental > Terrestrial > Soil > Unclassified ... | reverse complement strand
CCACGCGTTCCCCCGTCCTTGCATGCCCTTCACACTCCCTCCACTCGTTCCGATAAGACTTCTTAGGCCAATCACCGTGCAACCCAGCTTCAAACCACCTCCACCGAAACGTGCGGCCGTGCCCAAAACCGAAGACTATCTGTGGACGCTGCTGCGGGAGATTCAAAACCATCCAGCACTGGGGGATGGCGTGCATGGCCGCGAGTTTCGCGCCGAGCTGGCGGCGCTGCAAAATCAGTTCCACGGACAAGACCCAGCCGGGCTGGTAGAAGCAGCGGTAGCCACGCTGAAAAAACATGCGGCAGGGGCAAAAGCGGCGATGGAATCGCAGACGTCTGAGATCACGGCTGCTACCACGGAACTGAGTGATGTCATAAAAGCGCTGCCAAATACAGAGCCTTTTGAACAACGCCTGAGCACTATCGAACAAGAAATAGATTCCATTTCTCCGGAAACGCTGGACAACAGCAAGGCACGGCTGCGCGCTGAGGTGGCCGCCGCTCGCGCGGATTCAGTCGCCGAGCGGCAGAAGATTTTGGAATTCTTGTCCGGCCCCATGGGTAAACTGGAAGCCGCATCTCAAGAGATGCGGGGCAGCGAAGGGGCACTGGGCGTAAGAGGCGAAGGCGGCTTCGCGGGGGGAACCGCTTATGCACTGGATCCTCTGACTGGCTTGCCCGGGCGCGCCTATGCTGAAGTGGAGCTTGCGCGCAGCCTCAACGAAACTGACGACTATTACGTGGCTCTTTTTGTAATCAAGCGCCTCGCGCTCATTAACGCTAAATTCGGATATAAGCGCGGCGACCAGGTTCTTATGAAGGTGGCTACTCACCTGGCGCAGTCGGTGCCCGAATTTAACAACCTCTTCCGCTGGGCGCCCTGCGCGTTTCTCACCATAGCGCCACCCAAAACCACTTATAAGGAGGTGCGCGCAAAACTGCAGATTATTGAGCTCAGCCGCCTCGCCCCTACTCTGGAATGGGAAGGCCGCAGCGCCATGGTCCCAGTGGCACTGGACTGCCGCATTGTCTCCATCAAGGACTTCGCAACCGCGTCAGAACTGTTCCTGCGACTCGATACTCTCGCCACCGACGGCTAGTGTACAGGCGGGGCTCCGCTGCGCGGTTTGGCCGGTTTCATTACAAACATCAACGGGATCAATCCGAGGCAGATCCACGCCAAGATCCGGAAAACACTGACGTAGGCAACCATCGATGACTGGCGCAGCAATTCGCCGTACAGAATCGCGCGCGCCTGATCCGCCGCTTGCACCGGACCCGACCCCGCCGCCAGCAGCGCTCCGCGCAGGTGATCGAACCGGGCGGCGAACGCCGGATTCAATGGGGTCATGTGTGAGGCGAGAGAGCTCTGCGAAACCTGCGCTAGCCGGCCCTGCGCGGCCGCTACTAACGAAATTCCCACGCTGCCGCCCAAATTGCGCGTCAGGTTAATCAGCCCTGTCGCATTGTTCGTTTTTTCGCGAGGCACGTACGCGAAGGCCATCACGTTGATCGGAACAAATAAGAAAGGCATGCCCGCGCGCGAGACGGTCCAAGTCAATACGAAAGTCCAGAAACCGGTTTGGAGGCTCAACAGCGAAAGCCGGTACATTCCTACGCCCAAAATCATCAGCCCGGTGACTACCAGCCAACGCGGCTGAAAAATGCCCAGCAGGCGGCCCACCAAGGGCATCACGAGCAGCGTCATGATGCCGCCGGGCGAGAGCACAAGTCCGGCCCATTCGGCTGTATAACCCATTTGCGTCTGAAGGAGAATCGGAAGCAGCACCGTGGTGCCGTACATGACTACGCCCATGGCGAACATCATGAACGTCGCCGTGCTGTAGTTGCGCTGCGCGAACAGGCGCAGATCTACCAGCGGTTCTTTCTGGCGCAACTCCCAGACGATGGCGCCCGCCAGACCAGCAGCGCCCAGTACAGCGCACATCACAATGAAGCGCGACCCAAACCAGTCCTCGATCTGGCCTTTGTCGAGCATCACCTGCAGGAAACCCAGGCCGACGCTCAGCAGTCCCAATCCGATGAAATCGATCTTCAAGCCCTGCGCGATGGTCCTTCGAACCAGATAAGGTGGATCTTCCACGAGGGCGAGCGTCATAATGATGGCGAGAATACCCACTGGTACGTTGATGAAGAAGATCCAGCGCCAGGAGAAGCTGTCGGTGATCCAACCTCCGAGCGTGGGACCGATAATCGGCGCCACCACGACGCCCATGCCGTAAACAGCCATTGCCATGCCCTGCTTCTTGCGTGAGAAGCTCTCGACGAGTATGGCCTGCGAGATCGGCTGCAAGCCCCCGCCGCCCGCGCCCTGAAGGATGCGGAACACAATCAACAGGGGAAGATTCGGTGCAAGGCCGCACAGAAATGAGCTGATGGTGAAAATGATCACGCAACCGATGAATAGCCGCTTGCGCCCGAACAACATCGAAAGATATCCGGTGAGCGGCAATACGATGGCGTTCGAAATCAGGTAGGAAGTGAGAACCCAGGTGCTTTCGTCGACGGTGGCGGAAAGGCTGCCCGCGATATGCGGCAGCGAGACATTGGCGATGCTGGTATCCAGCACCTCCATGAAGGTGGCGAGCATCACCGTGGCGGCGATCAACCACGGGCTGACCTTGGGTACCCAAACGGCGGGAACGCTCGGAACGGCCGATTCGACTGCTGCCACCCGGCCGGTTAGCTCCTTCCCTCGCGGGCGAAGTTCAAATCAGAAGGAATGCGCTGCGTATCGCTTTGGATAACGTTCAGGCTATGAATCTCGTTGAGGATGGTATCGATCACCACATCGTCGCCGACCTTGGAGTTGATCATCAAATGATACAGCTCGCGTGTTGGCCATTCCATTCCGAAGTATTTGCGGACGAAGATCACGCGCTGGCGATCGACGTCTTCGATGTGATCCAAGCACTGATCTTCGGTCATCCCTTGCTCGCGCAGCCGCCGGACCTTCTCTTCGTGCGGCGCATAAATAAACACATGAAATACATCGGGACGGCCGCGTAGAAGAAACGGAGCGCCGCGGCCTACGATGACCGAGTTGCCTTCCGACGCGGCGCCCGAAATCACGCGCTGCATGAACTCCACCATGCTGTCGGCATCGAAATGGCCGAGGCCAGGCACCGATAAGCTCTGTTCCATACTGCCCCGCATGAAGACCTTCATGAGGCGGTAGAACATGGAATCGCAGCGCTCGTCCATGCGCTCCACCACGCGATAATCCACTTTGGCCAGGCGGGCGATTTCGCCTGTCAGTTCCCGGTCCCAAAGTTTCCAGCCCAGCTTGCGGGCGAGTTTTTCGGCAATCGGGCCCCCGCCGGCCCCATATTCCCTTTCGATGGTGATGGTGCGGATCACGAGATGCAGCCTCGGCCTTATTTTACGCCAGCCAACGGGGGGCTGGCCCTAGCCGCCGCAGTATCTAAAGGGCCGCAGGAATAATGCCGATAACTAGTAGACCAGGCTTCTAAGCGTGGCTGACCCTTCGTGTGCGCAGGCGACCGAGGCGTGTTTTTATGAGCGATGACAATTCGACGCGACCGCGCCTGCCAATGCCTGCCAGATTATATGCCGGCATAACGCTAACGCTAGGCGTTGCTTCACTCATCCACGGCATTGCCGGGACCCATACGGACATTCCGGCCCGGCTAGTCTGGTACCTGGTCCTAGGTCTAGTATCTTCGGTGCTCAAGGTCTCCCTGCCGGGGATCGCAGGAACCTTATCCGTCAATTTTCTGTTCATTCTTTTGGGCCTGGCCGAATTGAACCTGGGTGAAACGATGCTGATCGGCTGCACCGGCGCGATTCTGCAGTCCCTTTGGAAGACCCGAGCCCGCCCGCGCTTCATTCATGTCGGATTCAGCGTCTCCTGCGTTGCCACTGCGGTTTACCTCTCGCACGCCTTCTACTATTCGCACTGGGCCAAATACATCAGCTTGGGCGCCAACTCTATCGTGCTGCTTCCGATCGCAGCTACGATTTACTTTCTTTGCAACACTCTGCCGGTGGCCTCCATCGTCTCGCTAAGCGAACACAAGCGGCTCGCGATGGTGTGGAAGGAATGCTACTTCTGGTTTCTGCCGTATTACCTGGTGGGCGCCACCATCGTCTGCGTTCTGCACTGGGTCAACGGCGCTTTGGGCTGGCAGATTTCGTTTCTCGTCCTGCCGGTGTTTTATCTGATGTACCGGTCCTACAGGTCGTACCTGGATCGCCTGGAGGCCGAGAAGAACCACGTAGAAGAGGTCAATAAGCTCCAGCACCGCACCATTCAGGCGCTGGCGTTGGCCATTGAAGCCAAGGACCTGACAACGCATAACCACCTCCAGCGTGTCCAGGTTTATGCGATGGAGATCGCCAAGGAGCTGAAACTGGGCCGCGACGACGTCGAAGCGCTGCGCGCCGCCGCGTTGCTGCACGATATCGGCAAGCTGGCTGTCCCCGAACACATCATCTCCAAGCCCGGAAAACTCACCGCCGAAGAGTTCGAAAAGATGAAGATTCACCCCTGTGTGGGGGCCGAAATCCTGGAAGAAGTGGAATTCCCGTACCCGGTAGTACCTATCGTGCGATCGCACCATGAGAAGTGGGACGGCTCGGGATATCCGGACGGCCTGAAAGGCGAGGAGATTCCGATAGGCGCGCGGATCCTCTCCGCAGTGGACTGCCTGGATGCGCTCGCTTCCGACCGGCAGTACCGCCGTGCGCTGCCGCTGGACGACGCCATGGCCGTGGTGGTGAGCGAATCGGGTAAGGCCTTTGACCCGAAGATCGTGGCCGTCCTGGAGCGCCGCTATCGCGACCTGGAACGGATGGCGACGGCCAATCCATCCATCCGCCGCAAACTGCCCACTGACCTGAAGGTGCAGCGCGGGCTCGCGCCCGCCAGCGGCTTCGAAACTAGCGACTCCAGCCTGGCATCCAGGCCTGAGGCCTCGTTCCTGGCCCAGATCGCTGGAGCTCGGCAGGAAGCGCAGGTGCTGTTCGAACTGGCGCAGGAGCTGGGCAACTCGCTCAGCCTCAACGAGACGCTGTCTTTGCTGTCGGAGCGTCTGCGCGCCATCGTCCCTTACGACGCGATCGCGATCTATGAGTGCCGCGGAGATCATTTGCTTCCTGTTTATGTGTCCGGCACGGATCGCTCGCTATTCGCGTCGCTCGAAATCCCCATTGGCGAAGGTCTGTCGGGCTGGGTGGCGCAAAATCGCAAGCCGATCATCAACGGAAATCCGTCGGTGGAGCCAGGGTTCCTGGGCGATCCGAACAAATTCAGCACGCTGCGCTCGGCCTTGTCGGTGCCCCTGGAGGGAGTAAACGGAATTGCGGGGGTTCTCACCGTTTACCGCTTGCCCGTAGATGCATTTTCGCGCGACAACCTGCGCATCTTGCTAGCAATCTCCAGCAAAGTGGGACTTTCGCTGGAGAACGCGCTGAAGTACAGCCAGCTGGAAAACACCGCCACAACGGATTTTCTAACCGGGCTGCCGAACGCCAGGTCGTTGTTTATTGCGCTCGACGCCCTGCTTTCGCGTTCCGCCCGCAGTGGAGAACGCCTCACGGTTTTGGTCTGCGATTTGGACGGCTTCAAACAGGTAAACGACCGCTTTGGCCATTTGGAAGGCAATCGAGTGCTGCAGGAATTCGCCCGCAAAGTACGCCACGATCTGCGGGAGACGGATTGCGTCGCGCGCATGGGCGGCGACGAGTTCGTTCTGGTGCTTCCCGGCCTGGATGGCAATGCTCAGGGGCGCATTGTGGAGTGGCTGAACCGTGTGGCGGCGCATGTGGGCCAAACCGTCTGCGGCGCCGACATTGTATCGGTGAGTATTGGAGACGCGAAATACCCGGACGACGGCCAAGACGCCGAGGCCTTGCTGACGCAGGCCGACCGGCGTATGTATAAGATGAAGCGCGATCGCAAGTCCAAACAGGATTTGGTGCCGGCCAGCCTGGCAGCGATCGATCCCAACCCCCCTGAATTAGCTCTCAAGTAGTGGCGCTCGCGTTGCTCGCGCGGGGTGGCAATGGCTCGGCTCGCGAAGCTCGCCTCGCATGCTGGCCCATTAAGACGCTGCCTGCGGGCATGTGCGCTTCCGGGCGTTTGGCTCGACTGCATGCGTCCTAAACGAGACCGCCCTGTTTTCAAATCTCCCAAACCCTCGTCAGATGGTCGCGAAATGAATCACGAACTGCGATGATGTGGCGCACGCACTCGTCACTCGTGCGTGCAGCGTCGACGCAGTCGACGCTGTGTTTTGTGGGCCCATCACATCCGCCACCAACGGGAGCGTGCGCGGCAATATCGCGGGAGCGGGAAATCCGCGTCAACCAACGGTGTTATGTGCCGGAACTGCCAATCGCCAACCGTGCGAAGCGAGCGTGCGACCCGAGCCTCAGCCAACCAAAAACAAAACCGCCGTGATCTGACCCGGCACGGCGGCGCGGGGGATCACGGCGGTTAGGTGGTTCGGTTGTTGTAGCTTTACTGGTCGCCGTTCACGGCCAGCGTCGATGACTCGGCTGCCGTTGTCCCGGTTCCCCAGAGGATGTTGGTACCCAAGACTGTGTTCAGGTTTTGCGGGGCCGAGGTGCCCCACAGAATGTTCGTGCCCCAGAGAATGTTGCTCCCGGAGAGGACGTTAGTGCCCCATACCAGGCTGGTGCCCCACAGGATGTTGGTGCCCCAGAGAATGTTGCTTCCGTTCACCAGGGTCACGGCTCCGGTGGTGGAGTTGTAGGAAACCCCCGGCGAAAGGGCCGGCGTGTTGAGCGGTGCGACATCCGTGCTGCTCAGCGCCGCAGCGAGATTGAGATAGCCGGCGCCTACGGTGAAGATGTCGTAGAAGGTGGTGTACGTCACGTTCGTAATGGGATCCGTCGCCGTGGTGTACTCAGTGGCGGACGTGGTGCAGGTATGCCCGGTGGGACAGACCGCCGCCGGAAACGTTTTGTCGGCCGTCTTCATCAGGCGCGCCTTCACTTGATCCGGCGTCAGATTGGGATTCTGCTGCAACAGCAGGGCCGCGCCGCCGCTCACGATGGGGGTGGCCATGCTAGTGCCGCTAAGCTCAAAATAGGACGAAAAGAATCCGGGGAACATGGAATAGAGCGACGAGGAAATGTCGTTCTGCGGATATAACTTGTCTAGCGTGCTTCCAGGAACGCGCAGCGACATGACACGGTTGCCCGGCGCCACCAGATCGGGTTTTACAAGATGATCCAGCAGCGTCGGTCCCTTAGAGCTATAGGTGGTCATCTTGTCGTCCGAGCGGCTCAACGACCCCATGGTGTTCATCGCTCCCACAGTGATCGCATAGGGGCTGTTGCCCGGCGCTGTGATTGTGCCATAGCCGAATGTGCCGGCCGAGTTGTCGCGTCCGTCATTGCCGGCGGCGACCACCACGACGATACCGGCATTCCAGGCTTGCTGCACGGCCTGGCACAGCGGATCCGCAGTGTAGGACTCGGTAATCGGGCGGCCCAGCGACAAATTAATCACGCGGATGTTGTATTGGCTTTTCAGCGAGATCGCCTTTTGAATGGCAGCGATCACCGAACTGTCGGTCCCGTTGCCGTTGTCGTCCAGCACGCGTAGATTAATCAAGTTCGCGTTGGGCGCGATTCCGCGGATGGTATATTTCGAGAAAAAGCCCTTGGAAAGCATGCCATCGCCGGCCACCAGGCCCGCCACGTGCGTGCCATGACCATAATTATCGGTGGTCTTGGAGTCACCGGCGACGAAGCTCTGGCTATAAACAATGCGGCTGCTGAGATTATGTCCATTCAAGTCGAGACTCGATTTAGTGATTCCCGAATCGATTATTGCAACGCCTATGCCCGTTCCGTCGTAGGCTGCTTGGGCACTCGGCGAATTCAGGCCCAACACGCTCATCCAACCGTAATCGATGGTATTGATGTTCGTGGTAGAGGCTTTGATGGCATGGTCGAGATGAACGGATTCGACATCCGGATCGTTGGCCAGGTCTTCTAGCGCGGACGCGGGAACTGTATAGTGCGCGCCGCCGATCACATTGAGTTGCCGATGAAAGGTTCCGCCTAACCGGTGGACCCGTTCATGATGAATGCTGGTTGGCGTATCGCGATATTGAACGATAACGTCGACATTTGCTTGAGAATCTACGCGTTCCAGTTCTCGCGCGAGTTTGGAGCCGGCGTTCAAGGGCGCCATTAGTACCAAACTCGCCACGGACCAGACCGCAACTTTACGTGTTAAGAATCCCCATACCGCGCTTTGTTTTTCTGCGTCGGTATTATTTGACGGGGTCATCATACGAGTGCGTCTCCTTATCCGCACTCCTTCCATGCAACGCGCGCTCCAATTGGGACACGCTTGCAAAACGTTGCTGGCTCGAAAGAACGGAGTTAATTGAGAACGCTCGCAGGACAATGTGTCCCGTCTTTGAGACAAGGCGATTGCGACAAAACAGCGCCCAATGGGCCGTCGCGACGTCACGTACTAGATCTGGTGACGAGGTGGTATTCTGGAACGCGGAAAAGAGAATTTATGAGATTTCGAGGCATGTTGATTTCGAGCGGACTCATCGCATTTACAGCGTGGGCGCAGATCCCGATGCCGGCCGGAAAAACGACCGGACCGGGAGTACAGGCGCCGCGCGACTCTAAGGAACCTGAGGTACTGAAGACCTGCAAGGTACCACCGCCAGCTGGAAACGGCTTTCCGAGACGTCCCGGCGGCGCGCCCGCGGCCGAAGCGCCCAGGCCGCACGACAGCACGGCCATTCCCGGCGTGATTGCCGCGGGCCAAAAATGGAAAGAGGTTTGGGAAGTGGAGGGCAACAATGCCGACGGCATCGTGGCCACCAACGACAGCGGAATTCTGATCGCGCAGAACGACAACAGCGATGTCGTGAAGCTGATGCCGGACGGAAATACTTCCATCGCTTATCGCGACCTAAATACCAGCGGCGCATTGGCGTGGAACTCCAAAGGCGCGTTGTTCGTGAACAATCGCGGATTGCGGGCTTCGGTCGAACAACTCGAGCCCAAACGCAAGACGCTGGCCAATGAATATAACGGCGATTCGTTTGATTGCATCGGCGGCGTGCTGAACGACCTGACCGCTGACAGCAAAGGCGGCGTCTACTTCACAATGGGCGGCGTCTTCTACTCAGACGCGCAGGGGCATGTCACCAAATACGGCCAGAACCTGTTCACCAACGGCATCGTGCTCAGCCCAGATGAAAAGCACCTCTTCGTGACCAACGGCCCCACGCTGGTGGAGTTCGATGTCGAGAAAAACGGAGCGCTGAGCAATCAGCGCGACTTTGCCAAGCTGGAAGGCGGCGGCTTCGGGGGCGACGGGAGCTGCTTTGATTCCGAAGGGCGCCTTTACGTGACCACCAACGGCGGCATAAACGTGATCGCGCCGGATGGCAAAAATCTGGGCCTGATCCCCACGCCGCGCGATGTGATCAGCGTGACCTTTAGCGGCCCGGACCGCAAGACCTTGTTCGCGGTGTCTCGGGACAACAAGCAAAACAAGGATTGGATCATCGGGATTCAGATGATCGCGCAGGGTCCTAAAGGCCGCGGCAAATAGCGGGCCGGGCGTAACACATCTAGCGCACGCTCCCCTTGATTATCTACAAGAGTCGGTGTACTCTGTTGTCGGTAATCTACATGAGCAAGCCTACCGACCTGGTTCAAGGCACACTCGATCTCTTGATTCTTAAGACGCTGGCGCTCGGCCCGATGCACGGTTGGGCGATCGCGCAGCGCATCAAGCAACTTTCAAAGGACGTACTGCAAGTCCAACAGGGATCCCTATATCCCGCCCTGCACCGGCTGGAGCAGCAGGCGTGGATTAAGGCGGAATGGGGCGAGAGCGACAACAATCGCAAGGCCAAGTACTATTCGCTGACGCGCGCGGGGCGGAAGCAACTGGAACATGAGACGTCGAACTGGGAGCGGCTTTCGGCGGCGATTTCGGCGATTGTTCAGGCTTAGGAGAATCCGATGCGACGGTTTCAGATTCTCCGGCTGAGGGCGCGATCCCTCTTCCGCCGCGCGGCGGCCGATCGAGAGCTGGATGAAGAGCTGCGGTTTCATTTCGACCATCAAGTGGAGCAGAACATCGCTGCTGGGATGGAGCCCGAAGCGGCGCGCGCGGCTGCGATGCGGCTATTCGGTGGGCTGAGCCAGAGAAAGGACGAATGCCGCGACGCCAGGAGAACGCGCGTGATCGAGAATTTCTTCGACGACTGCCGTTATGCGATTCGCAACCTGCGGCACGATCCGCTTTTAGGTCTTACGGCGACATTGACGCTGGCGGTGTGCATCGGCGCGAACACGACCGTGTTTAGCGTGGCGAACTCGATTCTGATCCGGCCGCTTCCCTACCCCCATCCAGATCGAATCGATTGGATCAGCGAACGCATCGGACCGGCGCAGGTGGATATCGGCGCTGTGCCGGACTACTTCGTACTCCGCGAGCAGAACCGGATCTTCGAAGACGTCGCTGCGTTTAATGCTTCCAGCGCCGATTGGACGGGCGTGGACCGGCCCGAGCAATTGGACGTCGCACGGGTCTCCCCGTCGTTCTTCCGGGTGATGGGCACCAGCGCTCTGATGGGACGCTTCCTGTCAGACGAGGAGCAGGGTCCGAAATCCCCGCCGGTGGCCGTATTGAGTTATGGGTTCTGGCGAGATCAGATGGGTGGTGACGCGAACATCCTAGGAAAGACGATCGCACTGGACCGCCTGCCGCACACCATTATCGGCGTAATGCCGCAAGGCTTCGATTTCCCGCGCCGGTCTCAGATGTGGCTGCCGGTTCAGATCGACAAGGCCACCCAGAGTTTCCCGCTTGTACCCACCCGCCCGATCGCCATCGTATCAATGGTGGCGCGGCGCAAGGGCGACGTAACGCCCGCAACAGCCGCAACGGAGATGCGTCGCCTGACGTTCGCAATCCGCGGAATGTATCCCCAGGAATTCCGCAAATACGGCTTTCGGACCGACGAGGTCATCGCTGCCACGCCGCTACAGACGCAGGTCACCGGCGAAGTTCGTCCGGCGATCCTGATACTCGTGGGCGCTGCCGGGCTCGTGCTATTAATCGCCTGCGCGAATATAGCAAACCTCTTGCTGGCGCGTGCCGGGAGCCGCCGGCGCGAACTGGGTATCCGGCTGGCGCTGGGGTCGGGCCCCGGACGCATCGTTCGGCAGATGCTCACTGAAAGCCTGGTGCTCGCGATACCGGGAGGAGCGATGGGCATCGGGCTTACATTGCTTGCAGTGCGGACGCTGAACGCCATGCAGCCTGCGATGCTGGTTCAGTATCCTGCGATTTCGCTGGACTGGCGGGTGCTTGTTTTTACGGTCGCGCTGATGCTCGCGACCAGCCTGCTGTTTGGCAGCATCCCCGCGTTTTCGGCCGCCGGAATCGCGGTTCAAGAAGCGCTGAAGTCCGCTGGGCTAAGCCAGAGCGCGGGACGCGGAGCCACGCGCCTGCGCAAGCTTCTGGTGATCGCCGAGATGAGTACTTCACTTGTATTACTGATCGGCGCGGGTCTCCTGGCGCGAAGCTTGCTGCATCTGACGCATCTCGAGCTCGGATTTGCATCCGATCATTTGCTCACCTTTCGTATAACGCCCGTTGCGTTTTTCGATGAGCAGGGACTATCGTCCCCTCTATTCCGGAATGCTGGACCGTTTGCAACATCTGCCGATTATTCGCTCCGCCGCGATGGTGGATGACATTCCGCTCAGCCACAGCGAATATCCGGGCACCGGCATGGTTCGCGTGGTCGGCCGTCCGATCATCCCGCTTCAGGAACGTCCGACGATCAGCACTAACTTCGTCAGTCCGGATTTCTTCCAGACCCTCGGAATAGCGCTCAAAAGCGGCCGCATTTTCAGCCCGCTGGATTTCGCCGGAGCGCCCGCAGGCCCGCGGCCTGGCCTGTTACAAAGGGAAACCGTGGTGGTGAATGAAGCATTTGTCCGCAGGCTCTTTCCGGATGAGGAGGCGCTCGGCCAGCAGCTCGGTTTCGGCCCGGATGAACTGCACATCACCTGGACAATTGTGGGCGTGGTCGCCAATATTCGCAACTCGGCGCTTGGCGCCGATGCGCCAGCGATGATTTACCGCTGCACCTGCGCGGGCTTTCCGTTATATCGCGCCGGGTTTATTTTGCGCACGGCAGTTTCGCCAGAGACGACGATCCGCGCCGTCGAACAGCAAATCCGCGCGGTGGATCGCGATCAGCCGATTTCGGATGTCAAGACCATGGAGCAGCGGCGCGATGCGGCACTCGCCCCCGAACGATTTCAGCTCACACTGTTCGGGTGCTTCGCAGGCATTGCAATTGTGTTGGCCGCCGCCGGAGTTTACGGTACTATGTCGTACCTGGTGACGCGCCGCACGCGCGAGATCGGGATTCGCATGGCCATGGGCGCGCAGCCGTCCAATGTTTTGCGGCTGGTGTTGGGCGAAACCGGAGTGCTGGCGTTAGTTGCTATCGCGGCCGGGCTGGGAGGAGCGTGGGCACTGACACGCTATATCCGGTCGCTGTTGTATGGAGTGACCCCACTCGATCCCTCTACATTCGTGGTTACTTCTGTTGTTTTGGTTGCAATCGTGCTTCTGGCATCACTAGGACCGGTGCTCCGCGCGGCAAGTATCGATCCGATTACGGCGCTGCGCGAGGAGTGAACGCTAGCCCCAGACCTTGCGAGCTATATCCACCACCAGCTCCAGCTTGCGCCACTGATCGTCCATCGAGATCAGATTCCCGGCCGCGACCGATGCGAAGCCACACTGCGGGCTGAGCGCGAGATTTTCGAGCGGAATATAGCGCGCGGCCTCGTCGATGCGGCGGCGCAGCTCGTCTTGATATTCGAGCTTCGGCTCCTTGGTAGTTACCAAGCCGAGCACCACCGTTTTGTCGCGCGGGACCAGGCGCAGCGGCTCAAAGCCGCCCGATCGTTCGCTGTCATATTCGAGCAGGAAGACGTTCACGTCCAGCAGCCCGAAGACTTTTTCGGCTATGGCGTCGTAGCCGCCCTCAGTATACCAGCGGCTGCGGCTGTTTCCGCGGCAAATGTGCAATGCGACCGTGACGCGATCGCGTGGGGCATCTTGGAGAGCAGCACTGTCGCCCGTAATGCAGCGCTCGAGTTCTTTATCCGGGTCGAAGCCCGACGCCTTCAATCGCTCGCGCTGGTGAGGATCCAGATAATGCGAATAATAGGGCGCATCGAATTGGATGTATGGCGCACCTTCGGAAAGCAGCCACTGCACGTCGTCGCGAACAATGTTTACCAGGTCCTGTAACAAGTCGCCGTGAGTGGGATAAAAGGCATCCGTCACGCCCGGCTTGTAGCTGGCGAGAACGAAATTGGATGGCGCCGGAAGCGTGATCTTGTACGGCTGCCCAGCATGCTGTTTCAACAGCGGCAGTTCATAGCCAGTAAGCTTGCGGAGCTTCCGTAATTTTGCGCCCGCCGCCTGCGCCGTGCTGCCCTCCAGGCCGCCACCGGGACCTTTCCATTCCAGCGTTACTTTTTCGGGAACGAAGCCTTCCACGGCGTCCGCCATGTCGGTGAGCCAGGAACCGCGGCGCATCTCGCCATCGGAGACGACGTCCAATCCGATGGCCTTTTGCCGTTCCAGAGAGGCAAGAATGCACTTGTCCTCCAGGCGGCGAAGCTCGTCCAAGGAAATTTGACCTGCGGTATGGGCGGAACGCGCCTGGAGCAGCTCAGGCGGTCGCAACAGACTGCCGACTTGTTCGGCGCGATATTTTGTGGGCAAACCACAGGCATTGTACCGCGCCCGCAGTTATATCGATTTTTTACTGGCCAGCCGTTCCGCGCCCATTCTGAGCAGCACCAAGGCCGATGAGATCCCGAGCGTCAAGGGCAATGAAAGCTTATGCTCGGCGAAGAAGCAAAACGCGGTGAATGCGAGCGAAGCCAGAAAGATCACGTTCGTTAAACCGGAGACGGGCCGGCTCCCCTTGGTAGCCACCCGGAGATGCCCGGGGACCTTATCGCCGCAAACGTAGCAACGGTCTTCATCCTTGGTGATCAGGCTGTAGCAGTAAATGCATCTGCTCATACCCTATTTAAGGCTTTGCTCTTAGGGTTTGTCGATGGAACACCTGTACTCAGAGACTTGGTACTGTTCAGGTACCGAGGCGGCCTGAGTACCAGCGCTGAGCCGGTGCGATAATTCGAAGTGAAGATGCGCTGTAGGTTAGCCCTTCTGTTTGGCGCGTTCCTGTCGGTGCACGCTCAAGACCAGGCGACGTTTACTACTGAGGTCAAAGTTGTCGATGTGCTGGCGACCGTGCGGACGAAGTCGGGGCAGATCGTCAATGACCTGGCGAAAGACGACTTCTCCATCAGCGAGAACAAGCGGCCGCAGCAAATCCGGTATTTCTCGCGCGAATCGGATTTGCCGCTGACCATTGGCCTGTTAGTGGATACCAGCCTCAGCCAGGGCAGAGTGCTCGAAAGCGAGCGAAGCGCGAGCTTCCAATTCGTCGATCAGGTTTTGCGCGAAGGTAAGGACAAGGTTTTCGTTACTCAGTTCGACATGGCGGTAATGACGCGCCAGCCGCTGACGTCTTCGCGGCGCGACCTGGAGCAATCGCTGCCGTTCGTCGACACTCCGAGCAAGCGCGATCTGGAGTTACAGCGCGGCGGAGGGACGCTGCTGTTCGACGCGGTGGTTCAGGCTTCACGCGAGATCATGGCCGGCCAGAAGAATCGGAAGGCGATGATTATTCTGTCCGACGGCGGCGACAACGGCAGCGACCAAACGGTGACCTCCGCCATCGAGGCGGCGCAGCGCGCCGATACGATTATTTATTCGATCTTTTACGCGGACCCGGGCTACTACGGCGGCTTGGGGGCGGGCGAGGGGAAAAGAGCGATGATACGGCTGGCCCAGGAAACAGGTGGCGGCTTTTTCGAAGTCTCGAAGAAGCAGAGCATCCATCAAATCTACGGCATTATCGAGCAGGAACTGCGCAGCGAGTACAACCTGGGATTCGTTTCCGACCAGCCCGTGCGCATTTCGGAATTTCGCACGCTGCAGGTCAGCGTCAAACGCAAAGATCTAACGGTCCAGGCGCGGGATCGTTACTGGGCGCAGCGCTAGCTGGCGCTTGACTGCCATGCGGTCGCTCACGATGCGCGCGATGAACAGCGTACCCGAAAGCGTCGCACTCACGGTAAGCGACATTTTCTCTCCCACCATGAATGAAACCACCGCGAGTACCAACGAAGCGATGAAGAGCAGATTGCTCAGCGGCGTGATGGGTGGCGCTTCTTTGGGCGGCTGCTTGGGGCTGCGCAGCTTTTTCTTCTTCGCGCCCGGAATCGGGGTTCCGCAGATGAAGCACTCGGAGTCTTTCGCCGCCAGGACGCTGTAGCATTGATAGCATCGAGCCATACCAGTATTAAATGCAGAATTCGGCTAGGCGTCCATGGAGCGCATGTACTTTCCTCGAATGGTACGTTCGATCTGAAAGATTGGGACTTTCGTTTGGGCCTAAAAGACTCAATCAGCACGGTAGCGTGCGCCATACTGGCTTTCATTCTGTCAACGTTCACTTCGGCCGCCCAGGTCATCGAAGGCACAGTGGTGGATACCGTCAGCGGCGCGCCGATCGCCGAGGCTTCCATCCAGATTTCGAATGCGGGCGCGCCCTCCTACGGGGCTACTTCGGACGCGCACGGCGCTTTTCGCATGGACGGGGTGCCGGATGGCAACTACACCGCGCTGGCATTTAAAGATGGATTTCTGACCGTTCAGGATGAGAATACGCGGCGGCCCTTCCGCGTGGTGGCGGGGCTGGATCCGGTCCGCTTAACGTTGGCGCTGACGCCGCGCGGGCATTTGGCGGGGCGTGTATTCGATTCAGAGAACCGTGCGGTTTCAGGCGCCCAGGTTCGGTTGCTTTCCCGCCAGTCCTCTGGTTCCGGACAGACGGTTACTACGGGCCCGGAAGGCGAGTTCAGCTTTGATATGGCTCCCGGCAGTTATTTTCTGAGCGCGCGCCCTCCGGCTAAGCTTGCGCCGCCGGCGCGGGTCGGTGATCAAGAGTACGCCTGGGCCCAGACCTGGTATCCGGGCGTGTCCCAGCCGGGCGAAGCACAGAAAATCCTGATTCGGCCGGGCGCACAGCTCGTGGATCAGGACCTGAAGCTGGGTGCCGTAAATGCATATACGATTCGGGGACAGGTCCGGGATAGCAACGGCGATCCAGTGGCCGATGTCCTGTTGAAGCTGATTCGCGGCGACGAAGGCGCGCAAGGTATGGAACGGACGACGCTCGCGGGTCCGGATCGCGCGTTTGAATTCCGGGGCGTTTATGACGGGGATTGGCGTCTGTCTGCGGAGCGCGGCGGCGAAGTGATGGAGCGAGCCTTCGCTCGCGTGGCGATCACGGCGCACGATTCCGATATCGGGGAGTTGCGGCTGAGTGCGCCGTTTAGGGTTCCGGTGGAATTTTTCCTCGCGACCGACGATGCGTTCACCAAGATTCAGGGCGACGCGGTGTTGGATCCGGATGGCGGTGGTCCCGCGCCGGTCTTGTCGCGCGTTTATCCTGGACAATATCTCGTGAAGCCGCTCACTCCGCAAGGATATTACGTCGCTTCGGTCCTGCTGGGCGACCAGGACATTCTGGGACGGATCACCCAGTTCAGCGCCAATTCGCCTCCGCTGAAAGTCGTCTATCGATCGGACGGAGGCACACTCCGCGGCAATGTAGACAACTGCGGCGCCGCACGCGTGGCATTAGTTCTCGCCGACCCGGTGTTGCGCCAGGTGGATCCCTTCTCAGTACGCTTCACGCCTTGCACCGCGAGCGCTCAGTTTGAATTGCGCGGACTCCGTCCCGGCAGATATTACGTGTTTGCGTTCGATGCATCGATGAACGCAGCAGAGATCGACCGCGCAAGTCTTCTCGACGCCTTGCCGGATCTCATTAACAAAGCCACCACCGTGGACGTGCAGGCGAAGCAGATCGCCAATATCGATCTGAAGGTCTTGTCGGCTTTCTGATCGTGTAGTGACAATAAACTGTGCGAGCAGCAAATCCATGGCGAATCCGCTGCGCCTCCCTTCGGTGAGCCCGCTCCTCGCCTGATTTCGCCAGCGAGTCGCTGACGCCAGTCCACCGAACCAAGGTTGCCGAACTTCTCGCCCTTGGCCTATCCGTCCGAAGCGTGTCGGATAGGAAGTCACACATTACGGGTTTCGGGCGATGAGAACGGTAGGCATGAAACTCGGAACCAAAATCACCCTATGCGCGGCAGGCGGCGTGGTCCTCGCGACCGGCGGCGCTATCGTGACGGTCTACGCCATTTCCCATTCCAACCGCGTGAACGAACTTCACGTGCTCCTAAGTTCTATCGAACAGCAGGCCGAAACCGTCATGGAAAATGTCGACTCTCTGCACCGGGAGGGAGCGTTCGACACCGCAGCGCTCGCGCAAGGTGTGAAGCAAAGCCGCAATTTCCGGGAGACCACTTTTTATAAAGCTATTCCCGTGGTGGCGGCCTGGGATTCGGTCCGGCGGGTTGCCGCCTCCAAGGGTTTCGAGTTTCTTACACCCTCGCGGCCAGGCACAGGCGCGCGCAATCCAAAGAACGATACCCACGAATTCGATGCGGCGTTTCAGGCTTTCGCGAACGGCCAGGCCGAGTATTTCACCGAAGACCGCGCGTCGAACATGTTGATCCTCGCGCGGCCTGCCAAGACCTCGGCCGGCTGCCTGGAGTGCCATGGCCCTGCCGCCAGCAGCCCTACCCATGACGGCCGTGATGCCCTGGGCTTTCCCATGGAAAATATGCATGTAGGTGACATCAAGGGCGCTTTCGTGCTGAAGGCTCCCATGACCAGGGATCCGGTGGTGCTGGCGAGCATGGAGAAGATCAGCGTCGTTGGTTGCGCGGTTCTCGTGTTTGTCCTGGGCGGGTTCTGGGCCTTAAATCAGCGTTGGGTGGTGCGCCCGCTCGCGGCTTTGGCAGGCGGATTAACGGAAGCCTCCGCACGCATTCGGGCCGCTTCCGATGAACTGGCATCGGGGAGCCAAGCGATCGCCTCAGGCGCCACCGAGCAAGCCGCTTCCATCCAGGAAATCTCGGCCAGCGCCACCGAAATTCATTCCATGACAGATAAGGCGGCAGAGCATACTTCGTCGGCGAGTGGCGCTGTTGCCGAATCGAATCGCAGCATCGAAGAGGTCAACGCAAAGCTGCGCGATATGGTGGTCTCAATGCAGGAAATGACTTCGGCTAGCGACCGAATTTCAAAAATCATGAAAGTGATTGACGAAATCGCGTTCCAGACCAATATCCTGGCGCTGAACGCCGCGGTGGAAGCGGCACGGGCCGGAGAGGCCGGGTTAGGCTTCGCCGTTGTCGCGGACGAGGTCCGCAATCTGGCGCAGAAGTGCTCGCAGGCCGCGCAGGATACCACGGCCTTAATTCAGGAATCGATCGCAAAGTCGCGCGAAGGCAGCGGGAATCTGGAGAAAGTCACCGCAGCCGTCGGGCGCGTGACGGATCTCTCCACGCAAGTGAGCACGCTCATTGACGAGGTTGCGCCTCAACAGCCAGGATCAAGCGCGCGGCATCCAGCAAATCTCCTCAGGCGTCCGGCAAATGGAGGAGGTAACGCAAACCGCTGCCGCTAGCGCGGAAGAAAACGCCGCCGCCTCCACACAACTTCGCAGCGAATCGGCTTCCATGGATGAGATGGTTCAGCATCTCAGCGAAATCATCGGCTAATTTGCCCCCTGCCGAAAGCCCTACGCCAGTTGGTTCCTGATCGGCAGTTCGCGGATGCGCTTGCCTGTCGCCGCGAAGATCGCGTTACAAATGGCGGGCGACATCGGCGGGACGCCAGGCTCGCCGACGCCCGCCGGCGGAGCGGTACTCGGCACGATATGAACGTGCGTTTCGAGCGGGGCTTCGTTGATGCGCGCCACCGGATAATTGTTGAAATTGGATTGCGAGACGCGGCCATTGGCCGTTGTGATTTCGCCCATCAGCGCCACGGAAGTGCCGAAGACGGATGCGCCTTCCAGCTGCGCCTTGACGCGATCCGGATTTACCACCTTGCCGGTGTCCAGCGCAATGTCGACGCGCGGGATCCGCAGTTTGCCGTTATCCACCTCCACCTCGACCACAGTCGCGACGTAGGTTAAGAAGCTGCGGTGGACCGCGATGCCGAGTGCGCGGCCTTTGCCGGGCTTCTTCTTGGCCCAGCCGGACTGCTCGGCCGCAATTTCGATAACCCGCCGCATGCGAGCGGTATCGAGCATATAGGGATCAGGGCCTTTGCGTTCGGAGGGCGGCCGCAGGTCGATTGTACGGGGCTTGCCCAACACGTCCAGCAGGTATTCGACACGGTCCCGGCCGGCAGCCGCAGCCAATTCATCGGTGAACGATTGGACGGCGAAGGCATGCGGGATATTGGCCACCGATCGCAGCCAGCCGATGCGAATTTGCGTATCGGCGGGTCCACATTCCGCCCGGAAATTCGCGATTTCGAAGGGAACGTCGTTCCAGCCCATGGTTAGCTCGAAGCTGCCGTACTTAGCGCTAGGATCCCATTGCGACGAGATCGGCGGGAAGACGCTGCGCTGCAGCCAGGCTACGGGCCGTCCTTTTTCGTCCGTTGCGGCCTTCAGGTACATGGCTGCCACCGCATGAAAGTAGTCGAAGCGAATGTCATCTTCGCGGCTCCAGACCACCTTGACTGGTTTAGCGAGTTGCTTGGAAAGAATTGCCGCCTCGGCGACGTAATCGGGCTTGGATTTGCGTCCGAATCCGCCGCCCAACAGGGTGACGTGGCAGGTGACGTCTGCCGGCTTGATGCCTAGAGCTTTCGCGACGGTGTCCTGCACCGCTTGCGGGTTTTGTGTCGGCGCCCAGGTTTCAACCTTACCGTTCTTGAACTCCGCGACCGCTACGGGAGGCTCCATGGAGGCATGCGCCAGATGCGGCACGTAATATTCGGCTTCGTGAACTTTGGCGGCATTCTTAAACGCCGCATCCACGTCCCCATCGTTGCGCTCCACTTTGCAGGGCTTGCGCGCGGTTTCCTGAAGGGTCTTCTTGTATGAGACGGAATCAAGACCGGCGTTCGGGCCGAGATCCCAATCGACCTTGAGCTTACGGCGGCCCTGCATCGCGGCCCAGGTGTTATCGGCGATGACGGCCACGCCGCCCACAGCCTGAAAACCATAGGGTGGCTTGAAGGGCGGAATGCTGACAGTGCTCGAGACACCGCGAACCTTGCGCGCTTCGGCATCGTCGAAGGTTTTCACTTTGCCGCCGAAGACCGGCGGACGCTCGATGGAGGCATAGACCATGCCGGGGATGCGCGCATCCATCCCGAATATGGCTTTGCCTTCCAGGATGTCGTCCATATCCGTGATCGGCACGGTTTTGCCGACGTAGCGATACTCGGCGGGCGATTTGAACTTGAGCTGCTCTTTCTTCGGTAGCGGCTGTTTCGCGGCCAAGGCAACGAGTTCGCCGAACCCGGCTTTTTTGCCGGACTTGCCGTGGACCACTTCGTGATTTTTGGCCTGGCATTCGGAAGCAGGAACAGCCCATTTCGCTGCCGCCGCACCTTCCAGCATCATCCGAGCAGTGGCGCCCGCTGCGCGCATCGGATCATAGAAATCGCGGATCGACTGTGAGCCGTCGGTGTTCTGGTCGCCGTATTTCATGTCGCCAATGGCCTGCTCGATCCTGACGCGGGTCCAATCGGCTCCCAGTTCATCGGCGACTACCATCGGCAGAGAAGTGCGGATGCCGGTCCCCATTTCCGAGCGGTGCGCGATGATGATAACGCGGCCGTCGGGTTCCAGGCCCAGGTAGACGCTGGGCTGCCAGCTGGCATCGTTGGTTGGGGCACCGCTTGCGGCAGACGGCAAAACGCTCGCGCCCAGCACGAGCGCACCCGCGGAAAATACGCCGCCCAGGAAATCGCGTCGGCTGACGACTGTAACCGACTCGGTCCGTTTCATGCTTGGAGTCTTCATACTCTCACCCCGGCGGCCATCTTTACAGCCTGACGTATGCGTTGATAGGTGCCGCAGCGGCAGATGTTGCCCTGCATGGCTTGGTCGATATCGCGGTCGGTCGGCTTGGGCTTCTCGGCCAGCAGTGAAGCAGCCTGCATGATCTGGCCGGCTTGGCAATACCCGCATTGCGGGACGTTCGCTGCGCGCCAGGCTTTCTGCAGCGGATGATCGCCGTTCGGGTTCAGGCCTTCGATCGTTGTGATGCGCTTGCCAGACACGTCGCTCATGTTCGTCACGCAGCTTCGAATGGCCTTGCCCTCCACGTGCACGGTGCAGGAGCCGCACAGCCCGATACCGCAGCCGTATTTGGCGCCGGTGAGTTGGAGCAGGTCGCGCAGATACCACAAGACGGGCATCGCGGGATCGCCGTCATACTGTTTGGTGGATCCGTTAACGGTTAGTTGAATCATATTTTCCTTTGTGCTTGCTTACGCGCGGGGCTCACGATGCACGGGGTCCACCCAGCGCACCGGGCTCGGCGCTTCGACGGGTTCAATATCCAGGTTTACGACCACGGCTTCGTTGTCGCTGCGCACCAGCACGCATTCCAGCGTCTCATCGGCAGATGCGTTGATTTCCTGATGAGGCACATAAGGGGGGACATAGATGAAATCGCCAGGGCCGGCCTCGGCCATAAACTCCAGACGTTCGCCCCAACGCATGCGCGCGCGACCGCGGACGACGTAAATAACGCTTTCGAGCGCTCCGTGATGATGAGCGCCGGTTTTGGCGTTAGCATGGATGCTGACAGTTCCGGCCCAGATCTTTTGGGCGCCGACCCGCGCGTAGTTGATCGCCGCGGCGCGATTCATGCCCGGCGTTTGCGGCGTGTTGGCGTCGAGCGAATCCTTAGGGATAACTTTGACGCCATCGGTTTTCCAGTCCACCGGCCCTTCGCTCATCTAAGTTCGGTAGATTCAGTTTAGCGAATCTGTGTGCTTCTGAATGATCCCGTCCCTGGGATTTCTTCCTGCGTCTCCGAGCCAGGCGATCCTCCTCGCAACGGTGCAACCATCGCGGACCAAACGAATCGCTGGTAATATTCAGCCTGCCACACGCACCGGCGGGAAAAAATACGCGGACCCTCGCGCCCGGCCGGGGCTAAACCTTGAGCACTAAGGCTTGGCCTGGTTCTTGCAATGCGCGGTGAGAGGTAACTATGACTCGTATTTTCGAACAAACAAAAATACTAGGGATTTCTATTCTATTTGCGGCTGGAACTTGGGCGTTCGGCGCTCAAGCCGGCGCGGGCGGCGCCGGTAATGGATCTGGAGGCGCCGGAAACGGCGGCCAAACTCAAGGCACGCAGGGCGCGACCCCGCAAAGGAACGGCGCGGAGGGAACCAACCAACAGGGGACGAACGGCCAGAGTACCACCTCCCGCAACTCGCACGGAAAACGCTCCCGAAGAGGCAACAATTCGAATGGGACTAACTCTCAGGGGACCAATGGCTCAGGCACCACTGGAAATGGGACCACCGGTAACGGGACGACGGGTAACGGGACGACGGGAAACGGCACCACCGGAACCGGTTCTCACGGCACGGGAACGCAGG
>Ga0070741_10007415_pt1 | contig 22685 bp, 21 predicted proteins | sample Coa_R1_4_FD_66440 | JGI IMG/M metagenome (GOLD analysis project Ga0070741, IMG submission 66440) | Surface soil microbial communities from Centralia Pennsylvania, which are recovering from an underground coalmine fire - Coalmine... | ecosystem: Environmental > Terrestrial > Soil > Unclassified ... | reverse complement strand
GACGGGCGGGTCGGCGACGATGACGTCGTCGGGGAAGATCAGCGCGAAGGGCTCGTCGCCGACGGCGTGGCGCGCCTGCAGCACGGCATGGCCGACGCCGCGCTGCTCCTTCTGGCGCACATAGATGATGTCGGCGAGGTCGGAGATGCGGCGGATCTCGGTGAGCTTCGCGTGGTCGCCCTTCGCGGCCAGCGTCGACTCCAGCTCGTACGAGCGGTCGAAGTGGTCCTCGACGGCGCGCTTTCCCGCGGCCGTGACGATGACGACTTGGGTGAGGCCGGCCTCGGCCGCCTCCTCGACGCTGAACTGGATGATTGGCTTGTCGACGAGAGGGAGCGACTCCTTAGGCTGGGCCTTGGTCGCGGGAAGAAGCCGGGTGCCGTAGCCGGCTGCCAGCACCACCGCCTTCCGCACGCGCAAACGCCGTCTCCTTCGCCCGCCCTCGAGGCCGCGGCCAGTCTATCGCCGTCTCCTTTGGCCCGGCAATCCGGGCGCGCCCTACGGTCGTAGCGTCCGGTATGGCAGAGACCGCCGGACGGCGGGAGGAAGCGAGGTGCAACGTGAGCAGGATCGCCTTCGGACTGGCGGCAGTGCTGGCGCTCGTCGCGGCGGCGCTGTTCGCCGGCGGCGCAGCCGCGACGCAGGCCGCCGACGCCGGCGTTTCGGTGCAGGATTTCCAATTCGCGCCGCCGAGCGTGACGATCACCGCTGGTGGCACGGTGACGTGGACGTGGAGTGGCGCCGCGCCGCACAACGTCACCTCCGACACGGGCGCCTTCACGGCGAGCGCCACGCAATCGAGCGGCACGTTCTCGCAGACGTTCAACACGCCGGGCACGTACTACTACCACTGCACGATCCACGGCGCCGCGGGGAACGGCAGCAGCCTCGGCAGCGGGATGGCGGGCGTGGTCGTCGTGCAGGCCGCCGCGCCGACGGACACGCCGCAGCCGACGAACACCGCCGTGCAGGCGACGGCGACCACCGCACCGGCGACGAGCACGCCACGCGCGAGCGTCACCGCGGCCGCCGCCACGAGCACGCCGGTCCGCGCGGCGTCCGCTGCTACCGTCGCGGCGGCGACGTCGACGCCGGCCGCCGGGGCTGCGGGCGCCGGCGCGCTGCCCGCCGCGGGCACGGGCGGCGGCGGCGCGCACCGCACGACGTGGATCGCCATCGCGCTCGGTGCCGCGGCCGCGGTGCTCGCGGGCGCCGGGGCGTTCGCGCTCGTGCGGCGCCGCTCGTCGTAGGCCAGGCATGCGGGCCGGGCCTGCTCCCGGCCCGGCGCGCCCGTAGCGCTTCGCTCTGCGGACAATCGGCGTCAGGAGGCGGTGACGGGCTCTGTTAGACTGGAGGCGGCCGCGCGGGAACTGGACGCGCGGCCGCTCCATCTCATGCCCGACTTCAAGCTCGTTTCCGACTTCGAGCCCACCGGCGACCAGCCGCAGGCGATCGATGGCCTCGTGCGCGGCCTCGAGCGCGGCGACCGCGCCCAGACGCTGCTCGGGGTGACGGGCAGCGGCAAGACCTTCACGATGGCCAACGTCATCGCCCGCTACCAGCGGCCGACGCTGGTGCTCGCCCCGAACCGCACGCTCGCGGCGCAGCTCTGCGCGGAGTTCAAGGAGTTCTTCCCGCAGAACGCCGTCGAGTACTTCGTCTCGTACTACGACTACTACCAGCCCGAGGCCTACATCCCGCGCACCGACACGTACATCGCCAAGGACGCCGACATCAACGACGAGATCGACAAGCTGCGCCACGCCGCGACGCGCGCGCTGTTCGAGCGCCGCGACGTGATCATCGTGGCGTCGGTGTCGTGCATCTACGGCCTCGGCGAGCCGGAGGAGTACCAGAGCTTCGTCGTGAAGGTGCGCAAGGGGGAGCGCTTCGACCGCTCGCGCATCATGCGCCGCCTCGTCGACATGCAGTACGAGCGCAACGACATGAACCTCGTGCGCGGGAAGTTCCGCATGCGCGGCGACAGCATCACCGTGCAGCCGTCGTACGAGGAGCTGGCGGTGCGCATCGACTTCTTCGGCGACGAGGTCGAGCGGATCATCGAGATCGACCCGCTGACGGGCGAGCTCCTCGCCGAGCGCGACAGCATCGACATCTACCCGGCGAAGCACTTCGTCACGTCGCGGGACAAGCTCGACGATGCGATCCACGACATCGAGATCGAGCTGCAGGAGCGGCTGCAGGCGCTGCGGTCCGCCGGCAAGATCCTCGAGGCGGCGCGGCTCGAAGAGCGCACGAACTACGACCTGGAGACGCTGCGCGAGGCCGGCTACTGCTCCGGCATCGAGAACTACAGCCGGCACCTGGCGCGCCGCGCGGCGGGCAGCCGCCCGTGGACGCTGCTGGACTACTTCCCCGACGACTTCCTGATGTTCATCGACGAGTCGCACATCGCCGTCCCGCAGGTGCGCGGCATGTACCACGGTGACGTCGCACGCAAGCAGGTGCTCGTGGACTTCGGCTTCCGGCTGCCATCGGCGCTGGACAACCGGCCGCTCAGCTTCCAGGAGTTCGAGGAGCACCTGAACCAGGTCGTCTTCGTCTCCGCCACGCCCGGGCCGTACGAGACGGAGGTCAGCTCGCAGATCGTCGAGCAGGTGATCCGGCCCACGGGACTGCTCGACCCCGAAATCGACGTGCGGCCGACGCGCGGCCAGATCGACGACCTGCTCGACGAGGTGAAGCAGCGCGTCGACCGCGGCGAGCGCGCGCTCGTGACCACGCTGACGAAGCGCATGGCGGAGGACCTTGCCGACTACCTGCAGGAGATGGGGGTCCGCACGCACTACCTGCACAGCGAGATCGACACGCTCGAGCGGATCGAGATCCTGCGCGACCTGCGCCTCGGGGTGTACGACGTCGTCGTCGGCATCAACCTGCTGCGCGAAGGGCTCGACCTCCCGGAGGTGAGCCTCGTCTGCATCCTCGACGCGGACAAGGAGGGCTACCTGCGGTCCGGCGGCTCGCTGGTGCAGACCATCGGCCGTGCGGCCCGCCACGTGCAGGGGCGCGTGATCATGTACGCGGATGCCGTCACCGAATCGATGCGCTACGCGATCGACGAGACGAACCGCCGCCGCGCGATCCAGACGTCGTACAACGAGGAGCACGGCATCTCGCCGGAAGGGATCACGAAGGCGATCCGCGATATCACCGACCAGATCAAGAAGGTCGCGGAGGAGCAGCAGACGTACAACGTGAAGGCGCTGCCGCGCGACGAGATGGCGCGCCTGGTGCGCGACCTGGAGTCGCAGATGAAGTCCGCGGCGAAGGCGCTCGAGTTCGAGCGGGCGGCCCTGCTGCGCGACCAGGTGATCGAGCTGCGCAAGGCCATGCTCGACGATGAGTCGGCGCTGCACGAGTTCGCGCAGTCGTCGTACGGCTCGCTCGGCTCGAAGCCGCGCCCGCGGCCCGGCCGCTACCAGCGCCGCGCGCCCGTCCGGGGCCGGCGCTAGCCGCGCTCCTCCCGGCCTTCGCGCCCGCGGACGTCGCCGCCACGCGCGGCCTCGCGGAAGGCGGCAACGAGTTCTACTCCGTCCCCGGCGCGAAGTCCTCCCGTCCTTCACGCGCGGCGGCGCGATCGTCGGCGTGACGTCGCGCACCTTCAAGTGCCCGCCCGCGCCGAGCGAATGCGCGCTGCTCCTGCACGACTACCTCAGCGAGCGCGGCGTCCGCGATGCCTGCGAGATTAGCCTCGTCATGCCGTCCGCCGCCTCGAGGAGTTGCGCGACCTCGCCGCGGAGACGCCGCGCCGCTACGCCTACGCGTCCGCGCTCAGCCAGTGCGCGCGCGTCCACCAGATGCGCCTCGAACCGGAGCGCGTGCGCCCACCCGCCGATGAGGCGATCGCGATCGCGCAGGAGTACGGCTTCACCTATCACGCCGGCCGCCGGGCACGTGTTGCTCGGACGGGCGCGCGGCATCGGGCGAGCACAGCGAGGATGCGCTCGCAATGATCCGCCACGGCCTCGCGTTGCACGGGGAGACCGGCGCGCCGTTCTTCTACGAGGCCGAGTTGTACCGCCTGTATGCAGAGACCTTGCGCGACCTGAACACTGAACCCGCGCTCCGAGGCCATGGCACGCGATGCGTTGCGCATCGCCGAAGCGCAGCGCTCGCCCGCGCTCGCCCTGCGCGCCGCCGTCACGCTCACCGAGATCCTGCGCGACCGCGGTGCCGACCCGCGCGACGTCGCCGCGATCGCGCGAGCCCTGCTCGAAGGGTTCACTGAGGGCGCCAGCACCCCGGACCAGCGCCACGCCCGCGAAGTGCTCGAGATGCCTCGGCTCCGGCGCGGATCGTGGACCGAGGCGGCGCTCCAGCCGCTAGGCGCGTCGCGCCACGGTCACGTCGGTATCACCCCGAACAGGTAGAGCAGCCCCGCTACCATCAACGCCAGGCCGAGGATTGTGAGTACGTGTGCGCTCATCGACGCTATCCTTCGCGCCATTCCTCCTAAGCATTCTTGGATACCGCGTGATAGTACAGCGTATGTAGCGCTATTGTCGACCGAACACGGGCACGCCCTGCCGCGCGAAGCGTTCTGCCTCCCACCACGACGATCCAACCTCGCGCTGCCCGGCGCCGCGAGCCTCGCGCCGGGCGTTGTCGCACGCGGCCAGCCTGACGGGTCGCAATCTCTAGCCAACCTCCATCTCGCCTCCATGGCACCTCCAGGGAACCCGCGCGCCGCCGCCCTACGCTCATTTCGGACGGGATGAGGAGCCCCGCCCGCTGATCGCGCGCGACGGCACCGGGTGCGCCGCGATCGGCGGCGACAGCATCGCCGCGCTCGTGACGCTTGGCGCGCTCTGCACCGGCGTGTCGTTCGTCCTCTACTTCCGCATGGTCGCCAGCGCCGGCAGCGTCGCCGGCTCGACCGTGACGTACGTCATCCCGGCGTTCGGCCTGCTCTTCGGCGCATTGTTCCTCGACGAGTCGATCGCGCCGCGCACGTTCGCGGGCATGGCGCTCATCGCCCGCGGCGTCGCGGGGGTGATGTACGCGTCGGCGCTGGAGGCGCTCCTCGCCCGTCTCCGCGCCCGCCCGACGCTCGCCGGCGCGTGACGCCAAGATGAGGGCGCCGCTGTCGCGAGGAGGCGCGCTCACCTGCCTCGGCGCTGGACAGCGGCCGCGCGGTGTTCCACAGTGGGTCGCTGGCTCTGCCGCGAGCACGAAAGGCCTGGGCTCATGCCTCCTCGCGTGGTTGTCCTCGGCGCCGGTTTCGGCGGCCTCGAACTCGCCTCGATTCTCTCGGAGACGCTGGGCGAGGGCCTCGACCTCACGCTCATCGACAAGTCGAACCACTTCGTCTTCGGCTTCTCGAAGCTCGATGTGATGTTCGGGCGCGCGCCGGCCGATGCCGTGCGCGTCCCCTATGCGCACATCGAGAAGCCGGGCGTGCGCTTTCGGCAGGAAGTGATCACCGCCATCGACCCGGTCGCGCGCCGCGTCACCACCGAGCGCGCCGCGTACGACGCCGATGTGCTGGTCGTTGCCCTCGGCGCCGATTACGACATCGCCGCCACGCCCGGCCTCGCGGAAGGCGGCAACGAGTTCTACTCTGTCCCCGGCGCGATCCGCGTGCGCGAAGTCCTCCCGTCCTTCACGCGCGGCCGCGCGATCGTCGGCGTGACGTCGCGCATCTTCAAGTGCCCGCCCGCGCCGAGCGAGTGCGCGCTGCTCCTGCACGACTACCTCAGCGAGCGCGGCGTCCGCGATGCCTGCGAGATCAGCCTCGTCATGCCGTTTGGCGTGCCGATCCCGCCCTCGCCGGACGCGTCGCGCGCGATCCTCGCGGCCTTCGCGCAGCGCGGGATCACGTTCGTGAAGGACCACCTCGTGCAGGCGCTCGACCCAGCGCGGCGCGTCGCCGTGCTCGATGACGGGTCCGAGATGCCGTACGAGCTCTTCCTTGGCATCCCGCACCACCGCGTGCCGGCCGTCGTCGAGGCGAGCGGCATGACGGAGGGCGGCTGGATCCCCGTGGACCGCCGCAACCTCGCGACGCGCTTCCCCGGCGTCTACGCGATCGGCGACGTCAACAGCGTCGGCACGCCGAAGGCCGGCGTATTCGCCGAGGGCGCGGCGCGCGTCGTTGCCGCTTCAGTCCTGGCGCACCTGCGCGGCGAGCCGGAGCCGCCCGCGTACCGCGGCCAGGGCGCGTGCTACATGGAGTTCGGTGAGCACCAGGTCGCCCGCGTCGACGTGGACTTCCTCTCCGGCCCATCGCCGACCGGGAGCTTCCTCGATCCCTCGGGCGCGCTCGTGCGCGAGAAGGAAGCGTTCGGCGCGTCGCGCCGCGCGCGCTGGTTCGGGCTCTAAGCGGGGCGCGCCACGCTCCGGTGCGGACGGCCGCGGTCACGTTTCGGGCCTCCCCTCCGTCAAGGCAGCGACGAAGGGCCGCGGCGCCTACCACGCGGGAAACGTGAACGCGAAGATCTCCCACACGACGAGCACGACGCACGCGACCGCCGGCACCAGCGCCCACTCGACGTACTGCGCCCACGTCGCCGGCGCGTTGTGCGCGAGCGTCGAGCCGGCTTCCGCGAGCAGGCGCGCGCAGACGCCATCGTGCTCCCTCCGCTCCGCGCGCACCTTCGCGATCGCCTCGTTGAGCCGCTCTGGTGGTGACTCGCCAGCCGGCACAACCCGCACGATCTTGTCGTCGTGTAATGGCCCGGCGATCATCGGTGGCAGGCGCAACGCCGCATGCCTGCCCTACACGCCGGCGCTGCGCGACACCGCCTGCGACTTCACCCTCCCCGAGGGCTAGGCGCCCGACCGCGTGCGCTTGCGGCACGCTCGAGGTGCCGGAGGACCGCGCGCATCCCGAAGGCCGCAAGGTGACGCTCGCCTTCGCGGTGGTGAAGGCGACCGGCGCCGATGCGTCCCCCGACGCCGTGCTGTACCTCAGCGGGGGACCCGGCGGCCCCTCCCTCGAGGGCGAGATGCAGAACTGAACGGCGGACTTCGCGGCGCCAATCCAGGCGAAGCGCGACATCGTCTTCTACGACCAGCGCGGCACCCTCGCTCGCAGCCCGGCCTCTTCTGCCCGGAGGTGCGCGAGGACTTCCTCGCCCGGCTCGGCGAAAACCTGCGCGCCGCCGATGACATCGCGCGGGATCGCACCGCGCGCAACGCCTGCCGCGACCGACTGCGCGCGCGGGGCATCGACTTCGCCGGCTACAACAGCGCCGCCAGCGCGCTCGACACCCGCGACCTGCGCGTCGCGCTCGGCTACGACGGGTGGGACCTCTACGGCGTCTCCTGCGGCACGCGCCTCGCGCTCACCGTCATGCGCGACGCGCCGCAGGGGGGCCGCAGCGTCGTGCTCGACTCCACCGCGCCGCCGGACGCCGACATCCCCGCCGAGCAGGCGGCGAACTTCCCGCACGTGCTCGACCCTGATGTTCCGCGACTGCGCCGCGCCGCCGGCGTGCGCCGCCGCCTACCCGGACCTGCGCGAGGCCGTGTACGGCCTCGCGTCGAAGCTGAACGACGCGCCCGCTACGGTGCAGCCGGCTGGCGACGACGGCGAGCCGTTCACGGTCGTCGTCAACAGCGACCGCCTGCTCTCCGGCGCGTTTCCAGCTCTTCTACAACACGAGCCTCATCCCCATCGTGCCCTCCGGGGGGCGCCAGATCGCGTCCGGGAACACGGCACGCCATCAACACGCGGAGTTACCTGATCCCGGGCTGAAGCTGGATGCCCGAGGCTGGACCGCGCTCAAGCTTCCAGCTTCCAGCTCCCCGCTTCCAGCTCCCCGCTTCCAGCTTCCAGCTTCCAGCTTCCAGCTCCCCGCGTCGCCCCCGCACGTGCCTGGCCGAGCTCCTAGCGCGCCTCATCCCGCATCCGGAGCCCCGCGGCGATCGCGCCGAGGCCGAGCGCAAGCACCAGGGCGCCGAGCAGCCCGCGCGCGATGCCGCGCGAGGACGATGCCTCGCTGCCGGTGCGCGGGAAGCCGGTGACGTTCGTGACCGGCGTCGGCTTCGGCGTGCCGGCGAGCACGATGTTCACGAGGGTCGGCGTCGCCGCGGGCGCGGTGCCCGTCGGCGTGCGGCGCCCGCCGATGACGGTCGTGGTCGCCGACGGCGTGGCGGTCGACGCGCGCTGGGGCGTCGACGTGCCGGAGACCGTCGTCCGGGTGCTCGTCGGCGTCGACGTGCGGGTCGCCGTCGCGACGATCGGCGTGATCGTGCCCTGCTCCACGACCGTGCTCGTTGCCGTCGCCGTGTTCGTCACGGTCTCGACCGGCGTGCTCGTCGCCGTCGCGGTTGGGCTCGGCGTCGTCGTGCTCGTGACGACGCTGGTGGCCGTCGGCGTTGGCGTATCGGTCGCCGTCGCGACGGGGGTGGTCGTCGGCGTCGCGGTCGCCGTCCCCGTCGGCGTGGCGGTGACGACGCTGGTCGGAGTCGCCGTGGGCGTATCCGTCGCCGTCGGGACCGATGTGCTGGTCGCGGTGGGCGTCGGCGTACTCGTCGCGGTGCCGCCGATCGGCGTGATCGTGCCCTGTTCGACCACGGTGCCGGTCGGCGTCGGCGTGTCGGTCGCCGTCGGGACGGGCGTGCTCGTGCGGGTCGCGGTCAGTGTGGCCGACGGCGCCACGGTGGTGGTCGTTGCGCCGGGCGTCGTCGTCCGGGTCGCGCCGGGCGTGCTCGTCACCGCGGCAGTCGACGTCGGCGTCGGTGTGTCGGTGGCTGTCGGCACGGCAGTGCTCGTCGGGGTAGCCGTCGTGGTGCGCTCCGGCGTGCCGGTCGCGGCCGGCGTGTGCGTCCCCGAGGGCGCGGTGCCCGTGCGACCCGGGGTCAGCGTGCCGGCAGGCGCGGTGCTCGTGCGTCCCGGCGTGCGCGTGCCCGAGGGGGCCGTGCTGGTGCGTCCGGGCGTCTGCGTCGCGGCGGCGGCGGTGCCGGTGCGCGCCGGAGACGCCGTGGCGCGCGGGCTGCGCGTCGCGACGACGGTGCTCGTGGCCGCGCCCGTCGTCGGCTGCGGGGAGGCGGTCGCGAGGCCCGGGCAGCCCTCCGCGGGCGCCGGGATGATGTCGTTCTCGTGCCCGGCATGGCCGTGGTAGGCGCCGTCATCGTCGACCGTGATCGTCACGTAGCTGCCGCCGTGCGCCGGCACCCAGTGGCAGAGGGTCACGGGGGTGTGCCCCCGGCCGCTGCCGGCCTCCGCGACCGCTCCGGCGAGCAACGCCGCGCCCGCGATGGTGAGCGCGGCGCCGAACACCAGCGTGACGAGCCGCGGAGATGGCGGGACGAGCCGCATCGTAGCCTCCTGCTAGTCCGGGCAATGCGTTGCCCGCGAGCAGACATAACGTTGCTCGTGGGCGACCGTGCCGCGATGAGGCGAGGGATCCGGTCTGCGCGTCTACGTCAGGCGAGCGGCGGGGCGGGGAACGGCCCGCGCACCAGCTCCAACGCGCGACCGGCCCATACTACAGCAGCTTCGTCCCAACGTCTCCCCACGAACGAGAGACTTACGGGGAGATTCTGGGAGGTCAGGCCGGCCGGGACGGCGATCGCTGGCTGCCCGGTGAAGTCTATCGGCGCCGTCGTCCGCACGATGTGCATGGACGGGTCCCCCGCGCGCGTTTCGGCGATCGTGGGCGCCGGGACGGGCACGGTCGGGAAGGCGAGCACGTCCACGCCGTCGAGCGCCGCGTCAGCGGCGCCGCCGCGCGCGAGGTGCATGGCGCGGACGGACTGTGCGTATGCCGTCGCCGGGATCTGCGATCCGGCATCGAGCAGCGCCGCGACCTGCGGCGAGTAGTCGGCCCGCCGCGAAGGGAAGTGCGGCGCGTGGTACGCCGCCGCCTCCACGAACATCACGTTGATCACGTCCGGCACCGCCACGGCCGGCCCGTCGACCTCGCGCAGCGACGCGCCCGCCGCCTCGAGCGACGCCAGCGCCGCGCGGCAGACACGCTCGACCTCGGGGTCGAGCTCGTCCCAGTAGTAGGCGCTCGGGACGCCGATGCGCAGGCCCTTCGGCCCGCGCTCGATGCCCTCGAGCCAGTCGGGGACGGGCCGGTCCTCGCTCGCCGGGTCGCGCGGGTCGTAGCCGCTGATCGTCCCCAGCACGATGGCGGCGTCGCGCACGGTCCGCGTCAGCGGCCCCGCGTGGTCGAGCGACCAGGACAGCGGCACCGCGCCGTGCAGGCTCGCCCGCCCGTACGTCGGCATCAGCCCGACGCAGCCGCAGAACGCCGCCGGGATGCGGATGCTGCCCCCCGTGTCGCTCCCAAGCGTCGCGTAGGCGAGGCCCGCCGCGGTGGCCGCGCCCGACCCGCCCGACGACCCGCCTGGGATGCGCTCGGGGTCCCAGGGGTTGCGCACCGGCCCGAAGTGCAGGTTGTCCGACGTGATGCCGAACGCCCACTCGTGCATGCCCAGCTTGCCGAGACCGATCGCGCCCGCTTCGTCGAGCTTCCGCACGACGGTCGCGTCGTCGTCCGGCACCCGGTCCGCGAAGATCTTCGAGCCGGCGGTCGTCGGGACGCCCTTCGTGTCGAACAGGTCCTTGATGGCGACCGGTACGCCGTGCAGCGTCCCGCGCGCGCCCCCGGCGGTGATCTCCGCTTCTGCCTGCCGCGCCGCCGCGCGCGCCTGCTCCGCCGTCACGGTCAGACACGCGTTGAGCTGGGGGTTGCGCTGCTCGATGCGCGCAAGCATCTGCTCGGTCAGCTCGACCGGACTCACCTGCTTCGTCGCGATGAGCTTCGCGACGTCCTCGATGGAAAGCAGGGCGAGATCGCTCGTCGTCGTCATGGTCATCCTCCTCGTCGGCGGCGGTGTAGCGCCTACTCTACGCGGCCAGCCCGTGGCGTTCCAGATTCATCGGAGGATTCGCAGGAGACGGGGGGATGGATCAGCGGATGAGCGCGCGCACGCGGGCGGCCAGCGCCGGCAGCGCCTCGCCGGCGGGCGCCCGCAGCGAAGCGGCGGCGTGCGCGGTGTAGGGGGTGTCCTCGGTGTTCACCTCGACCAGCTCGCCGCCGGCGTTGAGCACCATCTCGGGGAACCAGGCGGCGGGGATGACGGTCGCCGAGGTGCCGGCGATGAGCATGCAGTCGGCGCGCTGCGTCTGCTCGTAGCACTCGGCCAGGATCGCCTGCGGGATCGGCTCGCCGAACATCACCGTATCGCCCTTCACGATGCCGCGGCACTGCGGGCAGGCGGGCGGGATGTCCCTCACGGCGAACTCCTCGAACGGCCAGCGTGCGCCGCAGTCGATGCAGCGGAGTTTGGTGCGGTTGCCGTGGATCTCGCTAACCGCGCGCTGCCCCGCCTGGAAATGGAGGTTGTCGATGTTCTGCGTGATGGTGTGCTTGAGCACGCCGGCGCGCTCGAGGTCTGCGAGCGCGTGGTGCGCGGGGTTGGGGCGCGCCTGCCGGATCGCCCGTGCGAACTCATCGTCGGCCTCGCGGCGCGCGAGCAGGCCGCGCCAGTAACCGGCGAGGTCCTCCATTGCGCGCTGGTAGCCGTCCATCGGCGGCTCGCCGTGCTTCGTCCACAGCCCGCCGGGCCCGCGGAACGGCGGGATCCCCGACTCCACGCTGATCCCCGCGCCGACGAGCGCGACCACGTAGCGCGACTCCACGAGCGTGCGCGCGGCGGCGTCGACTGCCTCGTCATCCGTCATGCGGCTAACGGTAGGACGCTGCCCCCGCGCGGGCAACCGCTCGCCGGGTTGCGGCGCCGGACGTCGGCGCCGAATCTGGTTGCCGCCCCGAAAGGCCATTCCTATAATGGCCAGACGCCCTGCAACGCAGGCCGGCGGCGCCCGCCGGCGGGGGAGTTTCAGAGAGCCTTGGCTGCACCTGATCCGCTTGCGGGCGTCCGCTCCATCCTCGTCCCGGTCGATGGTTCCCCGGCCAGCCTCGACGCCATCGCGCTCGCCTGCGGCATCGCCAAGCGCAACAAGGGCAAGGTCTACGCCGTGCACGTCATCGAGGTGCGCCGCTCCCTGCCGCTGGACGCCGAACTGCCGCAGGAAGCCTCGAACGGCGAAGAGGTGCTGACCCGCGCCGAGCGGGTGGCGGCCGAGACCGACTTCAAGATCGAGGGGGAGCTGCTGCAGGCGCGCGAGGCAGGGCACGCGATCGTGGACGAGGCGATGGAGCGCAACGTGGACCTGATCCTGATGGGCGCCGAGCACAAGGCGCCGCTGGGCGAGTACCAGATGGGGCGGCTGACGCAGTACGTGGTGCGCGCGGCCCCGTGCAACGTTTGGCTCTGGCGCCATCCTGTGCGAGAGTGAAGGCGTAGGGCACGAAGGTCATGCGAATCGTCATCATGGGCTGCGGGCGGGTCGGCGCGGCGCTGGCGTCCGACTTCAGCCGCGAGGGCCACGACGTCACCATCCTCGACACGGACCCGCAGGCGTTCCGGTTCCTGCCGGACGACTTCGTCGGCCAGAAGGTGGTCGGCAACGGCATCGACCTGGATGCGCTGCGGCGCATCCACCTCGACCGCGCCGACGCGTTCGTCAGCGCGACGCGAGGCGACAACCGGAACGTGATGGCCGCCCAGATCGCGAAGCACATCTTCGGTGTGAAGGTCGTGGCGAGCCGCGTCTTCGACCCGCTCCGCGAGGAGATGTACCGCAACATGGGCCTGCGCACGATCAACCCCACGCGCGTGCAGACGAACCGCCTGCGCAAGGTCGTCGAGGCCGCGACCGATGACGAAGCGAACGACCTGGTGATGCAGTTCATGCAGCAGGACGGGTTCTAGGCGTGTACATCATCGTCGTCGGCGGCGGCAAGGTCGGGTTCTACCTGGCGAAAGAGCTGGCGGAGTCGAACCACGAGGTGCTCGTCATCGAGCAGGACCAGGAAAAGGCGCGCGAGATCCAGGACGAGCTGGGCGACATCGTGATGGAGGGCGACGGCTGCGAGGCGACGGTCCTCGACAAGGCCGGCACGGCGCGCGCGGACATGTTCATGGCCGTGACCGGCGACGACGAGGACAATCTCGTCGCCTGCCAGGTCGCCAAGCAGCGCTTCAACGTCCCGCGCACCGTCGCGCGCATCAACAACCCCAAGAACGAGGAGATCTTCCGCAAGCTCGAGGTCGACATCACCGTGAGCGCGACGTCCGCGATCATGGCGCACATCGAGCAGGAGCTGCCGACGCACCAGCTCATCCCGCTGATGCGGCTGAAGGGCAGCAACCTGGAGATGGTCGAGGTGCGCATCCCGGACGACTCGCGCGTCGTCGGACGCCCGATCAAGGAGATCATGCTGCCGTACCAGTCGATGATCGTGCTGGTGATCGACGCCGACGGCAATCCGAAGGTGCCGGGCGGCGAGACGATGATCCACGCCGGCGACGAGGTGGTCGCCATCACGATGCACGAGAGCGAGGAAGCGCTGCGGGTCGCGCTGATGATGCCGCCGCCCGCGCGCGTGTTCTAGTGCCCCGCGTCGGGTACCTGGGTCCCGCCGGGACGAACAGCGAGGTCGCCGCGCTGCGCGCGTTCCCCGGCGCCGAGCACGTGCCGTATCCCACGATCACCGCGGTAGCGCGCGCCATCGAGGCGGGCGAGCTCGATGCGGGCGTCGCGCCGATCGAGAACAGCCTGCAGGGCAGCGTCACCGAGACGGTCGACCTGCTGATCCGCGATGACGCGCTCGCGATCGCGGGCGAACTCGTGCTGCCGATCGAGCACTGCCTGATGGCGAAGCCGGGGACGGCGCGCGCGTCGATCACCGTCATCTACTCGCACCCGCAGTCCCTGGGCCAGTGCCGGCGGTACCTCGAGGCCCACTTTCCGGACGCCCGGACGGAGGCCTCGCTCTCGAACGCGGAGGCCGTCGCGACGGCCATGCGGCTCGAGGGCGCCGCGGCGATCGGTCCGGCGCGCGCCGCCGAGATCTACGGCGCGGAGATCCTCGAACGCGCCATCGAGGACTCGCGCGTGAACAAGACGCGGTTCGTCGTCCTCGCGCGGGAGGGGGCGCCGCCGACGGGACGCGACAAGACCTCGATCGCCTTCGCCGTCGCGCACGACCGGCCGGGGACGCTCGTGAGCGTGCTCCACGAGTTCGCGGACCGCCAGATCAACCTGACGAAGATCGAGTCGCGCCCGTCCGGAGAAGAACTGGGCGTGTACATCTTCCTGATCGACCTCGAGGGCCACCGCGAGGACCCGCTCGTCGCGCAGGCGCTCGCGGCGGTGCGCGAGCAGGCGCAGTTCTTCCGGATCTTCGGCTCGTACCCCGCGGAGGCATGATCCGCTAGGCTGTCGGCTTCCACGGGACGCGGGCGTATGGCGCCTGCCGCCCGCGGCGCGCGGCCGGGGGCGCGGCGCCGCGCGAGACGGGGGAGGCCAGCTTGGGCGCAGCGGCGGCGCTCGCATCGTCCGCCATGTGGGCGCTCACGAGCGTCATGCTGACGTCGCAGACCGCGCGGCTGCGGCCGCTCGTGATGTCCGGCGTGCGCAGCTTCACGGCGAGCCTGATGCTCGTCGCGATGCTCGTCGCCACCGGCGGCCTCGGGCAGTTCAACGAAATGACCGCGCTGACGGGCGTGTCGATGGTGGGCTCGGGGATCCTCGGGCAGGCGCTTGGCGATACGCTCTACATCAACGCGCTGGGCTTCCTGGGCGTGACGCGCACGTTCCCGATCACGAACAGCGTCTACCCGTTCCTCACCTTCCTGCTCGCCGTGCTCCTGCTGGGCGAGTCGATGACGTGGGCGGTGCCCGTCGGCGGGCTGCTGATCGTCGCGGGCATCACCTGGATCGTGCTCGAGCAGCGGCGCGCGGACGCGCTCGATGTGACGTCGCGGGTGGAGCTGGTTCGCGGGCTCACCTTCGCGCTCGGCGCCGCGGCCGCATGGTCGTGCGCGACGGTGCTCCTGCGCGGCCAGCAGGGCAACCTCGATGCCGTCGGCGCGGCGTGCCTGCGCATCCCGGCGGCCTCGCTCGCGGTGATCGTGACGGTGGCGATGACGAGCAACGGCGCGCCGCCCCTGCGGGCCGTCACCGGCCGGAGCGTCGCGATCGTCGCGCTCGCCGGGGTGCTGGGCACGGGGCTGGGGAGCGTGCTGTTCATCTACGCGGTCGAGCACACCGGCGCCGCGCGCACGGCGTTCGTGACCACGTCGGCGCCGGTCTTCGCGCTGCCGATGGGCATGCTGTTCCTCTCCGAGCGCCTGACGCCGCGGGTGCTGCTGGGCACGCTCGTCACGGTGCTGGGCATCTGGATGGTGCTGGCCTGAGGCGGCGCTCGTCGCGCACAATCCCGGTATGAACCGGCGGTCGGGCACGATCCTCGATGCGCGCACGCGCGTGCTCTCCGGCGTCGCCGTGTTCGGCGCGCTCATCGCCGCCGGCACCGTCGGGTACATGACGATCGAGCGATGGTCGCTGCTCGATGCGCTCTTCATGACCGTCACCACGGTCACGACCGTCGGCTACCGCGAGGTCCGGCCGCTCGACACCGAGGGCCGGATCTTCACGATCTTTCTGGTACTCTTCGGCGTCGGCACGGCCTTCTATTTGCTCACCACGTTCGTCGCGCTCGTCATCGAAGGCGACCTCGGCGCGGCGTTCGGAGTCACGCGCATGAAGGGGCGGATCCAGCAGCTCAGCGACCACCACATCCTCTGTGGCTTCGGGCGCGTCGGCGAGGAGATTGCGCGCGAGTTCCGCGAGCGCGGCGAGCCGTTCGTCGTCGTCGACCATAACACCGACGCCCTCCAGCGCGCCGTCGACCAGGGCTTCCTGGTGATCGAGGGCGACGCCGCGTCCGACGACGTGCTGCTCGAAGCCGGCGTGCGGCGCGCGCGCACACTGCTCGCGGCGTCGGACTCGGACTCGGGCAACACGTACATCACGCTCACCGCGAAGGCGCTGAACCCGAAGGTGTTCGTCGTCGCGCGCGCCGGCAAGCCGGAGAGCGAGGCGCGGGCGCTGCGTGCGGGGGCGGACCGCGTGATCTCGCCGTACTCGATCGGCGGCCGGCGGATGGCGCTCTCGGCGATCCAGCCGAACATCGTCGAGTTCATGGACACGTTGTCGGTCGGCCGCACCGCCGGCCAGATCCTGGCGGAAATCGAGATCACCACGGGCTCGAGATTGTTCGGGCTCTACGTCCGCCACCTGCTCGAGGACTCGCGCGTTACGGTGCTCGGGCTGCGGCGCGCGTCCGGCGAGCTGATCGTCGGCCCGCGCGAGGACGTGCGGCTCGAGGAGGGCGACCGGCTCATCGTCTCCGGGCCGGAGAGCGAGGTGACGGCGCTCTCCGGCGCGCCGGAAGGCGGCCAGGTCGCGCGCCCGTGAGGGAGGAGTGACGCATGACGATCCGGACACCGCTCTGTGACCGCTTCGGGCTCGAGGTCCCGATCGGCAACGCCGGCATGGGCGGCGGCACGGCCAGCCCGCGCCTGGCGGCGGCGGTCGCGAACGCGGGCGGCTTCGGCGGCCTCAGCGGCATCTTCCGCGAGGGCCCCGAGCACCTGCGCAAGAAGATCCGCGAGACCCGCGAGCTGACGTCGAAACCGTTCAGCGTCAACCTCTGGGTCCACCTGCTCGATGTCGCGCCGCAGTTCCTCGACGTCTGCATCGAGGAGCAGGCGCCGTCGGTCACGTTGAGCTTCGGCGACCCCGGCGACTACGCGAAGCGCGCGAAGGATGCCGGCATGGTCGTCCTGCACCAGGTGCAGACCGTCGCCGGCGCGAAGCGCGCCGCCGCCGCCGGCGTCGACGCGATCATCGCGCAGGGCGCCGAGGCCGGCGGCCACACGGGCAGCGTCGGCACCGTGGCACTCGTGCCGCAGGCCGTCGACGTCGCCGGCGGCATCCCCGTGATCGCCGCTGGCGGTATCGCCGACGGCCGCGGGCTCGTCGCCGTGCTCGCGCTCGGCGCGCAGGGCGTGATCATGGGCACGCGCTTCGTCGCCGCGGAAGAGGCGGAGCCGCCCGCGCACGGGCACCGCGAGCACATCCTCGCCGCCACGGCCGATGACACCGTCTGGACCGACGTGTTCGACATTGTCGACGGCATGCGCTGGCCCGCCGGCATCCACGGCCGCAGCATCAACACCGCGTTCGCGCGGGAGTGGCACGGACGCGAGCCGGAGCTGGCGCAGGCGCGGGAGAAGATCCTGGCGGAAGGCGGCGGCAGCGCGCCGCCGCAGGCCCACTCCGCCTACGGCGGCCAGGCCTCCGGCCTCGTGAACGACGTGAAGCCCGCGGCGCAGATCATCGCCGACATCATCCGCGAGGCGGAGGACACCCTCCGCCGCCTCCCCCGCCCGTAGCGCGAGGCCGCGGTCCGGAAGCCGAGCCAGAGCGCCGTGCTCGTCGCGTCAGGCCGACCCTGCATCGCTAGGAGCCGCATCTTGAAGTCAATCGCCCGGCGTCGCAGGCGTGGAAGACCCGGGTTCGGCGAGGTCGAGCATTTGGGCCCGCGGAAGCGCTCCGTACTTAAGCCCGGGCCGCGACGCCGCCGCCCGCTTCGGCGGCGCCCAGCGCATCGGGATCGGCTCGGTTTAGGCCCTGATTCAAGCGCAACAGCGCGAGGCCGCGTAAGCGCTTCTTTACAGAACATTTGTTTGACAGAGAGCAACTAACGTGGGAAACTGAATCCATGCCAACGATCGCGACCCCGCCAGCAGAATTTGTCGATGTCGTGCCCGGCAACTGTCTAGAGGTACTCCCTACCCTCGGTGCCGAAACCGTTGACCTGATCGTAACGTCACCGCCATACAACATCGGCAAAGAGTACGAGAAGCGCGTGCGGCTTGAAGACTACATTGAGCAGCAGAGGCAGGTCATCGAGGAGTGCTTCCGCGTGCTCAAACCAACCGGGAGCATGTGTTGGCAGGTCGGGAACTGGGTGAAGGGTGCTGAGATCGTCCCGCTCGATGTTGCGCTCTTCCCGGTGTTCCATGGGCTCGGTATGAAATGTCGGAACCGTATCGTCTGGCACTTCGAGCACGGACTGCACTGCTCCAAGCGACTTTCGGGACGTCACGAGACGATTCTGTGGTTCACAAAATCCGGTTCGTACAAATTTAACGTCGATCCCATCCGTGTGCCACAAAAGTACCCGACTAAGCGGCACTTCAAGGGTCCGCGAATCGGACAATTGTCATGTAACCCGCTTGGCAAGAACCCCGGAGACGTCTGGATATTCCCGAACGTCAAGCACAACCACATCGAGAAGACCGAACACCCCTGCCAGTTCCCGGTTGAGTTGGTCGAGCGCTTGGTGCTTAGCCTGACCGAACCAGGTGACGTGGTTCTCGACCCCTTTGGAGGCGTAGGCACGGCGGCAGTTGCCGCCGCGATGCACGGTCGCAGCGCAGTGTCGATCGACGTCTCCAAGAAGTACACGCGAATTGCGCTGGAGCGACTCGAGCGACTGCGATCAGGGACTCTGCGAACGCGACCGATGGATCGACCAGTATATGCTCCTAACGGTGCCGGCTCCACGCGTCGCCGGGATCGCATGGTGCGGTTGTTGGAGCCGCGCACAGAGTACTCAGCGTGAGGCGCATCTACTCGTATTCACACCTTGGCGGTAGTGAGATTCTGAAAGTTCGGTACTCTAGTATCAGCGATGAAATCGATGACGTTATCGACGGTCTAGATCTTCCGGAAAAGACCAAGGTGAGCGGCGAGAAGACGATGCTCGGAAAGCGGCTCTATTCGCCGAAGGAGATCAACCGGAAATTCAAAGACGCGTTCTACGCGCGCGGATACAAGGAGCTTCGCCGGCCTTACGAGCACGACATTCCGGATTATCCGATCAAGATACGAGGCTCTTTCAAGCAGGTCGACTTCAAGAAGGACGACGTGCTGGTGGAAGTGCAGCTGGGGAAGTATTTTGCGATGTTCTATGACTTGGCCAAGTTCCAGTACTTTTTCAATGAGAACGAATGTGAAGTCGGCGTTGAGATCGTCCCCGCCTACACGCTTTATCGCGAGATGTCATCAGGCGTTAGCTACGGCGAACAATTGATTTCGGACATTCGGCGGCTCCGGCGCCATTTCCCTGCCGTGCCGATCAAGGTTATTCTAATCGATGCTCCCGGTACGGCGATTCCGGCAGACGTGCAGCTCTCGGAATCCGAGGCGCTTGAGCAGGAAGCGGAGGAGCCGTCGGAGTAGCTATTCGGTCAGCCGCCGGTAGAGCGTCGGCAGGCGCTGCGGGAGCTGCTCGATATCGGCGACCACCTCGTACCCCATGTCCTCGCACATCTGGCCCAGGTAGTCGTGGCCTTCCTTGTCCACGGTCAGCGCGAACGGCGTGATGCCCTTGCGGCGCGCCTCGAGCAGCGCCTGCTTCGTATCGTGGATCGCGTATTCCTTCTCGGTCCGGTCGCGCCCGTAGCCGTGGTCCTGCGGCCGGCCGTCGGACACCAGGATCAGGATCTTCACCTTCGCGTCGTAGGCGTCGAGCTTGGCGGTCGCGTGCCGGATCGCCGGCCCCATGCGCGTCGAGCGGATCGGTGACACCTTGTCGATGCGCTTCTTCACCTTGTCGTTGAACGTCTCCGGCAGGTCCTTGATCACGAAGAACTCGACGTTGTCCCGCCCGTAGCCGCTGAAGCCGTAGATCCCGTAGCTGTCGCCGATCGTCTCCAGCGCCCGGATGAAGAGCACGATGCTCTCCTTCTCCAGGTCGATGATCCGCTTCGGCGGCGCGATGGACTGCGCCGCGCGCCGCTGCGCCAGCCACTGGAAGTACTTGCGCGGGTCGTCGTCGAAGTCCTCGTCGTCCATGTACTTCTGCTTGCGCTTCTCGATCTCCTCGTCCGTCGAGGCGCTCATGTCCAGCAGGAACGCCACCGCGACGTCGCGCTCCACCTTGTTCCGCCGCCAGTAGATCTTGTCCGTGTAGCTGTGCCCTGCCTTGCGCTCGACCGCGTAGTCGATCACCGCGTCGAAGTCGAACTCCTCGCCGTCGAGCAGCTTCTTGATCTTGCGGAACAGCTCCGGCTTCAGCAGCTCGAACTGCCGGCGCGTCTCGTTGACCAGCGCCGCGTGCTCGCGCAGGGTGTCCTCGTAGAAGGCGTCCGCGCCCTCCTCCAGCACGCGCTCCTGCACGCGGCACCAGCGCGGCTTGTAGTCGGCGGCGCGGAAGTCCCACTCGTCGTAGTAGAACGACTTCACCTCGACAGGCAGCTCCTGCTCGTCCTCCCCTTCGCCGTCGGCGACGGGCGTGCCGTCCTTGATGTCCGACGACTGGTCGCCGATCGGCGTCCCCGCTTCCTTCTCCAGGTTCGTGAGGAAGAGCCCGATCGTGCTCGCGAGGTCGCCCTCCGCCATCGCCCCGACGGTGATCTCCACGCTCTTCTCCAGCAGCTCCTTGAGCTGCTCCTGCGTGAGCGGCGAAAGCTCGCCGTTCTGCTCGACCTCGCCGTCCTTCATCCGCAGCCGCATCAGGAGCTGCACCAGCTCCGGCTTGAAGTCGCCCCGGAAGTCGACCTGCTCCGGGCTCTCGTACTCCATCTCGCGGCCGGACGGCATCGGCGCCGGCGAATCCTCGTCCGACTCGCCGGGCGCGGACATCATCAGCTCGATCGACTCTTCGCTCACCGTCTCCCAGTCGAGCTGCTCCATGTCCTCGGGCGCGATGTTCGGGATGCGCGCGGCGAGGTCGTAGAGCGCGAGCGCGCACTCGGCCGCGTCCTCGACCGTGGTGCCACGCTCGCGCAGCGCGAAGAGCGTGCGGATCGCCTCGTCGAGCACCGGCCGCAGCGCCTTCGGCCAGACCATGGTCCGCGCGCCGTCGAGGCTCGCGCGCACGAGGTTCTCGACGAACGCCTGGCGCAGCGGCAGCTCGTACGGCGCCCGCCGCGCTTCCAGCTCGTTCTCCTGTGTGCGCGCCCACGCCTTGCGGATGCCGCTGTACTCGCGCCGCACGAGCGTGTCGATGCGCGTGTCCTCGCAGATCGCGAAGAGGTCCGACGCGAGCTTGCGGTCGTCGAACAGGTCGAAGAAGCGCTCCATGTCGGTGAGCGGCGCGCGGTCGCGCACGAACCCCGCCCCGGCGCACTGCGCCTCGCGCGCGGCGCGCTGCGACGGCAGGACCGCGGCCTCGCGGCCGAAGCGGAAGAGGAAGCTGCCGAACTCCAGGTGCGCCGCCTGGTGCGTCGCGAACACCTTGTACACGGAGAAGTTCTGGTCGCGCTCGATGAACTCCTCGACGTACTCCGGGAGGTACACCGTCGTGCCCTCGGTGCTCGGCCGGTCCTCGCTCACCCAGCCGATGCCCTTCTCCGCGAGGTACGACGTCGGGTGGATCGAGACGTTCGCGCCGGTCAGCGCCTTGCAGTACAGCCGCAGCACTTCGCCGACGCGCGTCAGCTCGACGCGCGACGAGAGCTGCTGCAGCACTTCCTCGCCCTTGCCCGACTCCAGGCGGAAGTACGCCTCCCCGCCCTCGACGCTTTGCTCGAGGATGCGGTGGCCGGCCGCGTGCCAGTTCGCCAGCTCCGATACGCGGATGCGCTTCAGCACCTCGGGCGAGGACTTCAGGAACTCCATCGCGGCCGCCGGCGAGGCCGCCGCCAGCTCCTCCGCCATCTCGAGCAGGTCGTGGTGGCTGTCCTGGGGCACCTCGGCGAGCGCGGCCGCGCCCTCGGAGAAGAGCGCGTAGGCGTGGCGCCCGCTGCGCTTCGCGACGTTCGCGGCGAGCGCGAGGAAGCGGCTGCGCGCCGTCGCGTCGATCGGCGCGAGCAGGTTCGGCGCGCGCTCGAAGCAGATGCGCACGTCGGCCCACGAGGCCTCCGCGACGGCGGCCGCGAGCGTGAGGAACGGCGAGCGGTCACCGGGGCTGAGCGCCGAGAACAGCGAGGGAGCCGCATCGAGGCACGCGCCCGCCAGCTCGTACGAGCGCTCGGCGACGCCTTCGACGAGCGCGACGAGCCGCGCGAGGTCGTTCAGCGTCAGGGACGGCAGGAGCCCCGGCCCCGCGCTGAAGTAGACCGTCCCGAGCGAGATCGACTTCCAGTGCCCCTTGTAGAGCCGCTGCCCCAGCGCCGCCCACTCCGTGATCGTGCGCTCGTCGAGGTACGGCACGGCGGCGGGGCTGGCGCGAAAGAACGCCGCGGCCACGACCGACGAGTATTCCGCGAGATCGCGGCCGGCGTGCGCCCAGCGGCGGAACGCCGGCGTCGGCAGGCGCTTCAGCACGTCCCCGGAGACGCGGAAGTAGTCCACCGCCGCCTCCCACGACCGCAGCGAGTGCCCTGCGAGCTCGACGCCTTCATCGGCCCAGGCGCGGAAGTCGTGCTCCGACAGCACCGGTCGAAGCTCGCCCGCCGCGCGCACGTACTCGGCCGCGAGTTGCGGGGAGTAGGCGCCGAGCTTGCGCTCGACCTCGTCGAGGTAGTCCTGGTCGATGGGCATGGCGGTTAAGGGTAGCGGGTTTGAGGGTGGGCGTCAGAGGCGGGAGGGCGGATGCCGGGAGGCCTATTCCGGGCGCCAGAAGTTCGGGTTCTGGGTCGCGCGCTCGCTCCGCGCGCCGGGATGCAGCCCGCCGCCACCGGGGATGATCGAGGGATCCACCGGCGCCCGCGTCGGGTCCTGGAAGTCGTCGAAGGTCACTTCGCCGGACGCGGTGTCCAGCACCGCGTAGCTCAGGCGAAAGGCGTTCCGCGGGTCGCGCGCCTCACCCGCTGAGCCCGGGTTGATCACCAGC
>Ga0070741_10007414_pt1 | contig 22689 bp, 28 predicted proteins | sample Coa_R1_4_FD_66440 | JGI IMG/M metagenome (GOLD analysis project Ga0070741, IMG submission 66440) | Surface soil microbial communities from Centralia Pennsylvania, which are recovering from an underground coalmine fire - Coalmine... | ecosystem: Environmental > Terrestrial > Soil > Unclassified ... | reverse complement strand
TTCAATCGTTTGTTCTGGAATGAAAGCGCCGGCTGCATATATGACAAGGTGAATGGTGGCCCGCCTGATGCGTCCATTCGGCCGAATCAGATTTTTGCAGTGAGTTTGCACCACAGTATGCTCTCGGGCGAACGCGCAAAGGCTGTGGTCGAGAAAGTGCGCGAGCATCTCCTTACGCCATATGGATTGCGGAGCCTCTCGCCTGGCGATCCACAGTACCGAGGTCATTACACGGGCGGGCCTGCCGAGCGGGACGGTGCTTATCACCAGGGAACGGTTTGGCCGTGGCTTCTCGGTCCATTCATTACCGCATATATAAAGGTGAACGGGAGCTCTGACGCAGCCCGTGAACAGGCAGCAGAGTGGCTGAAACCGATACAGAATCATCTTTCTGAAGCCGGGCTCGGACACATCTCCGAAATCTTCGAAGGCGACGCGCCGTATCGTCCTTGTGGGTGCGTCGCGCAGGCATGGAGCGTGGCAGAAGTCCTGCGAGCTTATGTTGAAGATGTGAAAGGCATCCAGCCAGCTGTCAGGACCGAGATCCGGCTCGCGTCGCCCGGGAAGGTATTGTCTGCTAATACTCGCGCCGTTCATGTTTCCGGCACCTGAGAGACTTCTATCGCCAGACGAACATCGTCTAGAACCCGTCACTTCCTAAGCTGCCAATCATCTCATTCGTGTACCACTGCGGTCGCGTGGTGATTCAAAGAGGACGAAATGAACGCAATCCAGTTGGAAAGCACGGAAGGTCTCGATAGCTTGCGGCTAGTCGAGATTGAGAAACCACGACCGGGGAATGGAGAACTGTTGATTCAAGTGAAAGCGGCCGGAATCAACTTCGCCGAGCTGGAAATGACGAGGGGCAAATATCCGCCTCCACGACCGCTGCCCACGGTGTTAGGGTTTGAAGCGTCCGGGATTGTCACAGAGATTGGCGCCAATGTGACGGCCTTCAAGCCCGGCGATAAGGTCGTCAGCCTGCTCACGAGCGGCGGATTTGCAGAATATGCCACCGCCAACGCAAGCATGGCTCTTCCCATACCGGATGGCATCTCTTTTCCCGAAGCCACCGCCATCACTGTTCAGGGGCTTTCGGCTTACACGCTTCTGAAATTTGCAGCCAGGCCTCAGCCGGAAGAGATCGTTCTTATCCAATCTGCCGCGGGTGGAGTCGGACTGCTTCTGGTCCAGTTAGCAAAAATCTTTGGCGTAAAAAAGGTAATTGCTTTGGCAAGCTCGAAACCAAAACTCGATTTCGTCACCAGCTTGGGCGCTGATGTCGCTGTTGACTATAGTCAGTCAGACTGGCCCTCGCGAGTACTCGATGCAACCGGCGGAAAGGGCGTAGATGTAGTTCTGGAATGTGTTTCTGGTGATATTGGCGACCAGAGCTTCAAATTGATCGCATCGTTTGGGCGCATGATCATGTATGGAGCAAGGAACGCTCACGATCATTTGCCAACTGAGAAGGTGCGGCAGCTGATTCACAAGAACCAATCCGTCATAGGGTTCAACTTTCCTTCATTGCTCCCGGAGCAGATTCGCTCAGCCGTCTCGCCTCTGTTGGACATCATTTCGAAGGGAAAGGTGAAGCTGTTTGTGAATGAGTTATTTCCGCTTCGAGATGTAAGGAGGGCGTTTGAGGAGATTTCGGCGCGCAGGACAATGGGGAAAGTTGTCCTGATACCCTAAGCAGGCATTCAGCTCCATCTCTTCCTGGGTTACAGGAATACTTTCGTATCCGCACGCCCCGAAATTATTGAAACGATCAAAGGTTTTCTGGAGGGAACCATAGCCCGCCCGCGAGCGCGACTTGAAGAGTCTGCCTTGAAGATCTACCGCTATCTGAAAACGAGTACCGGTCGCTCATTCGTGGCGGACTATCAGTTCTTGTACAGATCCGGGAACTGTTGCCGGAGATGATCCACCTTTGGCGCGTCGTTGTAGACAATGTATGGATTATCGGGGTGGTGCGTTGCGTAGTCCTGGTGATAAGCCTCAGCAGGGTAAAACGCCTTCAATGGCACAACTTGGGTGACAATCCGGCGCTTGAAGACCTTTGCCTGTTCTAGCTGTGCAATATACGTTTCCGCAATTCGCTTCTGTTCGTCATTGCCGTAGAAAATTGCCGATCGGTACTGAGCACCCTCATCAGGGCCCTGCCGGTTGAGTTGCGTGGGGTCGTGAGCGACGGAAAAGAATATCTGCAGAAGTCTTCCGTAGGTAATCTGGGACGGATCGTAGGTGATTTTCACCGACTCGGCATGCCCAGTCTCGCCAGTGCTCACAATTTCGTACTCAGCCGTCGCGGAGGATCCCCCGGAATATCCCGAGGTCGCATTAATCACGCCCTTGACGTGCTGAAAGACGGCCTGGATTCCCCAAAAACAACTACCGGCGAGTACCGCAGTTTGCTCGCTCCTGCCATTCGCTAGCGCAGCATCCACAGAAGGGGCAGGCACAGCGGACGTATTCCGATCTGCCGCGCTGCAGGCCGCGGCTGTTAGGAATAAGAAGCTTGTTACTACGGCAAAAGCACGCGCAAAGAACCGGCGCATAACACCTCCGTTTGGAGCGGTATCAATCCGCCCTGTGATTAGAGGCACAGATGTGGAAAAAGTTTCAACCTCGACCGCTTCTGCCACTGAAACCAACCCGCAAATTGCTGATGTCGAGCTGTAACTTTCTCGCGCATTGTGCATCTCCTCTCCTACGGACAGGTATGTCCGCAGAATCGCCAACCAAAACAGGAGACCAAGTATGAAAAGGACGCTTTGCCGACTGATGTTGATGTGCTTCCTGGCCTTGCCATTCGCGGCTGTTGCCCAGTCCGGAGATCGCATGAAGCAGGACCAATCACAGCAGGGCCAAATGAAGCACGATGACAACATGAAACACGATGACATGAAGAACGATCAAATGAAGGACGACAAGAAGGCAAGCAAGAAGAAGTCTAAGACCAAGAAAGACAGCATGAAGAAGAACGACAAAATGAAGAGCGATGACAACATGAGGCACGACGACACAATGAAAAGCGAAGGTCCGAAGCAGAACTAGGGGGTCTTTCTCGATAGCTAGGGGTAGCTGCGAACGTGGGCTGCAGCTACCCAAAACCTTCGTCCAGTGGATGCCGCTTTTCAGTGGCCCTAAGTTGTCATAGTCTCAAACCCGATGTGTCGAACAGTGCCACTCGGCCGCTGCCTATTCGACAGTTCGTTAGCTAAGCTTGGCTTCCGAATTGCCGACATGTTCATCACAACGGGCATTGTGGACGATGTACTAGTAAACGTCGAAGTCTTTCCCGATTACGAATTTTCCTGAATATCTGGAGCCGATCTCTTTCTGAAGCATTTCTGGCGACGCGTAGAGTGCGTCCGCACCAGCCTTGGGTGGTAGCAGTCTAGGTGGTGCAACCCCAGGCGGGAAGCTGACGGTGTGATAGATCACGAGCAGCTTCGGTTTGGCCTTGCTCGCCAACTCCGCGAGTTGTTCGGTCGTAGTATGGTACTTCGCTACGAAGGATTGGATGCTATCAGGCATCTTGGCCAGCAACTCCAGAGGTTGCGCTTCGTGGATCAGAACGTCACAGCCGTTACAAGCGCTGATCGTTGCCTCAACTGGATTCGTGTCGCCTGAAATCACGATGCTGCGGTCCGGAGTATCGAAGCGATAACCGTAACTCTCCATCGCGTGTTTTGTAGCGAACGCAGTGACGGTGACCTTGTCGTCCTTGTAGATGACTCCCGTCTTGATTTCGTGCGCGTTCACTTTGGCACCGTCAGGAAACCGGCGCTGGTTCCCATCCGGATTCGTTCGTGTCTCAATGTCGATGCGATAGGCCTGCAGAATGTGCTCGGTCATCGATTGCAGCCCCGAAGGACCATAAACTTCGAGCGGGACCGTCCGGCCTGACGTCCAACCCGTGAGGATCAGATCGGAGTAGCCAGCCGTGTGATCGGAATGAAGGTGCGTCACGAATGCTACCTTCAGATTGCCTGGCTCGGTTGCCCCAACTCCTCTTAGGGCCGCGGCCTCGGCGCGACGTACGACGCCGGGTCCGAAATCGACGAGGTAAGCGCGATCATCAACAACAATCACGGTTGCCGGGCCGGAACGATCAGGGTCGGGCACGGGCGTTCCAGTACCGAGCAGTACCACTCTGGTCTGTGGTGGACGTGCTGTCTGTTCTTGTTGGACCGATTCTTGGCCGTTAGCGAGTGTCCACGGCAGTAAGGTCGATGCAGAAACAAACAAGAGCAGTTTGAGTCTCACAGGCTCCCTCCATTGGCTTCGGTGGAATGAGGAACCCAATATAGCTCAACATTTCTTTTCGCTGGTGGCTGATCCGGAGGACGACAATCAAGGAGTTCTCGATATCAGCACCGTCGCTTCTTGCCGTATATTTGCGAACCGCAGTTCCTCGCCGATGAAATTGTGTTGCCACATTTTGTGTGTTCTGCTTCTCTCATTTTCCGCCGCTGGTCAGTCGCAACAATCAAAGGCGCCACAGGTCGCCGAGTTCGCCAGTGGCAAGCTCCGCCTGAATGGGTATCTCTGGAAACCGGCTGGCACCGGCCCTTTTCCTGCTGTCTTAAGGTCATCCGAAACGCGCATTTTTGTTCGGGAGTTCGTCGTTACCAGGCCGCGAACTCGCTGTAGCGTCGATGTACTTTTTCATGCAGCGAACACACGGGGCGTAACCTTCTTTCTCTGCTTCCTGCGCACGGATGGTTCTCAATCGTGTTTTGTCGTGAATGAATGGGCAGCCGGCAACATGAAAGGTTTTGCCGTCATCGGCAACAATCACCATCATGTCTGGAGGTACCCGGCTTGACGGTCGGGCGTGTTCGGAGCGCAGGCTTGGGCGGCTAAAAACTGAGGATCGTGCCACTTCAATTCCACCAGCGACCAACAACGATGCGGCCGCGGCAACTGCCCAGCCAAGAAAGCTTCTCCTGCTCGGCGATAGGTCACTCTCCAAGCGCTGATGCAGACGCCGGCTAAAACCAAGGGGTACCTCCATCATGCGCTCATCGCCATACAGTTGAATCACGTTGCGAGTACCTTCCAGCACGGCCGTGCAGTGTTGGCATCCGCGAACATGTTCTTCGATGGCGGCACGCAATTCAGAATCGACTTCACCATCCAAGTAGTTAGAAATCTCGCGCCATACTTGTTCGCAGTTGACTACCATGGCTTTGCTCCCTTAGCGAATGATAGGTCTCGACTCCAGGAGCCGCCGAGACCCGGCGCCAGTAAATCGCGCAACATCAGCCTTGCCCGCAGCAACCTGGTCTTCACGGAAGCCGTCGAAATTCCCAGCGCCTTCGCTGTTTCTTCAATGCTCAACTGCTCCATGTCGCGCAAAACGAATACCTCACGGTAGATTTCACCAATGGAGCCGAGTGCCGCAGCTAATCTCTCCCGGACTTCCTTTCGTTCAAGCGCTTCTGATGGAATCTCGCGCCAATCAGCGAACTCCCGAGGAGCATAGGAACTCTCTTCACGTTGCTCTTGCTCGATCGGCTCCATAAGATCGGTGCGCTGCTTTCTTCTTCGCATACGAGCCTCATTGATGGCGATCTGAATGAGCCAAGTACTGAACCTCGCTTCGCTGCGAAACTGGCGAATGTTCTTAAACGCCTTGAGCACGGCCTCCTGAGCGCAATCTTCAGCATCGGCGTCGTTGCGAAGAAGAGCCAGGGCCGCAGCATAAACACGTCGTTCATATGGCCGTATCAGCTCATAAAATGCCTCGTGCTCGCCATCCCTGATGCGCTGGATCAGCCGTTGTTCGTAATCCTGTTGGGCTGGGTGTTCCAGCGGTCCCGTTCCTGCGGCCATTCGCCCTCACTGCAAGACTCAGAGTCACTCGTTTACAAACGCTACTTCGCAACGTATTCAGGATCCTTTTTCCACCCAGTCAGCATTGAGACAAAGTTGTTCCAGCCATGCAGAACAACCATGACAAGGTGTCCAAAGACGAATGCCAGCATCGCCCACATGATGATGAAGTGCCACAAGCGGGCGTAATGAAAGCCGCCCATCATCCACGCCAGCCACGAAAATTGGATGGGCTTCCAGACGGCGAAGCCCGTAGCAACCGACAGCACGCCCAGAATGAAGACTGATGTGTACGCATGTTTCTGCAATGCGTTGTACGCTTCTCGCGTAGGCGGTTTCGGTCCGAAAAAGAAATAGTGCCGAACCATCGGCCAAACTCCGCGAATGTCACTGCGCGCAAACAACACTTGTTTGTAGTTGCCGCTGAAGATCTGGTACCCCAGATAAACGAGGCCGCTGCCTATATAAATCCACATGAATGTCAGGTGCCACTGCAGCGCACCTCCGAGCCAACCACCTATGGCGAGAGACTTCGGCCAGTTGATCAGGACTTTTTCAGGTATTTTTGATCCGAAACTTGGAAATGCACGAAATATCTGCAGCCCGCTCCCAACCATCACGAACAAGGCCACCGCGTTCACCCAATGGCAAAGACGCACGATGAACGGATGCTCGTAGACAGCCTCAGTCACTTCATCGGTCTTCGTGTTCTCAATTACGACAGCTGGTGTTGCCATGTGGAGTCCTCTCGTTACTAGAGTCCGTAAAACTTCGAATACCCCTGGTCCTCCCAATAGCCGACGCGCTGAAGTACATTGGTGACCTTCAGGTCTGTTAGATATTTCGCCTGCTTATAGCCGACCTTCGTTGGAATGTTGAGTCGCAGCGGCGCACCGTGTTCACGCGTGAGTGGCTGGTCGTACATTTCGTAGCAGAGCAAGGTCTGAGGGTGCAGCGCCGTCGCCATATCGAGCGATTCGTAGTAATCATCCGCGCATTCGACGTAAACATAACGGGCCGTGAGGTCAGCCCCGATACTTTTGAGAAAATCCGAGAGGCGCGCCCCCCCAAAGCGGCCGATCACATCCCAGCCTTCAACGCAAACGTGACGCGTGTTCTGCCGGAATTTCGGAAGGGTCTGAATTTGGTCGAGCTTGTAATCCCCCGGCTTTTGGACGGCACCTGTTACGGTGAGGCTCCAGCGGTCAAAGTCAACTCCGGGGTCATCAACGTCGTAATCGTTGATTGGAAACTTCTCAATTGGCGTGAGCTGCGAATCAGAGAAGGTGGTCGCAAGATGACCGGAGCGAAAGAGCATCTTTGACGCCCAATCGCTGAATCCGAGCCCGGCGCGCAACAATGGCTTTTGGACCGCAGGGATGGCAAATGCGCCCAAAGCAACGACAGGCGTGAGCTTAAGCAACTCACGACGGTTCATGCATTTGAATGTTCGCTGATCGATACGGCGATACATGGAGCTTCTCCGGAGGAACGAACTTCAACTTGAGTGTGATTCGGGAGTCGGAGAAAGGTTACACGCAACTGGGGCGGGTCGCCACATCGGGACTGCCGCCTGGTACCAGGCGTGTATGCACTGAATTTGCCGTTAGAGCGAGGTAAGAAGTCGGCCCCGAGTCGCTTAACAAAACTGCTTCGAATTCAGTGACAGCCGTGATCGCGTGACGGACAAATAATACGCCGAGGCACCCACTGCACACGGGCTGCCGACAACATACTCGCACTCGACACGCCGGTCCGTGCAGGTCAACTCGGTGTAGCTCACGGTTTCGATATCTCCGCGGTGCACACAAGTGCTGAATGCACGATCGCCTGGCACGTGTGACCCATGAAGTGTCCGTAGCCATCGCTGCGAGCCAGTGTCACTCTTTCGCAACGCCAAAGCGAAAGTGGTTCCTCTCCGCTGTGCGGCCTGGGCATCGGAAAGGCTAGATGAGCACCACTGGCGCAGTTCCCATGAAATGGATTGGGACTCAAGTGAGCTTTGGTTCCAACGCCACAGAAGTAAGGCTTCTTCCTCTGGAAAGAGGCCTAGGAGGGTGAACGGCAAAATCCCTTCGAGACTCAAATTGCATAACGCAAATTGCGCCGCCTGGCTGTCAGTGGCATCTATGAGGGCCGGAATTACGCTTCCGCGACTGTGAACCTTAGCGTGCAGTGTTTCGGTGTCATTCCAGTTCAGTAGTGCAAACGCAATTCCCCAGCCGTTTGCCGCGATCCACGTGCCCCCTTCTGCGTCGCGCGGATAGATGCTGACGATCCCGCGATGTTGAAATACCGCAGGCGGACTAGCGATTGCACGGGACGTTCGCTCATCACGATTCATTGCAAGACGGTAGCCTTCGCGGTGCGGAATGAAGGTCACTGTACACATGTGTCAGTCCGCCGCAGGATAGCACTGCGAAATCGCGGCATAGAGTTTCGCATCTCTGAGCACATCGAGCGCGGAAGCAGGCTTGTAGCCGCGATCACAATTGGCGCGGCCGATCCTGAAAACCAGGTCCCATTGTTTGTAGAGCGTCCGATATGCCGAGAACAGCGAGTTTCTCGCATCGTAGATGTTCGTGGCTTCCGATGCAGCACCGTTGAGTTCGATGATCTTAAATCTGCCGTTCTCGAGATCTTCGTCGCTCGCGTATCGGATATCGTAGCGGCCAATGAAAAATCCAGGAATGTTTCTGGAGATCTCGTCTATGCGATCACGCAAACCTGTCGAGAGCAGATCGCTACCATCCCGGAAGATGCACCCCTGACAGTGATTTCCCGCTTCGACCAAACGCAAGCGGACCCCTGACCGCAGCACCTCATGCCGCAGCTGAGGGAACCGGCTCAGATAGGTTGATGCCATCAACGAGGCGCGCTCATCCTTTTGTAGAAGTTGTTCAAGGGTACTCGCGCCGTCGCCGATCAGAGTCGGAAAGAGCTTTTGCGTAACTGCAAAAATCTGCCCGTGTTGCTGCCCCGGAATTCTGTAATAGAAAACGCCAATTTCTTTTTCATGCGAAATGTAGCGTTGAACTATAACGTCGGCGGTGACTTGAGCGAGATACTTTTGCGCATCCGCTTCGGATGAAATCAGCTTGAACCCTGAGCCGCGCTGACCCAAGTTTGGCTTCAGCACCAATGGGTACGGAATTGCGTGGTCCTGGCATAAACGACGGAACTGTTCGACTCGTGCCGATAATGGGCCAGTGGGCAGGATGTATCCGTCGGCGACATAGTCTGGGGCTGCCGTCATCAGTGCCTGCAGAATGTCTATCTTCGACTCGCCAACAATTCCGCCATTTCGAAACGATGGATTCGCAACCGTAGGTTGTGCCAGTCCGCGATACTTCAACGCGAGCCAGCCGCACATGACCACGACGGGAGGGTAGAACATCCATGCGGGCCAGAACTCCCACCGTCGATACCTTCTCCACGTCAATCGTAGCTTGGGAAGAGCCAAGCCTAGTTTTCTCGGCACCGAGGGCCCTAAAACTAGCAGAACGCCAAGTGCAACAATTGACTTGCGCGACCCCAGCCGATGAAAGAGATTGAAATGCGAGGCTGCGAAGATTGCACCCACCCAAGCAATCGCACAGAGACCCGTAACGGCGCCAAACGTTTGCACGGGCTGTTTCAGGGCGCCGGCTGCGACATATAGAGGCAGGCGACTCCCAGGAATAAACCGGCTGAGAATAATCGTGAGTGTTCCGCGGCGAGCGAACCACGACTCGGCTTTAGCCAGTGATTCGGAGGAAAGGAAACGGGTCGTCCACCGTGAATGCTTAAGCCTTCCACCGATTCGGGTCCCGACCCAGTAAAGGCCCATGTCGCCGGCCCAAATTCCAACAAAAGCACTCGCGAATCCCAAGCGCGGATCAAGTCTTCCAGCCATGCCCAGGGTCACCGCCAGTAGCGTTGCGGCATCTTCATATGCCAAAGTAAGCAAAAAGACAGACAGAGCCAGTGCAGGCTGGCTATCAAAAATGGAATGGAAAAACATGATTAGCCCGCCGCCTGCGCGTTTTGATACTTCAAAGTAGAAGGTGCGATTCCAAATTCATACGGCAGCGGCACGGATCTGAGTGAACAAAGCAACTTAACAATTGCGTAATGATGAATTGCATGTCCTACGCAAAACATCAATTCACGGCCCACGACTGAGCGGACTGCCTGTGCTTCATTTTGGTTATAGCCAACGCTGTATACGACCGTGCACTCCTCCTTCAGCGCGGCGTCTGGAATCGCCTTTAATCTTTCAATTAAGTCGAGGGTGGCTTGGCGGCCAGTCTCGATCGAGCTCTCAATATCCCGATTGCGGCCGCGATGGTCATAGTTGATTTGAAAATCCCACAGACCCTCGATGAGACGCAAGAAGTGATCAAGTACGTGGCGGTAGTGCGCGCCTATGGATGAGCCCCAAGCTGCATCTTCTTTGTGCAAGTAGGACTCGTCGTCGATGTTGTCCAACAATGCCAGTCCCTGCTGAAGGACATCTTCGGCGGCCGAAATTAGCGCAGTACCGTTCATTTAATACCGCTTTCCAAGCACGGGGATTTGCGAGCGATGCAAGAAAAGTGAAAACGCACTTGTCGCGAAGACGATCAGGCCAAGAGCAAAGAGCAGACCACCGTCATCCATAACCACCAAACCGAGAAAAGTGAGATGGCTGAATATCGCCCCGCCAGTGGCCGCCATAGCCAGAACCGCGCCTGCCCAGACGGTGCCGGGAAACAGGAGCAAGGCCGCTGAGATCAATTCCATAATTCCAGAACCGATTCGTGTATACACCTCAATACGGTCCACCGAGAGAGAAGGAATGTAGTGGTTTAGGAATACTCCCAATTTCGTGAAGATGTAGACCGATTCAGGGGCGGCTGTGAACTTAAAAAAGAGTGTCTGCAGCAGAATGACCGCCGCAATCAAGCGGCAGACCCAGCTTATTGTTCTCACCCAACGAGCGGTAGATCTTGTCGCGATTGCCACAGCGCCTCCAGCGGGCATATGGTTCCACTCCTTAAGCACCTGAGACTCTTAACTCACCAAAAAGTTTCATCGGTCGTTTCAAGGCAACGCATCGAGTTCTGTCACCTTTTAACTTGCCGTTCATCACACGGAAGCAAAGCCCGTGTATCTTTGACGACCTTATCGAAAGGCTGACGGATGAATACGAGTTCACTCAGACCTGTAAGAACTTGGGAAGAACAATCAACGTGGGCGCCTCACGCTCTCGAACTCCGCCTGGGACCGTATTTGGCAAAGTTTGCGAACGGAAGTGACGAACTGGCCCCGGCTTTGCGTCTGCGTTTCGAAGTATTCAACCTGGAGCTGAAGGAAGGATTAGAGTCAGCGTATGCTTCCGGTTACGATCAGGACGAATTCGACGCCGTTTGTGATCACTTAATTGTTAAACACATTCCCTCACAGAAAACCGTCGGCACCTACCGCCTGCAGACGGGAATAAAGGCTAAGGAAAATCTCGGATACTACAGCCACGTGAGTTTGATTGTGCCGCGTACGAGACTCTTCGACCAAGACTCCTAGAACTTGGAAGGGCGTGCATTCATCGGGAACACCGTTCGATGGATGTTCTATACCTTCTGTGGCGAGGAATTGCGAAGTACGCAGTTAAGCATGGCTCGCGGTTTCTGATCGGCTGCTCTTCGCTGACGTCGCAAGACCCCGCTCACGGAACTGCCGTCTACAGACGCCTTATCGATTGGCAAGTGGAAGAAACGCTGCGGACACTTCCCCACAAGAATTTCGTGATGCCGATTGTTAGCTCATCATTCGCGGACAATACCGTCCCGAAATTGCTGCGGACCTACCTTGCCATCGGCGCGAGGATCTGCGGGCCTCCTGCTCTTGATCCAGAGTTCAAGACCATTGACTTCCTTACGCTTCTGGATCTGGAATGTTTGCACCCAAGAATCCGGATGCGATTCTTGGGATAGTGGCGCCACTGTTCAGTTGTGCAGGTCAGTTATGGGGCGCGCATTAACCATCCCGCGCGCCCACTTAACTCATTTTCCATATTTCTCGACAATCCCGGGCCAATTCTGATCTGCCTTGCGAAGGTTGCCTTGTTGATCTTTGTTGAACTTGTCTTTTATGTCGAGATCGTATTGCATCAGCAGTCGTCCGTTGACGATTTGCCACGCTTCGATTTTGACAGGAGCAGGGTGGCCCTGGCTTGCTCCATACGCACAGTAGCCTCCAAACTGCGGGGCGTACTTTGCGGGCTCTTTGTCGAACGCAGCCTTGTGCTCGGCAGATGCGAAATAGTATTTTGCTCCCTGATATCCAGACTGGAATTGCGAACTTCCCTTGACCGGATGATTGTCCGTAAAGAACGCGACTGGGTCATAGCCTTGAATAGCTACCCCATTTCGATCCAGATTGTTGAGTTCCTTCGCGACTGCAAATCCAGACAGCGCGGCAAACAGTGCAACGGCAACAAATGACTTCCTCATTACAAACGTCCTCACTTTCAAGCTGAATTTCTTAGCAGAAGGTGAGAGTCGCAAATTTGCAGAAAGTGACAAAGAATGTGCGGAGTCTTACAAGGCACTTCGGCTGTCACTTTTTTCGAATTGGTGCATCCAGAAGAGTCGGTGCGACTAGACTTCGTTGAAATGGATCAATCAGTCATATCCGTGCGCTCGGCGGTTTCAGCGGACGCTGACGCTATCGCCCGCATCTTCCTGGAGAGTGCCGAATACCACGCTCGCCTTGACCCTCAACGGTATTCGGCTCCTGCGTTTGCGACGATGTCGGCGCGCTACCGAGAAGGTCGACAACATCCGCCGCAACCAGACGCGCAATACATCACTCTTGTTGCGGAACAAAGCGGGGAAATCGTTGGATTCATAGATGCTCGCCTCGAACGGTCGCCCGATCCAATGCACCGGGAGCTGATCTACTGCCAGATCGTAGAAATCGCCGTAAGCAAGCGGACCCAGAGACGCGGGATTGGTGCCAGACTACTGCGGGCCGCCGAAGAGTGGGGCCGTGTACACGGGGCGGAGTTCGCATTGTTGGAATATCATGCGGCAAATAGTCATGCTCGTGAGTTCTATCGGCGGCGTATGGGCTATGAGGTAGCGTCCATAACGGCGATAAAGCTCCTGTAGTCAAGTCACGTGCTATCGGCACAAGCCAGACGATTTCAGTCAGAATGTTTTAATTCACTAGGCTTAATGCTCAACAGGTCCTGATCACCTCGCAGAACGTGTTTGCCGGTCACGGTCAAAGGTTCCGCGACAAACTCACTGATGTCTTTGTAAGACAATGCCCTCGTGTCCGCTCCGACAAGAAGAAACGTCTTGCCAGTTACGAATTCAATGAACAACGGCGGGATCCCTCCGCTCAAGCATCTTGACGCGCAGTCCCGGTGAACCTTGCCGTTTCCGGGATTCATCACCCCGAGGTAGCACTTGCTGTCGGCAATTTCCCCGCTGAGAGTGAGTGACCCAAGATCCTGCACGGGAATGTTCTCTCTACCATCTGCGTTTAGTGCGTGTGTGTGTACGGAACCTGGATCGACCTCCAGCATCGTCCTTTCATCACGGTAGATCAGTTTTCCGCGAATTCGGACTTCTTTCCCAACGAACTTTTTGATCAAGTCATCTGCGCCGTGCTTTCCCGGAGCAACCAACAAATATTCCGATATACCGGCATCGCTCCCGGCTTGTCCGGGGCGAGTGACCAAAAGTGCTGGGTAGGGCTCGATAGTAAGGGTGCCTTCAAAGTCTCGCCATTTGCCAAACTCGAAGTGCGAGTTGGCAAATGGCATCTGTGCAAGAGTTAAGACGCCAGCCAACACCACAGCTACTAGGACAATTGCAACGACGGCACGACACAAAAATCGGCGCAGTCCTGACGGCGCTTGCGGCAGATACCCGATGTAAAAATCCGGTTCCGTGCTCATCGGGCGCGTGCCTCTTTCGCAGATGCGGCGCTTGAAATCGCTGCTGGTTCGACATACGTCCCCGGCGCATTTGGTTTCGGATAAACAAATACGCTTCCATCTACGACTTTGACTTGGAATGTCGGGATTCTCTCTCTGAATGGAGGGGGAGCAGCGCCATCTTCAGGACGATACTGATAACCATGCCATGGGCAGGTTATGCAGCCGTCAATGATCCGGCCTTCGCCAAGTGGGCCGTTCTGATGCTGGCAAACGTTCGATACGGCGGACACCTTTCCGTCATAACGGAAGATTGCCACACGCTCTCCTGAGAGAGAAACAATCGCGGCGCAATTCTCGGGGATACGATCAACCTTGCACACTTCGACGAAGCCGTTTTGTGAAGCAGCTCGTCTATCGGAGTCGACTCGCTTTGCGCGGAACGCGGCAGCCCAGTGAAGACTGACCACAATTGTGACGCCCGCGATCAGAGCCACGGTGAGCACTGGACTCGTTTCCGATTGCAGTGCACCCAAAGCGACATGTGCGACTAACAGCGCGTAGGCCACGTACACCAGCATGTGAAGCCGCTTCCAAGTTGGCGCAGAGAGATTCCGCAGCCAGAAATCGTGACTAGTGGCCGCCATCAAAAAGAGAATCAGAAAGGCGAAGAATCCCAGGGCTTGAAAAGGAAACTGCGCGACACTGCTGTATCGGGGATTGCTGATGAATAAGCTGACCAGTGGATTGACATTCCCGAGGGCATGGAACTGAAACAGCGCGAAGCCGCCATGGGCGAGTCCTAAGAGAAAAGTTGTCACGCCCAAGTGGCGGCGGTTGTAAAGCAGGGGCAGAAAACGCCGATCGAGTCTCGCGAGCGGCCCTATACATAGGACGACATGCAGCAGTAGGAACGCCGCCGTTCCGAATGCACGGATCAGCAGCGTTTCTGCCATGGCTGTGAAATTCCGCAACGCACCGAGTCCGAGAAAGAATAGTAGGTACGTCGACAAAGATCCGACGAGCACCAGGTCATAGAGCTTCTTTTGCCGATTCCAACTAATGGCCCGATACTCAGTGCTCATGGCAAGCCCTCGATTCTGGCCGAATCAATGGTTCCCCGGTGAGCGAGACTGTAAAGAACTAGCGCGCCACCATTAGTTCCCGCCGGTAGCGAGTAAGACTTGCCCGCAACAAACGATCCCAGGAAACGAGCGTCGTTGAGACCCGCCGAATTCGCGTCGGATTGGGACCAATAGAGAAGCAGATCGGGCGCGTCCAGGTTGCGGCGCGTCTTCAAGACCGCCAGTACTCCACTTGGATTCTTTGGTTCCGAGTAGAACTCAGTATCAAAGCTGTTTTTGTTCCAGGTAGCGGATGCCTGTTTCAAGCGAATGGCATCCTGCGGAATGCTGAAAGTTGCCGGCCTCGCAGTGGGGAACTGATGGCGTGCTATCAGGGCGGCGGCCACAATTATCGGCAACAACGCGGCAAGCGCGACGAAAACATACCGATGAACGGTCCTGAGAGGCTGAATCATTGGGAAATCCTGTGAGGGTTTTTTTCCATTGGTGGCTCAACCATCCCTCGAGTCCAGCGCGCCAGAAGCATTGGCCAGAACGCTGCCACACCTGGAAAAATTAGTAACCGAAACCCGATACCAGACCCCTTCGCTTCAGAGTCAAGCTTCTGCACACCTAGCGACACAAACAATCCTGCAAAAACAAGCCCGAACAGGGCGTATGCCACTAAGAGGTTCGCAAACGCTTTTGCCCAGAATTCAAACATCGCCGTAGACCGGAATGACTGCTCCGTTGATGTCTTTTGCGGCTTCGCTCGCCAGCCACACTGTGAGACTGGCTACGTTCGCCGGCTGGACCCACTTCGAAAAATCTGATCCAGGCATTGCCGCGCGGTTGGCGGGAGTATCCATGGTTCCTGGCAGAATCACATTCGCCGTGACGCCGGCATCGCGGTTTTCCGCCGCAACGGTCTTGGCCAGAGAAACCATGGCCGCCTTCGACGCGCTGTATGCGCCAACTCCTGCACCAGGCTCGACAGCTGCACGGCTGCCAATCGCAATTATTCGCCCGCGACCGCTTCTCCTTAAGGCCGGAATGCTTGCCCGCAAGATATAGAAAAAAGAATTTAGATTCAGATCGAACATGCGCTGAAATGTGGCGTCATCTGTCTCAACAACGGGCTGACCACCCGCGAATCCTCCAACGGTATGCGCAAGAACGTCGAGCCGGCCGAAACGTTCAACAACGGTATTGAGCAAGGCGGTCGCGCCGGTTTGCGTCGAGATCTCTCCGGAAACTGCGGCGAACGCTGGACTTGTGAAGTCGGTTTGTTGAATTTGTCGCGAAGTGCCAATCACGGTCGCGCCTGCATCGAGAAAGGCTTGTGTGACATACGTTCCCAATCCCCCGCTTGCCCCTGTCACCAGCACAACTTGTTCTTTCACTGAATTGCTCCCTCTGCTATTTCTTTTTGAGATTCCAGTCCACTCAAAAGGTGACGTTTCTCTGAAATCTGTCACTCCATGCTGGCATGCGCATCTGATACTCAGTTCGTTGCTATTGGGTAAAGCTAATGAACCCCGACCGTCCTCTATTTATTCCGGTGATTCTTGGCACTGTACGCTCGGGTCGAATGAGCGAGCATGCAGCCAAGCTTGTCACTTCGGAGATCGAAAAGCGCATTGGCGTTGAAACAGAGCTGATCGATATCGCCAAAATGCAGCTCTCGACGAGCGACGCGGGGGAGGCCATTAAGGAACCAGGTTTCTCGGGGAAGATGGAGCGGTCCGACGCCATCGTCATTGTCTCGCCGGAATATAACCACGGATATTCCGGCCTTCTCAAACACGTTCTCGACAGTTGCCTTAAGGAATACATTCACAAAGCAGTTGGCATTGTCGGCGTTTCGGCCGGTCCATTCGGCGGCAGCAGAGTCATTCAAAATTTGCTTCCTGTTATGCGAGAACTGGGGCTGGTCACCATCTTTTGGGACGTGAATTTTTCGAGCGTACAGACAGCATTCTCCCCGGAAGGTGTCTTGCTTGAATCATCCTACATTCGTCGTATCGACAAATTCGTAAAGGAACTGATCTGGATGGCGAAAACCTTGCGTTACGGTCGTGAGCAGATCTCCCTGGAGTAAACAAATGGGCACAGCGGCGAGCAAGATGAAATGTCCAAACTGCGGAGCCGAGATGAATCACCACGCCGACAAGGTCATTTATGGAATGGGCAGCCCGGTGGAACCAGTCAGCACGTTTGAGCTGGGCGGAGTTATAGAGGAGTTCCACGCTTGTCCCGCATGCGGCAGTGCGGCATCTAGGATTGGGGCTTCGAACAATTAGCAGGCTCAGAACCTGGGTACATTTCTAGGCCGCCTTTTCGCCTGTCCATTAACTGTCCAATATCAATTCCCAGTCGTTCCTTACAATGACTTCGAGCGCCACCCGCGTCTTGTAAGTTGTTGAAATTCCGACCATGGCTGGGCTCATAACCCAAAGGTCGCTGGTTCAAATCCAGCCCCCGCAACCAACCCTAAGCGTCCCAGCCCGGAGACAAGGGTACAGAATGTACCGGTCAGATGGGTAACACTTTTGAGCCCGAAGGGATTTTCGAGCGGTTCCAAAACTCGAGTCTCCAGATCGAAGTATCCCAAATCATAATCCATGAAGCTGACCAGCCAGATGTCATTGTGAACTTCCTTAATGCCGACCGAGGTCTGGCTGGATGGCTGCGATCAAGAGCGGAAAGACAGGGATTCGTTCGACAACCATGATTCGGTTGCAGACCACGTGGAATCGAGTGCCAACGGCCAGATTCTTGCAGTCGCCGTCAAAGGTTTTATTGGCGGTAACAGGCTATTCGACTTATCAGCCCAGCTTGCAAGGGAACGGATAGTAATCTACCGCTCGCTTGATGAACAAAGGATTTTGAAGGTGCCTGTTCAACCAAAGGCACCCGGGTTGCGAGTATCTCGCATGCTGCAAAAGGGGAGGTTGGCAGGCCAACAGCGCGGCGCGGCGACTGCTGTAGCTCGCGCTGCCCACAGCAGTCGAGAAAAAAGGCAGCCAACCGATTCCTCAGGTGATCTGGAGGGTGAGCCGCTCTTTTCTGCTCGCTCACAGCTTGCGTGTGCAAGTTCAAATTGGTGCTGAGATTTGAGTGCCGGACTAGTTCGCGCAGCATTTTCTCATTAGTACCGTTCGCGCGTAGCAGAGTTGAATACGTGTCGGCCACCCATTAGTCAACCGGTCTCGATGTTGCCGATGGAAACTGCTGGTCGAGATCGAGGTTAAGTTCCAGAACGTTGACCCTGGGCTCACCTAAAATCCCGAATTGCCGTCCTTCAGTGTGTTTCGAGACCAGCGCTTGGACCTGTTCGACTGAGATCCCGCGGGCTCGCGCGACGCGGGGCAACTGGAACTCTGCATTGACTGGCGTAATATGCGGGTCGAAGCCAGAGGCAGATGTCGTAACCATGTCTATCGGAACTGCTGCAACAGGGTTCTCAGCTTGTGCGGCAGTTACGTCACTCTTTACACGGTCAAGGAGCTTCTGGTTCGTCGGCCCGAGATTCGATCCGCCCGAGTTTGCGGCATCGTAGCCGTTCCCTGCGGCAGAGGGACGTGAGTGGAAATAGCCCGGCGCAGTGAATCCCTGGCCGATGATCTTGGAGCCGATCACCTTTCCGTTTTTTTCGATCAATTGACCGTTCGCTTTGTGGGGAAAGATCAACTGCGCCAGTCCAGTGACCACTACCGGATAGATCAGACCGAGGAGCACCGTGGTCAAAACGGTCATTGCAATGGAAATTCCCAGATTCTTCTTCATAGCTGACTCCTAGGCCAGACCAATATGGGTAATGATCATGTCGATAAACTTGATCCCAATGAACGGGATAATCACGCCGCCAAGCCCGTAAATTGCAAGATTGTTTCGCAGCAGAATGGCAGCACCCATCGGGCGATATTTCACACCACGCAGCGCCAGCGGAATCAGGGCAATAATGATCAATGCGTTGAAGATGACGGCAGAGAGAATCGCTGAACCAGGCGTTTGGAGGTGCATGATATTCAGCGCGTTCAGCACCGGGAAAGTCCCCGCGAACATCGCCGGAATTATCGCGAAATACTTGGCAACATCGTTCGCAATTGAGAAGGTCGTGAGCGAGCCTCTCGTCATCAGCAGTTGCTTGCCAATTTCCACGACTTCGATGAGCTTGGTGGGATTGGAATCGAGGTCCACCATATTGCCGGCTTCTTTGGCCGCTTGAGTGCCGGTGTTCATCGCAACCCCAACGTCGGCCTGGGCGAGAGCGGGAGCATCGTTCGTACCATCTCCGGTCATTGCCACCAGTTTGCCATCAGCCTGCTCGCGGCGGATCAGATCCATCTTGTCTTTGGGAGTGGCTTGAGCGAGGAAATCGTCTACACCTGCTTCACGGGCGATTGCGGCAGCGGTTAGCGGATTGTCCCCAGTGATCATTACGGTGCGAATTCCCATGGCTCTAAGCTGATTGAAACGGTCGCGAATGCCGCCTTTAACGATGTCCTTCAGTTCAATGACGCCAAGCGCCCCACGGCTCTTTTCCGCGACAACAAGGGGCGTTCCGCCAGACCGGGCAATTTCTTCGACAGTGGCTCGCACTTCGTGAGGAAACTTGCTGCCATTCTGCGATACGAAGCTGGCGATGGATTCGGCCGCGCCCTTGCGAATCTGAAAGCCGTTCAGGTCCACCCCTGACATACGCGTGTTCGCTGAGAACGGTACAAACACAGCTTCATGGGAACCAAGTTCGCGGCCGCGCAGGCCGTACTTCTCCTTCGCAAGCACGACGATAGAGCGCCCTTCCGGCGTCTCATCTGCGAGAGAAGAAAGCTGCGCAGCATCGGCTAACTCCTTCTCGGTTACGCCCGGGGCGGCAATGAAGCGCGAAGCCTGACGATTGCCTAGAGTGATGGTTCCCGTTTTGTCGAGCAGGAGGGTGTTTACGTCTCCCGCAGCTTCTACCGCACGGCCGGACATCGCGAGGACGTTGTGTTGAATCAGGCGATCCATTCCAGCAATGCCAATCGCCGAGAGCAAGCCGCCAATGGTGGTGGGGATGAGACAGACAAGCAGCGAGACGAGAACGAAGATGGTTTGGGGCGCGCCGGAATAGATCGCGAACGGCTGAAGCGTCACAACCGCGAGCAAGAACACGATGGTCAGACCAGCGAGAAGAATATTCAATGCGATCTCATTCGGTGTCTTTTGCCGCTCAGCGCCCTCCACCAGTGCGATCATACGGTCAAGGAAGGTTTCGCCGGGATTCGAGGTGATGCGAACCTTGATGTGGTCGGAGAGCAATCGCGTGCCGCCGGTGACGGCGGAGCGGTCGCCACCGGACTCACGTATGACGGGAGCGGATTCGCCAGTAATGGCCGATTCGTCCACGGATGCTACGCCCTCGATGATCTCCCCATCGGATGGAATGAACTCGCCCGCAGAGACCAGCACGAGGTCTCCGGCCTTGAGCTTCGAGCTGGGAATCTGCTCGAGATTGCCATCCGGCGTGAGCAGGTTTGCAACCGTCTCAGAACGCGCCTTGCGCAGCGTGTCAGCCTGCGCCTTGCCGCGGCCTTCGGCCATGGCTTCCGCAAAATTCGCGAACAGCACGGTGAACCACAGCCAAAGTGTGATCTGTAGATTGAACTTAAACGCGCCGCCGTGTTTGAAGAGGAGCACAGTCGTGATCACACTTCCGATCTCGACCACAAACATGACCGGATTGCCCATCATCTTGCGGGGGTTCAGCTTCAGCACCGAGTCCCACAGCGCGCGTTTGACGATCTTCCATTCCCAGACTGCTTTTTGTTTTGCCATAGAAGCTCTCAGCTGTCAGCCATCAGCTTTCAGTCAAAACCTTTCGCTTTCCGTCCCTCAACTCTTGGGTCGTCTCAACCACCACCGCCGGACTGCTACCACCGACCACACTGCCTCAACTAACCCGAACGGCCATGCGCCTTGAAGAAATCCGTAGGCCGAGCCCAGCGCACACGAAAACGCGAAGGCCAGAACAAACCAATGGCCTCGCCCTTCGAGCGCATAGGTCACCAGCATCATAGTCACGGCAAATAAACCGAACGCCGACAATACAGTCATTCCACTCGTGTCCTCTCATCAGAATGCCTTTCCCGCCATCATCAGCAGGTGCTCAAGGATGGGGCCGAGACTCAGCGCGGGAAAGAAAGTCAGAGCACCGATGATGAGTATTACTCCGATGAGGAGGACTGTGAACAAAGGCGTCGTAACAGGAAATGTTCCGAGAGAAGGCGGTACGTATTTCTTCTGCGCGAGATTGCCAGCAATCGCCAGCATCGGGATGATCATGAAAAAGCGCCCGATCAGCATTGTTAAAGCACCAGCGATGTTGTACCAGGGTGTGTTGGTGGTTAAGCCTGCGAACGCGGAACCGTTGTTGCCCGCCTGCGAAGTGAAGGAGTACAGAATCTGGCTCAGACCATGTGGGCCAGGATTCGAGATGCTTGATGTTCCAAAGCTGGCCACTGACGAGATTGCGGAGAACCCGAGGATGACCAGCGGAAATACCAGCACCACGAGCATGGCCATTTTCACGTCATAGGCTTCGATTTTCTTGCCGAGATACTCCGGCGTCCTGCCCACCATCAGTCCGGCAATGAAGACGGCGAGGACAATGTAGATCAGGATTCCGTACATTCCGGCGCCAACGCCGCCGAAAATCACCTCGCCCAACATAATGTTTGCAAGCACAACCAGCCCGCCAATCGGGGTGAAGGAATCGTGCCATCCATTAATTGCGCCGCAGCTTGCATCGGTTGTGACTGTTGCCCACAGCGCGGTATTCGCAATGCCGAAACGCACTTCCTTACCTTCCATGTTTCCGCCGGGTTGCGTCAGCGTGGCGCGCTGGTCGGTTCCCGCGAGCAATGGATTGCCTCGTGCCTCAGCCCAATACGCAACCGTTACCCCGACGAAAAACATGATCGCCATGGCCGCCCACACTGCCCACCCGTGCTTTTGGGAGCCGGTCATTTGTCCTAGTGTGTATGTAAGACCACTGCCCAGGGCGAAGATGGCGACCATCTCAATCAAATTGCTTAAAGGCGTTGGATTCTCAAACGGATGTGCGCTGTTCGCGTTGAAAAAGCCGCCGCCGTTGGTGCCGAACTCCTTAATGATTTCCTGCGACGCGACCGGGCCTTGAGCGATGGTCTGGTTGGTGACTGTATCCATGACCTGCTTGCCCTGAGCCTCAAGGACGGGCTTTCCAGATGCATCCACTTTGGGGACCTGCATTGGCTCGACAAGCTTTGCCGTGTCGTACGGACGAAAGTTCTGAACTACACCTTGCGAAACCAGTACGAGCGCACCGACAACACAGACCGGCAAGAGTACCCAAAGATTGCAGCGGACCAGGTCAACCCAGAAATTCCCGATGGTCTGCATCTGGCGACGGGCAATGCCACGAATGAAGGCGATCGCCAGCACAATCCCAATGGCAGCCGACATGAAGTTGTGATAAGCCAGACCTGCCATCTGCATGAGGTAGCTCATGGTGGTTTCGCCCCCATAGTTTTGCCAGTTGGTGTTGGTGGTGAATGAGGCCGCCGTGTTAAACGCGAGAGGAGGAGGATTCACCGCGCCGAATTTCTGAGGATTCAGCGGCAGCAATCCTTGCAGGCGTTCGAGGCCGTAGAGTAGGAGCATGGAAACCGCGCTGAACAGGAGCATCGAGATGCAGTATTCCTTCCAGCCCATTTCATGGTCTTCGTCTACCCAAGTCAGCTTGTAAATCAGCCGCTCAAGTGGGCGCAGCACGGGGTCAAGAAACGTCCGCTCGCGATTGAACACCCGCGTCATGAACTTGCCCAGGGGCTTCGTGATCAG
>Ga0070741_10007413_pt1 | contig 22690 bp, 9 predicted proteins | sample Coa_R1_4_FD_66440 | JGI IMG/M metagenome (GOLD analysis project Ga0070741, IMG submission 66440) | Surface soil microbial communities from Centralia Pennsylvania, which are recovering from an underground coalmine fire - Coalmine... | ecosystem: Environmental > Terrestrial > Soil > Unclassified ... | reverse complement strand
CCGTTAAGCCTCGACGTAACAACTTAGAGGATTTTCCGCGATGCCGATGGGGATCGGCTACGGGACGCGGGAAATCAAAGTCGCCGCGGTGTTCGGGGGAGCACCGCGGCGGCACTTTTTAATTTTGTTGCCATGATGAAGAAAAACATACCTTGCCTGCCTTTCCTGCTCGCATTGGTTGCGTTTTTTACGACCTCTTTATTCGCATACGATTTACCAGACCTGCCTGCAATGCCTGTCATCCCGGCGCCGCAAGCGCCCGGATCAGTGACGATGGGCAATCCGGCAAACTTCGCGGAAGTCAACATGGACTTTCCGATAGAAAGCGGCACGTTTTCGCCGACATGGTCATCCATTATTTCTAACTATCCTACACAGGATTCCGCATGGCTAAGGCAGGCCAAGTTTGGAATCTGGGTGCATTTCGGACCTCAAGCAGCAGGCCATAGCGGGGACTGGTATGCACGAAGGATGTATATCGAAGGCCAGACGGCTTACACGAATCACATCAATGATTTCGGCCATCCATCGACGGTAGGCTACAAGGACCTGCTTCGCACATGGAACCCGATTGCGCTCGATCCTGCCGCGCTCACCAACACTTACTACAACGCCGGTGCCCGCTTTATATTGGTTCAAGGTGTCCATCATGACCAATTCGATAACTGGAATTCGAAATACCAGCCGTGGAACTCGATGAACCTCGGACCGCATCGCGACATTCTCGGCGAATGGAAGACCGCAATCCGCAGCAAAGGCATGCATTACGGCGTCACCTTTCATCATGAATATACATGGTGGTGGTGGCAGAGCGCATATCGCGCGGACATCAACAACACCTATGGCGAGGCGGGCGTGAATTACGACGGACATCTTACCGACAACGACTCCACCGCTGCAGGTGCCGGGCAATGGTGGGCGGGAATGAATCTGCGCAATCTCTATATTACCAACCTTCGCGAGTATGCCGGCATCTACAACGCGATGGACGAAACCGGCTACAACCTCACGCAGGGCATCTTCGTCAACCATCTCGATTTTGCCCACTGGTATGCTACCTGGTGGGCGCTGCGCATCATGGACGTCATCGAACACTACGATCCCGATTTCATCTACACCGACGGCAACTCGACCCAGCCCTTTAGTGGATATAAGAGCGGCTCCGGATATAAGTGCGACGCGATACAGCGTGTGCTCGCGCACTATTACAATCGCACGCTCGAACGGCGGGGAAATTTGGACACCTTCGGCATCGTCAAGTTCACGCCTTATAACCGCGGCGTCGTGAATACCTACGAAAGCACCTATCCATCTACGATAGTTACCAGCCAGCCATGGATTGGCGAGGTGCCGGTGGGTGACTGGTTTTACAATACCGGTTTTAACTACGACCCCGGAATGGTCATTCGTTATCTGCTGGAGTGCGCATCGCGTGACGGCGCCGCTGCTATTTGCATTGCTCTTAAACCGGACGGCTCACTCGACCCGGGCAGTGTTACGCAACTACAGGCTGTGGGAAACTGGATGAACATCAATGGACAGGCGATCTATGGGAGTCGTGCGTGGAATATCTACGGCGAGGGCAGCAACAAACTGCCGACGGGTAGTCTTGGCAACTCTCAGGCTAATGCCACCTTCACCACGTCTGATTTTCGCTATACTGTTGGCGCCGATGGTTATCTTTATGCCTTTTGCATGAAGGTGCCGGCCAGCGGAGCGACGCTTGCGCTCACGGCGCTTGGCACAGGCGATGGTTACTTGAATGGACCTATAACATCGGTTGAGCTTCTTGGTTCAAACTCTACTCTTACGTGGAGCCAGTCTTCCACGCAACTGAGCATCACCTGTCCGGCTTCCATGCCGTTTCAAACGGCCGTTGCATTCAAAATAGGTCCACCCTCGATTGTCAGCCCTCCTACGCCTACAAACTTAATCTCCGCGTCAACGGCCTCGAGCATTGTGCTGAGTTGGGGTTCGTCGCTTTCTGATGCGACATTCGATGTGAAGCGCGCAACGAGTCTCAGCGGCACCTACGCCACGATTGCCAGCGGCCTTACGACACTAACCTATACCGATACTACCGCGCTGCCCGGCACGCAGTATTTCTATGTTGTCACGGCCACTCAGAACTCCAGCGCATCGCCTAACTCGCGCGTGGCTCCAGGCCTTCTTGCTGGAACGACTCCATGGCAAACACAGGACATTGGCACTGTTGCGGCGGCTGGCGCGCTGGCGCAGTCCGGCACTTCCTTGCTGGTCAATGGCTCCGGCGCGGACATCTGGGGAACGGCTGACGGGTTTCGCTATGCTTATCAGCCTCTCAGCGGCGACGGCACGATCACCGCCAAGGTGGAATACCAGCAAAACACCGCGGCGTGGGCAAAGGCAGGGTTGATGATCCGCGAATCGCTGAGCGCCAACTCGAGTCACGCGATCGTTTTTCTTACGCCATCAAACGGGACTGCGCTCCAGCAGCGCACGACCACTGGCGGAAGCGGCAGCGGTGTTAGCAATGTTACCGGAATCAACGCTCCGTGCTGGCTGCGTCTCAACCGCAGCGGCAACACCTTTACTGCTTACCAATCGCTCGACGGGAGTAACTGGACAAACATTGGCAGCACGACCATTTCCATGGCGACCAATGTTTATGCGGGTCTGGCGGTTTGCAGTGTTAATGACGGCACGATCAGCCAGGCGCTCTTTAGCAATGTCGTTCTGAAGGTCGGGACACCTGTGGTTACGGCGGATGCTGGAAATGGTGTCGCAACGTTGCGATGGAATAACGTATCCGGCATCACCGCTTATCGCGTTAAGCGCAGCACTACTTCCGGCGGACCTTATACTACGGTCGTCTCATCCACACCCGGCACCGGCTATGTGGATACAGGGCTTACTAATGGCACGACCTATTACTATGTTATCTCATCATTGAGCGGCGACTCGGAAGCCGCGGATTTGAATGAAGCAGCCAGCCAGCCTCTCGCTTCTTCCACTTTCATTTCGCGCGCCACTGGAGGCACAGCGCTCGCGAATGCGGAGAAAGCCACCGAAACAGCCGTCATGGCTTTTGACGGAACGACTTCCACCAAGTGGTATACCAACGTGAATGCCAGCACTGGATGGATTCAATACAAATTCGGCAACGGCCTCGCATGGCGCATCACCGAATATAAAATCACCAGCGCAAATGATGTTTCGCAGCGTGATCCGAAGGACTGGCAGTTCCAGGGCTCCAATGACGGCAACACATGGACTACACTCGACACGCGGAGCAACCAGACCTTTGCCTCGCGCTTCCAGACGAACACCTACGACTTCACCAATACCACGCCCTATTGCTACTACCGGCTCAATATCACAGCCAATAACGGCGGCTCGGGCTATCCCATCCAGCTATCCGAACTGGCGATGCTTTCCGCACCGACCGACACGGGCGATAAGACTCCGCCAGTGCTCACCATCCCATCGAACATGGTCGTAAGCGGCTCCGACAACCTGGGAATGGTTGTGTCTTTCAGCGGCACCGCGACAGATATCGTCAGCGGCGGACTAAGTCTATCCTGCAATCCTGCGTCCGGCTCATTTTTTCCCATCGGCACCACACAAGTCCAGTGCACCGCCACCGACCTGCTTGCCAACAGCGGCACCGGAAGCTTTACCGTCACCGTCAACAGTCCGGTCATGACATGGCGGCTGCAACACTTCGGAACCAGCGCGAACAGCGGCAACGCAGCCGATGATGCCGACCCGGATCACGACGGACTTACCAACGCGCAGGAGTTTGTCGCCGGCACCGACCCGAGCGATCGCACCAGCGCACTGAAAATCGGCAGCGTCACAAAAAACGGCAACGACATTATCGTCAGCTTCCCTACTGTATCTGGAAAAATATACCGGCTCGATCGCTCCGACACCTTGCAGCCCGGTTCATGGACCACCGTGCAGCAAAACATCGCCGGCACCGGCGGCACCGTGCAGATCACCGACACCGGCGGCGCATCGAATGCTAAGGGCTTTTACCGCGCCATCGCGCAGTAAAGCGACAAAAGGTTACGTGTGTGGCCATCATGGCTGCATTGATGCAGGTGCCGAAGAATACCCTTTTAATGTTTTGATTTGCTTTGCTGGGATTCATATCTGCCGATATAAGCCCGTCAATTAAACCAGCTTCCCCTAAAACCGAGAGATGCCCTTAACCATGAGACTAGTATTCCTTTGCCTAGCATTCGTTCTGTCTGCAATCGCCGAGGCGCAGCCTTTCGTCCATCCTGGCGGGCTTCACACCCAGGCCGATCTCGATCGCATGAAAGCCAGGGTCGCCGCGGGCGAGAGCCCGTGGATTGATGACTGGAACGTGCTCGACCGCACCTATCGCATCTACTATTCGGACGCGCCCGGAGGCTCATGGACGCAAGCCGGCGGCGTCATCACCGGCACCGGCTCCGACGTTACCTGGACCGACGACGGCACCCAGACCGGCTCCGCCCCGAACTCCGCTCAGCATCGGTTCTACAAAGTCCAGGTCAGCCTGCAGTAAGCTCCGCGTTCCTAAAAGCGCGCGCAGCTTCGTTGGATTCAGAGTAAGTGCGGAGCTGGACGACTACCGGTAGCCCGCTGAAAGGGGGGTGAGCCGCTGAAAGCGGTTTTTTGGCTAAAAATGACCAGTTTTGCCGTTTTCCCGAGGTTTTCCGTGACGGAAAACCCCGGAGTTGCTTCGGAAAACCTGCGGAGGTGTTCCGGAAAACCTTTCCGGTGCGACAGAAAACCTCGCCTCCGTTGCGGAGAACCTTTGCTCCATTCCGGGAAACCTTGCCTCCGTCGCGGAATACCTGCGGGGGTGTGACAAAAAACCTTTCCTCCAAGTCGGAGAACCTCTGCGCTGTGCCGGAGAACCTCGCAGGTAGGACGGAGAACCTTTCCAGTGAAACAGAGAACCCCGTCGCCATCGCACACCAAGAGGTGGCGAGCCATCCCGCACAAAACATGAGCGACACTCGCGCCCACTCGGGCGCGGCGAGTCCACGGGATAGGTGAGTTGCGATTCGAGTGTAATGAAACAACTCCCGCTTCTTCTCGCCGGCTCCGCGCTGGCCGTTCTTTTCACCGGTTGCGTAGCTGAAGAGCCCACTTACCACCGCCACCACGCCTACTACGAAGGCGGCCCGCGATACCGCGAGGGCGCTGACGTGGTCGTCTATGACAACGGGGGCTATGATCACCATCGCGACTATTACGATCGGGAGGTAAACCGGACGAACGTTCACGAGCGGAATGTGTATCGCACGAACATTTACGATCAAAACACTCGCCGGGTATCAAATGCGAATCGGGCACGCGTGACGAATCAAGTCCAGGTGCAGGGCAAAGTCGTGGAAAAGGAGAAGCGGAAACATCACGACCACGACCAGGATCAAGCGCAGGATCATCAATAAATCAGCATCCGCGCATTGGCGGAGACGGGAGCAGTGGGCCGCAAGCCGTTTTTCAGCGGGCGTCGCTCGAACTTGTATTCGAAAATGACAACCACAACGCTGTTTGCGACGGAGGATAATGGCGGATATTCTCAAGCGAAGCGCCTTGTCTTGGCGCTCCCCCATGCACTCTTCCCGGCAATTCATTCTGCTGCTGGTTGCGCTTGTTTTCGGCGCGACTTGTCCCGGCGTGGCCGCGCCTCCGACGCGCGGCTGGACGCTGGCATGGAGCGACGAGTTCGATGGCGCGGCGCTGGATACTTCGAAGTGGAGTTATTTCACCGGCGTGAACGGGAATGCGACAAACACCACAGACGCGGTTTCGGTCGGCAGCGGTATATTGACGATCAAGACCTACACCTCCGGCGGCGTGAATTACACCGGCTGGCTCGGCACGTATGGAAGCGGGCAGTTCCAGGAGGCATTCGGATATTTCGAGGCGCGCATTCGCTTTAACGACTCGGCGGGCGAATGGTCGGCGTTTTGGTTGCAGTCGCCGACGATCAATACCACCGGCAATGACCCGGCGGATAATGGCGCGGAGGTGGACATCGTCGAGCATCGCAAAGTCGATTCGAGCGGCAACGATGTGACCAATAAGGATGCGATCAACATCCACTGGGACGGCTATGGCGCGTCGGAACAATCCGTCGGAACGACGATCACCAACTCCGGCACTTCGCTCCAGGGAAACTGGCATACCTACGGCGTCATGTGGACACCCACGGCCTACTATTTTTTCATCGATGGAGTCCTCGTCTGGGTGGACAGCTCCGGTGTGTCGCAGCGGACGGAGTTGATTTATCTTTCCACTTTCGTCAACGGGTCGAGCTGGGCCGGCTCGATTCCATCCGGCGGCTATGGCGATGCCGCCAGCTCGACGACAAAGATGGACGTGGACTACGTGCGCTTTTACCGGATGAACGAATGGGTCGAAAACGGGAACTTCGAGGCGAAGTATGCGCCGTGGTATGCGGTGAATGAATCGAGCCTCTCGACCACCGGCGGGCTCAACGGTTCGCAGGGAGCGCGCGTGAATCCATCGACCACGGCTGGAGCGGCGGCGAAGCAGAACGTTTATGGCTTGCTGCCAAACACCGACTACATCCTCACCGGCTGGGGCAATGTGGGAAGCCGGTCGTGGCCTGACATTCGCATCGGCATCGAGAATCATGGCAACCCGCAGACGTATCAATCGATCAGCAGCAATGGTTTTACCCAGGCCATCCTGCCGTTTACCACCGGGTCGAGTGCGAGCACGGGCACGGTGTTCGGATGGGTGCCGACGCAATTCGGCGATTGCTATCTCGACGAGGTGCAGTTGCGCCGGGCGGCGAGCGTCACCAATGCCGGGCTCGAACAGGCGGAACTGAACGTCTGGACTTCGTATGGCAGCACGGATACCTCGACCGCCAGCCCGCACGCAGGCGGCGCGGCGATCAAATACACCGCGGGTTCGAGCGCGGCAGGCGCGGAGCAGGTGATCTACGGATTGACGCCAAACACGACCTATCGCCTGAGCGCATGGACGAACATGGGCGCCGGTGGTTCGCCGCTGCGCATCGGCGCCAAAAACTACGGCGGCGCGGATACGTCCGTTGCCGGTGCAACCACCGGTGGCTACACGCAAAGCAGCGTCAACTTTACGACCGGCGCGAACAACACCAGCGCGACCATCTACGCTTGGCGCGCGTCGAGTTCGACCGATGGCTATGCCGACGACTTTTTCCTGAGCGAACCTCTGGCCTCGCCGTGGACGAGCCAGGATGTGAGCGCGGTGGCGTTGCCGGGCATCGCGGGAAAGCGCGGCTCGCGCATCGTCGCGCAGGCGAGCGGCGCGGACATCTGGGGCACGAACGACCGGTTTCATTTCATTTACCAGTCACTGACCGGCAACGGACACGTCACCGCCCGGGTGCGCTCGCTCGAATACTCGAACGATTTCGCCAAGGCCGGCGTGATGATGCGCGAGACGCTCAACAGTTACGTCCGCCACATGACGATCATCTGGCGTCCGGATCAAACGATTGAACAATCGCGCCGCACCACTGGCAGCGGCGCGACGACGGCCGACTTTGTCCCGGCCGTGCCCGTGCCGCCGTGGTTGCGCGTCGAGCGTCGGGGCGATGTCTTCACGGCGTTTTACTCCAGCGACGGCACAAACTGGACACGTCTCGGCGCGGCTCAGACGCTCTCGGGCATGCCGGCGACGATTTACGCCGGTCTGCCGGTCTGCTCGCACGACGAAACAACTTACACCGAGGCGGCATTCGATAACGCGACCGTCGGCGCCGCGCTCGAGCCGGGCGTCAGCATTCCCGCCGCGGCGAATGGCGCGATCACCATGCACGGCCTCGCGACGAATCTCCGCGTCACCGCCACGATCACCGACGACGGCACACAGGGCGCGGTGAATGTCGGGTGGGCTCTCATCAGCGGGCCGGGCACGCCGGTTTTTGCGAATCCAAATGCCGCCGACACCACGGTGCGTTTTCCGGTCGCCGGCACTTACACGCTGCGTTGCACAGCGACCAATAACGTCGGCTCGCAGCATGAGGACATCACGGTGAACGTCGTGGACACGAGCGCGCTGTCGGTCTGGCTCAAGATGAATGAAACCAGCGGCACTACTGCCGCGGACGCATCGGGCAACGGCGTCAATGCCACCACCGTTGGCTCGCCCGCATGGACGAGCGGCCTGCTGCAAAACGCGCTCAGCCTTAGCGGCACGAACCAATACGCGACGCTGCCGGCCGGCACGTTTTCGACCACCGGCAGTTGCACCATCGCCTGCTGGGTCAAACCGAACGTCGTCTCCATGTGGTCGCGCATCTTTGATTTTGGCAGCAACACGACCAGCTACATGTTTCTCACGCCGCTCTCGGGCGGCGGCGCGGTTCGCTTTGCCATTACCACCAATGGCAACGGCACCGAGCAGCAGATCAACGGCACCGCCGCGCTGACCGCCGGCGCATGGACGCATGTCGCGGTGACGATCTCCGGCGGGGTCGGCATTCTTTACGTCAACGGCGTGGAGGTGGGGCGGAACAGCAGCATGACGCTCCTTCCATCGAGCCTCGGCAACACCACCGCGAATTACCTCGGCAAATCGCAATACCCCGATCCGTATCTCAACGGACTGATCGACGACTTCCGCGTTTATCGCCGCGCGCTCTCCGCCGGCGAGATCACGGGACTCGCATCGAGCACCGGCCTCGCGCCGCTCGTCTCGGCCGGCACCGCGCCATCTGCCACGAGTGCCGTCGCCGCCTCGCTCACCGGCACCGCCGGCGATCAACTCGGCGGCGCGCTCACAGTCGCGTGGAGCAAAATCAGCGGGCCGGGCACCGTCACTTTTGGCAATGCCGCGAGCGCGGCAACGAGCGTCACGTTCAGCCAGTCGGGCGCCTACGTTCTGCGACTCACCGCGGCGAACTCTGTCGCGGAGGTTTCAAACGACCTCACTGTCAACGTCAGCGCGAACCAGAACGTTTTCGCCGACTGGATCGGCACCGTTTATCCCGGCAACTCGAATGCGAATGTCATCGGCTTCACCGCCGATCCGGACGGCGACGGCATCTGCAACGGAATGGAATTCGCCCTCGGCCTCGACCCGACGAAAAAGGACGCCGCCACGTGGACGGCGGGCAAGGCCGGCCTGCCGCTGCAAAGCTGGAGCAACGTCGGCGGAGTCGATTACCTTTCGCTCCAGGTGCGCCGCCCCGTCGGCCGCACCGGTATTGCTTACACGGCGGAAGTCTCAGGCGACCTGAATGCCTGGAGCGCTGCCGTGCAAACCGGCGCCCCCGCCTCCAACGGCGACGGCACCGAAACCGTGGTCTTCCGCGACACCGTGCCCAAGACCCAGGGCATCGCGCGGTTTATCCGGTTGCGGGTGACGCAGCAATAAAGGGGATAGTTCTGGGGGTAACGAGAACAAGATTAACTAGCAGGCGGAGCCTGTTCGCTCCAGCGCATGGTTACGCCTCACAGCCACCTGCGGACTTGTGCCTTGTAGGCCAGGTAGTCCGCGCCAAACTTCTGCGACATGACTTGCTCTTCCGGCGCGATCTGGAACTTGTCAATGTATAGAAAGAATGCGACTGGCCCAGCGATTGCCCACGGTGCGGACAAGAGAACGCACCATGCGACCAGCAGGAGCAGGAGGCCCACATACATCGGATTTCGCGTGATGCGATAGACGCCGGATACGACGAGGGATGACGCATTCTCGGGTTTCGTTGGATTCACAGTCGTTTTCGCCTGCCGAAAGGCAATGGCGCCAGCAAGGCTGAACCCTGTGCCAGCAATTGCGAAGAGGACTACAAGTGAAATGCGAACCGTAGTGGGCATTGCGAGTGCGACCGTGGCCGACGAAATGAGCCACATAGTCGCTGCCAGGATTGCGGCAACGATGGGCGGTGGAACTTTGAGTGCGAGTGTTGACATGTGGGTTGTGTGATGAGGCCAACGAGAACAAGATCAGCTACAGGCGGAGCGCGGCGCGACCTGTGCGGGCAGGTCTGCGGGGAGCAACTACCGTGACGCGCGGAGCCTGTTAGCTCGCATGGTTAGGCGTTGCGGGTTTTGGATTTGATCGTTCATCGGTGTTGCCTCTTGCGATTACGTGGCTGATGGGTTGCGCCGACTGCGTGTCATCAGGATGCCGCCGACTACAGCAACCACAAAGCCGCCGGCGATGAATCCGTAATAAGTCTGTCCCGTGCCCGCCTTGTCGAGTTGGCGCAAGATGTAATGCACAACGCAAACCGTGCCGCCTACCGTGAGCAGAAACCCAAACCAATAGAGTGGGGTCCGGTTTTTGGTTTTGGGTTCAAGTGTCATGGTGTTTAATCTGGTTTTGGTTGAGCGTCGTTTAGAGGAGATGGCTAGAATCGCCTAACGAGACAAAGCTGAGCTACCGGCGGAGTCCGGCGCGGCGGCTGCTCCGCAGCCGACGTGACGGACGGAGCCGGTTAGCTCCAGCGCAGGGTTAGGCGCATTAGTTGCCGATTGCTCTGGGATCGGAAATTCTGAGTTCTCCATTCTTCGGGATTGAGATGTAAATCGCTTCGTGAACTGTCTTCTTGGCTAGCTGGTCGTAGTAGATGCGTTCCAATCGAGCGTGGACTGTGTATCCGCCGAGCTGAACATATCCGGCTTCGTGGCGGAGGCTCAAGCTCGATAGAGGAAAGCTATGAAGGCGTTTTAGGTCGGCGGAAGAAAGCGAATACAATCTTCCGAACGCGGTTAGAGCAAATTTCTGATAACCGTTCTGATCTTGGACGGCATCTACCGTGACAATCCCAGCCTCCGGGAGCTTCGGTGATCGCAAGCTAACAGACTGCCACGGGATAAACTCCTCCTCCGAAGCTAGAGCGAAATCGGCGGTCAAAAAGCAGATCGCCAATGATGTAACTCGAATTGCGGAAGCAAGCGCGCTCATACGCCTAACTCTGAATTCGGCGAAATAGGGTTGCTTCTGAAAAGGTGTAAATGGTTCGCATAAAATCGGCTCCCCTGTCGGTTTTCAGAGTAGCAATTCGTATAACAAATGACCTCCCAGACAAGCCCAATCTGCTCTCGGGTGAGAAGTGTTATGCGAACGTCTCCGCATCAGGTGCCGAAAAATACCTTTCAACGTTTTGATTTGCTTTGCTGGGATTCATATCTGCCGATATAAGCCCGTCAATTAATCAGCTTCCCAAAAACGAGAGAATACCCCTCACCATGAGACTAGTCTTCCTTTGCCTCGCGTTCGTTTTGTCTGCGACCGCGGTGGCGCAGCCTTTCATCCATCCCGGCGGACTTCACACTCAGGCCGATCTCGATCGCATGAAAGCCAGGGTCGCCGCGGGCGAGAGCCCGTGGCTTGATGACTGGAACGTGCTCGTTCGCGATCCGAAAGCGCAGAGTGATTACAAAGCCGCGCCCGATTCGCACATGGCCAGCCGCCAGCGAGCGCAGAATGACGCGAATGCCGCGTATCTGAACGCGCTGCGCTGGATCATTTCCGGCGACACTGCGCACGCCGATTGTGCCGTGCGCATTTTCAACGCGTGGGCGGAAACGGTGAGCGAGATTCCGCATGGCAACGATCAGCCGGGACTGAGCGGCATTCCCATCGGCACGTTCGCGATCGCAGCGGAACTGATGCGTTCCTACGCCGGATGGGCCGAAGCCGACCGGGAGCATTTCAAGCGGATGCTGCTCGATTACTTCTACCCCGTCTGCCACGACTTCCTAGTCCGTCACAACGGCCGTTGCGACTCGGCATTCTGGGCCAACTGGGACACCTGCAATATGCGTGCAGTCATTGCCATCGGCGTCTTCTGCGACGACCGCGCGAAGTTCGACGAAGCGGTCGAGTATTTCAAAAACGGACGCGGCACCGGTTCGATCCACAACGCTGCGCCGTTCCGTTTCGACGGAGGACTCGTGCAGTGGCAGGAAAGCGGCCGCGACTACGCGCACGTCATGGGCGGCCAGGGTCTGCTCATGGAAATGTGCCAGATCGCGTGGAATCAAGGGCTCGACCTTTTCAGCTACGACGACAACCGCCTGCTCGGCGCCGCCGAGCATACCGCGCAATATACGCTCTGGAAAGGCGTGCCCTACACCTATTACAACAACTGCGAGAACGCGAATCAGTTCTACATTTCCGAGAACTACCACGGGCGACTCGCCGCCTCGCACTTCGAACTGGTTTACAACCATTACGTCGTGCAGAAGGGTTTGAAGGCTCCGAACGTCAAACTGTTTGCCGACCTGCGTCGCCCTGAGCCGGGCGAAGTCGACGTCCTCGGCTACGGCACGCTCGCCTACACACTCGATGCCAAGGCTTCGCCGCTCCCGTCCAAAGCGCCGCCCATGCCGCGCGAGGTCACCGCGACGCCGGGATTGCAACGCATCGAGTTGCGCTGGTCACCCTCGGGCGCTTACATGGCAAACGGTTACGAAGTCAGCCGCGCCACCGCGCCGGACGGTCCGTTTACTTCCATCTACTGGACCGACCGCTGGACTACGCCTGACTACGTCGACACCGACATTGAGCCCGGTCGCACCTACTACTATACAGTCACCGCGCTCAACAACGCCGGCAAAAGCGCACCATCTGCGCCGGTGCGAGCCGCCGCAGAAAAAGGGGAAGCGCTCCCACCCGCCTACGTTTCCGTCGAGGGAACGCTTAATTCCAAAGCCGCTGGCAACTCGTTTTTGGTGCCCGCCACGGGCCGCGACCTGGATGGGAGCTTCGCCGGCAAGCCCGTGGAAGGCGACTTTACCGTCACCGCACGGCTGGCGAATTGGCAGGGCGCTGTCGGCATGATGGGAGTGACGGTTCGCGAGACGGGTGACAAGCCGCGCGTGCTGGCAGTGACATTGAGCGGCCGAACCGCGACCTTTCGCACTCGGTCCGATGACAAGACTGCCGTTCAGGCCGGCTGCGATTATACATGGCTGCCCGTCTGGCTCCGGCTCCGGCGTGTGGGGAACGACTTCAGCGCCTATCAATCCTCAAACGGCATCGAGTGGTTTGAGATCGGCAAAAGCACCGTTTCGCTGCCGCCTCGCGTGCTGGCCGGTTTGCTCGCGAGCAAGGGCGCGACTCCGCCCGGACGCAAAGCGACCGATGCCGCCCAAGGCATCTTCGACCATGTCGCCATCGAGCGGCAACCGCCCGCTCCGCCCGCCGCGCCCGCAGCGCTCACTGCGGCAGTGCTTGACGACGGCGTGGTGCGTTTGAATTGGAAAAACGCCTCCAAAACCACCCAAAGCGGCGTAAAGATCGAAGCCTCGCTCGACGGCGCGCCATTCTACGAAATCGCCGATCTCGCCGCCGGCGCTTCCCGTTTCGAAAACACCGGCATCGAGAAACCCTCCGCCGTTCGCTATCGCATCCGCTCCTACAACACCGGCGGCTACTCGGCCTACTCGAACATCGCCCCGGGCAGGTCCACCCCGGAATCGAAATGACACAAGCGCCGGGATTAAGTAAGCGGTGCCATTTATTTTGCGCCTGTAGATCATAATTCAGTGCTCCCGCATCGAGTTGCCGGTGATTCACGGTGCGCTTTCAGAAGCAGGAAGCCCCTACCGCGGAGGTGGGGAAGGGTGGTTCGGAGGCACCCACCCCCACCTCGGAGGCACCCCCTCCGGCCTCGAAAGTCGGCCCTGGCAGAAAAAAGCACGCTCACCGCGACTTTGAAGTCGGCTTGGGCAGTCCGGAGCTGCCATGCAGGGTGAAAAAAGCCGCCTCTTGGCGGCTCGGAACTGCCCGCGCGCGGTTCTGAAGCACCCTTTGGGAAAAAAAAGCCGCAACGCGGCAGAAAAAAGCTGCGGCGCGGGTGCTCGGAGCTGCGGCGTCGGGGTTCAGAGATGCCAGCGCGCGGTTAAAAGCTGCGGCGAGCCGGTCCGAGCTTCTCGTGCGTTCCGTTTTGCTCCCTCATGAGCCAAATGAAAAATTGAACCAGACAACGGAATGGTATTCGACGCGGGCGGGTTGCGGTGGATGTTTTAGCAGGTATGTTTGGCAGAACCCCCGCAAACGAATTTTTCCCAATGGGAAACGACGTTTGTTTTTCAATAAAATGAAGAGCTTTTCCCCCCTTCGTCCGATCACTCTCGGTGCGTTGTTTTTTCTGCTGCTCGCGGCTCCGGCTGCGTGGGCGGTGCTGGCGAATGCGTGGCACATCCCGGATAACCAGGAGATCGATGCGGATGGCAGCGGGCCGGGGACCACGTTTATCCACATGCGCGATCCGTGGATGGAGATCAGCAACAACACCGCGAACCCGACGACGGTGACGATTTACAGCGGGGTGCAGAAATTCAACAACAGCTTCGGCACGGCGAACCAGACGGGTGGCACACTCTATTATAAAGGCGCGACGCAAAACACGTGGCAAAGCGTCCCGCTCGGGTTCCATTGGAACAACGGGAACAACCAGTATTGGAAGGCGACGTTCAGCACGGCGAGCTTCGGTGCGAATGAGGTGATCCAGTATTACCTCTATCTCACGTTCGATTCCGGCGCGGAGAATACTTACATCTATGCGCCGGGCGGCAGCGGTGACAAAGGCGGCGCGGTCACGAACCAGCAAAGCACGGCGGCGGGATCGGCGTTCACGATTCGCAACCGGCCGGCGTGGATTTTCCATGCGGACAATCGTGTCGTCAGCGGCACCAACACGCAGTTCTGGGCCAAGGTCGGCTACGTCGGCAACACGAGCGATCCCTCGACGCAATGGGTGAACAACGGCGCGATTTACTATACGACCGATGGCACCGATCCCGTGCCCGGCGCGACGCCCGGCACCAGCGGCAACGCCTCGACGCAGGTCGCGACGTTTAGCTACGACCATCCCGACAGCCAGAACAACGGCACGGGGAGCATCGCCGGCACGCCGATGTGGTGGGTCGCGAATGTCGCCGGGCTGCCGACCTTCACGAATATCAAATACAAGGTCGGGTTCTGGAATTCATCGAACAACGAACAGAAGTTCGGCGACTACAATGCGGGCGATGGCACCAGCTCGGCGGGACACGTCTTCAGCTTTTCGATCGGCACGGTCGGCGACCCGAGCCTCACGGTGAATGGCGTGAGCGCGAACTACACGACCACGCATGTGTTCGTCGATGAAGTCGCGGGGACATCGCAGCCGCTGACCGTGGTCTTTTCGCCAAACCAGCCGAACATCACGACCGCGGAGGTTTTCACGAACCTCAACCGACGCGACAAGGCGACGACGGCTTACACCGATGCGAATGGGATCGCGACCGAGGAAGGCATCGAGCCTTACGACGGCAACGCCATCGCCGCCGGCGACGACTCGCATTACTACAAGGCTTACGCGATGACGCCGACCGCGAACGCCGGCGAATACAGCATCGCGTTGAGCGGCAGCAAAACGGGGGCGTATCGCCTGACGGCGCGCTGGAAAGTGCAGGGCGATACAACGTGGCACTGGTTTACCAATTTGAGCGCGAACCGGCGCGATCACGCGATCGTCGTTTCGCCCGTGGACGCGAAGAAGATCAATCTCTACGAGGTCAACGTGCTCAACATGGATTCGGATGGCGCCGACTTCGCGCATCGCGGCACGCTGGAGGATCTCTACGACGCGCCGAACGCGCCGCACACCGGCGTGAACAACCACTGGAATCTCGACTACTTGAAAAACCTCGGCTGCAACTGGCTATGGTTCCAGCCGATTCATCCGATTGGCCAGGAAGGCCAGAGCTATGTGCCCGGCAGCCCGTATGCGGTGAGGAACTTTTTTGAAATCAATCCGATCTTCTCGGCGAGCTATGCAGGCAGCGACACGGACATCAACGCGCTCACGAGCTCGTCGAATCGCAGCGCGGCGATGGGCGCATTCCAGGGACTCGTCAGCGCGGCGAACACCAAAGGAGTCGGCATCATGCTCGATGCGCCGTTCAATCACAGCGCGCCCGATGCGGAACTCGCGGCGAAAGGCGTGCAGCTCTTTTCGAGTGGCTCGCAGCCGACCGACTTGATCCGCGACCACGAGGCGCGCGTCTATTCGCGCACCGATAACTACGCGATGCGCGCAAGCGGCGCGGGCAACATCGCCGTCGCGCCGGATCGTTACGACTTCGGTAAATGGAGCGACGTGCGGGATATTTACTTCGGCCGTTACTCGGCGCTCGTGGACGTGCAGGCCGACCAGGGCAACTACAACAACGAAGGCGACTGGTTCGATTACTCCATCGGCAGCGAAAGCTCGTCGGGCACCGGCAACGGCCACTTCGATGCGGTCACGCAAGGCGTCTGGAAATACTTCGCGGAATACACGCTCTTCTGGCTCACGCAGACCGGCGTGCCGTCCGGCTCCGATTTGACGACGCAGACGAGCAAAGGCATCGGCGGCTTGCGCGCCGATTTCGGCCAGGGACTGCCGCCGCAGCTTTGGGAATACATCATCAACAAGACGCGGACGCGGAAATGGAACTTCGTCTTCATGGCCGAGTCGCTCGATGGCGGCGCGGTCACCTATCGCTCGAATCGGCACTTCGACATCCTCAACGAAAATATCGTCTTCCCGCTGAAGTCCGCGAGCAGCACCACCGATTACCGCAACATCTTCGAGACGCGCCGCAACTCGTATGGCCAGAGCCTCGTCTTGCTGAACAACACCTCGCACGACGAGGAGCAATACAGCGACCCGTGGAATGCGCTCACTCGCTATGCCGTTTGCAGCACCGTCGATGGCGTGCCGCTCATTTTCCCGGGCCAGGAACTCGGCATCTCCGGCACGTATGGCTACGTCAATTACGAAGTGAACTTCGGCAAGAACATCGTCCACTTTAAGAAATACAACTCGATGCAGCCGATCTGGAACGACAGCGATTACGGCAACGATCAGCTCTATCCCGTTTATTCCGGCATCGCGCTGGCGCGGTTATCGAGCAATGCGCTCCGCAGCTCGAATCGTTATTACCTCGACCAGACCGGCGGCGGCGGCACGCACCCGACGATTTTCTCCGTGGCAAAATACGAGACTGCGAATGCTTCGCCCGGTTTGAGCGATGTCGTCTTCGCCTTTGCGAACATCGACCGCAACAGCAGCCCAAGCGGCAATTTCAATGTCAACATCACGCAGAACGGATCAAATCTCTTCGGCATCAGTTCGCCGCGCACTTACAACGTCAAAAACATCGCGGCTTATCTCGGCGCCAGCGGCACCACGCGGCGCGATGTCTGGCTCTGGGGCAACAGCGGACGCACCGGCAGCGATGTGCTGACAAACGGTGTATTCGTCGCAATGAACAAGGTGCCCACCGACACGGCAACCTGGGCGACCGCGCCGTATGAAGCGCAGTATTTGAAAGTTTACGATGTGACCCACGCCGGTTCTCCCGCGTCGCTGATCGCGCCGCGCGCTTACGATTACGTGATCGGCAACAACGCGACGTTTACCTGGTCGCCCTCCGCTTCCGATAACGGCAACATCGCGCCGCAATATACCGTGCGGGTTTTTGTCGGCGGAACGAATACACAAACCGTGAGCACTAGCGGCACGACGTATAGCGTGAGCGGATTGCAGACCGGGCAAAATGTTTCGGTATCCATCACCGCGACAAATCCGAACGATCCGGGCCAGACGACGTCCGGCAGCACATCGAGCCATACCATCAAGGTGCTCGATGCCAATGCGGACGAGGACGGCGACGGCATTAGGAACGCCGACGAAGACACCGCCGGCACCAACCCGCTCGATAACCACGACTTTTTCCAAATCACCAGCGCCGCAACCGTTCCCGGCGGCGTGCAGATCACGTGGAGCAGCGTTCCCGGCAAGAAATATCAGATCGAAAGCGCGAGCGACTTGAGCGGCAGCTATAGCGCGCTAAGCGGCATCATCACCGCCGGCGCAGGCGAGACGACGAAGAACTACACCGACACGTCCGCAAATGGCGCGCGAAAATTTTACCGCGTAAAAATCGTGCCGTAGCCGCTATTGCGCAGCGTTCTTGAGATACTGCTCGAGCGCTGCGTTCCACTTCCCCCAGTCGGTGCCGTAGTCGTCGCCGAGATAAATCTGCAGATCGCTCAGCGCCTCCTCGTGAAACGGATGGTTCGGGATTTTGGCTATGTCGAGAAACGTGTGCAGCTTCACCGGGTCGCTGCGGTTCATCAGGTCGGTGAATAGCACACTGAGCACCGATTCAGGCATGTTCGGATTCAGCAGCACCGGCTTCGCCTGCGCGTAATTTTCATCGGGCAACAAATTCGCGATGTGGTTCGCGGCCTCGATCTGGCCATCCTCCGGCAGCGTCGGCAGAATGTTTAACAGGATTTGCGCCGTTTGCGCTTCGTTGACATTCGACCGCAGCACCTGGTCGATCTGATTTTCCCACGCTGGAATCTCATTCTGCGGAGTCGGCTTGGCGGAAGCTGACGCGGAAGCCGCCCCAACTGCCGGCGCCGAAGCCGACGCCAAAAAGTCGCGCGGCAAGTCTGCCGCCGCAGGTGCCGGAGTCGCATTCGCGCCGGCGGGCTCCGATGGCGTTTTTTGGAGCAGCGCAAAAGTGACGACCGCAGCGACGATGGCGATGCCGGTCGAGGCAAGAATGAAGGAGCGTTTTATTTCCAAGGCGCGCGCAGTTTACAACGGCTTTGGAACTTCGACTAGCTTCACTGAGCCGACTTCCCCGTCGCCGGTGAAAAATCCGCCACCGATCAGTTGCTTCGTGAAAACCGCTCCCTTAAACGTGCGGCTTTTCGTTCCGCCCGCTTCGATGAACGAACCGGTAAAAAGGCCGGTTGCAGGCGTGACGGTGATTTTGAGCGACTGGAAGTTTGAGGTGAATTCGGTGTTGGCGACGAACGCCAGCTTGTTATCCGTGCCCCACGTGAGCAGCGCTGTGTGCGTGCTTGCAAGACCACCGGATGCAATGCTGATGCGCGTATTGCCTTCGCCGTCGCGCACGGGCAGCGCGCGCGAGCCGACAGCAGGCGCAGTGTAGCTGGAGCCGATAAGCACTGGCTGTGTGCTGAAACCGGCCGGGTAGAGTTTGTCTTTTGGCGAAGCGGGTTTGCTCCACGTCAAAACGCCGTCGATGTCACTCGCCGCGATATTTTCAAACACTAGACTGCCGCTCAATTCACCGCCGGATTTGTAAAGCGGTATGAAAAACGGCCACAGCCCGGTTTGCGTTAGTTTCGCACCTTGCGAGGCTTTAGTTCCATCACCGAGCGTGCCCACAAAATGGATGTTGCCGAGTTTGTCGACTATTGCCGTTCCGCAGCCTGTGCCTTGCGGCGCGGCAGCTTCCGGATGCGCGGGATCAGCTGGTATGAGCACAGTGTATTTGCCCGCCTGAGTTGCGGGGAAGTTGGGCGAAAAGACGCCAAGATACGCATCCAGCGTCGCGACGGTGTTGCTGCCATCACTTATGGTGCCCGTGATTTGCTGGTCGCCGGACGTAGTGTTTAACCGCAGCGCCAGTGTGAGCGGCGGCGCTGATTTCGGTAAAATCCCTTTAAAACGTCCGTTTTCGTTAAAAAGACCGTTCAGCTTGTAAGTGACGCCCGCGTATTTAAACGACGCGGTAAAAGCGCCGGTGCGTGTGAGCGTCGCGTTGAAATTGCTGTTGAGGCTTCCGCTTTGCAACAGGCCGGAATATGAGCCCATCGAACCCAGGAACGATGAAATCTGCAAGTCACGGATGAGCACCTGCGCGGTCGCCGGCGCTCGAAACTCACCGACACCCACGATGTTACTCAACTGGACTTTGAAGCGTTTGTCGCCTTGCGGAATGGTGTTATCGATAACCTGAACAGTAATGAACTTCGTGTTTTCGCCATCGAGAAAATCGAGCGTGCCACTTTTCGCAGTGTAATTTTTGCCGTCGATCGCACTGCCGTCCACAGTCGCAAAATCGACTTGCAGCTCGCCTTGTGTGCTGTCGAGCCGATCCACCTCGAGCTGCACGGTGCCGGCGTTTTCATCCACATTGTAAAATGCGGCGGAAAATTGAATCGCGCTCGGCGGACGCGTGGTAAAGGCGGTCGGCTGCGAGTAACTGCTCCAGACGCTGTGACTGTCCTGATACCGCACACGCCAGACATAGGTCGTAGACGTGCTCAGAAAATCCGACGGCAGGGTGATGTTATTGAAATCAGCGGGATTCGTATCGCGACCGCTGTCGAAGACCAATGTCTGATCGCTTACGCGCACAACAATCCACTGGCTCGCCGTCTGTAAATCCGTGCCGGGATTTTGAGTATTGTTCGGATCGTCATAGCTGGTTGCGGAAAGCGTCGGCGTCAATTCAATGTTCGCCGCCGAGTCTGATGGGGAAAGGTTCTTCGGGCGATTCGGTGCAACATCGCCGGACGCAATCGTTACCGCAGCCGCAGCGGGAGAGCCGAGCGAAGTGCCCAGCGGCGTGCCGAGATTCACGCCGAAGATTTCGTCGCCGGTATTCGTCGGATCCGCGTTGATTTGCACCTCGATCGTCTTGGGCGACGTGTCGCCATCCGCCCATGTGACGGTGCCGCCGGTCGCATCAAAATCCGAGCCGGCGTTGGCGGCATTCGCGCCGGTGCCGTCAACGGTGGTATAGTTGACAGAGATATTTCCGGTGCTGCCGCTGGTGCGCAGCAGAGTGAGTTCGACCGTTGCACCGTCAAAGCCGATGTAGCTGGCGGAATCAAACTGCACGACGCCGCTGGGTAATAATCCGCTAAACAAGCGCACAATCGTGCCGCTGACGCCTTTGATCGAGCCATTAACCGCGCTGATTAAAATACGGCCATCGGGCTGAATCACGATCGCGTTCACCGGTTGCGTCGACCCAGTGCCGATATCAAAGGTAGTGTCGAGAGTGCCGTCTGCGTTCAGTCGCGCAAAATTCGGCGCGGTTGCGCCATCCACTTTTGCAAATTGGCCGCCGATTAAAACTTTGCCGTCATTTTGAACTGCAATCGCGCGAACCAATGGTTGCGGCAAAGTCGAGAACGCGAGCGTGTCATCGACCGACGTAACAAAGTTTGTATCCACCACACCTGCGGCGCTGATTCGTGCGATGCGATAACGCGCGGAACCGCCAAGCGAGACGAAATTTCCGCCGATGATCGCGCTGCCGTTGCCTTGCAGCGCGAGCGACAACACGCGCGAGCCGATATTGCCCTGCACATTTGCAAACGAACCGTCGTTTGCGCCCGTCGGAGTGAGCCGCATCACGAGATCGGCGGCGCCGGAGAGCAAACCACCGATGAAAATGTTGTTGTCGGGTTGGATTACAATCGTTTCGACAGATTGATCGCTGTTTCCGTCATCTAACAGCGGCGATGTGAATGAAGAATCGAGCGAGCCATTACTGTTGAGCCGTGCAACAAAAAACCGCGGGCTGCTGCCGACGTTCTTAAAAATGCCGCCGATCAAAATCGCGCCATTGGGTTGAAGCGCGATCGCGCGCACCTCGCCATCGGGACCGGAGCCCGGATCAAACGTCGTGTCGAGCGAACCGTCCGCATTCAGCCGCGCAATGCGGTGCCGCGTCACGCCGTCAACCATCGTAAAATTTCCCGCGATGATCAGTTTCCCATCGGGCTGCGCAATCATTGCACGAATCGCAGTGGTCGCCGGCGTGGAAACTCCGGTTCCGGTGAAGCTGCCATTGCGCGAGCCATCGTTGTTGACGACGGCGATGCCGCCGGATGCGGTGCCGCTGACACTTGTAAAATTGCCACCGATGACGATCGTGCCGTCGGGAAGCACGAGGAACGGGCCGACATCGCCGGCGATTGCCGGTGACGTGAATGTTTGGTCCACCGCACCCGGATCATTAATCCGCACCGTCGCGGAACCACGTCCGATGAATGCATTCGAAACATTGGAAAGCGCCACGGTGAAGGTCTCCGTGCCTTCGTTTACGTTATCGGCGACAATCGGAATCGTGATCGTTTTTGGCGAAGTATCGCCGCTCGCCCAGCTTAGCGTTCCGCTCGCGGATGTATAATCGCCGGGCGCGCTCGCTGTTCCGTTACTCGTTGCGTAGTGGACGCTCGCCGCGCCCAATCCGGTGCCGCTGCGTGTGACGCTAATGGTTGCCACGCCACGCTTTTCATCGATGTCGTAAGCCGATTGAGAAAAGTCGAGCCGGCTGCCGAACGACACCTGCACGTCGATGTATTGATTCGGGGACGTGCCGCCTTGCGCGAGCGGTTTGATCGTGATGCCGCCATTGGTTGTGTCGGTAAATGTCGTGCCGATGGGCAGCGGCGAGTCGCCGGAGTTCGTGCCCGGCGTCTTCATGTCGAGCAGATCGCTCTGGCGGTTGTAATCGTAGCCCCACAAAATGTAGGCGCCGTTTTGCAGCGCGCTGCTGCTGGCGATCTTTTTGCGGAAGCCGATCCAGTAAAAGTGGTGGTTGAGATGATTGCCCGGGCTGTCGTTGCGGTCGATCACCGCCGCGAGCGTGTGCGTCTGGTCCGCATTCCCGTCGTCAAATTGATAGATGCGGTAAACGCCGTCGGTCGTGATCGTCGTCACCCGCGCATCGTCCAGCCAGCCGAGCAGGTTCTTTTTCCACGCGTTGAAATGGTAATTCACGTCCGTGCTGCCGCCGCCCATCGTGTCGAACGGGTCGGCGTATTCCACGCTCGAGCCCGAGCCGACGGGAGTCGTGACGCCGGAGTTAATCTGCCAGAGATTCGAGTGATAAAGCCCGTAGGTGTGGCCGAGCTC
>Ga0070741_10007412_pt1 | contig 22691 bp, 17 predicted proteins | sample Coa_R1_4_FD_66440 | JGI IMG/M metagenome (GOLD analysis project Ga0070741, IMG submission 66440) | Surface soil microbial communities from Centralia Pennsylvania, which are recovering from an underground coalmine fire - Coalmine... | ecosystem: Environmental > Terrestrial > Soil > Unclassified ... | reverse complement strand
GATCGCAACGACGCGGTCGAGCAGCGGGTCGCGCGCCCTGTACACCGTGCCCATCGCTCCCTGCCCGAGCTCGGCAAGGATTTCGTAGCGTCCGAGTGATGCAATCATGGGCGTCCGGATTCTGGCTATAGTCTCTTCGAAGCCTTCACGCTCTTGAATACCGGTCCCCAGATCGGGTGGCCGGCTTCGGCCGAATCGAGCTCGAACTTCGGGTCGAGGTCAAGCGCAATGGAGAATTCTTCCCGGCAGGTCATCTGCTGTCCAGAGATGCATGCGATGAAGGCGAGATACTTGTGCGCCTTGACGCGGTCGGCGCGAGACAGACCTTCCTCCAATCCGAACTGCAGGCGCCGCGCGGCGACCCGGTAATTGCCGTCCTCGTACTGGCGCAGGCCCTCTTCCAGGTACGATTCGCCGCCGCGGCGGCCGAGATAAAAATCCCTGAACGGCCCCTCGGCGCAGGCGCCGAGCAGCGTGCAGGCGAGGATTGCTGCCGAGACAAATCGGATGGTCATTTTTTTTTTCAATTGAATTTGTGTTTGATCCTGATTTTCTGGTCGGCCTTCAGGTCGACGACCTGGGTATAGGCGGGAAAGCTGCCGTTGCGGATCTCGATCTTGCGCCTGCCGGGCGCCACTTCGACTTCGTTGACCGGCGGGCTGACGCCGACCCGGTTGCCGTCCACATAGACCTCGCCCCAAGGCGCGATGGCGAGCGTGATCACCGCGCTTGCCTGCGACTTTGCCGCCTCGGCCGCGGGCTCGTCCTGCAGCGCGGGAGAAAAGGCGAGCGGTGCGGGTTTTTTCTGCTCCTTCGCGGACGCGAGTTTCTTGTCCGCGTGCCGGGGGATCGCGAACAGGCTGCGCTGCTCTTCGGGCGCCTGCGCGACGGTGCCGGTGTGCTTGACGATCGGGGCGGTCAGTGCGGGCATCGCCAGATCGACTTCGGGGCGGGAGCCGAGGAAACTCGCAAACAGCGCGGACGCGAAAGCGGCGACCGAAAGCGTCGCGGTTCCGTAGGCGATCGAGCGGTTGTTGAGCCAGGGCTCGAGTTTCGCGAGCAGGGCTCCCGCAGCCAGCTTGGCGGTGGCGGACTGCCGCGCCTGCTCGCGGGAGGACACCTTGGCGCGTTCCGCCGGGGAGCGGATCCCGCCGCGCTCGCCGGTGTAGCCGATGCTGTAGATCTCGTGCTCTCGCACGTGCTTGTCGGTGCGCGATCCCTCGTAGCGGAAAAGTTGCGCATAGCCCTCCGAGATATGCGACACCATTTCGAAGTAGGAGCGCGACACCAGGACCTGGCCAGGCGGAGCGAAGCCCATGACCCGCTGCGCCACGTTGATCCCGTCCCCGATGATATTCGGCTGGCCGTTCAGGTCCCGGACCAGGCGCACCGGGCCGAGGTTGATCCCGATGCGCGCGGGCAGCAGGGGCGGAACGTCGGGCTGCGGCGCAAAGGCGTCGCGCAGGCTCATCGCGACGAACAGTGCATCTTCCGGGTCGCCCAGAAAATTGATCGCCACACCGTCCCCGGTGTCCAGAATGATGCGGTCGCCGGGCGCGATGTCGCGGATGGCTTCCGCGATCAGCGCGTTGAACCGATCCTTGAGCTGGATCTGCTCAGCGACCGGCTTGCGGGAGTACTCGACGATGTCGAGAAACAGCACGCTGCAGACGAACGTGCGGTTCGTGCGGTCAGACGTCATCGCGATCTCCCGGCGGTTGCGGCTTCAATGGGCTCCCCTGCCGATCGACGCTTAAGAAGGTAAATAATGGTAACACCATTCGATCCTTGATCGGGAATCGGCCGGCGGGGAAATTTCCCGTTTGTTCAACCGCTTCTCGATGGAATTTATGCAGGTTTGTGAACTTCGACCACGCCCGGTCGCAGGGCTGCACGGCGGGCAATCCGCTATTATTTGCCCTCCTGTCCGATGGCCCCACCGCGTTACGGCAAGACCGCGGACGCACCTGAGTTCTGGAGCGAGCATTGAGCCGAGCCAATCCCTATAACATCGGCCTGGACAAGAACCCGGCCAACTACGTTCCCCTTTCCCCGCTTTCCTTTCTCGCCCGTGCCGCCGAGGTATATCCCTCCCGTCTCGCGTCGATCCACGGCGAATGGCGCCTGAGCTGGTCCGAGGTATACGCGCGGGCGCGACGACTCGCCTCGGCGCTCTCCGGACGCGGCGTCGGCCCCGGCGACACCGTAGCGGTGATGGCGCCCAACATCCCCGCGATGTTCGAGGCGCACTACGGCATCCCGATGGTCGGCGCGGTGATCAACACCCTCAACACCCGTCTGGACGCGGAGGCTCTCGCCTTCATGCTTTCCCACGGCGAGGCCAAGGTATTGCTCACCGATACCGAGTTCTCGGCGGTCATTTCGAAGGCGCTCGCGATGCTGCCGCGCCCGCCGCTGGTAATCGACATCATGGATCCTTCGGGTCCCGGCGGACAGCGGCTCGGCGATACGGACTACGAGGCATTCATCGGCGACGGCGATCCCGGCTTCGACTGGCGCCTGCCCGACGACGAATGGGACGCGATCGCGCTGTCATACACCTCCGGGACCACCGGCAATCCGAAGGGCGTGGTCACGCATCATCGCGGCGCCTATCTGAACGCGGTGTGCAACATCGTCACCTGGGCGATGCCGCACTTCCCGGTCTATCTCTGGACCCTGCCGATGTTCCATTGCAACGGCTGGTGTTTTCCCTGGACGCTGCCCGCCGTGGCGGGAACGAGCGTGTTCCTGCGCCGGGTCGACGCGGTCCAGATCTTCGATCTCATCCGCAGGCACCGCGTCACCCATTTCTGCGGCGCTCCGGTGGTGCACAACACGCTGATCAACGCCCCCGCCGAGGCGCGCCGGGGCGTCGCGCACAGGGTGAACGCCATGATCGCGGGCGCCGCGCCCCCGCAGGCGGTCATCGAGGGCGCGGAGCGCATCGGCGTGGACCTGACCCACGTCTACGGCTTGACGGAGGTGTACGGCCCGGCTTCGGTGTGTGCCAAGCATCCGGAGTGGGATGCGCTGCCGGCGGACCGGCGCGCCGAAATGAACGGCCGCCAGGGGGTGCGCTATGTCATGCAGGAGGCGATGGAAGTGCTCGATCCGAGGACGCTCGCGCCGGTGCCGCGCGATGGGCAGACGATGGGCGAGATCTTCTTCCGCGGCAACATCACGATGAAGGGATACCTGAAAAACCCGAAGGCGACCGAAGACGCCTTCGCCGGCGGCTGGTTCCACACCGGCGATCTGGCGGTGATGCACCCGGACGGTTACGTGAAGATCAAGGATCGCTCCAAGGACATCATCATCTCCGGCGGCGAGAACATTTCCACCATCGAGGTCGAGGACGTCCTCTACCGCCATCCCGCGGTGCTGGAGGCGGCGGTGGTGGCGAAGCCGGACCCGAAATGGGGTGAAATCCCGTGCGCATTCGTCACGCTGAAACCCGACGCGGCCCCGGTGACCGAGCAGGAGATCATCGCTTTTTCTCGCAAGCGCCTGGCGCATTTCAAATGCCCGAAGAAAGTCGTCTTCGGCCCGCTGCCCAAGACATCGACCGGCAAGATCCAGAAGAACGTCCTGCGCGAACAGGCGAAAACTGCCGGATGACGCGGCAGCCGAAGCGCCTGCAGTGCAGGAGGCAGAGGACCGGAAGACTTTAACCGCCAAGATCGCCAAGAGCGCGACGGTCAGAATACGGGCCGGAATTGCTTTGGTGCTCTTGGTGTCCCCGATGGTTCGGGATTCTGCATCGTCTTTCGTTCGTGTCCTCCGCAGTTCGAGCTTTTCAATGCGGTCCTATTCTTGTTGCGCTGCGCTAGAATCCACCACCTTCCCAACAGACGCGGAAAGTTCTGAGAGATGAAAGTTCTGGTGCCCGTGAAGCGGGTCGTGGATTTCAACGTCAAGGTGCGGGTCAAGTCCGACGGTAGCGGCGTGGAGACTGCGAACGTGAAGATGTCCATGAATCCCTTCGACGAAATCGCGGTCGAAGAGGCGGTGCGGCTGAAGGAAGCCGGTGCGGCGTCCGAGATCGTCGCCGTTTCGGTCGGTCCGTCCGCCTGCCAGGAGACGCTGCGCACCGCGCTTGCCATCGGCGCCGATCGTGCCATCCTGGTGGAAACCGGTGCGGAGGTTCAGCCGCTCGCGGTGGCGAAGATCCTGAAGGCGATCGCGAACAGGCACACGCCGGGAGTGATCGTCATGGGCAAGCAGGCGATCGACGACGATTCCAATCAGACCGGCCAGATGCTGGCGGCGCTGCTCGGCTGGTCGCAGGCCACGTTTGCCTCGAGGCTGAAGATCGAGGGCGATTCGGCGCAGGTGACGCGGGAAGTGGACGGCGGCCTGGAAACGCTTGCCATCCGGCTGCCCGCGGTCGTGACCACCGATCTGAGGCTGAACGAGCCGCGCTACGTGACGCTGCCCAACATCATGAAGGCGAAGAAGAAGCCGCTCGAAGTCCTGACGCCGGACGCGCTCGGCGTCGACATCGCGCCGCGCGTGAAGACGATCAAGGTGAGCGAGCCGCCGAAGCGCAACGCCGGCAGGCTGGTGAAAAGCGCGGCCGAACTGGTCGAGAAACTGAAGACCGAAGCGAAGGTGATCTGATGGCGACCCTGGTCATCGCAGAGCACGACAACGCCGCCATCAAGCCGGCGACGCTGAACACCGTCTCGGCCGCGCAGAAGATCGGCGGCGAGATTCACGTGCTGGTGGCGGGTCACGGCTGCGGGGGCGCGGTTCGGGCCGCGGCGAATATCGCCGGCGTTGCAAAAGTGCTCGTCGCGGAGGCTGCGCACTACGCGCATCCGCTCGCCGAGAACTTGAGCGCACTGATCGTGCCGCTCGCCAAGAGCTACAGCCACGTCCTAGGGCCGGCCACCAGCTTCGGCAAGAACCTGATGCCGCGCGTCGCCGCGCTGCTCGACGTGGCGCAGGTCTCCGACATCGTCAGGGTGGAATCGCCGGACACCTTCGTGCGACCGATCTATGCAGGCAACGCGCTCGCGACAGTGCAGTCGGGCGATCCGATCAAGGTGATCACGGTCCGCTCCACCGGCTTCGACGCCGCGGCGGGAAGCGGCGGAAGCGCGGTGATCGAGAACATCGCGCCGGGCGCGGACACCGGCCTGTCCAGCCTGGTATCGCAGGAACTGACCAAATCGGCGCGCCCGGAACTCACCTCGGCGCGGGTCATCGTCTCCGGCGGGCGCGGCATGGGCAGCGGCGAGAACTTCGCGCTGCTCGAGGCGCTTGCCGACAAGCTGGGTGCAGCGGTCGGCGCGTCGCGCGCCGCGGTGGACTCCGGCTTCGTGCCCAACGATTATCAGGTCGGACAAACGGGCAAGATCGTCGCCCCCGAGCTGTACATCGCGGTCGGCATCTCGGGCGCCATCCAGCATCTTGCCGGCATGAAGGACAGCAAGGTGATCGTGGCGATCAACAAGGATGCCGAAGCGCCGATCTTCCAGGTTGCCGACTACGGGCTGGTCGCCGACCTGTTCCAGGCCGTTCCCGAGCTGACCCAGAAGCTCTGACAAGGCCGAACCGCGGAGAAACGCGGAGAAAGAGCAAAGACGGAAATTAACCACCAAGACACCAAGGCACCAAGAACTGCCAAACTGATTTCGGGATTTTGATTCTTCTTGGTGTCTTCGTGCCTTGGTGGTTTGAATCTGATTTTTCTCCATAGTTCTTCGTGGTGAACGTTGTGACTGACTGAGGAGCAAGGCGATGTCGACTTACGCCGCACCCGTCCGCGACATGAAGTTCGTGATCAAGGAACTCGTCGGGCTCGACGAAATTACCCGGCTACCCGGATGCGAGGAAGTGACCGCAGACCTGGTCGACGCCGTGCTGGACGAGGCCGGAAAGTTCGCCTCCGGCGTGCTGGATCCGCTGAACCGGTCCGGCGACAAGGTCGGCGCCAGGCTCGAGAACGGCGCGGTCACGGCGCCGCCCGGCTTCCGGGAAGCGTTCCGCCAGTTCTGCGACGCGGGCTGGGTCTCGCTCGCCAACGATCCGCGCTGGGGCGGGCAGGGTCTGCCGCACATCGTCTCCGCGCAGACCGCCGAGATGTGGAACGCCGCGAACATGTCGTTCTGCCTGTGCCCGATGCTGACCGCCGGCGTGGTGCTCGCCATCAGCCGCCACGGCACCGATGCGCAGAAGGCGGCCTATCTGCCGCATCTGGTTTCGGGCAAGTGGACCGGGACGATGAACCTCACCGAGCCGCAGGCGGGTTCCGATCTGTCCGCGGTACGCTGCCGGGCCGTCCCCGAGGGCGACCACTACCGCCTGCACGGCACCAAGATCTTCATCACCTGGGGCGAGCACGACCTGGCCGAAAACATCGTGCACATGGTGCTGGCGCGCACGCCCGATGCGCCCGACGGGGTGAAGGGAATATCGCTGTTCATCGTGCCGAAATTCCTCCTCGACAAGGACGGCTCGCCCGGGGCGCGCAACGACGTCAAATGCGTGTCCATCGAGCACAAGCTCGGCATCCACGCCAGTCCCACCTGCGTCATGGCCTACGGCGACCGCGAAGGCGCGATCGGATACCTCGTCGGCGAGGAAAACCGCGGCCTGGAGTACATGTTCACGATGATGAACTTCGCGCGCCTGGAGGTGGGCATCGAGGGAGTCGCGATCGCCGACCGCGCCTATCAGCACGCGCTCGCCTATGCAAGGCAGCGCGTCCAGGGGCGCGAGCCGGGGGTGAAGACGGGCGAGCGCGTCACCATCGTGCATCATCCCGACGTGCGCCGGATGCTGATGAGCATGCGAGCGAGAACCGAAGCGATGCGCGCGCTCGGCACGCTGGCCGCCGCGCACCTGGACCGGGCGCTGCTGCATCCGGAGCGCGCCGAGCGGCAGAAGCATCAGTCGATGTTCGACCTGCTCACGCCGGTGGTGAAGGGCTGGTGCACGGAGAACTGCATCGAGATCGCGTCGCTCGGCGTGCAGGTGCACGGCGGCATGGGTTTCGTGGAGGAAACCGGAGCGGCGCAGTACTTGCGCGACGCGCGCATTACCACGATCTACGAGGGCACCACCGGCATCCAGGCGAACGACCTGATCGGCCGCAAGATCGCGTTCGAGAAAGGCGCCACCGCCAGGCAGTTCATCGGCGAGATGCGCGCCCTCGACGGGGAGCTCGCCGGCGTCGCGCACCCTGCGCTCGGCGTGATCCGCCGCTCGCTCGGCGAGGGCACGCAGGCGCTTGCCGAAGCCACCGACTGGCTGCTCGCGACCTTTCCGCACAGCATGAAGGCCGCCGCGGCCGGCGCGGTGCCGTACCTGAAGTTGTTCGGAACGGTGGCCGGCGGCTGGCTGATGGGCAGGGCGGCGCTGATCGCCAAGCGGCATCTGGACCGCGATGGCAGCGAGGAATACGACTTCTACCGCGCCAAGATCGGCATGGCGCGCTTTTACGCCGAGCACATCCTGCCGCGGGCGCACGCATACCGCCACGAAGTCGTCAACGGCTCGGCCTCCACGCTGGCGCTGGACGAAGCCCAGCTCTGAGCCGGCAACAGCGGCACGCACCGGATTACGGACGTCGGCAGGCGGTCGTTTTGATTGACAAACCGCCTCGCGGGCGGCAATGATTCAAACGCTCGTTTGAATCGGTTGTTTGAATCCAGGCATTGCCGTTTCCGCTCCATCGACATGTCCGGCCCCGCGACCCGTCTTGGCGCCACCCGCGACCGCATCCTCGCCGCGGCGGAGGCGCTGTTCATGGAGCACGGCTACGCGGTCACCTCGTTGCGCGAGATAACCGCGCGCGCCAGGGTGAATCTCGCCGCGGTCAACTATCACTTCGGGTCCAAGGAAGCGCTGGTGCGCGAAGTGTTCGAGCGCAGGCTCGGTCCGCTCAACGCCGCGCGCCTCGCCTTCCTCGACCGGCTCGAGGCGGCTGCGAAGGGCCGGCCGCTGCCGGTCGAGCGGATCGTCGAGGCGATCGTCGTCCCTGCGATCCGGGTCAGCCACGACCCGCTTGCCGGCGGCGCGGTGTTCCTGCGGCTGCTGGGACGCGCGATGGTCGAGCCGACGAACTACGTGCGGGAGATCCTGCCGGCGCACTACCGCGACGTGATCGTGCGCTTCAAGGACGCGCTCGGACGGGCGCTGCCGCACATTCCGCGGCAGGAACTCGCCTGGCGCATGCACTTCATGTTCGGCGCGATGTCCTACACCATGGCCGGCAACGATACGCTGCAACTGATTGGCAGCTGCAGGCTGGACGGGGCGGATGACGCCGAGGCGATCGTTCGCCGGCTGATTCCCTTCCTGGCCGCGGGCTTGCGGGCGCCCGTCCCGGCGTCCGCGTCCAGGGCTCCGCGCAGGGCGGTAGGGACCATCGGGCGCAAGGCCGCCTGACGGAAGCACCATATAGCGGGTATTGCGGAGAGGAGTGCGATCATGAATCCCTTGCTCTGGTTCGTCGCTGCGGTCGCGGTGGTCTGGGGATGTACCTTCTGGCGGGCAAAGCCGTGGATCTGGGTCGCCGGTCTCGGCGCCTACTTGCTTGCGTTCACCAGGTGGTCCGGCGCGGACCGGGAGACCGAGGCGGTCTTGTGGACCGTGTTCGCGGTCGTGTCCTGCGTGCTGATGGTGCCGCAGCTGCGCCGCGGGTTGATCGGCGATCCGCTGCTGCACTGGTTCCGCAAGGCGCTGCCGCAGGTTTCACAGACCGAGCAGGAGGCGCTCGACGCCGGCACCGTGTGGTGGGACGCGGAGCTGTTCAGCGGGAATCCCGACTGGCACAGGCTGCTCGCCACGCGCAAGCCGCACCTCAACGCCGACGAGCAGGCGTTTCTCGACGGGCCGGTCGAAGAGCTGTGCCGAATGTGCGACGACTGGAAGATTTCCTACGAGCTCAACGACCTGCCGCCCGAGGTCTGGCAGTTCATCCGCGACAAGGGCTTCCTCGGCATGATCATTCCGCGCCAGTACGGCGGCCTGGGCTTCTCCGCATTCGCGCACTCGCAGGTGGTGCAGAAGCTCGCCACGCGCAACGCGACCGCCTGTGTCACCGTCATGGTGCCCAACTCGCTGGGGCCGGCGGAACTGCTGCTGCATTACGGGACGGAGCAGCAGAAGAACCATTATCTGCCACGGCTTGCGAAAGGGCTCGAGATGCCTTGCTTCGCGCTCACCAGCCCGGAGGCAGGTTCCGACGCGGGTTCGATTCCCGATTTCGGGATCGTCTGCAAGGGGATGCACGAAGGCCGCGAGACGCTGGGCATTCGCCTCACGTGGGAAAAGCGTTACATCACGCTCGGGCCGGTCGCCACGCTGCTCGGACTCGCGTTCAAGCTCTTTGATCCCGATCGGCTGCTGGGCGACAGGGAGGAGATCGGCATCACGCTCGCGCTGATCCCCACCGCTCATCCCGGCGTGAACATCGGCCGCAGGCATTTCCCGCTCAATGCCTCGTTCATGAACGGCCCGAACTGGGGCAAGGACGTCTTCATTCCCCTCGACTGGGTGATCGGCGGCAAGGACTACGCCGGCCAGGGCTGGCGCATGCTCATGGAATGCCTGGCGGCGGGCCGATCGATCTCGCTGCCTTCGTCCAGCACCGGCGCGGCGAAGCTCGCGGCGCGCGTGACCGGCGCGTATGCGCGCGTGCGCAGCCAGTTCAAGCTGTCGATCGGCCGGTTCGAGGGCGTGGAAGAGGCGCTGGCCCGCATCGGCGGCAATACCTATGTGATGGATGCGGCGCGGCGCATGACCGCGGGTGCGGTCGATCTCGGCGAGAAGCCGTCGGTGATCTCCGCGATCGTCAAATATCACTGCACCGAGCGCGGCCGACAGGTCATCAACGACGCCATGGACGTGCACGGCGGCAAGGGCATCTGCCTGGGGCCGAACAATTATCTCGGCCGCGCCTATCAGCAGGTGCCGATCGGCATCACCGTCGAGGGGGCGAACATCCTCACCCGCAGCATGATGATCTTCGGCCAGGGCGCGATTCGCTGCCACCCTTACGTGCTCAAGGAGATCGCGGCCACGCGGGAGGCCGATCCGGCGAAGGCCTCGGAGACCTTCGACGCCGCGTTCTGGAGCCACGTGCGGTTTACCGCCGGGAACGCGGTACGCGCGTTTTCTCTCGGCCTCACCGGCGCGCGCCTGCTGCCGGTGCCCGGCGCGCCGGAGCTGCGGCGCCTTGTGCAGCAGCTGACCCGCCTGTCGGCGGGCTTTGCCCTGGTTGCCGACGCCGCGATGCTCTTTCTCGGCGGCAGCCTCAAGCGCAAGGAGAGGCTCTCCGCCCGGCTCGGCGACATCCTGTCGCAGCTGTATCTGGCCTCCGCCGTGATCAAGCGCTTCGAGGACGAGGGCCGACCGCAGGCCGATCTGCCATTGGTGCGCTGGGCGCTGCAGGACGCGGAGGCGCGCATCCAGGAGGCGTTCTACGCCGTATTCGACAATTTCCCGAGCCGGTTTGCCGCCTCCGCGTTGCGCTTCGTCGTATTTCCCTGGGGCCGCGTCTTCCGCGCGCCGAGTGACGAACTGGGCCACCGGATTGCGCAGCTCATGATGGAGCCGTCGCAGACGCGCGAACGGCTGACCGACAACACCTTCGTTCCGCGGCACGAGGACGATCCGGTCGGCCGGCTGGAGCTTGCGATGCAGGCCGCGCCGGCGGCCGAGGCGGTGGAGGCGAAGATACGCGCGGCGGCGAAGGCGGGCGCAGTGTCCGGCTTTACCGAGGAGGCGCGTCTCGCCATGGCGGAAGACAAAGGCGTCATCAGTCGCGAAGAAGCGGCGGCGCTGCGCCGCTTCCGGAAGCTGCGCCACGACTGCATCATGGTGGATGATTTTCCACACGACATCGGCCGCATCGCCGCGGCCACGGAGGGTGCGATCGTGACGGCGCTCGACGCAGCGAGGAAGACGGCATGACCCACCAGCCGGTCCGCGTCACGGTCGAATCGGCCGTGGCCACCATCGTTCTCGATCGGCCGCAGCAGTTGAACGCCATGGATGCGGCGCTGATGGCGGGGCTGCGTGATGCGGCCGAATCGGCGGCGCGCGACGCATCGGTGCGCGCGGTCGTCCTGCGCGGCGAGGGGCCCGCGTTCTGCGCCGGCGGCGACGTGCCGCTGTTCAAGGAGCGGCTTGCCGACCTGCCGCGGCTGATCGTGATCTGGGGCCGCGAGCTGCACTTCGCGCTGCTCGCGCTGCGACGCATGGACAAGCCGGTGCTCGCCGTGGTGCACGGTGCGGTCGCCGGCGCGGGATTCAGCCTGATGTGCGCGGCGGACCTGGTCCTCGCCGCCGCGGACACCCGCTTCACGCTCGCCTATGCCAACATCGGCGCCAGCCCCGACGGCGGCAGCACCTGGTTCCTGCCGCGCCTCGTCGGGACCCGCAAGGCGATGGAGCTGGCGCTGCTGCCGGACCGCTTCGACGCCGCGACGGCCCATACCCTCGGGCTGGTGAACTGGGTAGTGCCCGCGGAGAAGCTCGCCGAGGAGGCGGCGCGCATCGCGGCGCGCCTGGCGCAGGGGCCGACCCGCGCCTATGCGGAAACCAAGCGCCTGCTCAATCGTTCGTTCGCGAACGGCATCGAGACCCAGATGGAGGAGGAACTGGAAGCGTTCGCGCGCTGCGCGCGGACCTCGGATCTCGCCGAGGGCCTGGCCGCGTTCGTGGAGAAGCGCAAGCCGGTCTTTCGCGGAACGTGATCAGAAGAACAGGGAAATGCCGGGTCTGAAGAACAAGACGGCGTTCATCACCGGTGCTTCGCGCGGCATCGGCCGCGAGATCGCGCTGCGCTTCGCGCGCGACGGAGCGAACGTGATCGTGACCGGAAAGACCGCCGAACCGCATCCCAGGCTCGCGGGCACCATTCACGACACCGCGCGCGAAGTCGAGGCGGCGGGCGGCCGTTCGATGGCGATCCGGCTCGACATCCGCGACGACGCGGCGGTCGAGGCGGCGGTGAAGCAGGCGGCCGACGCGTTCGGGGGCATCGACATCCTGGTCAACAACGCCAGCGCGATATCGCTCACCGGCACGCTCGCCACGCCGGCCAGGCGCTTCGATCTGATGCATCAGGTCAACGCCCGCGGAACCTACGTCTGCTCCCGGGCCTGCATCCCGTACCTGGCGAAGGCGTCGAACCCGCACATCCTGACCCTGTCGCCGCCTCTCAACATGAACCCGAAGTGGTTCCAGAACCATCTTGCCTACACGATGGCGAAATACGGCATGAGCATGTGCACGCTGGGCATGGCCGCGGAACTCGCGCCGCAGGCGATCGCGGTCAATTCGCTGTGGCCGCGCACCACCATACTCACCGCGGCGGTCGAGGTGTTCTTTCCGCAGGCGACGACGGCAAGCCGGCGGCCGCAGATCATGGCCGATGCGGCCTATCTGATCGTCACCAGCGACAGCCGCACCACCACCGGCAACTTCTTCATCGACGAGGACGTGCTGCGCAGCCATGGCATCGGCGACCTGGCCGGATACGCCGTGAATCCCGGCGCACCACTCGCCGCGGACCTGTTTCTCGATTGAGCGCCCGGCGGGAAACAGCGGAGGGGAACAGGAAGTGAACAACGCGATGGACGTGATCTCTCCCGAATCCGCGCGCACGCTGGACGGCCTCTTCGCCGAGCGCGTCCGGCGCACGCCGGACGCACCCGCCTATTACAACTTCGACGAAGGGACCGGGCAATGGGTGCGTTACACCTGGGCCGAAACCGAAAACATGGTCGGGCGCTGGCAGATTGCGCTGGAGAAGGAAGGCCTGCCGCGAGGCGAGCGGGTCGCGATGATGATGCGCAACTCCGTGTGGTGGGTCGTCTTCGACCAGGCGGCGATGGGGCTGGATCTCGTCACCGTGCCGCTGTATACCTCCGATCGCCCGGAGAACATCGCCTATATCCTCCATGACGCCGGAGTCAGGGTGCTGTTCCTGGAGAGCGACGAGGTTTTCGCGGGGTTCGGGGAGGTCGCGTCCCGGCTGGCGGATTTGAAGCGCATCGTGTGCCTGAAGCCGCTTCGGGCCAGCGCTTCCGATCCCCGGCTGGTCGATGCAGATCACTGGCTGCCGCGGCAATCCGGGCCGGTCAGGCACTTCAATGCCGATGGAGACCGGCTCGCCAGCATCATCTACACTTCCGGAACCACGGGGCGTCCGAAGGGTGTCATGCTGTCGCACCAGAACATGCTGCAAAACGCTTACGCGACGCTGCAATGCTTCCCGACCGGCAAGGACGATTTGTTCCTCTCCTTTCTGCCCCTGTCGCACACGCTGGAGCGCACCTGCGGCTATTACGGCACGCTGATGTCCGGCGCGCAGACCGCCTTTGCCCGTTCGGTGCAGCAGTTGCGGGAGGACCTGCAGGCCATGCGGCCCACGGTGCTGATCTCCGTGCCGCGCATCTACGAGCGCGTCTATGGAGCGATCAAGCAGAAGCTGGACGAAGGGCCCGCGTTCCGGCGCCGGCTCTTCCGTCTGGCGACCGACGTGGGCTGGGCGCGCTTCGAGCACAGCCAGGGACGCGGCCCGTGGAAGGCGAGCTTTCTGCTCTGGCCGATCCTGAAGAAACTGGTCGCCTCGAAGGTCATGGCGCAGCTCGGCGGCCGGCTGCGGGCGGCGACCTGCGGCGGCGCCGCGCTGTCGCCGGATGTGGCGAAGCTGTTCATCGGGCTCGGTTTGCCGGTGATCCAGGGCTATGGCCTGACCGAGACCAGCCCGGTGGTCAGCACCAACCGGATGGAAGACAACGTTCCCGCCAGCATCGGCAAGCCCATTCCCGGCGTGCAGGTGAAGATCGGCGACAGCGACGCATTGCTCGTCAAGGGGCCGAACGTGATGCTCGGCTACTGGAACAATCCCGAGGCGACCCGTGCGATGTTCACCGAGGACGGCTGGTTGAACACCGGCGATACCGCGCGCATCGACGAAACCGGCCACATCTACATCACCGGGCGCCTCAAGGAAATCATCGTGATGTCCAACGGCGAGAAGATTCCGCCGGTGGACATGGAATCCGCGATCCTGCGCGACCCGCTGTTCGAACAGGTCATGGTGCTCGGAGAAGGCAGGCCCTTTCTTTCGGCTTTCGTGGTGCTGAACCGGGAACAGTGGGCCCGCGTGGCCGCCGCACAGGGACTGGACCCCGCGTCGGAGCGCGTGATGTGCGGACCGCAGGCGGAGAAAATCGTGCTCGAGCGGCTCAAGGCACAGATCCACGAATTTCCCGGGTACGCCCAGATCCACCGCGCGGCGGTCTTTGCGCAGCCGTGGACGATCGAGAACGGACTGCTCACGCCGACCATGAAGGTCAAGCGCGCGAAGGTGGTGGACTCGTACCGGCGGGAATTCGATGCGCTGTACGCGGGACACTGATCATGAGCGACGCGACCGCGGTGCAGCTGCCTGCGGGCAAGGAGCCGGTGCTGCGCGTGGTGCCGATGCCCTCGGACGCCAACTACACCGGGGACATCTTCGGCGGCTGGATCATGTCGCAGGTGGACATCGCCGGCAGCATCCCCGCCGTGCAGCTCGCGCGCGGGCGGGTGGCGACGGTGGCGGTGAATTCATTCGTGTTCAAGCAGCCGGTGCAGATCGGCGATCTGGTGAGTTTCTATTCGGAAGTGGTGCGGGTGGGACGCACCTCGATCACGGTTTCGGTGGAGGTGTTCGCGCAACGCCGCAGCCTGCACGAGATCGTCAAGGTCACCGAGGCCACACTCACCTACGTGGCGGTGGACGAGGAGGGTCGCCCGCGGCCGGTGCTGCCGGTCGGCCAGGATCGGGGCAGCATATGAAAGCATTGTTGATTCGTTGATGCGGCAATTCATCCGGAGGGAGATCATGAAACGGCAATGGAAGCAAGCGACGTTGGCAGTGGCTGTGGCGAGTGCAATGGGGAGCGTGGCGGGGAGCGCTTCCGCAGCGGGATTCGCGTTGATCGAGCAGAGCGCGAGCGGCATGGGCAACGCCTTCGCCGGCGCCGCGGCGACCGCCGAGGACGCGAGCACGATCTTCTACAACCCGGCGGGGATGTCGAAGCTGTCGGGGCCGCAGTTCGCGGTGGCGGGCCATGCCATCGACGTGAGCCTCAAATTCTCCAACAATGGCTCCTCTTCTGTTCCCGGACCCTTGACGGGAGGAGATGGCGGCAACGCAGGCGGCGTGGCCTTTGTCCCGAACGGCTACTTCGTCATGCCGGTCAACGACAGGTGGACGGTGGGGCTGGGGGTGAACGCGCCCTTCGGCTTGAAGACCGACTACGACAGCGACTGGGTCGGACGGTTTCAAGGCATAAAGACAGAGGTGAGCGGCATCAACTACAACCCCGCTGTTTCCTACAAGATCAGCGACAACGTTTCCGTCGGCTTCGGAATTGATTACCAGAAATTCGATGCCGAACTGACCAACGCAATCTTCACGGGCGGCCCTGAAGCAACTTCCAAGCTTGATGCGAGCGACGATGGCTGGGGCTGGAACGCGGGCGTACTGGCGCAACTCACCCCGACGACCCGGGTCGGGGTGAGCTACCGTTCCAAGATCCACTACAAGCTCGAAGGTACCAACTTGGTCTCGGCGCCGGTAAATCTGAGCAACAGCGTGCAGACCGACCTGACGGTGCCCGACATGGCTTCGCTGAGCGCGGTGCAGAAGCTCGGCGATTCCTGGGACCTGCTCGGCGACGTCACCTATACCCGCTGGGACTCGATCGATACCCTCACGGTCGTGAATTCAGCCAACGGTTCCACGCTGGACACCTTGCCGCTGAAGTTCCGCAACACCTGGCGCGCCTCCCTGGGCGCGAACTACTACTACAGCGAGAAGTGGACCTTCAAGGGCGGGCTGGCGTGGGACCAGACCCCTGTGCAGGACCAGTACCGCACCGTGCGGCTGCCCGATAACGACCGGAAGTGGCTCGCGGTGGGCGCGAAGTACCGCGTGACCAACAGCGCCGCAATCGACATGGGCTATGCGCACCTGTTCATCTCGAATGCCTCGATCAACAACACCTCGACCCAGGCGAGCGGCTTCACCTCGACCGTGGTCGGAAACTACACCGGCTCGATCGACATCTTCAGCCTCCAGTACACGCAAAGCTTCTGAACCGCGTCGTCCGCGGCGGCTGCGCTCCCGCCGCGGCGACCTGTCCGGGATCACAGAAGGATTTCCATGCCAGCGTATTCCTCGTTCAAGGTCCGCAAGGCAGCCGTCCTCGGCGCCGGCGTGATGGGCGCGCAGATCGCGGCGCACCTCACCAACGCCAACGTCGAGACGCTGCTGTTCGAGCTTGCCGGGAAAGAGGGCGACCCGAGCGAGCCGGCGCGCAAGGCGATCGAGAACCTGAGGAAGATCGAGCCTGCCCCGCTGGCAGTCGCCTCCCGCGCCGACTCCATCCAGCCGGCGAACTACGAGCAGCATCTCGATGCGCTCGCGGAATGCGATCTGGTGATCGAGGCGATCTCCGAGCGCATGGACTGGAAGAAGGCGCTGTACGACAGGATCGCACCGCGCCTCGGTGAGCGCACGATCCTGGCGAGCAATACGTCGGGGCTTTCCATCGATTCCCTGGCGGAGGCCCTGCCGGCGGCGCTGCGGTCGCGCTTCTGCGGCGTACATTTTTTCAATCCGCCGCGCTACATGCACCTGGTCGAGCTGATCTCGTGCCGGGCGACCGAGCCGGGCATCCTCGACTCGCTGGAGGCGTTTCTCGTCACCTTCCTCGGCAAGGGAGTGGTCCGCGCCAAGGACACGCCGAACTTCATCGCCAACCGGGTGGGCGTTTTTTCCATCCTGGCCGCGTTCCATCACACCGCGCGGCTCGGGCTCGGCTTCGACGAAGTGGACGCGCTGACCGGCCCGCTCATCGGCCGGCCGAAGAGCGCCACCTACCGGACCGCCGACGTGGTGGGGCTGGACACGCTGGCGCACGTGGTCAACACGATGAAGGAGACGCTCCCCGGCGATCCCTGGCATCGCTATTACGAATCGCCGGAGTGGCTCGGGCGGCTGCTGGAGCAGAAGGCGCTGGGCCAGAAGTCCGGCCGCGGCGTGTACCAGAAGGTCGGCAGGGAGATCCGCGTCCTGGACCTCCGGTCCGGGGACTATCGTCCCTCGGGAAAGGAAGCCGACGAGGCGGTGGTGCAGATCCTGAAGAACAGGAATCTCCTGGAGCGGTTCACGCAGTTGCGCGCGAGCCCGCATCCGCAGGCGCAGTTCCTGTGGGCGTGCTTCCGCGACACGCTGCACTACTGCGCCGTGCATCTGGAGAGCATTGCCGACAACGCGCGCGATCTCGATTTCGCGATCCGCTGGGGTTTCGGCTGGAACCAGGGGCCGTTCGAGATGTGGCAGGCGGCGGGCTGGCCGCAGCTCGCGCAGTGGATTGCCGAGGACATCGGCGGCGGAAAGGCGATGGCGAACGTGCCGCTGCCGGCGTGGGTGACGGAGCCGGGCCGTAGCGGCGTGCACGCGGCGAATGGATCGTACAGCCCTGCGTCGAGGAGCCTGCGGCCGCGATCCGCGCTGCCGGTGTACCGGCGGCAGCCTTTCCCCGACCGGTTGCTTTCCGAGCCGGCGAGCTACGGAGCCACGGTGTTCGAAACCGACGCGGTGCGGATGTGGACAACCGGCGACGACGTCGGCGTGCTGTCGTTCAAGTCCAAGATGCATACCATCGGCGAGGACGTGCTCGACGGCATGGCGCAGGCGATCGAGGAGGCGGAGCGCGGCTTCAAGGGGCTGCTGATCTGGCAGACCGAACCGCCGTTCTCGGTGGGCGCCAATCTCGCCGGCGGTTCCGGCGGCGCGAAAAGCGGGGACAAGCCCTCCGCGTTCGCGTCGATGATGAAGCGATTCCGGCGCGAAGCGGAATCGGCGATCCTCAAGGTCGCGCACCGGCTCAACGTAGCCGACGCGCTGATGGCGGGACGCTTGCAAAAGATCGAATCCGTCGTCGCGCAGTTCCAGGCGACCAGCATGGCGCTGCGCTATTGCATGGTGCCGACCGTCGCGGCAGTGGACGGGATGGCGCTCGGCGGCGGCTGCGAGTTCGCGATGCATTGCGATCGCGCGGTCGCGTCGCTGGAAAGCTACATCGGGCTGGTGGAGGTCGGCGTCGGCCTCATCCCTGCCGGCGGCGGCTGCAAGGAGCTGGCGCTTCGCGCCGCGCAGGAGGCGAAGGGCGGGGACGTCTTTCCGTTCCTGAAAAGCTATTTCCAGAATGTCGCTACCGCCCAGGTTGGGAAGAGCGCCGAGCATTCGCGCGAACTCGGCTACCTGCGGGCGTCGGATCGCGTGGTGATGAACCGTTTCGAGCTGCTGCACGTTGCGAAGGCGGAGCTGGGCGCGCTGCACGAAGCGGGGTATCGCCCGCCGTTGAAGGCGCGCCATATTCCCTGCGCGGGCCGGAGCGCGATCGCGACGTTGAAGATGGCGATGACCAACCTGCTCGCCGGTGCTCACATTTCCGAGCACGACTACCTGATCGGCGCCAAGCTGGCCCACGTCCTGTGCGGCGGGGAAGTGGAGCCGGGCAGCCTGGCCGACGAGCAGTGGTTCCTCGACCTGGAGCGGCAGGCGTTCATGGAGCTGCTGGCGACGGAGAAAACCCAGGCCCGCATCGAGCACATGCTCAAGACCGGAAAGCCGTTGCGTAACTGAACACAGGGACACAGACGAAAATCGAAATAACCACCAAGACACCAGGGAAACCGCGATCCGTTTCCTGCTTTTCTTGGTGCCTTTGTGTCTTGGTGGTTAACCGCTTTTTGATTTTCTCTGCGCCTCTGTGTCTCTGTGGTGGATTTGACTTTGGAGAACCGAGATGGCTAAACAGGTCCAGGATGCCTACATCGTCGCCGCGGTGCGCACGCCGGTGGGCAAGGCGCCGCGCGGCGTGTTCCGCAACGTCCGGCCCGACGACCTGCTGACGCATGCGCTGCAGTCGGCGCTGGCGCGGGCGCCGGGCCTCGAGCCCGGCGCGGTGGACGACGTGATCGTCGGCTGCGCGATGCCGGAAGCGGAACAGGGAATGAACGTGGCGCGGATCGCGCTGCTGCTCGCCGGGTTCCCGAACACGGTATCGGGCATGACCATCAACCGCTTCTGCTCCTCGGGGCTGCAGGCCGTCGCGCTGGCTGCGGACCGCATCCGGCTCGGCGAGGCGGATGTGATGATCGGCGCCGGCACCGAGAGTATGAGCATGATTCCGATGGGCGGGAACAAGGTCTCCGCCAACGAACGCATCTTCATGCACGACGAGAACGTCGGCATCGCGTACGGCATGGGCATCACCGCCGAAAAGGTCGCCGAGCAGTGGAAGGTGTCGCGCGAAGACCAGGACGCCTTCGCAGTCGAGAGCCACAGACGCGCGCTGGCGGCGACCGAAAAAGGCGAGTTCAGGGAGGAGATCTCGCCTTACACGGTCGAGGAGCACGTTCCCGACCTCGCCAGGCACGAAATCGCGAAGCAGACGAAAGCGGTGAGCGTGGACGAAGGGCCGCGCCCGGGCACCACGCCTGAAGTGCTGGCGAAGCTCAAGCCCGCGTTCGCGGCCGGCGGCTCGGTTACCGCCGGAAACAGCTCGCAGACCTCCGACGGCGCGGGCGCGGTGATTCTTTGCTCGGAGTCCGCGCTTCAGCGCTACAAGCTGAAGCCGCTCGCGCGCTTTCTCGGCTTCGCGGTGGCGGGCGTGCCGCCGGAGATCATGGGCATCGGTCCCAAGTTCGCGATCCCGAAAGTGCTGCGGCAGGTCGGCGTCCGGCAGGAGGACCTGGAATGGATCGAGCTGAACGAGGCCTTCGCCGCGCAGTCGCTGGCGGTCATCGGCGATCTCGGGCTCGACCGCACCAAGGTCAACCCGCTCGGCGGCGCGATTGCGCTCGGCCATCCGCTGGGGGCGACCGGCGCGATCCGTACCGCCACGCTGGTGCACGGCATGCGCCGGCGCGGCCACAAATACGGCATGGTCACGATGTGCATCGGCACCGGCATGGGCGCGGCCGGCGTCTTCGAGGCGATCCGCTGAAGAACCGGGAATTGGCCACAGAGGACAGAGAAAGGCGAGAAACCGCGAACCGTCAAAGGAGTCAGGATGACGGCAATCTGGCTCCGGCTCTCCGCTCGGATTGGCGTCCTCCGCCTTTCTGACTTGTGGTCTTCTCTTGTGTTCTCTGTAGTCCCGCTTTTTGACCCATAATCGCGCGACAACAACGGGGAGGAGTCAGCGAAATGTCGAAGATGGTCCGCGTCGAGGTCTTTCAGGTCGACCTCGAGTCCAAGGCCAAGCGCGGAGACGCGATCCAGTCGTTCCGGGTGCAGGAGACGCCGATGGTGCGCATCTTCACGGACGACGGGCTGGAAGGCACCGGCTACGCCTACACCATCGGTACCGGCGGATCGTCGGTGGTGGCGTTGATCCGCGATCATCTTGCCCCGCGGCTGATCGGCCGCGATCCGGCCATGGTGGAGGAGATCTGGAAGGATCTGTTCTTCCATACCCACGCCACCGCGGTCGGCGCCATCACCAGCCTCGCGCTGTGCGCGATCGACACCGCGCTCTGGGATCTGCGCTGCCGGCGCGCCGGACTGCCGCTGCACGTGATGGCGGGCGGCGCGCAGAAGGCGATCCCGGTGTACGACACCGAAGGCGGCTGGCTGCATATCCCGGTATCCGAGCTGGTGAACAATGCGCTGGAAACCAAGGCGCGCGGCTTTCGCGGCGTCAAGGTCAAGGTCGGCAAGCCGCACGTCGCCGAGGACGTGCAGCGCCTGCGCGCGGTGCGCGAGGCGATCGGCGAGGCGATGGAGCTGATGGTCGATGCCAACCAGGGCTTCACCGTGGCGGAGGCGATCCGCCGCGCGCGGCACTACGAGCCGCTCGATCTCGCCTGGTTCGAAGAGCCGCTGCCGGCGGAGGATCTCAACGGCCACGTCCTGCTGCGGCAGTCCACCTCGCTGCCGATCGCGGTCGGCGAGTCCATCTATTCGGTGAGCCAGTTCCGCGAATACATGCAGCGCAACGCCTGCACCGTCGTCCAGACGGACGTGGCGCGCATCGGCGGCGTCACGCCGTGGCTGAAGTGCGCCCACGTCGCCGAATCGTTCAATATGCCGATCTGCCCGCATTACCTGATGGAGCTGCACGTGGGCCTGTGCGCCGCGGTGCCGAACGCTCCCTGGGTGGAATACATCCCCCAGCTCGACGTGATCATGAAGAACGGGATCAAGATCGAGAAAGGCTATGCTCTGCCGTTCGACGGCGCGGGGCTGGGGATCGAGTGGGACTGGAAGGCGATCGCGAGGCTGCGCGTGGCGGCGCCGGCGGTGATCGGCGCGTAATCGCCCTCGCGCGGGCGCAGGACTTGAAGGAGTGAACCGATGAGAACTTCCCTGTTTCCTTGCGCATTCGGCTGCCTGCTGCTCGTCGCGGCGACTGCCGCGTCGGCCGCGGATCCGGCCGGAACATGGCTCACGATCGACGACGAGACCGGCAAAGAGCGCTCGATCGTGCGCATCGAGGAAGTGAACGGCGAGTTGCAGGGAATGGTCGAGAAGCTCTTCGACCAGCCCGGCGACGATCCGCAGCACCTGTGCCGGAAGTGCACCGGCGAGCGCAAGGACCGGCCGATCGTCGGCATGACCATCCTGTGGGGGCTGAAGAAGAAGGGCGACGACTGGTCGGGCGGCGAAATCCTCGATCCGATGAACGGAAAGACCTATCGCTGTAAGATGACGTTGTCGGAGGACGGTCAAAAGCTGGACGTGCGCGGATATATCGGCATCTCCCTCATCGGCCGCACCCAGACCTGGCATCGTGCACAGTAGGGCGTGCGCCGCCCGCAGGGCGCATGCAGCCAGCATGAAGACCGGAAGTGTCGGATCGATGATCCGGGGTCCGCAATGAATGTAATGCGGCTGTTGTTGCTGGTCCTCTTGTCCCGGCTCGCATTTGCCGCCGGGCCGCAGCCGGTGTTGGTTCTCACGATCGATGGCGCGATCGGTCCGGCCACCGCGGATTACGTGCACCGCGGCTTGGAGGAGGCCGGCAAGCGCGACGCGCAGTTGGTGGTGTTGAAGATGGACACGCCGGGCGGGCTGGATACGGCGATGAGAGGCATGATCAAGGATATCCTCGCCTCCGAAGTGCCGGTCGTCAGCTTCGTCTATCCGCGCGGCGCGCGCGCCGCGAGCGCCGGCACCTATATTCTCTATGCGAGCCATATTGCCGTCATGGCGCCGGCGACGAACCTCGGCGCGGCGACTCCGATCTCGATCATGGGCGAACCGGGCCGCGAACCCGCCGGCGAGCCGCAGGAGGGCAAGAAGGGAAGTCGAGCCCGGCAGAAGGCCGCGCCCGCGCCTGCCGACGCCTCCGCCCGCAAGCAGGTGTCGGATGCGGCGGCGTACATCCGCGGCCTTGCCCAGTTGCGCGGCCGCAATGTGGACTGGGCGGAGCGCGCAGTGCGCGAAGCGGTGAGCCTGCCGGCGGAGGAGGCGGTCCGAATCCGGGTGATCGACTTCATCGCGCGGGACGTTCCGGATCTGCTGCGCAAGCTCGACGGCAGGACGGTGAAGCTCGACGGGGGAGACGTCACGCTGCACACGGCGGGCGCCGAGACGGTGGAGATCGCCCCGGACTGGCGCAGCCGCTTCCTCGCCACGATCACCAATCCGACGG
>Ga0070741_10007411_pt1 | contig 22693 bp, 20 predicted proteins | sample Coa_R1_4_FD_66440 | JGI IMG/M metagenome (GOLD analysis project Ga0070741, IMG submission 66440) | Surface soil microbial communities from Centralia Pennsylvania, which are recovering from an underground coalmine fire - Coalmine... | ecosystem: Environmental > Terrestrial > Soil > Unclassified ... | reverse complement strand
TCAGACTTCATGACCTCCTTGAGTTGCTGACGTTGTGCTTTGGTGAGCGGCTCGACGAACTTCGTGGGTCTTTTCATAGCCCGCTCATTTTATCTCAAAATTTATGCTTGGGTGCTTATCAAATTCAGACTCACAAATACAGACATTCACCCGGTAGTGGCTAACTTTCATCTCTCACTGCATAGGCAGACACCGCAAGGCGAGGAGGTTATTCAGTGCGCATCGCCGCGTCACGTTCTTTATGATGCCAATATGAAAAAGATAGATGTTAGTAACGGCGTGCGCGTAGAAGGGCGGCAGCAATTGCCCTTTTACTCGGGCTTATTCGCCCTGCTTCTCATACCCGAGGAAATTGAGCAGCAACTTTCACCATATCACTTCCTCCGTTTGACTATGCGGGCAATGGGGCAGAGTGATCTTTTGACTGATTTTTATCCGCACTATTGGACTGATGACCCGTACTCAAAATCATACGTCACGCTGGGATTAAATACTGATCTTTTGTTATCGCCTGATAAACCCGAGCCGATTATTCGTCGCCTCCTGTCCAAAATACCGGCTCGATTCCGAGTTCATAAATTGCTGAAATAAGACAGCAGATATTATGACAAAGCACCTTGCAAAGGGCTTCATTGATTTGGGCCGTATCAGTTTTACTCCTGATCTTTTCGCCAAACTTGGCTTTGATCATCCAGAACGTTGATTCGACATTTGACCGCTTATGATAGTGGGCCAGAAACTCATCACGATGCAGACTGAAGAAATGGAACATCTGTTTCCAGGTCGTGCCACCCTTGCCCTTTCGCCCTTCTGTGGCGTTGTCCCTGAAGGCAACGTAAGGCGTGCCACCCATTTCAGCGAAAAGGCGAAGATTGGCACGACTGCTGTACGCCTTGTCCGCTGAAACCCCTGAGACGTTAAAGCCGCGTTTCATATTGCGCCTCGCGAAAATGCCAGGCTAAGATCAGCCGTAATGTTCGGGCATTCCCACCAACATAAGGAGGCTCACGCACACGATCATGCTGATGGACAGCCTCACTCTGCCCATCATCATCAGGATCATCATCACGGCACTTCGCAGCGAGTGCTGACGATCGTGCTGGCTCTGAACTCGGTTTACATGATCGCCGAGGTCGTGGGCGGCTGGTACGCCAACAGTCTCGCGCTGCTCTCGGATGCCGGGCATATGTTCACTGACGTGGCGGCGCTGGCGCTCTCGCTGATGGCCGTGCGTTTCGCTTCGCGCCCGGCGACGCCCGAAAAGACCTACGGGTTTTACCGGCTGGAGATTCTGGCGGCGCTGGCGAATGGCGTGACGCTGATCGGGCTGTCGCTCGTGATCTGCTACGAGGCCTGGCACCGCTTCAGGCAGCCGGAGCAGATCGAGGCGCCGGTCATGATCTTGGTCGCGACGGGCGGGCTCGTGATCAATCTCATTTCGGCGTGGATGCTTTCCGGAGCGCACGATGAGAACCTGAATGTGCGCGGCGCGTTCCTGCACGTGATGAGCGATCTGCTGGGCTCGGTCGTCGCGATTGCCGCCGGGCTGCTGGTTCTGTGGCGCGGCTGGTACCGGGCTGACCCGGTCTTCAGCGTCATCATCAGCGTGCTGATCATTACGAGTTCGTGGAAGCTGGTCTCGGCCGCCGTCAATGTGCTGCTGGAAGGCGCGCCGGCGCACATCAATGCGACCAACGTGGAGCAGGAGATGCTGAAGGTCGCGGGCGTGCGCGGGGTTCACGACCTGCACATCTGGACGATCACCTCCGGTCGCCACGCCGTCACAGCCCACGTCGTGATTGATGAGATGAAGGGAGGCCCAGGCATCCTGCGCGACCTGCGCGTGATGCTGGCCGAACGCTTCGGGCTGACCCACTCGACCATTCAGCTTGAAGACTCTTCGCTTCCCACGGTGGTCCGGATCAAAAAGAAAGCGGCGCCGGATCACGAACATTGAAAGCCGCCTCCGCAACTCATCCTGCTCCCTGGGATTCGGCATTCAGACATCGCCGTGCTATTCTCCGCTCTCGCCAGGGGCCGGAAATTTCAATTCAGATCAGGGAGTCACAGATGAGATACGTTGCCTGCGTTCTCGTTCTTCTCTTCTGCCTTCAATCAGTCATGACGCTCTCCCCGCTGCCATCACACGCACAATCGCCCGCGCGGGCGGACGCCGACCTTGTGTTGCTCAATGGCAAAGTCTGGACGGTCAATGACGCGCAGCCGCTCGCGGAAGCCGTGGCCTGCCGCGGCGGGCGAATCCTCGCGGTCGGAGCGACAGCGGACGTTCGCGCACTGATCGGCGCAAACACCAGGGTGGTTAATCTGAAAGGGAAGCTCGCCGTGCCGGGGTTCAATGACGCGCACGTGCATTTCCTGAGCGGCGGCACGGGGCTGGCGAGCGTGCAGTTGCGCGACGCTAAAAGCGAGGCGGAATTCCGCGAGCGCATCCGCGCCTTTGCCGCAAAGATTGGCAAAGGTCGCTGGATTCTCGAAGGCAACTGGGATCATGAGAACTGGACTCCGGCGCGATTGCCGGCGCGGCAGCTGATTGATGATGTGACGCCCGACAACCCGGTTTTTGTGCAGCGACTCGATGGGCATATGGCGCTGGCCAGTTCGCTCGCGCTCAGACTTGCTGGCATCACGCGCGAGACGCCTGACCCGCCGGGCGGCACGATTGTCCGCGATGAAAAGGGCGAGCCGACCGGAGTGCTGAAAGACGCGGCGATGGGCGCAGTCTATCGCGCGATGCCCGGCCCCAGTGAAGAAGAGATTGCCGAAGCCGTGCGCGCCGCGATGCGCTATGCCGCCGAAAACGGCGTGACGAGCGTACACGATATGTCGGCTTCGCCGGACGTGCTGGCCGTCTATCAGAAACTGCTGGCGGGCAATGAACTGACCGTTCGGATTTATGGCCACCAGCCGCTGTCGGCATGGAAGCGACTGGCCGACGTCGGATTGCGCGCCTCGTTCGGCGGGGACAAATTGAAAATCGGCGGGCTGAAGGGCTTCGCTGACGGCTCGCTCGGTTCGACGACGGCGCTGTTTTTCGAGCCTTACCTCGATGCGCCGAACACTTCGGGACTGCCGAGCGACGAGATGTTTCCCGAAAGCAGGATGCTTGACAACATCCTGAAAGCCGACCGCGTCGGGTTGCAGATTGCCGTTCACGCTATCGGTGATCGGGCGAATAACACCATTCTTGGGATGTATGAAGAAGTCGCGAAACAGAATGGCGTGCGTGACCGTCGCTTCCGCATCGAACACGCGCAGCACCTGACCCGGGCAGACATTCAGCGTTTCGCCCGGCTCGGCGTGATCGCCTCGATGCAGCCTTACCATGCGATTGATGACGGGCGCTGGGCCGAAAAACGGATCGGGCCGGAACGCGCCAGGGGCACTTACGCTTTCCGCTCGCTGCTCGATGCGGGCGCGATACTCGCTTTCGGCTCCGACTGGTTCGTCGCGCCGATGGAACCGCTCGTGGGGATTTACGCGGCGGCCACGCGCCGCACGCTGGACGGCAAACGCCCCGGCGGGTGGGTTCCCGAAGAGAAGATCACGGTGGCCGAAGCGGTTCGCGCTTACACGCTGGGATCGGCTTACGCGAGCTTTGAGGAGAAGATCAAAGGCTCAATCGAAGTCGGCAAGCTGGCGGATCTGGCCGTGCTGTCAGCTGACATTTTCACGATCAATCCGGTGGAGATCGAAAAGGCGAAAGTGGTGATGACTGTTTTTGACGGCAGGGTGATTTATGAAAGAAAGTAAGACACTGTCATCCGGCATCAGGGGCCGCTTATAAAACGCCGTTATGCCGGCTTTCCTGCGCGGTGAGCCGCGCCTGCGCGCGCACCAGATCGCGCATTGAAATAATGCCGACCAGCCTGCCCGGGTCGGTGCGGCTGACGACCGGGAGCAGCGAAAGTTCTCCCTGACCGAGTTTGAGCATCACGCGGTCGAGCGTGTGGTCAGGGTGCGCGTGAATGACCTCTTTGATTGCCACCTCTCCGAGCGCGGCTTCTCCCGCCCCCTCTTCCACGTATTGCTTCAGCTCGTTGCAGGTAATGAAGCCGGACATGCGCTGCTTCCCGTTGACGGATTCCACCACCGGGTAACCGTAATGGCCCGTTTTCAGGGCCTCTTCCAGCGCGGCGCGGACGTTCAGGTCGGCGTGGAGCGTGACCACCTCGCGGGTCATCACGCTGCCCGCGGTGATTCGGTTGAGCGGCGCGGTTGGCTTCGAATGCGGCAGGTGGATGCCGTCCTGCATCAGCAGTGCCTCGTAAATCGGCGTCGGCTCCAGACGCGAGGCGATCAGGTAGCTGATGGCGTTGGCGATCATCAGCGGGAGGATCAGCGTGTAGTTGCTGGTCATCTCAAAGATGATCAGCACGGAAGTGATCGGCGCGCGGATCACGCCGCAGAACATCGCGCCCATGCCGACGAGCGCGAAGGCGCCGGGCGCAGTCGGGCTGCCGGGGAAAGCCGCCTTCACGACCTGCCCCACCGTGCCGCCGACCATCGCGCCGATGAACAGCGATGGCGCGAAGATGCCGCCCGACCCGCCCGAACTGTAAGACAGCACGGTGGTCACGATCTTGGCGACCGAGAGCGTCATCAGCAGCGCCAGCGGGAGCGCATTCAGATCGCCTTTGAGCGCGAGCGAGATGGTATCGTAACCGCCCCCCATCGCCTGCGGCGCGAACAATCCGATGATTCCCACCGCCAGCCCGCCAATCGCCGGCTTGAGCCAGGGCGGTACGCTCCGCAGGCGGCGAAAGATCAATCGTAATCTCAACAGCGTCCGGCTGAAGAAGACTGCGGCGCCCGCGGCGATGGCGCCCAGCAGCACGTAAAAGATCAGCTCCGCCCAGTGATTCAGACCGTAGGCCGGAACCTGGGCAAAGATCGGCCCGCGTCCTTCGAGCCCGCGCGAGATGACTGACGCGATGACGGCGGCGATGACGATGCCGCCGAGCATCCGCTGGTTGAGGTCGCCGATGATCTCTTCAAAGGCGAAAGTGACGGCGGCGATGGGAGTATTGAAAGCCGCCGCGACTGCGGCCGCCGAGCCGACCGGGATGATCTCCATCAGGCGGCGGCGCGAGACGGAGAAGAAGCGGCCCAGGAATGAAGAGACCGCCGCGCAAATCTGAACCGTCGGGCCTTCGCGTCCGATTGAGGCGCCGGTGCCGAGGCTGATGATTGCGACGGTCATCTTGCCGAAGGCCGATTTCATCGGGATGCGACCGTGATTGAAGAAAAAGGCGGTTTTGACCTGCGGGATTCCGCTGCCGCGCGCGTCCGGCACCCAGAATTGCAGCAGTACGCCCACCACCAGACCGCCCAGCGTCGGGACGAGCAGTGTCAGGACGACCTGCCGCCACCCGGTCGCGATGAAGACATGGCGGATGATGTTGCGCTCGGCGGCCTTGATCAGGACGTGAAAAAGGACTGCGACCAGTCCGCAGATGCCGCCGATCAGCAGGGTCACCAGAAATAGTTTTTGATTGTCCGGCAGGCCAAGGCGATCAAGGAAGTGTGTGACTCGCAGCTCAGTGCGATACCACTTGCGCCGGATTTGTGCGCGCTGCAAAGTGAAACCTCATTGACTGAATCATCGGGGGCTCTTCTGCTCGAAGCAGGATGAATCTTATCCTCGCGTGCCGCAATCCGCAATCATAATCATCTGATTTCACCACTTCCTTCACCACTCAGAACTGAATTCGTGCCGCTTTCTGCTCTGGTCGTGGCTTTGATCTTCAGTTTCAGCCGCCGCAGGGCGTATGGCCCATCGCCCGTCCCCTCAAGGCTGACGAGCGTCGCGCCGTCGCGGAACGTCGTGGCGAACCAGTGCCCTTCAAAAATCGCGTCATCGGTCGAATTGTAGAGGTAAAAATAACCGGTCGTCGGGTGATCGGCATCGAGCGTCATTTTGTGGAAGGCCGCGCGGGTGGTGATCCTTTGCGCCCTGTCGCCCAGCACGAGCGTTAGTGTCGCGCTGACCTCCGGCTCATTGTCCGGGCCGGAAATGATTCGCGCGGATGAAAGTTTCGCCTGCAGCTCCCGCGCCAGTGTCTGGGCGGCAGTTGTGTTACCCGGCAGGCAAAGAAAAGGGATCAGCGCGAAGACGCCGATCACGCAGACAGCCCTCGTCAGGCTGCCGAGGGTGAGGCTGGCAGCACTTTTCATCGGTGTGTCCTTCCGGTCGGCCAGCAATCCGGGGTCAGTTGCCGAGCGGGTAATTGTCCACCTGATAGAAAGGCTTAATTGGAGCTGTTTTTTTCAGTTTTGCGCGCCGGGGCCGGATTGACTGAGGCGAAAAGAAGGGAAGGTGACCATGAGGCAAAAAGACAGAGGCCGGGAGGAAACAGGAGCGCAGTGCCGCTTCGTTTTCTCCCGGCCTGTCTCTTACCTGCTACTTCACGGCTGAACCGAGGCGCCCCCAGTTGATTCTGGAGAAGAGGTTGCCGCCCGAGCTGGGATTGTCCGAATCTCTGGGAATAAACGACCAGTGAACGTAGAGTGCGCGAGCGATGATATTGTTGCGCGGGACGGTGCCCCAGAAGCGACTGTCCAGACTGTTGTCACGGCTGTCGCCCATGACGAAGTATTCGCCCTCGGGGACGCGAAACGGCTCCCTGACGGCAAATTTCATCCCAGGCGCTATGTGAATGTCCCCTGTGCCGTCTTCATCCTTTTCGTCGTCGTAATAGACCCGCCATCTGGCGCCTTCCGGCGCCGGATCAGTTCTGACTATCGGCAGGGCTGCCCCCCTGTCATGACCCGCCAGCTTGACGGTGACATGCTGCTCGGGCAGTAATTTATTGTTGATCAGTACGTCCGTCCTCTGTACCCGGACCTCATCGCCCGGCAGGCCGATGACACGTTTGACGTAATTCACCTTGGGATCGCTGGGCAGCTTGAAAACGATGATGTCACCGCGCCTGATTTCGCGCGCCGGCAGCAGCGAACCGATGACGGGCGTGTTGCGCCCGAAGATGAATTTGTTGACGAAAAGCTGATCGCCGATGTTGATGGTGTTCTGCATCGAGCCGGTCGGGACCTGCACCGCCTGCGCGATGAAGGTCATCAGGAAGAGCGCCATGATGAAGGTCACGACGAGCTGCTCGAAATATTCGCGAAACAGCGATTTCGGCGGGCCGGGGATCGTGGCCTGCGCCGGGGCGGAAGCCCCGGTGCTGCTCTCGCGGTTCTGCCGGGGCTCGACGATCTCTGGTTGTCTGGTCATAAGACTCTGTTTTCGGCTTTCTGCGCAAGTCGCATCAGAGCCCAGGCAAAAAATCACTCTGCCGGGCAGATGATGTTCTCGGGTTTGAGAGAGTGAGCGTGCAATTTAAGGCCGGAAGCGAATTAGTTCAAGACTGGTCAGCCGGAATTGATTCGGGGTCTGAAACCGCCGACACGGTTTCGGCAGACGGCTCGTCCGCCCCCGGCGGGCCCTGACCGGAGTTGAGCTGATCCAGCGCTGCGCGCGCCGCCGCCTGGTGCGCGCTTTTGATCGTCGTCCCCTGGCCGGTGGCGAGCCGCTTCCCGTCGAGCAGCACTTCGACCTGAAAGACCCGGCGGTGGTCCGGGCCGAGGCTTTCGACGATCGCATACTTCGGCGTCGAATGCCCGAGCGCCTGCAGGTGTTCCTGGAGCGCGGTCTTGTAATCGGTGGCCGCGAGGTTGGTCGGGTTGACGATCGTGAAGGTCCCGGCAAATTCGCGGTGGACGAAAGCGTTCGCCGCCTCGATCCCGCCGTCCAGGTAGATGGCCGCGATCAGCGCCTCGTAAGCGTCAACGAGCAGTGCGGACTTCATGCGCCCGCCGGTCTTCTCCTCGCCGCGGTTGAGCAGCAGGTATTCGCCGAGCCGCAGCCGGGCGGCGTGCTTTTGCAGGTTGACCGCGCTCACCGCGTAAGCGCGCAGCTTCGAGAGCGTGCCTTCAGTCTCGGTCGGGTGCAGTTCCAGCAGCCACGTGCTGACCAGAAACTCCAGCACCGCGTCGCCCAGGAATTCGAGCGCTTCGTTGTGCATCGGGCGCGGCTCGGGCTGCTCGTTGGCGAACGAGCGGTGAGTCAGCGAGCGGCGAAGCAGTCCGCGGTCACGGAAGCTGTAGCCGATCTCCTCTTCGAGGCGGGCCAGCATCTCCTCGTGAGAGACGGCAGTCTCAGCCTGCACTGCCCCGGCGACAAATTGTTCGTTAACTTCCTCGCTCAAGCGGGTCAGAATCACCTCGCTTTTCCTGTCGGTCTTGGCCGCCCATGAAATTGAAGCCAGCTGCCCACGACGGGGAGCTGGCTTCAATTGTAATACATCGCTGTGCGATATGAACTGCGATTCGCAGCCCTTCAGTTATCACCGGCCCGAAGGCTTGCCCGGCTTGCCCTTGACTGGCGGCTTGCCCGGCGCAGGCTGCGGAGCTTTGTCCGGTGCCTTTTCCGGAGCCGGCGGCAGCGGCTGATTTACCGTCGGGTCTGCTTCAAATCCCTTGACGTATGCCATCATCCCGTCAGTTTTTCCTTCTTGTCTGAATTTCCAGAAAGACTCCAGCCGCTCCTTCGCATCATCCTGCAATGCCTTCGCGCGCGGATCGGTCGCGAGCGCCACGACACGGGCATAATCCATAATCAGCTTCTCAACGATCGGAGCAATCTTGTCAAGAATGGCGGTGCCTTTCGGGCCCCTCTTGTCGTCTTCAGAAAGAGCATCGTACTCTGCCCTCAGGGTGTCGTACTGCTTGGTGTAAACCTCCGTCCGCATGTAATAGTTGTTCGCATCCTTCCAGCCTTCGCCTGCTCCTTTGGATTTGATCCCGATGGATTTGGTCAGGTAGGTTTCACCCTGATCGTAATTCGGAGGATTCTGTTTGAGGTAATAGAATCCCATATATTGATTGAGCTTGGCCTTGGCCGTCTCGCGCAGCGCCTCATACTGATCTTTGGGCACGTCCGGCGGCACAGTCGGATTTTCTACTATCTGGAGAGCTTTCTCACTGTACGTTTTGGCTCTGTCCAGATCCTTGTTATTCAACATGGCTACATAAGTGGTCGCCAGCGCAGTATAGATTGGCACCCCCACGTCATCCGGCTTCCACTCCAGGACGGCCTGCCCATCGGTAATCAGCTTCTCAATCTTGGTGGGATCCTGGTTCACATCTTTGAGAGTGTTATAGAAAGTCTGCTGCAACTGGGCAACGTATTTATTGATGGACTGTTTCCAGAATTTGGCATACTGACTTTGCGGGAACTTCTCAAGACATCCTTTGCCGAGTTTGGCCGCCAGCGGAATATCCTTCTTGTTCTGAGCGGCGTCATACCACTCCTGATAACACTTACCCTCGGGGGTATCCTCCTGAGCCAGTGCAGGCACGGCAGCAGACGCGACCGCCAGCATCGAAATCATCACCAACAAGCTGAACTTCTTCATTTAATCATCCTCCGAATCTTAAAATGACTTTCTGAATGTCTTCATTGTCACTGCCAGTTGAACCGCTGGCAATGACGACGGGCCGAGCGATCTGACGCGCCCTTTGATGTTCTGCTGGCTGATCACGATGCTTTTTTCTACGAACAATTAATCACTTTCCCCGTGCCCAGCTCTGCCGGCAGTGTGCGCTGCTCAATTTTCCATCAACTGTGGTGTTCAGGGGCAAAACCCCGAAAGCACTGAACGTCGGCATGACTGCGACGGTGAACTTTCGGGAGCTTGTCAGATTTCCCAGTATTGTGCATGATTCAAATTCGTTGTCAAACGCTGATGCGGTCCGGGAATTAATACCGGCCCCGTTTTACCGGCCTGACCCGCGGCTTTGCTTCGGCATCCCACAACCCGGATCCCGCCACCCGCAATATGCCCATGCTGTCTGAACACTTCGGCGCCCGTCAGGAACTGATTACGGGGCTGATTCGCGAACTGGTCGAGCGCGAAACCACCTCGCGGGAGGCCGCGCGGCTGGATGAGATCGCCCACTTCGTCGCCTCACTGCTCCGGCCTTTTTCGAGTGGCATTGATCTGTTCGATAACCCCGGATACGGCACGCACCTGCGCGCCAGATTCCATTTCGGCCAGGAAAATTCCAACGGCAATGCCGGGGCGCAGGTACTCGTGATCGGCCACCTCGATACGGTCTGGCCGGTCGGGACGCTTGAACGCCTGCCGTTTCACATCACCGACGAAGGCCGTGCGCACGGGCCGGGCATCTTCGATATGAAATCCGGCGTGGCGGTGGTCATCGAAGCGCTGCGCACGATTGCTGAACAGAAACTCACGACCGCGCACCCGGTGACGCTGCTGCTGACCTGCGACGAAGAGATCGGCAGCAGAACTTCGCGCGATCTGGTCGAGGAGGAAGCCAGACGCGCCGTCGCCGCGCTCGTACTCGAACCCCCGATCACTGGCGGCATCGTCAAGACCGCGCGCAAGGGGGTCGGCGGCTTCACGATTCGCGCCGTCGGTCGCGCCGCGCACGCCGGACTTGACCCGCGCAAAGGCATCAACGCCGTCATCGAACTGGCGCACCAGACGCTGCGCCTGAACGAACTCAACGATTATGAGCGTGGCACAACAGTCAACGTCGGCGTCGTCAGCGGTGGCACGACCTCGAACGTGATTCCGGCAGAAGCCACGGCGAAAGTTGATATGCGGTTCTGGACTCTCGAAGACGCCCGGCGCATCGAAGAGACCGTCAAGAACCTGAAGCCGGTGGTTGAAGGCGCGCAACTCGAAATCAGCGGCGGCATCAATCGCCCGCCGATGCGGCGTTCCGAGGGCAATGCGGCGCTCTACGAACACGCGCGACGGCTTGCTGCTGAGATCGGCTTTGAGCTGATGGAAGGCAGCGTCGGCGGCGGGTCGGACGGCAACTTCACGGCCGCGATGGGCGTGCCGACTCTGGACGGTCTGGGCGTGGATGGCGCGGGCGCGCACGCCGAACACGAACACATTATCCTTTCCGACATCCCGCGCCGAGCAGCTTTGCTCACCAGACTGATTCAGACCGTGTGAGAAAAGGTGAAAGTCCAAAAGCAAAAGTGCGGCACCTGATTCTGCCGGCTGAAAGCCGCCCCCGGACTCCACTTTTGCCTTTTGATTTTTGCCTTTTGTCTTTTCCTTTATGGAACGTCTTTACCGTGACCCGGTTCACAACATCATCACGCTCTCGGAAGATCGCGCCGATGACGCCCTGCTGATCGGGCTGATCAATACGCCGGAATTTCAGCGGCTGCGGCACATCAAACAGCTCGGGCTGGCGATGTACACCTACCAGGGCGCGGAGCATTCGCGGTTCACGCACTCGCTCGGCGTGATGCACGTCATGACGCGGGTACTCGATCAACTCGGCGACCGCTACCGGATCAGTGACGAGGCCCGCCTCGTGGCCCGCGCCGCCGCGATGCTCCACGACATCGGGCACGGGCCTTTCTCACACGTCATCGAAAAAGCCCTGAGACAGAATCACGAACAGTGGACGGCGCGGATCATCGCCGACCCGCAGACCGAAGTGCATCAGCGCCTGGCCGGGTTCGATCCGTCGCTGCCCGGGCATGTCATCGCCGCCATCGAACACCGCTACCAGCCCGCTTTCGTCGGCCAGCTCGTCTCGTCGCAGCTCGACGTGGACCGGCTGGATTACCTGCTGCGCGACAGCCTGATGACCGGGGCGAAGTACGGCAATTACGATCTGGAATGGATCCTGCACGCGCTGGAAATTGACGAAGAGAACGACCGCATTTATGTTTCGGCCAAGGGGCTCTATGCCGTCGAGGAGTATTTGCAGGCGCGCTTTTATATGTTCCGTCAGGTCTATTTTCACCGCACGCTGCGTTCGGCCGAGGCCGTGCTGCTGAGCATTCTGCGCCGCGCCGTCGAGCTGGTGCGGGCCGGGCGGCTGCGCTTTCTGGTGCCGGGCACGGGGATGGAAAAGGTGTTGACCGCCGCGGAGCTGACGACGGCGGATTATCTGAGCTTCGATGACCACGAGGTGATGTTTTACATCAAGCAGTGGATGCGCGAGGAGGACCCGCTGCTCCGCGATCTGGCGCACCGGTTCATCCACCGTCGGCTGTTCAAGACGATGGATCTGGACCTGCCCGAAGCCGAACGCGCCGGCTTTATCGCCGCGGCGAAGGCGTGTGTCGCCGCACTCGGCTTTGACACGAGCTACTATTTGATCGAAGACCGCGCGGCTGACATCCCGTATTACAGCTACTACCGCCCGGAGGGGAAGTCGCGCATTTACGTCGAGCGCAGCGTCTCCGATCCGACGATCTGCGACATTGCCGAAGTCTCAGGGGCGATTCGCGGGATGCAGGGCTACGAAATCTACCGCATCTGTTTCCCCACAGAGGCCGCGGAAAAGATCGCCGCAATCAGATGAAGTCAGAAGTCAGAAGTCGGAAGTCGGAAGTCAGAAAGCGAAGCTCAGGCAGATCGCTTTCAATTTGCGGACTGCTGCTCACAGCCCTCTGCCCACTGCTTACCGGCTCCTGCCTCCTGCCTCCTGCTTTCGCTCAGGAACCACCGCGCGTGGCGGTTGTGGATTTTGTCGGCGATGGGCAGCACGAGGCCGAAGAATTGCGAAAGCTGGCGGCGCGCGAATTCACGGCGGTTGAGGAAGAGCAGATGCGGGCGGCGATTCGCGGCGCAGGTTACAGGGGCAGCCTGAACCTGAGTCGCGAAGAGGCACGCGCGCTGGGGATGAGTATCGGGTGTGATTTTTACCTGCTCGGCGTCGTGCGCGTGCCGCGCCGGATTGTTTCCGCCGAAGAGTTCTACTACGAAGGCATCGCCGGGTTATTCACGGTCGAAACGCGCAGCGGTCGGTTGCTGCTCTTCGACTTCGCGCGCACGAAGGCCGCGGATGAAAAGGCGGCGCGCGTGGCGCTTGATGTACAGATCAGGCAAAGCTGGAAGAAGTCTTCCGCCGCAATCACTGCGGCTGTCAGCCGGAGCCGCGCAGAAAGCGAAGTCTTCAATCAAACCCCTGCCGAACCGGTTGAAATCCTCCCCGAGGAGACGCAGACAACAAACATCGCGCAGCCGGTCTTTTACCAGCGCGTCAAACCCAGGTACACTGAGGAGGCCGAATCGCTTTCAATCACCGCTGTCGTCGAGCTTGAAGCCGTCTTCCGTGAGGACGGTCAGGTCGGCGACGTCGAAATCGTCCGCTGGGCCGGTTTCGGCCTCGATGAATCGGCCACGGCGACGGTGCGGGGGCTGCGCTTTAAGCCGGCGGAGCGTGACGGTCGGAAGGTTTCGCTGCGCGCGCTGGTTCGCTACAACTTCCGCCGGCCTCCGACCGCCGCCGAGATCAGGGAGGAGGCCGAACGGCTGAAACGCAGCCTGCGTGACGTCCCGCGCCAGCAAAAGCCGAATGACTGACGCGATCAGATCAACAATCGGCAACGAACGATAATCATCAATCCCCCGGGAAGCAGGGAAGAGATCAATGACTTTACCGAAAAGCAGATTGAAAACCACGCTCATCGCCGCAGCCATCGCCGCGTTATTGTGCGTCGCGAACGTCCAGGCACAATGGGCCGTCGCGCATCGTGACTCGGCGAAAACCGATCTGAACGGAATTTTCTTTGCCGACAAGGAGCGCGGCTGGGTGATCGGGGATCGCGGCATCATTCGGATGACAAAAGACGAGGGGAAAACATGGGACAAACAGGAGGCGAAAATCAAAGTCAGCCTGAGCGACGTTTACTTTCGCAACAAGGACGAAGGCTGGCTGATTTCGAGCGGCGCGCGCATTTTTCATACGACCGACGGTGGGGCGACCTGGGAGCAGGTCTACCAGGCGCCTCATTCAAACGGCGCGAAAAGCGAGGCCCCCGAACTCTACAGCCTCTCTTTCCCGGATAAGAAGAAAGGCTGGGCGGTCGGCACCGAAGGCCGCATCCTGCGCACCGACGACGGCGGCAAAACCTGGCAGCGGCAGGAAAGCGGCACGAAGGAAGAACTGGTCCACGTCAGGTTCGTGAGCGACAAACACGGCTGGGTGGTCGGTGATAAGGGCCTCATCCTCTTCACCGGCGACGGCGGTCGAACCTGGGAGCAGCAGAAGAGCTTTACCAGAGAACACCTCTATCACATCGAAGCCCGCAACAAGGACCGCGCGTGGGCGGTCGGGGACAAAGGCACGATCCTGCGCACGACCAATGGCGGCCTGACCTGGGAATCGGTCGCTTCCGGGATCAAAGAATCACTGCTGAGCATCGGCTTCCTGGATGACAGGAATGGCTGGATCATCGGCTGGAAGGGAAAGATTCTGCGCACCGACGACGGCGGCAAAACCTGGGTCGAGCAGGAGAGCGGCACGCGCGCGAATCTTTACGGTTTGTTTGTGCGCAAAAAACAGGTCTGGGCCGTGGGCGGCGACGGATTGATCCTGCATTACAGGGAAGACCGCTGAGCTTCAGTACCGCATCGCCCGCACCGCCGCGTCAGACCAGGCTTCGAGTGGCGCGTAATTATCGGTGAAGATGATTGCCTCTTCGCGCGGCAGGGTGAGGCGCGAAGTCCAGAATGAGTCCATATAGCGACGCATCGCCTCCGGGATTTTCAGCGTAAAGGGCGCGGGAGTTTCAGGCAGGTCGCCCGCGACCAGAAACAGCGTCGAAACGAAGTCGGCCCGGTCTGGCGCCAGGAGGAATTTATTCGGCGCGAAAACCTGAGAGTGACCGATGACTGCATCAAGCGTGGCGATGACTGACGAGGCCGCGCGCGCTTCTTTCCCCCGGGTGCCGCCGACAAAGTTGATGGCGATCAGTCCTTGCGGGGCCATCCGCTCGCGCAGGCTCTCGAAGGCTTCGCGCGTGACCAGATGAAACGGAGGCGTGTCGCCGTTGAAGACATCAACGATGATCACGTCGTACTTTTCCCGCAGGCGCAGAGTCTCGGTGCGCGCGTCGCCGATAATGACTTTGACCGAATCCGGCAGCCCGAAATACTTGCGGGCGACGCGCTCCGACGCCGGATCAATCTCGATGACGGTCACCTGACTCCCCGCCTCGGCCAGCGCGCGGGCCAGCATCCCAGGGCCCAGGCCCCAGATCAGAACTGATTTTGGAATCCCCCTGAGCGTGGCAAGGCGCTGCAACCCGTAAATATACATCGCCCCCGAAAGGCCGTCGCGGAGCGACCCCTGCTGCACGCCATTCAGAAAAAGGTAGCGCGTTCCCTGATGGTCGGTGACCACCAGGTCGCCGTACGCGGAAGGCACACGCTCGGTCACGCGGTGAATCTCATTTTTGTACATCACCTCGCCGTCGGCCTCCGCGCCCGCCACTCTGGCCCAGGTCACGGCCAGCGCGAAGATGATGAAGAAGAGCGCTGCCAGATGGCGTTTTGTCCCCGTCGCAAGATGAAACAGCGGGACGACCCCGAGCGCGATAGCCGTCGCGGCCATCGCCGTGTGGACTCCCACGTTGGGGATCAGCAGCAGCGAGACGGCCAGGCTCCCGACGACCGATCCGACCGTCGAGAGCGCGTAAAGGTTGCCGACGCTGCGCCCGAGCCGCTCGTGATCCGCCGCGGCGCGGACGGCCATCGGCGAAACCATCCCGAGCAGCAGCAATGCCGGCAGAAAGAGCAGTGTCGCCGAAATGAACGTCCCGCCGATCATCCCGACCGCGTAAGCCATCTGCAAAACGGGCTTCGTGATCAGGTCAGCGAGCAGCAGCGCCACGCCCGCAACTGCCATCACCGTCATCAGCGGCCCGCTGCCCGGACGGCGATCCGCGAGCCTCCCGCCGATGGCATAGCCGACGGCCAGCGCCGCCAGCGTGACCGTGATCAGCGCGCTCCAGACGTGCAGTGTCGTCCCGAAGACCGGTGCCAGCACGCGCGAGCCAAGGATTTCAATGACCATGACCGAAGCGCCGCCAATCAGCACCGCGGCGCGCAGCGTCCAGTAGGGCAATGATTCCTTGCCGGTCGCGACCTCTGTCGCGGGCGCCGGCGCCGTGGCAGCGCGCGCAGTATCCGTGAAATTCTTCCGTTTGATTCCCGGTGATGACACAGCCTGCTCCTTCACTGAGGCGAGCCATTTCCCCCGGGGGCCGGGGTGAACTGGCGTGGGTGATGATCGAAGTTTCCCGAGGGGCGTGAGAGCAAAGAATTATCGGTAGTAATAATAATTCAAACCCCGCCGATTTCCACGGTTGCGTGAATCTTTAATTTACTCAGGTCCTGATGTCGCCGGGAGGCTGAAGTAAAACCTGCTCCCCTGTCCTTGCTCACTCTCAACCCGCACCTGACCGCCGTGCAGTTCGACCAGATGCCTGACGATGGCGAGCCCCAGGCCGGTGCCTTTCGTGCGGTCGTCTTTGTGCGGATGCAGTTGCACGAATTTATCGAAGATCAGCTCGCGGACTTCGGGCGCGATGCCGACGCCGGTGTCCGCTACGCAGAAGACCACTTCTGCCGGCCGGCCTTCGCCCGGGCGAGCTTCGGCAGTGACGGTGATGTGGCCTTCACTCGGGGTGAATTTGAGCGCGTTGCTGATGAGGTTGGTCAGAACCTGTTCGATGCGCTGGCCGTCGCAATCCACCTCGGGAAGAGAGTGACTGACGCGGTTGCTGAGTTCAACGCCGGAGGATTCGGCGACGGTGGCAAGCTGATAAATGACCGCGTCAACGAGCGAGCGCGGGTCGAGCGGTTCGCGGCGCAGCTGCATCATCCCGGCTTCCATCTTCGACAGGTCGAGCAGGTCGTTGACCAGTTGCCGCAGCCGGGCCGCCTGAGCGTAAATCTGCCGCACGCGATCCGTCTGATCTGCAGTCAGCCCACCATAAACTCCGGCTTCGAGCATTTCGGCGATGCCGCTGATGACGGTGAGCGGCGTGCGCAACTCGTGCGTGATCATCGAAAGAAAAGCGTCTTTCATCCGATCAAGCTCACTCAGCCGCGAATTCGCCGCCATCAGGGCTTCATTCATATTGAAGATCTCCTGATTGCTGCGCGCGAAATCCTCCTGCACCTGAGCGAGGCGGCGGAGCAGCAGGTCGCGTTCGCTGCGGAGCCGGCTGTTTTCTTCCTGGAGGTCGTGAGTCATGGGAGGGATGAGGGATGAGGGATGAGGGATGAACCGAACAATCCTTCATCCCTCATCCATCATCCTTATGCCAGAATCAGGTAGGTGTTGAGTCCGCCGACGACTTCGGAGAAATCCTTGTTGTAAGCCACTTCGACGGGGCGGAACTGCCTGATCACTTCGCCCATTTCGGCGGCGGTGACGAAGCCGTCTTCCGCATGCGCGATGGCCCATTTGGGAATGTGCTTCGCCCCTTCGAGGAAGTTGCCGATGAGGTCGAGGTAACGCTCCTTCGAGACGACGCTGTCGCCGATGCGCCCGCGCCGCTGCCCGATCAGTTCGTCCCAGCACTCAACATTGCCGCGGACCCAGGTTTCGCGCCAGCCGACCACGCCGCTGCGCAACGCCGCCAGCCCCTGCGGGCGCGGGAAGCGCGCGTACATCAGGTCGGCCCCGACCCTGCGGATGAATTCGCCCGCGTCCAGATTGGAGCATCTGTTGTCCTGAGCGTTGTTGAAAACCTTCCGCTGTGTTTTGACGAGGGTCTCGAAGACTTCCGAGAGCGGTCGCTTCAGGTAAGCGGTCTCGGGCGTGAATGAGTGGACGTAATCACCCACGCCGAGCGCGTGATGAATCGCCAGCGCGCGCCGATGCTCATTGCTGATTTCCCGAATGTTGAGCCAGACGTTGTCGAACCACCACGAATCCACTTCACCCATCATCCTGCCGAGCGCCGGATTCTGGAACTGGCGGCGCGGGACATAGGCGTCTTTCAGCACCTGAGCCGTGTCTTCGTCGCTCAAAACCTCATGTTGATTTTCGACCAGCGCGCGCGAAGTCCACCACGACCACTGACAGACGTCGTTGTTGAGTACCTGCTTGTTCCAGAATTTGAGATACCAGTCGAGATAGGGCTGCCCCGCGAACGGGATGGCGATGGAGGAAAATCTGATGCGGCGCAGCACGCTGAGTACAAAACCGAGCCAGTGACGATTCATAACGATTGCGGATTGCAGAATTGACACGAGGGAGCAGGGGCCAGTGTTCACCAGCTTTCACTTACTCGTTACTCCGGGTTGTCCTGTTCAGCAGGTCGAGAAATGCCCGGACGACGCGCGGATCGAATTCGATCCCGGCGTAATCGGCGATGATCTGCTGGGCGATCTCTTCGGGGTTTGCCTCGTCGCTGCGGGCCGGGCTGAAGCGCCACGTCCGGTCGTTGAGGAGCGCACTGTAAGTGTCCACGACGCGGACGATCCGCGCGCCCAAAGGGATCGCCTCACCCGCGAGCGCGTCCGGGTAGCCGCTGCCATTCCACCATTCGTGATGCCAGCGGATGAGCAGCTGTGCCTGCCTGGACAGCCCGCGCTGCGCCGCCGCCTGCTCGCCAAGGATCGGGTGGCGCCAGAGGTCGAGCCGCTCTTCCCACGTCAACTCGCTGTTGCGTCCCAGATAATCGCGCCCCATCACGCGCTCGCCGAGGTCGTGCGCCAAGGCCGCGAATTTCAGCGCGGTCAGGTCACTGCCGCGCAAGCCAAGCTCCGCGCCGAGCGTCTCCGCCATCCGCGCCATAAACGTTGCGTGCGGCGCGCGGTAACCTTCGACCGCGTCTATCTCTTCGGCCAGCCGGATCAGTTCGGCCTCGGTTTTCCTGTCAGCCTCGCTCCTGACCAGAGCCGATTCTTTTGTCAGCATCAGGAAGCTCCCCCGTAACTACTGTGATTGTTTGCCCGCGCTTTTGTAGGCCATGTGCATTTCAAAAATCAAGACAATTATCCGGGCGCTCATTTGACCTGTTTCAATTGAGTGACCAGCGCCGTTGCCTCATTGACCGGGGCTTCGCAACGAAACTCATGGCAGACGTAAGCCGTCGCCTTGCCGCTCGCCAGACCGCGCCCTTCGAGCAGTTTGATTGTTCGCGGCGCTTCGTCATCCCCCGGCGCGGCAAAGGCGACGACCCTGTTCGGCAGATAGCGACCGAACGTCGCGGCAATCAGCGCTTCGGTGTCGTCCGCACCCGGTTCGCCAATGATGGCGATTTCGTGCGGCGAGGCGAGATAAAAATCGAGCCCGCAGAGCAGGTGTCCGAAGGCGCTCGGGTAGCGCAGGACGGAGTCCTTCAGCATTTGCAGCGTCCGTTCGGCGATCTGCCGGTAACGGTCTTCGCCGGTCAGGAGCGCCAGCCGCAGCAGGACGTGCGTCGCCACGGAATTACCCGCCGGCGTGGCGTTATCCATAAAATCCTTCGTGCGGTTGATCAGCGCTTCGTGGTCGTGGCTGGTGAAATAAAACCCGCCCTGCTCTGCGTCGTAAAACTGCCCGATCATCGTTTCCGCCAGCTCGCGGGCTGAGGTGAACCAGCGCAGATCGAACGTCGCCTCGTAGAGCGCGAGCAGGCCGTCAATCAGAAAGGCGTAGTCTTCAAGATAGCCGTTCAGTTTGCTTTCGCCGCCCTTATGCGTCCTGAGCAGCCTGCCATCACGCCGCAGATTCGCGAGCAGGAATTCGGCATTCTTTACGGCAACTTCCCGATAATCATCGCGACTGAGTGCGCGCGCCGCTTCGGCAAAGCTGCGCATCATCAGCCCGTTCCACGCGGTCAGGATCTTTTCGTCGCGGTGCGGCCTGGTGCGCTTTTCGCGGGCCTCGAAAAGCGTTCGTTTGCCACGCTCAATTGCCTGCGCCAGCCGCTCCGGCGTGACCTGCATGAGCTTTGCGATTGCCTCAACGTCGTCGTCAACGTGCAGAATACTTGTGCCGTGTTCGAAGTTGCCGAAGCGCGAGACGTCGAAGTAGCGATTGAAGAGCTTCGCGTCCTCTTCGCCCAGCAGCGCTTCGACTTCCTCCGGCGTCCAGACGAAAAACTTGCCTTCCGCGCCTTCGCTGTCGGCGTCCTGCGTCGAATAAAAACCGCCGCCCGCGTCGGTCATTTCGCGCACGACGTAATCGAGCGTCTCAATCGTGACCCGTTTATAGAATTCGTTGCCGGTCGCCAGGAACGCGTCGAGGTAGAGGCGCGAGAGGAGCGCGTTGTCGTAGAGCATCTTTTCGAAATGAGGCACCAGCCACTTCTCATCCACCGAGTAGCGATGAAATCCGCCGCCCAGCTGGTCGTACATCCCGCCGCGCGCCATTTTGTCGAGCGTCAGTTCGACGGCGCGCAGTGCCGTTTCATTTCCGGTCCGGTGATGCTGACGGAGCAGGAACGAGAGCGTCTGCGCGGGCGGGAACTTGGGTTTCGTGCCGAAACCGCCGTTCGCCGGGTCGAGGCGGCGCAGCAGGTCACTGGCCGCGTGATCCGGAATCTCCACGCTCAGGCTGCCATCGCCCGACTGAACTTCGCTGAGACTTCCAAGCTGCTGCAACAGGGCGTCCGCACTCTCCAGAATCTCGCCGCGGCGGTTGCGATAAGCCTCGGCCACGCCGATCAGTATGCGCGGGAAGCCGGGCATCCCGTAGCGGTCTTCCGGCGGGTAATATGTGCCGCCGTAAAACGGAACCTGATCGGGCGTCAGAAAGACAGTCATCGGCCAGCCGCCGTGCCCGGTCATCATCTGCACTGCGTTCATGTAAATCGAATCAAGGTCGGGCCGCTCTTCACGATCAACTTTGATGTTGATGAAGTTCTCATTCATCAGCTGCGCGATGGCTGGATTTTCAAAAGACTCATGGGCCATGACGTGGCACCAGTGGCAGGCGGAATAACCTATGCTGAGGAGAATCGGCTTACTCTGCTCGTGTGCCTTTGCCAGTGCTTCCGGCCCCCAGGGATGCCAATCCACCGGATTATGTGCGTGTTGCAGCAGGTATGGGCTGGTTTCGTTGATCAGCTGATTCGTAAACTGCGGCTGCGTTACGTCTTTGGCTTTGGCGTGTTCAGACATTGCGATCCTCTCATTACTCCCCGGATTCTGTGATTTTACGGAACCCTGATACTATGCCCTTTCTTCAAGTCGGTAAAGCGAACCACAAAACACGGAAAGATGCGCTGACGATGGGTTATGGATGTTTGCTGTTTGATCTCGACGGGACGCTGATTGATTCGCGCGCGGATCTGGCGAACTCGGTCAACCTGATGCTGGCAGAGCTGGGTCGTGGCCCGCTGCCGCGGGAGCGGGTGCTGGGTTTTGTCGGCGAGGGAGTGCGGTTGCTGGTCGAGCGCGCTCTGCGCGCCGGCTTCGGACGCGAGGTGAGAGACGCGGAAATTGAGCGCGCGCTGGGAATTTATCTTCGCCATTACGGCGAACACCTGCTTGATGAAACAAAGCTTTACCCGGGGGTGGCGGAGACGCTTGCAGCTCTGACTCACATTCCGAAGGCCGTGGTCACGAACAAGCCTTATCAGTTCACTGCGACGATTCTTGAACGGCTGGGCGTATTGTCACATTTCGCCGCGGTGCTGGGCGGCGACAGCCTGCCCGAGCGGAAGCCGGCGCCGCAGCCGCTCGTCGAGGCGGCCCGCCGTTGCGGGCGCGATCCGGCTGAATGCCTGATGGTCGGTGACAGCCGCGTGGATGTGGTGGCGGGTCATGCGGCGGGGATGAAAACCTGTGGCTTCGTCGCGGGGTTTCGCGGCAGGGATGAGCTGGTGGAAGCCGGGGCCGATCTGCTGATTGAAAGGTTCAGCGAGTTACAGGAAGTGATTAGTGATGGCAGGTGATACGGGACGGAAAAAAAGGAGCCGTCGTGCATCACCACTGACCAGATGCGGCTTGGAGACTCAGGGTCAGTGATGGTGCGCGACGGCCTTTCACGCCTGCCCGGCTTCAAACCGTGCGGGCGAACTTGCGAACCCCACACCAAACCAGATAGATGATCCCGAAGAAAATCGCGACTTTGATCGCCAGCACCAGCAGTCCGATCAGTGACCCGAGAACCGCGAAGGCAATCGTCCCGGCGATCCCGACGACGACGAGTGCGATGATGATGAAGATAATGGTGCCAATTGCATCTGCCATAATTGCCAAACCTCCTTCAGGTATTGCTGTTGCGCTGTGAAATACGCCACCCCGCGCGCGCAGGTTTCAGAAATTTTACGGCAGCAGCAGGAGGCCCGGGGGGTCAGTGGGACTCCTTTGGCCGCTTTAAGTAAAAGATCGGGTCGTTCGGTGGCCCGGTCACAGCCACCAGTTCCCACCCCTTCGCGCCGAGCTTGTCGAGGTTGCGTTCCAGCGGGAAAGCTTCGCGGTTGAAAGCGCCGTCCGGCTGTTTCCGCATGCCGCCGTATGATTCATTGCCCGCGGTTGAGAGATTGACGTTTCCCCCTGAGACCACCAGGTATTCCCACTGTGACGGGGCTGAAGCCTCTTCGTGGCCTTTGCTGTCGTGACGCGAAGACTGACCGAAAGCCGCCAGGCCGGCGATCAGGGCGACGAGCAGCAGGATGATGCCCGTCGTTGAAGCGATCTTTTTCATAAACCCTCCATTCTTCATTTCTATGACCAGTTGTTTGTGACGGCTTTTTTCTGACCCGGTTATTATCTGCCTGGGGAAGCCGGAAAGAAAAACCCGCCGCAATAAAACAGGGCCTGAAGTCGTGAGGAGACATCAGGCCCGCCGAATTCCTGCCCTTTATCCAGAGGAGAAAAGTGCCAGGATCAAGTTAACGAATCACCTCACCCCACACAGTGTGATCACTCACGTT
>Ga0070741_10007409_pt1 | contig 22698 bp, 20 predicted proteins | sample Coa_R1_4_FD_66440 | JGI IMG/M metagenome (GOLD analysis project Ga0070741, IMG submission 66440) | Surface soil microbial communities from Centralia Pennsylvania, which are recovering from an underground coalmine fire - Coalmine... | ecosystem: Environmental > Terrestrial > Soil > Unclassified ... | reverse complement strand
AGCCCGATCGCGTCGTAGTCGACGAACCCGAGGATGGTCGGCACGCCCGCCGGATCGAACGAGCGGTAGCGGACGAAGTGCGCCTGCGCGTCGAAGCGCAGATCGGCCGCGCCCGCGAGGTGCGTGTAGGAGACCTCCACGCGCACCAGGCTGCGGGTCAGATCGCCGGCGTCGCGCGCGGAATTCGTGCCCGTGCACGAAGCCGCCGCCACCGCCAAAATCAAGAGACACGACCGCCGCATGACTGAGCCTCCATTATAATGGTGCGACCGTCGCAGTTTCAAGTTCGCGGCCCCGACTGACGATTTGACGCCCGCAATCGGCTGGCATTCCCCGCGCGATTGGAGTAATTTCCCGGCCCGATGTTCAGACCGGTCGGGAAGCCAAGGGTTGCCGAGGAGATCGTCCAACAGCTCCGCACGCTGATCCTGCGCGGCGACTACGCCGTCGGGGACAAGCTGCCGCCGGAGCGCCGCCTCGCCGAGGAGCTGGGGGTCAACCGCGCGTCGCTGCGCGAGGCCATCAAGGCGCTCGAGCACATGGGGCTGGTCAAGACGCGCCAGGGCGACGGCACGCGCGTGCTCGACTTCATGCAGACCGCCGGCGTCGAGCTGGTGTCGCACCTGATCCCGAAAGACGGCTCGCCCGATCTCGGCATGCTCACCGACGTGCTCGACTTCCGCCGCTGGTTCGGGCGCGAGGTGGCGCGCGGCGCGGCCGAGCGCGCGACGCCCGAGGATCTGAAGCTGCTCGAGGAGATCGCCGACAAGGCGGCCGATCCGGGCATGGACGTGGGCGAGCTGCTCAAGCTCGACTTCGAGTTCTACGTGCGGCTCACCGACGCGGCCAAGAACCGCGTGATGAAGCTGCTGGTGAACACGATCCGCGGCGCGGTGCTGGCGTACGCGCCGTTCTTCGCGCAGTTCAACCCGCCGCCGCAGACGGTGCGCAAGCACCACAAGGATCTGATCCGCGCGATCGCGGCCAAGGAAGCCGACAACGCCGGCAAGCTCGCCGACGCGTATCTGCGCAAGGGGCTCGAGCAGGTCCTGGCCGTCACCCGCGCCTAGCTATTTTGCTGCACCGCAACATTTCTTGAACTTTTTGCCGGAGCCGCAGACGCACGGATCGTTGCGGCCGATCGGCTGCGGCTCGAGGCGCGCCAGCTCGACGGGCGGGGGATATTTTTTGCGGCGCAGCAATCGGCCGCGCGCCTCGGCCTCCTCGAAGCGCGCGCACAGGCCGCGCAGGTTCTCGTCGGTGAACCAGGCGGCCGCCTCCTGCTCGATGCGCGCCGCCAGCGCGTAGTAGCGCTCGGGGTGGTGCTGCCGGTCGACGTGCGGCACCGGGCGAAAACCCGCCGGCACGTCGACGATGGCGTTGCCGCCCGCGAAGCCGTACGTGCCGACGTCGCGCGCCGTCCGCAGCGTCCACTCGATGCCGAACAGCGCCCGGCCGAGCGGCGCCACGCCGACCCACGCGCGCGCCTCGGCGAGGTTGAACGGGTGCAGGTACTCGCGCTCGCCGCCGTCGGGCAAATCGATCGGCACGCCGTAGGGCAGCCCGAACGGCAGGCCGTAGTTCGCCTGCGTCGTGTCGCCCTGCAGCGCGTGCAAGGTCTCGTGCACCGCGAACCCGACGAAGCGACGATACAGGCACTCCTCGTCGCGCACCGCGATGCCGCGATACGCCGGATCGTTCTTCGCCTGCGCCGCGCGATACAGCGCGTGCGCGTTCGGCTCGTACAGCGGCTGGTAGTTCCACCCGCGCATGGCGTCGTCGAAGCGGAACATCGCGGCCACGCCCTGCGCGCGCTCCTCGACGGTGAGCGCCGCGTGGCAGTCGCACTTGCAGGCGTGCGGGCGCGCAAACGCTTCGACGATCCCGAGCACGCGCCTAGTTTATCAGGCGCGCGGGACCACGTGGATCGACGTCGGCTCCGTCGGGCAGACGTGCTCGCACAAGCCGCAACCGACACAGCGCGCGTCGTCGACGCGCACGCGCCCGTCGCCTTCGATCACGATCGCGCCCGGCATCGGGCACGCCGTCTTGCAGACGTCGCACTGGTGGCCGTGATACGCCACGCAGCGATCGGCGTCGAGCACCGCCGTCCCCATCACCACGTCGCCGTTCACGAACGTCGGCAAGAGCGCGCCCGACGGACACACGTGCGTGCACTGAAGGCCGGTGCACAAGACGCACGGCTGCCGGCGCGCGTCGATCGCCGGCGTCCCCTCGGCGCGTCCCCAATCGGCGCTCAGCGGAAAGATCGCGCGCGCCGGGCAGACGTCGACGCACTTGCCGCAGCGAATGCAGCTCTCGACGAGCAGCTGCTCCTGCAACATCCCCGGCGGACGCAGCGGCGCCGCGCGTGGCGTCGACGGCGGCGGCGGAGGCTCTTTTCTCACCGCGTCGGCGAGCGGCCGCCGCCAGAACGTCAGCAGCTCCCTGCGCGAGACCCCTTTTCCGTCCTTGCTCAAGCGTCGCCTATGGCGCCGCCTGAGCGGAGACCATTTTTGATCGCAATCGCTACGCGCTTGCTCATGACCTTGTCGGGGCGGTAATGATGACACCAATCCATGAGCGCGGACAACAAGCCCACGCATTCGCCGACGTGGCTGTTCGGCGTCACGTACATCCCCTTCGGCATCGTCGGCGGATTCTGCGGCACCACGATGCCGTTCCTCGCGCGCAAGGCCGGCGTCGAGGTCGAGGGCATCGGCTGGTTCGGGCTGGCGACGATGATCCCGCCGATGCTGCAGTTCCTCTACGCGCCGATCATCGACCTCGGTCCGCGCCGCAAGCACTGGCTGATCCTCGTCACCGTGCTGGGCGCGGCGTGCATCGCCGCCGCGCTGATGATGCCGCTGCCGGCGCGAATTCCCGAGTTCCTCGCGCTGGCGGTCGCCGGCCAGCTCATCAGCGGCCTGGTCGGATCGTGCAACGGAGGCATTTTAGCCCAGACGTTGCCCGATCGGCTGCGCGGCCAGGCGGGCGGCTGGATGAACACCGGCAACCTCGGCGGCGCGGCGCTCGGCACGTGGGTGGCGATCAAGATGACCGAGCACGGCTTCTCGCCGACGGTGCTCGGCCTCACGGTCGCGGCGATGATGATCGTGCCGTCGCTGGCGGCGCTGTCGATCATCGAGAGCGAGCGCGAGAAGCGCCCCGCGGCCGAAGTCTTCGGCAGCATGGTGCGCGAGGTCTGGCGCACGGCGAAGTCGCGGCCAGGCTGGACCGGCATCCTCCTGTGCATCTCGCCCGTCGGCTCGGCGGCGCTGGTGAACGTCTTCGGCGGCCTGGCCAAAGATTTCCACGCCACCGACGGCATGGTCGCGTTCGTCAACGGCCCCGCGTCGGCGGTCCTCACCGCCATCGGCTCGCTGCTCGGCGGCTATCTGTGCGATCGCCTGCACCGCCGCTGGGCGTACGTCGCGTCGGGCGCGCTCACCACGCTGTGCGGCCTCGGCATGATGGCGTTCCCGCTCTCGCCGACCAACTACGCCGTGGGCGTGAGCGTGTACCTGTTCGTCTCCGGCATCTGTTACGCCGCGTTCTCGGCGGTGGTGCTGGAGGCGGTCGGGCGCGCGGGCTCGGGCGCGTCGACGCAGTACACGCTGTTCACGTCGGCGGGCAACGCCGCCATCGGCTACGTGGCGTGGCTCGACACGCGCTTCAACCACGTGTGGGGCCCGAAGGCGCCGCTGATCACCGACGCCATGCTCAACGTCGTCGGCATCGCCATGTTCCTCACGATCTTCTATTTGCTGCGAGACAAAGGCGAGGCGGTGCAGCCCAAGAACCAGGTCGCGTGATCCCACCATCGGTGGCCGAATTTCGCGCGCGCTATCGCGCCGAGAAGATCGGGCCGCGCTACTCGGGCGTCGCGCACTTTCTGTTCACCACCTTCGCGTCGCTCGGGGCGATCGGGTTCGCGGCGTGGGGCGTGCGCTCGCCGAGCGCGCTCGAATGGCTCACCGTGCCGCTCACGTTCCTGTTCGCCAACTTCGCCGAGTACTCGGGCCACAAACGGCAGATGCACCGCCCGCGCCCGCCGTTCGAAGCGATCTATCGCCGCCACACCGTCGAGCATCACCACTACTTCACGCACGAGGCGATGGCCTACGAGTCGCCGCGCGATTTCAAGATGGTGCTGTTTCCGCCGATCCTGATCATCTTCTTTTTCGGTTTGTTCGCGGTGCCGACGGGCGCGCTGCTGTGGCTCGTTGCGACGCCGAACGTGGCGCGGCTGTTCGTCGTCACCGCCGTCGGCTACTACCTCATGTACGAGTGGCTGCACTTCTCGTATCACCTCGCGCCCGACGGCGTGGTGGGACGCCTGTGGATCCTGCGCGCGCTGCGCCGCCATCACACGACGCACCACGATCTGGCGCTGATGGGGAAGTGGAACTTCAACCTCACGGTCCCGATCTGCGACTTGCTGTTCGGCACCTACCGTCGCTGAGCCTGGGGACCGCGGGTTGCGATCTTGCGGACTCGGGTCCGCAACGCGCGGCGTCGTCGACGGCGAACCGCTTGATCTCGCTCGCTCGAGGAGCGAGCATGGTGGTTGCAGGTCATGGGCGGCATGTCCAAGCGCTCGATGTTCGCATTGGCTCTCGTCGCGGGCTGCGCGGGCGCGCCTGCGCGGCCGGAATCGGGGCCGGTCGCGCAGGGCATCGAGCAGGCGGCGGCGCGCAACGGGCTGCCGCGCGACCTCGTGCTGGCGGTGGCGGCGATCGAAGGCGGGCTGTGGCTGTCGCCGGTTCGCGTGCTGCGCGTCGACGACGACGTGCCGGTGGCCGGCGCGCTCGAGCTGCGTCACGGCGCGTTCAACTCGCTCGCGCGCGGCGCCGAGCTCATGGGCACCGACGAAGCCACGCTGCGCATCGACACCGATCGCGGCACCGAAGCCGGCGCGCGCGTGCTCGCCGAATTGGCGCACGCGACCGGCGCGCACGCCGACGATCTCGGCAGCTACCGCGCGGCGCTCGAGGAGCTCTCCGGCCTTTCGGACGCGAATAGCCGAGCGGATTACGCCGCGCGCGTGCTCGCCGTCGTGCGCTCGGGCGGCGTGTTCCCCGCGCGCGCCGGCGAGCAGGTGTTCATCGATGCGCATCCCGACGTGAGCGTGCCCGCGCTCGGCGTGCGCCACGAAGCCGCGAGCGGCACGCCCGACTATCCCGGCGCCATCTGGTTCTCGACGAGCTGCAGCGGCAAGTGCGACACCACGCGCACCGCCGGCAACTCGGTCGTGAACATGATCGCCATCCACGACACCGAGGGCGGCTGGGACGCGTCGGTCGCCACGCTGCAGAACGACGCCGGCAAGTCGGTGCACTACATCGTCGACGCCGACGGCTCGCGCGTCGGGCAGTTCGTCCCCGAGACGTACACCGCGTGGCACGTCGGCAACTACTATTACAACCAGCGCATGGTCGGCATCGAGCACGTCGGCTTCGCCGCCGCCACCACCGGCTACTCCGACGGGCTGTACCAGGCGAGCGTCAAGCTGGTGAAGAACATCCGCACGCGCTGGAACGTGCCGCTCGATCGCCAGCACATCCTCGGCCACTATCAAGTCCCCGACGGCACCAACATCGCCGAGAGCTCGCCCGCGTGCTCCGACACGCTCGACCACTGCGAGACCTCCGCCAACTACGGCGGCGCGTCCAACCACCGCGACCCCGGCTACTACTGGCAGTGGTGCCAGTACATGGAGCGGCTCGGCGGAAGCTGCGACTGCAACGACACCTACCCGCTGTGGAACTGCACCACCGACGCCACCGAGGCGGTGCGCTGCTCGGGCGGCAAGGTCGAGATCGATCACTGCACCGCCGGCTGCGTGTCGAAGCCGGTCGGCACCGACGACGTCTGCAACCACGCGCCGCCTCCGCCGCCGTCGGACGGCGGTACCACCGGCGGTACCACGGTGCCGGGGCAGAATTTCGGCGGCATCGGCAACGGCAACGGCGAGAGCGGCGGCGAGAACGGCGGCGGCGGGAACAACCCGGGCGGGCCGGCGGGTCACACCACCAGCGGTTGCTCGTTCGCCGGCGCCGGCGCGAGCAGCGGCAATTTGCCGCAGGGCGGGACGCTGGCGCTCATCGCGCTCGCGATCTTCGCAGCCACTCGCCGAGCTCGACGGCGCGCAGCTCCGCTTTGCGCAGCACCTCGCGGATCGCGTCGCGCGGATCGTCGGTAACCACCGCGCGCGCAACCAGCGACGGCAATCGCGCCGGCGCGCGCGCCAGCGCATCGCCCAGCACGACTCCGAGCAGCCGCTTGCGCACGCGATCGCCGGGGCGGCACGCGGCTTCCGGAATCCTCGACGGCAGGGCCGCGTGCGCGATCGCCATCGCCGCGCGAAACGCCGCGCCCACGCGCCGCCGCTCCGCCTCCTCGCCCGCGCGCTCGACCGACGCGCCGCGCTCGAGCAGCACCGCCACGTCGAGGATCCACAGCGGCGAATCGCCGAACGCGTGCGTCGCCGCGTGCACCGCCACCGCCCAAAGATGATCGTCCCAGCTCGGCGCCGCGCGCTTGCGCCCGTCGAGCTCGACCTCGATCGCGCGCGCGAAGATCTCGCCCACCGACGCGTCGCCCGCGAGCTCGTGGAACAGCCGCCAGTGCACGTCGACGGCGAGATTGGCCTCGCCGGCGAACGCCACGTCGTGCCCGTGCCGCTCGGAGAAGCGCGCGCGCCCGCGGTACTGCCGGCGAAACCCGAGCGCGCCCATCATCGCCGCGATCGCGTCGAGCTCGCCCGGCCGCGCGATCAGATCGAGATCGGCCATCGGCCGCGTCCCGAGATCGCCGTAGAGCGCGCCCAGCAGCGCGCCCTTGAACGGCAGGAGGCCTAGCCCGCGCCGCTCCGCCTCGTCGAGGATTTGCGCCGCGACCTCGTAAAACCGCACGTTTTGCCCAACCGTGCGCAAATACGCGTCCCGCCCGTCGCGGTCGAGCCCGAGCTTGAAACGCAGCGGGCGAAGCTCGCGGCGCGCCAGCACCGACCGCGGCAGCGCGCCCACCAGCTCCGCGTCGATCACTTACGAGAGTTTGGCGCGGTCCTCGAGGACTTTTTTGATCTTGGCCTCGAGGTCGGCGAAGTCGAAGGGCTTGTCGACGTACGCGTCGGCGCCGTAGAGCGGCGAGGTCATCTCGTTCACGCGCTCGCCGATCGCCGTCAGCATCACGATCCCGACGTTCTGCAGATCTTCGTCGGCGCGCAGCTCCTTGGCCACTTCCCAGCCGTTCTTGCCCGGCATCATCACGTCGAGCAGCACCAGGTCCGGATGGTGCTCGCGCGCCTTCTCGAGCGTCTGCAGCCCGTCGGCGGCCTCCAGCACCTGGTAGCCGCGCTTGCTCAGACGGATGCCGAGCATGGTCAGGATCTGCGGATCGTCGTCGGCCACCAGGATCGTCGGCTTCTTGGATGCCATGCTTCGACGCTAGCCCGTCCGTCCGGTCGAGGTCAAGGCTACTCGACGAGAAACAGGTCCCAGCGCACGCGGCGCGCGGTGTGCGCGTCGAGCGTGAGACCGCCGGCGACGATGGTCTGCGCGGCCGCGCTCACGCGCACGCGCTGCAAGGTGCCGGCGAGCGGCGCGGCGAGGTAACAGCCGAGACAGTTGGCGAGCGCGCCCTCCGACGGCGCGAGCGCCAGGCCCGCGGGCACGGCGAAGTGGCCGGTCCACTTCACCGAGAAGGTCGCGTCCTCGAAGCCGCTGAACGCCGCCTGGCCGGTCTTGGTCGAGATCAGCCCGACGACGTCGAGCACGTCGTTCACCTCGCGCGGGCCGATCACGCCGGGATGCGCGCCCGCGTCGAGCGTCTGGATCGAGGCGTCGAAGAGCGGCAAGAGGTGCCCGTCGCGCAACAGCAGCGGCAATTTGCCGAGCGGCGCGGGGATGGTGACCATCTGCCCGCCCGAGAGCAGCGTCTGGTCTTGCCAGTCGAGAAAAAATCCATCGGGTAGCCCGATGGATTTCGTGGTCGCCCCGCGCGCCACCACCGGCGCGGCCAGGAGCGCGTCGCCGAAGTAGTACGCGTCTCCGACGGCGGTGAAGCGCGCGTCGGGGTGCTCGAGGAAGAGCGCGCGCATGATCGGCGTGCCGGTCGCGTGCGCGGTCTGCTCGAGCGCGAGCAGGTACGGCTGCATTCGCGCGTGCAGGTTGGCGTAAGTGCGCCACGCGTCCTGCGCGTCGGGCGAGGTCCAGATGGTGGCCTTGGAGCCCGAGTCCATCGCGTCGGAGCACGCGTCCTCGTCGTGCATCTCGGGCGAGACCGCGCCGAACTCGATCCAGCGCGCGAGCAGCTCGCCGTCGGCGCCCTTGTGCCCGTCGCCGCCGCACTTGAACCCGCCGATGTCCGATCCCCAATTGGGAACGCCGGTGATGCCGAGGTTGAGCCCGCCGCGCACCATCGCCGGCAAGCCGTTGGCGTCATCGAACGACGCGTCGGGATCGCCGCCCCACACCATCGGCGCGTACTGCTGCGAGCCGATCGATCCCGAGCGCGCGTAGAAGTACCAGTCGCCCGGATGATTCGCCTCCAGCCAGTCGTGCGCCGCCTTGTCGTAGAGCACGGGAAACAGGTTGTGCAGCTCCTCGCCGGTCATGCCGTTGGCCGCGAGCACGTCGGGCTGCACGTACTCGCCGAAGTCGTACATCCATCCGTCGTAGCCGAGATCGCGCGCGCGCTTGAACAGGCCGGTGAACCACGCGCTGGCGGCGGGCGAGGTGACGTCGACGGTGAAGACGTTCAGGAACTCGCCCGAGATCAGCCAGACGATCGACGGCGTGCCGGTGGCGTCGCGCAGAAAATAGTTGTTGGCGAGGCCGAACTGCATGTCGGGCGCGCTCGGCTTGGACGTCGACTGCGCGACGTACGGGTTGTAGTACGCGTCGAGGCGCACGCCTTTCGAGTGCGCGAGCTGCACCCAACTCCCGAGCTGCGCGAGCTGGGACGCGTCGACGCCGGCGGGAAGAAAGTGGGTGTTGTCGTCGATCTCGGTGAGCGTGAGGCCGGCGGCGCGCATGGCGTCGATCTCGAGCTGATTGTTCACCATCGTCGCGACGCCGATGCGGCGGCGCGGGCCGTAGCTCCAGTCGGGCGCCAGCATCGGGCGGCCTGTGCGCGCGGTGAATTCGTCGATGACTTGATACGGCCACGGCCGCGCGTCGCCGGGGATCGGCAGATAGATTTCGTACGCCAGCGACGGGCCGATGTGCCACGCGCGCCACGCGTCGGCCCGTTGATCGTCCACGGCGAGGTTGAACTCCGAGCGCCACGTCGTGTCGAGACGAAAGCCGTAGCCCTTCGACGACAGGAAGAACGGCACCGGGTAGTACGTCATGGTCTCGCCGTTCGGCCACGGATTGGACGCCGAGCGCGGCGTGGCCTCGCTGCGGCCGAGCCCGCCCTCTTCCGCCCACGTGTACAGCGTGAGGCCGCGCTGATCGATTCGGTTGTAGCGCTCGCCGAATCCCATGAACGCCTCGTCGGCCGGGCTGGCGAATCCCGCCGACCACGCGCGCACGTAACCGGGCCCGTCGAGCGACGCCTCCACGCGCAGCGTCGACGCGGTGAGCGCGTGATGTACGCGAATCCGTCCCGCCGACGACGCCAGCACCACGTCGAGCGTCGCCGCGTCCGGCTGCGTCGCCGAGATCACCGTCCAATTGTCGCGCCACGGATCGAACGCGGTATCGAACGTGAAGTACCCGGGCGACACCACGTGGTCCCAAAAAACTTTCCCCGTGGTCCAGCCGACCGCGCCGTAGCCGTCGCGTTTCCCGTCGGCGAGCGACGACAGCACCACCTGCCCGCTCGGGTCGCGCACCGCGAACGAGTAGGGCGCGCGCTCGACCGTGAGGGAGATTCCCGGCGCGCTGAGCGTCCATTGCGCCGGCAGACTTCCGCCGTTGCACGACGCGAGCGCGAGCGTTACCGCGAGTGCGTAGCGCATCGCCTCGACGTTAACACATTGACTCTCCGACGAGAGGCGGTAGATTTCCCGAATGGCGAAGCGCAGCCGCGTAGCGGTCATCAAAGTCAAACCCGAGACCATCCTCGACGACGTCGCGCGGCTGTGCGAGCTGGCGGGCATGACCGACGCGCTCCAGCGCGGCGCGACCACCATCCTCAAAGACAACATCTCGTGGCACTACCCGTTCCCCGCCGCCAACACCACGCCCTGGCAGCTCGAGGGCACCATCCTCGCGCTGCGCCGCGCCGGCTATGGCGACGTCACCTGCGTCCAGAACAAGACCGTCGTCACCGACGCGTTCAAAGGCGAAGACCTCAACCACTACGTCCCGATCTTCCGCGCGCACGACGTGCCGGTCCTCTTCAACTTCAAGGACGAGGACATGAAGTGGGTGACCTATCGCCCCAAGGCGCGCATGCGCGTGCTCGACAAGATCTTCCCCGCCGGAATCCAGATCCCCGACTACTTCGTCGGCAAGAACATCGTTCATCTGCCGACGGTGAAGTGCCACATCTACACGACCACGACCGGCGCGATGAAGAACGCGTTCGGCGGGCTGCTCAACCTGCACCGCCACTACACGCACTCGTGGATCCACGAGACGCTGGTCGACCTGCTGGCGATCCAGAAGGAGATCCACACCGGCCTGTTCGCGATCATGGACGGCACCACCTGCGGCAACGGCCCCGGCCCGCGCACGATGTATCCGGTGGTCAAGGACTACATGCTGGCGTCGGATGACCAGGTGGCGATCGACGCGGTGGCGGCGAAGATGATGGGCTTCGATCCGATGTCGATCGACTACATCCGCTTCGCCGACGAGGACGGGCTCGGCAACGGCAAGCCGGAGAACATCGAGGTCGTCGGCGCCGACATCTCGCACGAGAACTGGCACTTCAAGGTCGGCAAAAATCTCGTGCGCTTCGGCGGCGGCGATCTCGTCTGGTTCGGCCCGCTCAAACGATTTCAGAAGCTGTTCTTCCACACGCCGCTGGTGAACCTGTTCATCGGCATGTCCGAGGTCTATCACGACTACTATCGGTGGCCGGTGAAGGACCGCGCGATCTTCGACGGCTGGCGCGCCACCACCGAGTGGGGAAAGCTGTTCGATCAGTACGCGCGCGGCCCGCAGCTCTCGGCCGCGGCGATCAAGCCGAAGATCCAACCGCGCGCGTGAAGTCGCGCTCGCTCGGGCGCGCGCTGGTGCTTCCCGTGGCCGGCGGCGCGGCGGTGTATCTCGCCATCGCGTGGTGGGCGGGCGGCCGCGACGTGGCGCGCGACCTGGGCGCGTTTCGCTGGTCGGCGATGGCCATCGGCTGCGCGCTCGCGCTGGCGAACTACGCGCTGCGTTTCTGCAAGTGGGAGCTGTACCTGAGGCGCTTGGGTATACGCGTGCCGCTCGGCGATTCGCTGCAGATCTTCCTGGCCGGTTTTTCGCTGACGATGACGCCGGGAAAAGTCGGCGAGGTGCTCAAGGCGTATCTGCTACGCGAGACGCACGGCGTGCCGATGGCGCGCACCGCGCCGACCGTGGTCGCCGAGCGCTTGACCGACCTCATCGCGCTGCTGGCGCTGGCGATCGGCGGCGTGGGCGCGCTGGCGGCGGGCGGGCGCACGTTCATGTGGTTCGCCGGCGGATTGGTGGCGGCGATCTTGATCGTCGCGTCGTGGCGCGCGCTGGTGCACGCGATCCTCGACGGCGCGGCCAGGCTGGGCGGCCCCGACTCGTTCATCGGGCGCGCGATGCCCAAGCTGCGCGAGTTCTACGACGCCATGTACGAGCTGCTTCGCCCGGCGCCGCTCGTCGCCGCGACCGCGCTGTCGATCGGCGCGTGGGCCGCCGAGTGCGCCGCGTTCTGGGTGGTGCTGCACGGCTTCCCCGGCGCGGACGCGTCGCTCAAGCTATGCACCTTCATCTACGCGTCGATGACCATCGCCGGCGCGCTGTCGTTTCTGCCGGGTGGAATCCTGGTGCAGGAAGCGGGCATGATCGAGCTGCTCATGCACGGCGCGCGCGGAATCTCCAAGCCGACGGCCACCGCCGCCACGTTCGTCGTCCGCGTGTGCACGCTGTGGTTCGCGATCGCGCTCGGCATCGCGGCGGTGCTGCTGGTGCGGCGCCGCATGCGCGTCGCGCTCGATGCAATTACCGTCGAGGCCGCGCGCAAGTGAGCGCCGCGGCGATCGCGATCGGCGCGCAGAAGCTGTCGAAGCGCTTCGGCGAGCACGTGGCGATCGAGGACCTGACGCTCGAGGTGCCGCGCGGCTCGGCGTTCGCGCTGCTCGGGCCGAACGGCGCCGGCAAGACCACCAGCGTGCGCATGCTGACCGCGCTGCTCGAGCCGACGTCGGGCGCGGCGCAGGTGTGCGGCCACTCGCTCGGCAAGGCCGACGACGCGATCCGCCGCGCGTGCGGGCTGCTCACCGAGGTGCCGGGCCTGTACCCGCGGCTCTCCGCCGTCGAGAACCTGCTGTTCTTCGCCGAGCTGTACGACGTGCCGGTGCGCGACGCGCGGACGCGCATCGAGCGCTGGCTCAAGCGCTTCGAGCTGTGGGATCGCCGCGCCGATCCGGTCGGCGGCTTTTCGACCGGCATGAAGCAGAAGCTGGCGCTGTCGCGCGCGCTGGTGCACGAGCCGGAGCTGCTGTTCCTCGACGAGCCGACGTCCGGGCTCGATCCCGAGTCGACGCGCACCGTGCGCGAGGTGATCCGCGAGTGCACCGCCGACGGGCGCACGGTGGTCTTGTGCACGCACCACCTCGACGAGGTGGAGCGCTTGTGCGATCGCGTGGCGTTCGTGCGCGGGCGCGTGCTGGCCGAGCACTCGATCGCACATGGCGCGCACGGCGCGCACGGCGCGCGCCGCACCGAGGTGACGCTCGGCGGCGAGGCCGCGCGCTTCGCCGCCGCGCTCGCGCAGGTGGCCGGCGTCGACGGCGGCTCGGTGCGCGCCGACGGCAAAAAACTTTCGTTCGCCGCCGACGAGGCGGTCAACCCGCGCGTGGTGCGCGCGCTGGTCGAGGCCGGCGCCGAGGTGCTGTTCGTCGCGCCCGAGCGCGGCCGCCTCGAGGCGCTCTACTTCGAGCTGGTGCGTCCCGACGCCAACGGTGGCGCATGAAGATCGGCGTCGTCCTCAAGCGCGAGTGGCGCGAGCTGCGCGAGAACCGCTTCCTGCTGATCTCGACCGCCGCGCTACCATTAATATTGTGCGCCGCCGCCGTCGGCCTGGCGGTCACCACCGCGCGCGCCGAGGTGCAGGAGGCCGACATCGGCCCGCTGATGGGCGCGTCGCCCGGCCATCTCACGCCGCGCCAGATTTTGCTTTCGGTGCTGATGAAGCAGCTGCTCGGGATCTTTCTCGCGGTGCCGGCGATCGTGCCGGCGCTGATCGCGTCGTACAGCGTCGTCGGCGAAAAGCAATTGCGCACGCTCGAGCCGGTGCTGGCGACGCCGATCCGCGTGCGCGACCTGCTGGCGGGAAAATGTCTCGCCGCGCTCTTGCCCGCGCTGGCGGCGACGTGGACGACGTTCGGCGTGACGTGCCTGCTCCTGCGCTCGGTGCTGCCGCCCGAGGCGCTGGCGGTCGCGCCGCCGAACGCCGAGTGGCTGATCGCGGTGCTGCTGGTGGCGCCGCTGCTCGCGTTCGGCGCCAACACGCTCACCGTGCTGGTATCGGCGCGCGTGCGCGATCCGCGGGCGGCGCACCAGTTCGCGTCGCTGCTGGTGCTGCCGATCATCGGCGCGGGCGTCTTGCAGCTGGCGCGCGGCATCCTGCTCGGCTGGCGCTTCTGGCTCGGCACCGCGGTGGTCATGCTCTGGATCGACGCCATCCTCCTGCGCCTCGCCTCCCGCTGGTTCCACCGCGAAGGCATCCTCGCAAAATTCGGCTAGACCGCTTTCACGTGGCCGTAGCCGTAGCCGTAGCCGTAGCCGTAGCCGTGGCCGTCCCGCAAAGATCGTTTACGGCTACGGCCACGGCTACGGCTACGGCTACGGCTACGCTCTGCGAAGTGGCGCGCGCGCTCGCGAATGCGTTAGCTTGAAGCATGCTCGCCGCGCTGATCGCCGCGCTCGCCGACGGAGATCGGCGGTGCATGCTGGCCGAGCGCGGGCGTTATTGCGTTGGCGCGGGCGAGGAGGAAGTTTGCGCAGCGGTCGCGGCGTTGGGCGCGGAGGCGTTCGTTGCTGCGTTGCAATATAATTCGGGCGCGTTGGTGCGCGCCTGGCGGATCGCGGGCGCCGGGCGCGCGTGGCCGGGGAGGAGCGAGGCGCTGCTGGCGATCGCGCGCGCGCTCGGGTGCGCGCTGCCCGAGTCGGAGTATCGCCTGCCGGAGGACGGGCTCGAGGCGCTGCTCGAACGCGCGCGGCGATCGCACGGGCAGCGCGTCCCGGTGCGCGGCGCGCGGCGGCACAAAGGCCGCGTCGGCGACGGCGTCGAGCGCTTGCTGATCGGCGGCAAGGCGCCCGGCCGCGCCGCCGATCACGCCGCCGCCGAGATCAAGAGCGTCCCGGTGCGCGGCGATCAAGTCATCGAGCGCGTCAAGCTCGGCGTGGTCAGCGCCCGCTCGAACCCGCTCTCGAAGTGCGCGCGCGTCTTGTTCGTGTTCGTCGAGCAGCGCGGCGGCGACGATCGCGATCACTTCGTGCGCGGCCACCACCTCGCCGAGTTCGACCACGCCCGCTTCCAGGCGATGTGGCGCGACGGCTTCCTCGTCGAGACCGCCGCCGGCTCCCCCAAGCACCCCGCGCGCGGCCTCTACCTCACGCCGCGCTGGTTCCGCGAGCAGCACATCTGGCCGGGTTGATCTTCTCGGGACCGTTCGCTACCGTCGGCGGTCTGGAGGCGTCATGAACTTCAGCTTCGAACACGACTTCGACATCGACGTGGCGAGCTACTGGAAGCTCTTCCTCTCGGAGGACTTCAACGTCGATCTCTACAAAGAGCTCAAGATGAAGAACCGCCAGCTCATCAAGCAGGAAGACGACGGCAAGCTGTTCCACCGCATCGTCAAGTTCGAGCCCACGACGCCCATCCCCGGCTTCCTCCAGTCGATCGTCAAGGACACCGGCTACACCGAGATCGATCACCTGACGTGGTCCACCAACGTCATGAAGGTGAAGATCGAGACCGCGATGTTCAAAGACCGCTTTCACATGCAGGGCGACTACTCGGTCACGCCCGTCGACGGCGGCAAGCGCTGCAAGCGCACCTTCCGCGGCGAGGCGAAAGTGTCGATGCCGCTCATCGGCGGCCGCATCGAGAAGTACATGATGGAGCAGATGCGCGACTCCTACGAGATCGCCGCGCGCGTCACGCGCAAGTGGATCGAGAAGCAGAAGCAAGCCGCCACGTGAAGCTCCCGCTCGCGGTCGCGCTCGCCGCGCTGGGCGCGATCGGCTGCAAGCCCGATCCGCTGCGCGCTCGGCCATACCAGCTCCATTTGCCAAACGGACACGAACCAACGCAGGCGGCGCCGCTGCTCCTCCTGCTCCATTGTTACGGCTGCGATCTGCCGACCATCGAGCGGGTGATGCCGTTTCAGGCGCTGGCCGATCGCGAGAGCTTCATCGTGGTGGTGCCGCAAGGGTTCGTCGATTCGCACGGGCGGCCGTTCTGGAACGCCACCGACGCGTGCTGCGATCTCGAGGGGCGCGCGCCCGACGACGTGGCCTACCTGACGCGCGTGCTCGACGACGTCGAGGCGAAGCACCGCGTGGATCCCAAGCGCGTGTTCGCCGCCGGCTTCTCGAACGGCGGCTTCATGGCGCACCGCCTGGCGTGCGAGCGCGCCGAGCGGATCGCCGGCGTGGTGTCGGCGGGCGGCGCCGGCTGGAAGGACGCCGCGCGCTGCCGCCCGTCGGAGCCGGTGGCCGTCTTGCAGATCCACGGCGACGCCGATCCGATCATCGAGTACCGCGGCGGCGCGTTCTCGTCGGCGGGGCGAGCGCTCGCGCCCTATCCGTCGGCCAGCGACAGTGTCGCCGATTGGGCGAAGCGCGACGGCTGCGCGCCCGCGCCCGGCGCCGCGCCGGCGATGGACGTCGATCCCGCGCTGCCCGGCGCCGAGACCGACGTCGCGCGCTACGCCGGCTGCCGCGGCGGCGCCGCCGAGCTGTGGACCGTGCACGGCGGCGCGCACGGCGTCGACTCGCGCTTCATCGAGCCGGCGTGGCGCTTCCTGGCGGCGCACCCCAAGCCGTAATTCTGCTATGGTTGGCGGCGATGCCGAAAGTGGACCTCGACTTTCAGCGCTACGTCGAGCGGCGCAAGGGCGCGCGCGACGCGCAGGCGCGCGAGGGCGCGGCGTACGCCTACGCGGGCGATCTCAAGCTGCTGCGCACGCTCGATCGCTTGAGCCCGGTGAAGCTGGCGCTGGAGTCGGCGGTGCGTTTGTGGAACGCGTCGTCGCGCAAGGAGCTGCTCGAGGGCGCGGTCAAGGTCTCGGCGCGCGAGCGGCCGGCGATCCACGCGCTGGCGGCGCGCTGCGCTGAAACGCTTCATATCGCCGTTCCAGCCGTGTATATCGCGACCGGCCTGGAGACGTTCCGCGCGCACACGTTCGGCACCAACGAGGAGCCGTACGTGGTGCTGGACGCGGCGCTGGTCGAGTCGCTCGGCGAGCCGGAGCTGGCCGACGTGCTCGGGCGCGAGTGCGGGCACGTGCAGAACAACCACGTCGCGTATGGCACGGCGCTCTACTATTTGCTCCATCGCGCCAACCGGTTCGTGCGCTGGATCGTGACGCCGGCGCTGCTGGCGCTCGGCGGCTGGTCGAAGCGCGCCGACGTCACCGGCGATCGCGCGGGGCTCCTGTGCACGCGCAACCTCGACGTGTCGCAGGCGACGCTGCGCAAGTTGCTGGGTCCATCTAATGACCCGCGCGCGCAGAAGCGCATCGACGCGCTGGCGGTGTTCGCCGAGAGCGCGTACTACCGCGCCATCGTCGGGCAGGAGGGCGGACTCTCGGCCGCCGAGTGCGACACCAAGGTCGCGGAGCTGCTCGCCGCATGAGCGCCATCGCCGGATCGCACCTCACGATCAAGAAGTCGCTGATCGTCGCGCTGAGCCAGACCGCCAAGCTCGCCGCCTCCGTCGGCATGGACACGCTGGCGCACGAGCTGTCGGGCACGCGCATCCCGAAGCTGGAAGAGGAGCGGTTCGCGCTCGTCGTGCTCGGCGAGTTCAACCACGGCAAGTCGACGTTCGTGAACGCGCTGTGCGGCGCGGCGATCCTGCCGGCGGGCATCACGCCGACCACCGCCACGATCAATCACCTCGTCTACTCCGACAAGCCGACCGCGGTCGCCTATCTCACCGACGACAAGACCAAGAAGGTCGATCCGAAAGCGCTCGGCGACTGGGTGACCATCGAGGGCAAAGAGGTCTCGCACGTTCGCTACGTCGAGATCGGCTGGCCCGCCGAGATCCTGCGCGACAAGGTGACGCTGGTCGACACGCCGGGCGTCAACGACATCAACGAGCAGCGCGCCGAGATCACGTACAGCTACATTCCGCGCGCCGACGCGGTCTTGTTCTTGCTCGACGGGGCGCAGGTGCTCAAGCAGTCGGAGCGCGCGTTCCTCGAGCAGCGGATCTTGCGGCGCAGCAAAGACAAGCTGATCTTCGTGCTCGGCAAGATCGATCTGCTGGCGCCCGACGAGCGCGAGCAGGCGCTGGCGTATTGCCGCGAGAACCTCGCCAAGATCATTCCCGAGCCGGTGATCTTTCCCATCTCGGCCAAGCGCGCGCTCGACAAAGATCCGGCGCAGCAGATCGCGTCGGGGCTGGCGCCGCTGCGCGCGTATCTCGGGCGCTACCTCGCCGAGGAGCGCGGGCGGATCCTGCTCGACAACGGAATCGCCGACGGACTGAGGACCGCGGGCTACCTGCGGCAGAACCTCGGCATCAAGCGGCGCTCCCTCGGCCTGGCGCTCGACGAGCTGGAGGAGCGCATCGCCCGCGTGCGCGCGCAGCTCGACGGCACGCGCGCGCACCTGAAGGCGCACCACGCGAAGATCCGCGCCGAGGCCGACGCCATCAAAGCCGGCGTGCGGCTCGATCTCGAGGAGTGGGTGAGGGAGCTGGGCGAGCGGCTGCCCGAGGAGATCGATCGCGCCGACGCCGAGGACGTGAAGCGCTACTTGCAGCTCTTCTTGCAGGACACGTGGAAGGAGTGGGCCGAGCAGGAGGGCGAGAAGGTCGCCGAGCGGCTCGAGCGCCTGGCCGAGGAGATCATCCAGGTCACGAATGAAAACGTCGCCGAGGCGATGGCCACGCTGGCCAAAGAGCTGGGGCCCGCCGATACGCGCATCGACCTCGAGGTCGACACGCTCAAGTACGACGTCGGCGTGTTCGCGCTCGGCGCGCTCGGCACCGGGATCTTTTTGTTCGTCAACACGCTCGTCGGCGGCTTGCTGACGCTGGCGGCGCCGATCCTCGCGGTGGTCGTCAAGGGGCGCGTCTCGGGCGCGATCAAGACGCAGGCGAAGGAGGGCGTGCCCGAGGTGAACCAGAAGGCCGCGCAGGCGGTCGGCCCGCGGTTCGAGCAGATCGTCGAGGACTTTCAGGGACGGCTGGCCGATTTCGTGACCGCGGCGGGCGATACGCTGCACCGCGGGATCTCGGAGGTGCTCGACCGCGCGCTCGCCGAGCGGCGCGCGCAGGGCGTGGACGTGGCGGTGCGGCAGCAGGAGCTCGATGAGCAGCTGCGGCAACTTGCCGCAATCGACGAGCGCCTCGAGGCGCTGCGCGTGGAGCTGTGGGGATCTTCGACCGAATCGACCGGCTCGCCGACCAGCTCGGCGACCTGATCGTTCCCGACGACGTGCGCGCGCACGTCGAGCTGGGCGCGGCGTATCTCGAGCGCGGCGACTTCGACGCGGCGGCGGGCGAATTGGAGAGCGCCGTCGAGCTGCGGCCCGATCATCCGCGCGCGCTGTACCTGCTCGGCGTGGCGTACGCGCGGCGCGGCGACGACGCGCTGGCGCTGGCGACGCTCGGAAAAGCGGCGCAGGTGCGCGAGGGGTTCGCCGAGGCGCACGTGGCGCTGGGCGAGATCTACCGGCGGCGCGGCGAAGTGGTGGCGGCGGGGGAGGCGTATCGCCAGGCGCTGGAGAGCGGCGTCGACGACGCGCGCGTGCGCGGCGAGGTGTACCGCGGGCTCGGCGCGATTTATCTGCGCGAGCGGCGGCTCGACAAGGCGGTGCGCGAGCTGCGCAAGGCGGCGGCGTCGCTGCCCGACGACGGCGAGGCGCAGGCGCTGCTCGGGCGCGCGCTCTACGAACGCGGCGATCTCGACACCGCGCGGCTGTCGCTGGAGAAGGCGGCGGCGGGCGCGAAGCCCGACGGAGCGGCGCTGGTGGCGCTCGGCGAGACCTACGCGCGGCTCGGGCGCGCGGGCGACGCGCTGGCGGCGCTCGAACGGGCGGTGCTCGCCGGCGGCGAGGCGGCGGTCGGCGCGCGCCTGGGGCTCGCGCGTCTCGCGCGCGCGTCGGGCGATCTGACGCGCGCGCACGCGGAGGTGCTGCGCGCGCTCGAGCAGGCGCCGGGCCGCGCCGATCTGCTGGTCGAATTGGCGCGCATCTCGGCGCAGGCGGGATCGCCCGAGTCGGCGCTCGGCGCGTACGATCTCGCGCTCAAAGGCGGCGCGCCGCATCCGAGCGCGCAGCTCCTGCTGTTCGATCGCCGCCCGGTGCTCGAAGAGGCGATGCGCGTGGCGCTCAAGGCGGGGCTGGCGGCGCGCGCGGCGATTTATGCCCGATCGATTTTAGAGGGTGCAAACCCTGGTTTCGAGGCCCCCGACGCGTTGGCCGCGGTCGCGCTCTCGGTGGCGGAGGCCGGCGATCTGGATGCAGCGGCTCAGCAGTCGGAGCGCGCGCTCGCCGCGGGCGAGACGATCGAGACGCGATTGGCGGCGGCGGAGATCGCGCGCCGGCGCGGGCAGTCGGTCGCGGCGGCCGCGTCGCTGCGCCGCGCCGCGCAGCTCGCGCCGTCGGATCCGCGCCCGCGCGCGCGCCTCGCCGAGCTGTATCGCGCCGAGCGCGAGGCGCCGCGCGATCTCTACTCGCTGCTCAAGCTGGCGCACCGCCACTTCGCGCGCGCGAGCGAGCTGCACGAGCTGAGCCCCGAGGCCGGCCGCCTCGTCGAGACCATCGATCGCCCGCTGCTGGTGACGGTGATGGGCGAGTTCAACTCGGGCAAGTCGACGTTCGTCAACGCGCTGCTCGGCGAAGAGGTCGCGCCGATGGGCATCACGCCGACGACCGCGACCATCAACGTGCTCAAGTACGGCGCCGAGCGCAAAGGACGCGTGGTGTACCTCGACGACACCGCGCGCGACGTGGCGTGGGCCGACGTGCCGAAGCTGCTCAAGGGGCTCGACGCCGCCGAGGCGCGCCGCATCCGCGTGGTCGAGGTGCTGTATCCGCTCGAGACCTTGCAGCGGGTGAACGTGGTCGACACGCCGGGGCTCAACTCGATCCATCCCGAGCACGAGGAGACCGCGCAGCGCTTCATCGCCGAGGCGGACGCGGTGGTGTGGCTGTTCACCGTCGACCAGGCGGCCAAGGCGACCGAGGGGGCGGCGCTGGAGAAGATCCGCGCCGAGGGCAAGAAGGTGCTCGGCGTGCTCAACAAGATCGATCGCTGCACGCCCGAGGAGCTGACCAAGATCGTCGAGCACGTGCGCGCGTCGCTCGGCGAGGGGCTGGAGACGGTGGTGCCGTTCGCGGCGAAAGAGGCGCTGGGCGCGCGCCGGGCGCCTCACGGTGACGCCGAGCGATTGCAGCGCTCGAATTATGCTGCGTTGCAACAAACTTTGGAGGAGCGGTTCTTTTCGCGCGCGCGCTCGATCCAGCGCGAGGCGGCGCGGGCGCGCTTGCGGGTGCTGCTCGATCGCGCGCGCGAGCTGGGCGCGGCGCTGCTCGATCCGGCGCGGCTCGAGGCGATCGACGCGGCGCAGGCGGCGGTGCGCGCCGACGGCGTTTTGTTCGCGCGCGAGTTCCTGCGCGCCGAGCGCGGGCGGCTGGCCGACGGCTCGGAGGAGGTCTACAAGACGTGCGCGCGCGAGGTGCTCGACTTCGCGCGGCCGCGGCGCTGGGTGTTCGGCTCGAACCAGGCGGCGCCGGCGGATCGCGACTTCCTGCTCGGCCTGCTCGACGAGCGGCTGGGCGCGCTGCTCGACGCGTCGCGCGCGCGCGTGGCGGCGGAGGTGGAGCGGCCGGTAGCGGCGGCGCGCGCGGTGCTCGGCGAATTCGACGCGCGGCTGGAGCTGGAGCTGCTCGACGAGCAGGTGTACGGACGCTTTCGCGCGTTCGCGCGCGGCTACCTGCGCGGCGGGCGCGTCGATAATTTCTTCACCAGCGTGCTGCCCAAGCTGGAGCTGTCGGAGGCGTCGATCCGGCGCGCGCTCGAGCGCGACGCGCCGTACACCGACGAGATCGCCGAGGCGGAGCTGCGCGCGCCGCTGGCCGCGTGGGGCGAGCGCTTCCACGCCGCGCTGCTCGAGCGCCTGGCCGCCGCGCGCTCGGCCGTCGAGCTGGAGCGCTTCGATCTCGAGGAGCGGCTGCTCGCGCCCGTCGAGGTCTTGCGCGCGGCGCTCGATTCGGTGACCGCATGAGCGGCGCGAATCATCCGTTCATCCACGACGAGCTGATCCTCGGCATCGACGAGGCGGGGCGCGGGCCGGTGCTCGGGCCGATGGTGATGGCGTGCGTGGCGCTGCGGCCGCGCAAGGCGGCGGCGCTCACGCGCGCGGGGGTCACCGACTCGAAGCGCTTCGCCGGCGAGCACGCGCACGCCGAGCGGCTCGAGCTGGTGCCGAAGATTCTCGAATGCGCCGATCACGCGGCGGTGTTGATCGTCGACGTGGCGGAGATCGATCGCCGCTGCCGCGAGAACGGGCTCAACCGGCTGGAGCAGGAGCACGCCGAGCTGATGATCCGGCGCGCGCCGCCCGCGCGGCGCATCGTGTGCGACGGGCAGCGGCTGTTCGCGCCGCTGTGCGCGCGCTGGCCGCAGCTCGAGGCGCTCAACGAAGCGGAGTCGCAGCACGCCGCCGTCGCCGCCGCGTCGATCTTGGCGAAGGTGCGGCGCGACGAGCTGTGGGCGCGCATCTGCCGTCGCTACGCGCCCGAGTTCGGCGAGCTGGTCGAGCGCGGCGGCGGCTACACCAACGCGGCGACGCGCGAGTTCTTGCGCGCGTACATCCGCAAGTACCGGCGGCTGCCGCCCGAGGCGCGGCGCAGCTGGCCGTGGGACTTCGCGCGCGATTTGTTGGGGAAGCGTTTCGATCCGTGGTGGGACGTGCCCGACCACCGGCCGCAGCTGGCGCTGTTTGCTACTTCTTCGCCGGCGCGAGCGTCGACTCGTCCACCGCGCGCGACGACTTCTTAGCCGGCTTGGCTTTCGCCTTGGCGGCGCGCTCGCTGTGGGCGGTGGACGACGGCGCCACCACCGTCTCCATCTGCTGCTGGCTGGCGGCCGGCGGCGCGGCGTTGTTGTCGATGCGGCGATCGAGATCGTTCGCCAGCTGCTCGTTGCCGGTCGCGCGCAGGCAGCGCACGTACGGCAGCCGATCGCGCGGCGAGACCACGAACGTCGGGTACTTCTTCTCCAGCTCCTGGTAGAGCTTGACCGCCTCTTCGCAGCGGCCCGACGTCGCCAGCTCCTCGGCCTTGCGGCGCAGCGCATCGGCGGAGGTCGCCA
>Ga0070741_10007408_pt1 | contig 22706 bp, 28 predicted proteins | sample Coa_R1_4_FD_66440 | JGI IMG/M metagenome (GOLD analysis project Ga0070741, IMG submission 66440) | Surface soil microbial communities from Centralia Pennsylvania, which are recovering from an underground coalmine fire - Coalmine... | ecosystem: Environmental > Terrestrial > Soil > Unclassified ... | reverse complement strand
TCACCGGCGACGGCGACGCGCTCTCGATCGGCGGCAACCACCTGATCCACGTCCTCCGCCGGAACCTCGACGTCAACATCCTGCTCTTCAACAACAAGATCTACGGCCTCACGAAGGGCCAGTACTCGCCGACGTCGGAGGTCGGGAAGGTCACGAAGTCGACGCCCCTCGGCTCGATCGACCACCCGTTCGACCCGATCGCCCTCGCGCTTGGGGCCGAGGCGAGCTTCGTCGCGCGGAGCGTCGACGTCGAGGCGAAGCATCTCCAGGAAGTGCTCCGCCGCGCGCACCACCACAAGGGCGCGGCGTTCGTCGAGATCCTCCAGAACTGCAACGTGTTCAACGACGGCGCCTTCGAGCCGATGACCGACAAGGCGACGAAGCTCGACCACACGCTCGTCCTCGAGCACGGCAAGCCGCTCGTGTTCGGGAAGAATCGCGATCGCGGCATCCGGCTCCGGAACTTCCAGCCGGAGGTCGTCGAGCTGGGCGGCGGCGTCGCCGAATCCGACCTCATCGTGCACGACGAGACGAACCCCGCGCTCGCCTACCTGCTCGCGCGCCTCGGGCCACCGCGCTTCCCGACCCCGATCGGCGTCTTCACCGCCGTCGCGCGGCCGTGCTACGAGGACGCGCTCCACGCACAGGTGGAGGCGGCGAAGACGAGGACGCCTCCCGACCTGGCGGCGCTCCTCGCCCGCGGCGACACCTGGGTCGTGTCCTGAGGCGGCCCGTCAGCCGCCGTCGCGGCCCCGCCACGCATCGCCGCGCGCGGGGTCCGGCGGAACGGTGCGGACGTCGTTCGGGAAGCAGTCGACGATGTAGTCGATGATGTCCTTCACCGAGACGATGCCGACGGCCACTCGGCGCGCGTCGACCAGCGGGACGTGCCGGAAGCCGCCGACGCTCATCTTGTTGAGCGCGTAGACGATCGGGTCCTCGAGGCGGAGCACCTCGGGATCGGGCGTCATCAGGTCGGCGACCGACCCGTCGAGCTCGCCCTCGTCGAGCTTCAGAAGCAGATCGCGCTCGGTGAGGATGCCGCGCAGCGGCTCATCGGCGCCGTCGGCGACGAGGATGCAGCCGATGCGGTGCTCGCGCATGAGGCGGATCGCTTCGCGCACGGTCGCCGAGCCCGGGAGCGTGAGCGGCACGTGCGGCTCGAGGAGCCGGATCGGCTCCCGGAGCATTCGCTGGTCGAGCACGCGTCCACCGGCGGCACCGCCAGCCACCGCTCGCTCCGACGCCGGCTCCTCCAGCAGCGCCAGATCCTCCTCGATCCACTCGTCCATGGCACGCCTCCTGAGTCCCCCGTGAGACCGTGCGGACGCGCGCAGTGTCCGCCCGTTCCCTCGTGCCTGTCAAGTCGGGAGGACGGTGAGCGTCTCGAGGACGCCTCGCGTGTGCGCCAGCTCGACTGCGCCCCGCCGCACGAGGTCGGCCAGCCGAGCGAGCCCGGCGACGTCGTCCACGTCGAACGTGCTCGCCACCCGGCGGACGCTCAGCCCGAGCGCGGCCGCGCGCGCCTCCGTCTCGGCGAGGACCCGCGCCGTGCCCCAGGCGACGCCGGCGAAGAGGGCCGGTAGAGCCGCCGCGAGCCCGATGAGCCAGTAGCCCCCGTCGGCCGCCGGTCCGAGCACGACGTCGGCTCCTGCGGCGAGCGCCCCCGCCGCGTCGATGATCGCCGGCAGCGCGACGTGCGGCGCGTCGGCCCCGAGGACGAGCACCGCACCCGCCCCTGCCCCGAGCTCGTCCGCGACCGCCCGCGCCATCCGCGCGCCGAGGTCCGCCCCCCGTTGTGGGACGCACCGCGCCCCACCCACGAGCGCCGCGAACGGGGCGTCGGCCGGGTCGACGGCCCACACGACCTCGTACGGGAGGGTCGCGAGCCGCGCGGCGAGGTCGAGGACGAACGCTCGCGCGAGCGCGACGGCCGCGTCCTCGCCGAGCGAGGCCGCGAGCCGCGTCTTCACCCGGCCGGGGGCCGGGTACTTCGCCATCACGACGACCCGGACGCTAGCGGCCGCTCGGCCGGAACGTCTTGAGGTAGCCGACGACGTCATCGATCTCGGCGTCGCTCAGCACGCCGTCGAACGGCGACATGAGCGTCCCCGGCTTGCCGTACTTCACGATCGCGTGCAGCTGCTCCGGGGTGCGCGTGCGCCAGAAGTCGAGGTCGCGAAAGTTGCGCGGCGGCGGTCGGAGCGCGGCGGCGGCGGGGCCGTCGCCCGCGCCCGTCGTCCCGTGGCACGGTGCACAGCGAAGGTCGTAGACGGCCTTGCCCGTTGCCGCATCGGCGGCATGGGCGGTCCGGGCGCCCGCGCTCGCAAGCAGCGCCGCGGCGAGCGCGGCGAGGCCCCGCGTCATTCGTTTCCGGCGACGAGCGCCGCGAGCCCGCCCTCCGCATCGAGCGCGGCGAGCTCCTGGAAGCCGCCAATCGACCGGCCGTCGATGAAGATCTGGGGCACCGTGCGCCGCCCGCTTCGCTCCATGACCTGCGCCCGGAGCGCCAGGTCCGTCTCCACGTCGAACTCCTCGAACGGGATGCCGCGCGTCGTGAGGAGCCGCTTCGCCGCCACGCAGTACGGGCAGCTCGAGGTCGTGTAGATCGCGACTCGCGCCATCGCCTTCGAAGCTAAACTGCGACCACACTCCAGGCAAGCACGCACCGGATCCGGTAGCGGGTGAGCTTGCGGGTCGTACCACAGAGCACGGCGGAGTGCTCCCGGAGACGACCAGGTGCACCACCATGTCCTTCGATGCGGCATGAGCGGCGTGTCGGTGGTGCGCTCGCCTCCGCGACGACTCCCCCGTGCTCCCGGGTCGGTCGTCGTCGCAAACTGGCCCACTACTCCGGATCCGTGCGCGTTGACTCCGCTGCCACCCGCCGTTAGCGTCGCGCGATGGCCGACCCGCGCGTCGCGGAGACCTTCAACCGCCTGGTCGACATCATGCACCGGCTCTACGGGCCCGGCGGGTGCCCCTGGGACCGCGAGCAGACGCCGGAGACGCTCCGCCCATACCTTCTCGAGGAGGCGTACGAGGTGATCGAGGCGATCGACGCGGGCGAGCCCGAGAAGCTGCGCGACGAGCTCGGCGACCTCCTCCTCCAGGTCGTCTTCCAGGCCGAGCTCGCGTCCGCCGCGGGTCGCTTCACGATCGCCGACGTCGCCCACGCGATCGCCGAAAAGCTCGTCCGGCGCCACCCCCACGTCTTCGGCGACGTGCAGGTCCGGGACGCCGAGGAGGTGATCCGGAACTGGACCCGCATCAAGCACGAGGAGCGCCGCAGCGCCGGCGAGTCGGACGACGCCTTCGGCGCGGTCCCGAAGGTGCTCCCGGCGCTCGTCCGCGCCGAGGAGCTCGGCGAGAAGGCGGCGCACCAGGGGCTCGACTGGGCCAGCGCCGAGGAGGTGCTCGCGAAGGTGCGCGAGGAGGTCGACGAGCTCGCGGCGGCCGTCCGCGGCGGCGACCGCGGCGCGATCGAGCGCGAGCTCGGCGACTTGCTGCTTGCGGTGACGAGCGTCGCGCGGCACACCAGGCTCTCGGCGGAGCTCGCGCTGGCGGCGGCGAACCGGCGCTTCGTCGCCCGCGCCCGGCACGCGATCGCCGCCGCGCAGGCGGCGGGTACTCCGCTCGGCGACCTCGATCCCGCCGCCGTCGAGCGGCTCTGGACGGAGGCGAAGCGCGCGCTCGCCGACCGATGAGGGGGCCTTCGCATTGACCCCTCCCGACCCCCGTGGTAACGAGGCTCCCCCGTGGCCAATCATCCGTCGGCGCTGAAGCGCCACCGCCAGAGCGAGAAGCGCCGCCTGCGCAACCAGGCGATCAAGACCCGCCTCCGGCACCTCGTGCGAGAGGTCCGCACCGCCCTCTCCGCCCGTGACGCCGATGCCGCCGCGAAGACGCTCGCGACGGCGGCGCGCGCGCTCGACAAGGCGGTGACGAAGGGCGTCCTCCACCGCAACAGCGCCTCCCGCAAGATCGCCCGGCTCGCGCGCGCCGTCAGCCAGCTGCCGGCCGCCGCGGCTCGCTAGCGATCTCGAGCAACGCGGCCTCGAAGACGGCCGCCGCCGGCCGCGAGCTCTTGAGTTCGAGGTCGAGACGCTCGAGGACGACGAGCGCGTGGGCGAGATCGCGTGCCCGGCCCCGCCCGCGCTGCTTGGCGACGAGCCATCCCGGCATGCCGAGCCGGCGGCCGATCTCCTCGGCGTCGAGGCCGGCCTCCGCGAGCTCCGCGACGTGGAGCGCGCGACGCAGATTCGCGGCCAGGAAGGCAACGACGCGGATCGGCGGCTCGCCCTCGGCGAAGAGACGCCGCAGCACGTGCGCCGCACCCGCGAGGTCCGCGCGCCCGAGCCGGTCGGTCAGCTCCTCGACGCCGTGCGGTCGGACCGCCGCGACGACGGCGCGCACGTGCGACGCGTCGATCCGCTTCCCCGGGCCGGCGTAGAGTGAGATCTTCTCGACCTCGCTCGCGATCGCGCCGAGGTCGGGACCGGTCCGATCGACGAGCTCCTCGGCCGCGGCCGGCGCGACCTCGTGACCGCGCTCGCGCGCGAGCCGTCCCACCCACGGCACGGCCGCGCGCCGGTCCGTGATCGCCGGGAAGGCGTACGCGGCGCCCGACCGCAGGCAGGCGGCGAAGAGCCGCCGCCGTTGGTCGGCCGTCCGCGCGACGAGCACGAGCGAGCCGCCGGCGCCGAGCGTCGGGAGCCGGTCGAGGATCGCCGTCTGCGCCTCGTCCCCGAGCGCCTCGGCGCGCCGCACGACGAGGACCTGCGGACCGCCGAAGAGCGGCGGCGACGCCAGGTCCTCCAACGCCGGGCCGAGCCGCTCGCCGTCCTGGTCCGCCCACACGGTGTGCCACGTGCCCGGGCCGCCTGCCGGCAGGAGCCGCGCGCGCAGCATCGCGAGCGCCCGGTCGACGAGGAACGTCTCCTCGCCGTGGAGCAGGTAGTACGGCCGGACGGCCTCGCGGGCGAGCGCCGCGAGCGGATCGGACGCGTCGAGCGCCCCGCCGCGCCCGCGCCGCACGGTGCTCAGAAGCCCTCCATCGTCTGGGAATAGATGTCGCGCGCGAGGGACTTGACCAGGTCGCCGGTCGCTTCGCGCCGGCGCGTGTCGCCGAGCTGTGCGTTCGTCAGATCGATCAGGTCACGCACGTTCATCGTGCCGCGTTGGAAGTGCGGCGAGCTGGGGATGACGACGCCGCTCACCGACGCGAAGTCCACCTGCTCGCTCAGCGTCCGGTTCTCGTAGAGCGTCTTGCCCGTCTCGCGCTCGGTGAGGGCGAACCGCGCCCGGATGACGACCAGGTACTGGAGCGGCTCGTCGAGCCCGCTCGCGGTCACGGGATACGCCTCGAACCCGGTCACCGTCGCGGTGAGCGCCACGTCGCCCTCGCCCTCCTCGACGACGCGCAAGAGGCCGTGCCGGCGGAACTCGTCCTCGACGGCGTTGTGGAGCTGCACGTCGATTCCCGTCGCCGGCGTGCGGTTCTCGAACGAGCGGATCTCGATCGTCCGCGCCGTTTCGGGGACGGCGCCGCGGCCCGCGAGGTGGTACCCACACCCCGCCGCGACGACGAGCGTCAGGGCGGCGAGCACCCTCATACGACGAGGCTCACGAGCCGACGCGGCACGACGACCTGCTTGCGGATCGGCCGTCCGCCGACGTGCGCCTGCACCTGCGCTTCGGCGAGCGCGGCCGCGACGACGTCCGCCTCGCTCGCGTCTGCCGGGACGACGATCCGCCCGCGGAGCTTCCCGTTCACCTGCACCGGCATCTCGATGGTCTCACGCACGAGCGCCGCCGGATCGGCCTCGGGCCACCGTTCGGCCGCGAGTGGGGTCGGGTGCCCCGCGACCTCCCACAGCTCGTGCGTCACGTGCGGCACGAACGGCGCGAGCAGGCGCAGCGTCGTGTCGACGGCCTCGCGGAGGACGGCCGGATGCGCCGCCGCCGCGGCGGCCTCGCCGATCCCCGTCACCAGCTCCATCACGGCGGCGATCGCGGTGTTGAAGTGCAGGCGCGCGACGACGTCGTCGGTGACGCGTGCGATCGTGCGATGCGTGAGCCGGTGGAGGTCGCGATCCGCGGGGGACGCGTCGGGCGGCACGGGCGTTCCCGGAGGCGCGAGCCGCGGGACGAGGCCGTGCACGAGCCGCCAGAGGCGGTTCAGGAACCGGGCCATCCCTTCGACACCCTGGTCGCTCCAGTCGAGGTCCTTCTCGGGGGGCGCCGCGAAGAGGCTGAAGAGCCGCGCCGTGTCGGCTCCGTAGCGCTCGACGAGGTAGTCCGGATCGACCACGTTCCCCTTCGACTTGCTCATCTTCGCGCCGTCCTTGATGACCATCCCCTGCGTGAGGAGATGCTCGAACGGCTCGTCGACGGCGAGAAAGCCGAGATCGCGGAGCACCTTCGTGAAGAACCGCGCGTAGAGGAGATGGAGGACCGCATGCTCGATGCCGCCGACGTACTGGTGAACGCCGGTCGTGCCGAGCCAGTACGCGGTCTCGCGCGGCTCGAACGGGACGGCCGTGTCGCGCGGCGAGCAGTACCGCGCGAAGTACCACGACGACTCGACGAACGTGTCCATCGTGTCCGTCTCGCGGCGCGCGGGGCCCCCGCACCGCGGGCAGCGCGTCTCGACGAACGCCGCGTGCGTGGCGAGCGGCGAGCCGCCCGTCCCGGTGATCACGACGTCCTCGGGCAGCACGACGGGCAGCTCGCGCTCGGGCACGGGCACGGTACCGCAGCGCTCGCAGTACACGACGGGAATGGGCGCGCCCCAGTAGCGCTGACGGGACACGCCCCAGTCGCGAAGCCGATAGGAGACGGTCGGGCCGCCGAGGCCGCGCGCCGCGAGCGCGCTCGCGATCCGCGCCTTCGCCGCCTCGTTCGGGAGCCCGGTGAACTCCCCGGAGGCGACGAGGCGGCCGGGCCCGTCCCACGCCGCCGTCATGCGGCCCGGGTCGAGGGGCGGTGCCTCGGGCTGGACGACCACCTCGATCGGCAGCCCGTACGTCCGCGCGAACTCGAAGTCGCGCTGGTCGTGGGCGGGGACCCCCATGACGGCCCCCGTCCCGTACTCCATCAGCACGAAGTTCGCGACGAAGATCGGGATGCGCGCGCCCGTCATCGGATGGCGGCAGAAGGCTCCCGTCGCCACGCCCTCCTTCCCCTGCGAGCGCTCCGTGCGTGCCGTCGCGCGGACGCGCGCGACGAAGGCCTCCACCACCCGCGCTGCCGGCGTCCCGGCGACGAGTGCCGGCACGAGCGGGTGCTCGGCCGCGAGGCTCATGAACGTGACGCCGAACAGCGTGTCGGGCCGGGTCGTGAAGACGGCGATCGCGCCGTCGCGCCCTTCGAGCGGGAAGCGGATCTCGGCGCCGACGCTGCGGCCGATCCAGTTCCGCTGCATGGTGACGACCCGCTCCGGCCAGCCGGTGAGCCGGTCGAGGTCCCGCAGGAGCTCCTCGGCGTACGCGGTGATGCGGAAGAACCACTGCTCGAGCTCGCGCTCGGTCACCTCTCCGTCACACCGCCAGCACCGCCCGTCGATCACCTGCTCGTTCGCGAGCACCGTGCCGCACGCCTCGCACCAGTTGACGATCGAGCGACGCTTGTACGCGAGGCCGTGCTCGAGCATGCGGAGGAAGAAGAGCTGCTCCCAGCGATAGTACGCCGGGTGGCAGGTCGCGATCTCGCGGGCCCAGTCGTACGAGAAGCCGAGCCGGCGGAGCTGCGCGCGCATGTGCGCGATGTTGTCGTACGTCCAGCGTGCGGGGTGGACACCGTGCTGGATCGCGGCGTTCTCCGCCGGAAGGCCGAACGCGTCCCACCCGATCGGGTGCAGCACCTCGAAGCCCTGCATGCGCCGCTGGCGCGCGATCACGTCGCCGATCGAGTAGTTCCGGACGTGCCCCATGTGGATCTTCCCCGAGGGGTACGGGAACATCTCGAGGACGTAGTACGGCGGGCGCGCCGGGTCCGGATGCGCCGCGAACGCGGCCGTCTCCGCCCACCGCCGCTGCCACTTCGCCTCGACCGCCTGCGGGTCGTACCGCACGACCCCGTCCGCCTCCCCGCGGCTCACTCCGCCTCCTTCGCCTTCTCCTTCACGCCGAGCACGGCGGCGACGTGATCGAGGACTCCGTTCACGAACGCGGGCGAGTCTTCGCTCCCGAAGCGCCGCGCGATCTCGATCGCCTCGTTGATGGTGACCGACGCCGGGATCTCCGGTCGCGCGAGCAGCTCGTAGGTGCCGAGGCGCAGCAGCGAAAGGTCGACGCGCGAGAGACGCGGCAGGCGCCAGTGCTCCGCGCTCTCGCTGATCAGCGCGTCGACCCGCTCGCGGTTCGCCCGCACGCCCTCGACCAGCTCGCGCGCGAAGCGCACGGCGTCGTCCGCCGCGGCGGCCTGCGCCCAGAAGAGCCCGAGGCTGCGGCTCGCGTCGGCCTCCGGCGTCATCTCGAGCTGGTAGAGCGCCTGGAGCGCCAGCTCGCGTGCCTCGCGTCGCTCGCCCATGGCCGCGTCAGTACCGATGCAGCACGCGCAGCATCTGGACCATCTCGAGCGCCGTGACGGCCGCCTCGAATCCCTTGTTGCCGCGGTCGCCGCCCGCGCGCGCGAGGGCCTGCTCGACGGTGTCGGTCGTGAGGACGCCGAACGCGAGCGGCAGGTCGTGGCGGCGGCTCACCTCCGCGATCCCGCGCGCGGCCTCCCCGGCGACGAACTCGAAGTGCGGCGTCTCGCCCCGGATGACGGCGCCGAGGCAGATGATCGCGTCGTAGCGGCCGGTTGCCGCCAGCCGCTGCGCGCAGAGCGGGAGCTCGAACGCGCCCGGAACGGTCGCGACGTCGATCGCGTCGCCCGCGACCCCGTGCTTCTCCAGGGCCTCGAGCGCGCCCGCGAGGAGCCGATCCGTGACGCTCTGGTTGAAGCGCGCGAGGGCGACCGCGATGCGGAGGCCTTCCCCGCTCGGTGCCGCTTGCAGCTGTCGGGGCATGAGACGGCCTTCGGTCGTGCTCACGTGGTTCGGTTGAGCCCGGACAGCAGGTGGCCGAGCTTCGCCTGCTTCGTGCGGAGGTATTCGATGTTTCCGGCGCGCGGCGGCACCTCGAGCGGCGCCCGCGCGACCACCTCGACCCCGTAGGACTGGAGGCCGCCGATCTTCTGGGGGTTGTTCGTCAGGAGGCGGACGCGCCGCACGCCGAGGTCGCGGAGTATCTGCGCGCCGAGCCCGTAGTCGCGGAGGTCCTCGCGGAAGCCGAGCTCGAGGTTCGCCTCCACGGTGTCGCGGCCCTGATCCTGGAGCGCGTAGGCCCGGATCTTGTTCGCGAGGCCGATGCCGCGCCCCTCCTGGTGGAGGTAGACGAGCACGCCCCGACCAGCCTCGGTGATGAGACGCACCGCCTGCTCGAGCTGCTCGCCGCAGTCGCAGCGTTCGGAGCCGAAGACATCGCCGGTGAGACACTCCGAATGCATGCGGACGAGCACCTCGCCGTCGCCCTGCACGTCGCCGAGCACGAGCGCCATGTGCTGGTGCTGGTCGATGCTGTTGTCGTACACGATCGCGCGGAAGGTCGGGCCGTCGCGAAGGGGCACCATCGCCTCGGCGACGCGCCGGACGAGCGTGTCGGAGCGGAGGCGCATGTGGACGACGTCGGTGATGCTGACCGTGGCGAGGGCGTGGGCGGCCGCGAGCGCCGCGAGCTCGGCGGCCGTCGCGAGGTTCCCGCTCGCGCCGAGCACGCCGCACACGACGGCCTCGGGCCCGACGCTCGCCAGGCGCGCGACGTCGCTCGCGGCCTCGGGCAGCGCGGCGCGGACGAGCGAGCCGCCGGGCGCGGCCTGGATCGGCGTCACGTGCCCGGGCATGACGAGGTCGGCGGGGGTCGCATCGGGCGCGACCGCGGCGTGGATCGTCGTCGCGCGGTCCGCGGCGCTGATCCCCGTCGACACGCCGGTCCGCGCCTCGATCGAGGCGCCGTACGCCGGCAGCGCGCCGGAGGGGTCCCGCGCCATGAGCGGAATCCCCAGCTGGCGCATCCGCTCCGGCGGGAGCACGAGGCACACGAGACCGCGGGCGTGGCGCGCCATGAAGTTGATCGTGTCGGGAGTGACGCGTGCGGCGGCACAGGCGACGACGGCCTCGGGCGGCTCGGCGGCCGTGTCGACGACGATGAAGCATTCGCCGGCGCGCACGCGCTCGAGAAAACCGGGCTTCAACCGGTCCGGCGGCATCGCGGGCAACCCTACCGCGCCCCTCCGCGCGAGGCAAAGGCCTCCGGGCCCGGGACGCTCATCGAAGCCGCCCTTCGAGGACGAGGTCTTGGCCGATCCGCGCGACGGCGACCCCGTGCACCGGCACCGCCTGCGCCGCCCGGCGGCGCCCGAGCGCCCCGATCGCGGGCACACCGTCGCCCCCGAGGAGCCGGGGCGCGACGAACAGGACGAGGCGGTCGACCGCGCGCGCACGGATCGCGGCCGCCGCGACGTCCGCGCCGCCCTCGACGAGGACGGAGGTGAGCCCCCGCGCCCCGAGCGCGCGCACGACGCGGCCGAACGGGACCCGCTCGCCGCGCGCGGGCAGCAGGATCACCTCGACGCCGCGCCGGCGCAGCGCGGCCACCCGCGACGGCGGCGCGCCCGCCGGCGCGACGATCCACGTCGGCGCGCCGTGCCCCCGAAGCACCCGCGCTCGCGGCGGGAGGGCGAGCCGGCGTCCGGCGAGGACGACGCGGATCGGGTCGCGGCCCCCCGGAAGCCGGCAGGTGAGCCGCGGGTCGTCCGCGCGCACGGTCCCGGCGCCGACGAGGACCGCGTCCGAGACGTCGCGCAGCCCGTGCGCGAGACGTCGTGCCGCGGGGCCGGTGATCCAGCGCGCGTCGCCGCCGGCGGCGGCGATGCGGCCGTCGAGCGTCGTCGCGAGCTTCAGGGTGACGAGCGGCCGTCCGCGCCGGATCCGGGACACGTAGCCCGCGACCAGCCGGCCGGCCTCCGCCGCCCCCGGTCCGACGACCACCTCGACGCCGGCGCGCCGGAGCCGGGCGATGCCGCGGCCGCGGACGCGCGGATCCGGGTCGGCCATCGCGACGACGACGCGGCGGAGCCCGAGCGGCAGGAGCGCGTCCACGCAGGGCGGCGTCCGCCCGAAGTGCGTGCAGGGCTCGAGCGTCACGTAGAGGGTCGCGCCGCGCGCCCGCGCCCTGGCGCGGCGGAGCGCCTCCACCTCCGCGTGCGGCAGGCCGGCGCGCCGGTGGAAGCCTTCGCCGACGATCCGGCCGCCGCGAACGAACACCGCGCCGACGGGCGGGTTCGGGAACGTGCGCCCGAGGCCCCGCGCCGCGAGCGCGAGCGCCCGCGCCATGAACCGATCGTCCGCGGCGGCAAGGCTCTGCACGCCGCGGCCCCCACCGCGGCGCCGCGTCACGCGTGCCGGCGCTTCCGGGCGCCGCTCGCCCGCCGCGCGCCGGCCTTCGCCGGTCGGACGCGGCGCTCGGCGATCAGGTCCTCGAGCTCGCGCATGAACTCGTGCACGTCGCGGAACGACCGGTAGACGGACGCGAAGCGGACGTACGCGACCCCGTCGAGCTCGTGCAGGCCGCGCATGACGAGCTCGCCGATGTCGCGGCTCGTCACCTCCTTCTCGCCGGTCTCCTGGAGCTGCCGCTCGATGCCGTCGACGAGCGCCTCGATCGTGTCGATCGAGACCGGCCGCTTCTCGCACGCGCGCTTGAGCCCGTTCACGATCTTCGCGCGCTCGAACGGCTCCCGCCGGCCGTCCTTCTTGACGACCATCGGCAGCGCGTCCTCGACGCGCTCGTACGTCGTGAAGCGACGGCCGCACCGCTCGCAGTGCCGGCGACGGCGGATCGCGTCGCCCTCCTTGCCGAGCCGCGAGTCCACGACCCGGTTCTCGAGGTCGTGGCAGAAGGGGCAGCGCATCGATCAGGCGCGCCGGTCGGGGTAGATCGGGAACCGGGCGCAGAGGTCACGCACCTCGTCACCGAGCGCGCCGAGCGCGCGCGCGTCGCCCACGTGCTCGAGCCCGCGGCGGATGAAGTCCGCGATGACGTCCATCTCCGGCTCCCGCATCCCGCGCGACGTGACGGCGGGCGTGCCGATGCGGACGCCGCTCGTCACGAAGGGCGGGCGCGGGTCGAAGGGAACGGCGTTCTTGTTCACCGTGATGCGCGCCCGGTCGAGCGCCTCCTGCGCGACCTTGCCGGAGATCTCCGCTCCCCGGAGGTCGAGGAGCATCAGGTGGTTGTCGGTGCCGCCGGACGCGAGCCGGAACCCCCGGCGCGCGAGGGCGTCGGCGAGCGCCTTTGCGTTCGCGACGATCTGCCGCTGATACGCCCGGAACGCCGGCTGTGCGGCCTCGTGGAGCGCGACCGCCTTCGCCGCGATCACGTGCATGAGCGGGCCGCCCTGATTGCCGGGGAAGACCGCGCTCGCGAGCGACTTCGCATACGCCTCGCGCGCGAGGATCATGCCGCCGCGCGGGCCGCGCAGCGTCTTGTGCGTCGTCGTCGTCACGAACTCGCAGTGCGGGACGGGCGACGGGTGGATCCCGGCGGCGACGAGACCCGCGAAGTGCGCCATGTCGGCGAACACCGTCGCCCCGATCTCGTCGGCGACGCGCCGGAAGGGCTCGAAGTCGATCGCGCGCGGGTAGGCGGAGTGGCCGACGACGATCATCTTCGGCCGCTCCTTGCGGGCCAGGGCCGACACCTGGTCCATGTCGATCCGCCCGTCGGACTCGCGGACGCCGTACGGGACGACGCGGAAGAACTTTCCCGAGAAGTTGACCGGGCTCCCGTGCGTCAGGTGCCCGCCGTGCGAGAGGTTCATCGCGAGGATGGTCGCGCCGGGCTCGAGCTGCGAGAAGTAGACGCACATGTTCGCCTGCGAGCCCGAGTGCGGCTGGACGTTCGCGTACTCCGCGCCGAAGAGCGCCTTCGCCCGCTCGATCGCGAGCGTCTCGATCTCGTCGACGAACTCGCAGCCGCCGTAGTAGCGCTTGCCGGGGTAGCCCTCCGCGTACTTGTTGGTCAGGACCGATCCCTGCGCCTCGAGGACGGCCTCGCTCACGACGTTCTCGGACGCGATCAGCTCGAGGTTGTACTGCTGGCGCTCGGTCTCGCGCCGGATGGCGGCGAAGACCGCCGGATCGGTGCGCTCGAGGGGCGTCACCGGAGCGCCCCCTCGGCGCGGCGCGTGCCGAGCTCGCGCTCGAGCGCCGCGATCTGGTCGACGCGCCGCTGGTGCCGGCCGCCCGCGAAGGGCGTCTCGAGGAAGATGCGGACGAGCTCGCGCGCGTGGAACGGCGCCACCAGCCCGCCGCCCAGCACGAGCACGTTCGCGTCGTTGTGCTCGCGGGCCATGCGCGCGGAGAGCGCCTCCGTCACGAGCGCGGCACGGACGCCGGGGAACTTGTTCGCGACGATCGACATGCCGATGCCGGTCGTGCAGACGAGGATGCCTCGGGCGGCCTCGCCGCGCGACACCCGCTCCGCCACGACGCGCCCGTAGCCCGGGTAGTCGACCGAGGCGTCGCCCATCGCCCCCACGTCGAGCACCTCGTCGCCCCGCTCGCGGAGGTAGGCGACGACCGCGCTCTTGAGCGCGACCCCGCCGTGGTCGGAGCCGATCGCGATCACGCGCGGCGCCTCACTTGTGGCTCTCGATGTAGTTCACCACGTCCTGGACGGTGCGAATCTTCTCCGCCTCCTCGTCCGAGATCTCCATGTCGTACTCCTCCTCGAGCGCCATCACGAGCTCGACGATGTCGAGGGAGTCCGCGCCGAGATCCTCGATGAAGGAGGCTTCGGGCGTGACCTCTTCCTCGCTCACGCCGAGCTGCTCGCAGATGATCTCCTTCACCTTCTGCTCCACCGTCGATGCCATCAGGTCCTCCTGAGCATCCGGGGGCCCGTCCGGTGCTCGTCGACGTCCGGGGTGGGATCAGACATAGAGCCCGCCGTTCACTCTCAGCACGTGGCCCGTGATGTAGCCCGCCCCGGGCGAGGCGAGGAACGCGACCGACTCGGCCACTTCCTCCGGGGTCGCGACGCGGCCCGCCGGAATGACGTTTTCGTAGAACGCCTTCTGCTCGGGGCTGAGCGCCGCCGTCATGTCGGTCTCGACGAACCCCGGCGCGACGGCGTTCACGGTGATGCCGCGCGACGAGAGCTCCCGCGCGAGCGACTTCGTCAGGCCGATGACGCCCGCCTTCGCGGCGGCGTACGCCGCCTGCCCTGCGTTGCCCATCTCCGCCACCACCGACGCGAGATTGATGATCCGACCCCATCGGTTGCGGATCATCGCTCGCGCCGCCGCCTTGGTACAGTGGAATACGCCCGTCAGGTTGATCCGCAGGCCCCGCTCCCAGTCGTCCTCCTTCAGGCGAAGGAGCAGTCCATCGATCGCCAGGCCGGCGTTGTTGACGAGAATATCAATTCTGCTTGCTCGGTCAACGATGTTTTGGACAGCGGACCGCACGGCCGCCGCGTCGCCGACGTCGAATCGCACCGCCGTGGCGACGCCGCCCGCAGCGCGGATGCGGGCGACGGTCTCGTCGGCCGCCGCCGCGTTGCTCACATAGTTGACCGCCACCTCGGCACCGTCCGCCGCGAGCCGGCATGCCACCGCCCGCCCGATGCCGCGCGACGCGCCCGTGACGAGCGCCACCCGTCCGGCGAGCGGCAGGCTCACGCGAGCGCCTCCCGGGCCTTCGCGATGCCGTCGACGTCCCCCGCCGCAAGGGCTCGGAGCTCCGGGACGATGCGGCGGAGGAGGCCGGCGAGGACCCGCCCGGGTCCGACCTCGAGGATCGCCGTCGGCGCGACGGCGGCGACGACGTCCCGGACCGTTTCCTCCCAGCGGACGGGGGCGGTCACCTGCCGGACGAGGAGGTCGCGGATCTCGGCGGCGCCCGTGACGCGTCGCGCCTCGACGCTCGTCCAGACCGGGACCCGGGGCTCGCGGAACGCGACCCGCGCGAGATGCCGCGCGAGACCCACGGCCGCCGGCTCCATGAGCGCGCAGTGGAACGGGGCGCTCACCGCGAGGGTCTGCGCGCGCCCGCGCCGTGCCTCCGCGAGCGCGACGAGCCGCGCGACGGCGCCCGCGTGCCCCGAGACGACGACCTGCCCGCCCCCATTCAGGTTCGCGGGCGCGAGCACCTCGCCCGCGGCCGCCTCGCGGCAGAGCGCGGCGACGACGTCGGCCTCGAGCCCCATGACCGCCGCCATGGCGCCGACGCCGTTCGGCACCGCGGCCTGCATGAGCCGCCCGCGCTCGCGGACGCCGACGACCGCGTCGCCGAGCGTGAGCACACCCGCCGCGACCAGCGCCGACCACTCCCCGAGGCTGTGGCCGCAGACGGCCGCGGGTCGCAGCCCGGCCGTCGCCTCGAGCACGCGGTATGCCGCGACGCTCGCCGTCAGGATCGCCGGCTGGGCGTGCTCCGTGAGTCGGAGCGTCTCCTCGGGTCCCTCGAAGCAGAGCCGCGTGAGCGCCGTCCCGAGCCGGTCGTCGGCCTCCTCGAAGGTCTGCCGGGCGGCCGGAAACGCCGCGGCGAGATCGCGGCCCATCCCGACCCGCTGCGAGCCCTGGCCGGGGAAGAGGCAGGCGACGGTGGCGATCTACCCTTCCCCCGTCTCCACGACCTTGCGGCCCCGGTACGTCCCGCAGTGCGGACACGCGCGGTGGCGCAGGGTCGGCTCCCCGCACTGCGGGCATGCGATCACGTGCGGCGCGGCGAGGGCGTCGTGGGCACGGCGCTGGTCGCGCTTGCTCGCCGACGTCCGGCGCTTCGGTACGGCCATGGATGCTCTCCTCCTCCTCCCCGGCTCACTTGCCGCGGACGAGCGTGTGTAGGACGCCCAGCCGCGGGTCGGGCTCACGGGCGGGGCAGCCGCAGGGGCCGGCGTTCAGGTTGGCGCCGCAGCGCGGGCAGAGCCCGAGGCACGCCTCGCCGCAGAGCGGTCGCGTCGGCAGGGCGAGGATCGCCTGCTCGTCGACGAGCGGGGTGAGATCGATCTCGTCGCCCTCGTAGGTGCTGAGCGCCATGTCCTCGGCGGTGAGCCGCGCGGACTCGGGGCCGCCCGCCGTCCGCGGCATGAGCACGAAGCGGAACTGCTGGTCGAGCGGGAAGCGGTACTCCTCGAGGCAGCGCGCGCACGTCCCGACGACGGTCGCGTGAATCGCGCCCTCGAAGAACACCTCCAGGCCGGCGCGATGGTACGCCACGTCGACCTGGTAGCCCTCCGGCACCCGGTAGTCATGCGCGCCGCGCGCGAGCGCCGCGTTCAGCGCCGCGACTTCCTCGGTGTACGTGAGCTCCTTCGGCGCCGCTTCGATGTCGTCCAGCGGGATCTTCATGTGCGCGGAGAAAGGCGAAGGGTAGCCACGCGACGGAACCGCGTCAACGGCGCGGCGCGGAAGGGCGCCCCTCACTCGTCGTCCCCCTCCCCGGGCACCAGGCCCGCCGCGCGCTCCACGCGCCGCAGGCGGCGGAACACCTCGGGGAGGCGCGACATGCTGACGGTGACGCGCCGCCAGAGCCGGGCCTCCATCGCCGGGTAGCCCGAGTACACGCCGCCCGCCGGGATGTCCTGGTGCATTCCCGCCTGCGCGCCGATCTGTGCGCCGTCGCCGATCGCGAGGTGTCCCGACGCACCCGCCTGCCCGCCGATCATGACCCGCGCCCCGACCGTCGTGCTCCCCGCGAGCCCCGCCTGGCCCGCGAAGAGGCAGTGCGGGCCGATCCGGCAGCCGTGCCCGATCATCACGAGGTTGTCGATCTTCGTCCCCCGCCCGACGACCGTCGCGCCGAGCGCCGCGCGGTCGACGGTCGCGTTCGCGCCGAGCTCGACGTCGTCCTCGAGCACGACCGTGCCGACCTGCGGGATCTTCCGGTTCCCGTCCGGCAGCGGCAGATAGCCGAACCCGTCGCTCCCGACGACTGCGCCCGCGTGCAACGTCACTCGGTCGCCGATCCGGACTCCCTCGCGCACGACGACGCCCGCGTGCGCCGTGAAACCGTCGCCGATGACCGTGTCGTCGTAGATGGTCACGCGCGCGTGCAGCACGGCGTTGCGTCCGAGGCGGACGCGCTCGCCGACGACGACGTGCGGGCCGAGGTACGCGCCGGCGCCGACCGTCGCGCTCGCCGCGACGACCGCGGTCGGGTGAACGCCCGGCGCCGGGCGGCGGGGCGGATGGAGCAGCTCGACGGCGCGGACGAACGCCACGTACGGATGCGGGGCGCGGAGCGAGGGGAGTGCCACGTCCGGCGCATCGAGCGGCAGCACGACCGCCGAGGCGCGCGTGGTCGCGAGCTTCGCCGCGTGGCGCCGGTCGGCGAGGAACGTGAGCGTCCCGGGCGTCGCCTCCTCCAGCGCCGCGACGCCGCTGATCTCGACGTCCCCGTCGCCCCGGACGGGACAACCGAGCGCCGCAGCGATCTCGCTGAGCTTCATGGCGCCCCTTTAGCCGACGCTCATGGAGCCGTCCAACCGCGTCGCGCACTCGCGTCGTCCCCCGAGGCCGTGGTAGGAACGCGGCATGCCGGAGCCCGATTTCGACAAGCGTGGCGGCTTCGTGCCCGCCATCGCGCAGGACGCCGAGACGGGCGAGATCCTGATGGTCGCCTACATGAACCGCGAGGCGTGGGAGCACACGCTCGCCACCCGCCGCGCGACGTACTGGAGCACGTCGCGGAACGAGCTGTGGGTGAAGGGCGAGACCTCGGGCCACTTCCAGCACGTGCGCGAGATCCTGGTCGACTGCGACGCCGACGCGGTCGTGCTGAAGATCGACCAGCTGGGCGACGTCGCGTGCCATCTCGGCTACCGCAGCTGCTTCTTCCGCCGCGTCGACGACGGCCGCTGGACGACGATCGCGCAGCCGGTCGAGCCGCCCGGCGACCGATGAACGTCCTCCAGCTCGGCATCCCGAAGGGCAGCCTCGAGGAGGCGACGATCGAGCTCTTCCGCCGCTCCGGCTGGAAGATCTCGACGAGTGCCCGGAGCTACTTCCCCTCCGTCGACGACCCGGGGCTCCGCTGCCTGCTCGTCCGCGCGCAGGAGATGGCGCGCTACGTCCAGGGCGGCAACCTCGATGCCGGCATCACGGGCCGCGACTGGGTGCTCGAGTACGACGCCGACGTCGTCGTCGCGAAGGAGCTCGTGTACTCGAAGACGAGCCTCCGGCCGACGCGCTGGGTGCTCGTCGTGCCCGGGGACTCCCCGGTGCGCGCCCCGGAGGACCTGCGCGGCAAGCGGATCGCGACCGAGCTCGTCGGCTACACGCGCCGGTGGTTCGCGGAGCGGAAGATCGACGTCCAGATCGAGTTCTCGTGGGGGGCGACCGAGGCGAAGGTGGCCGAGGGCCTGGTCGACGCGATCGTGGAGGTGACCGAGACCGGCTCGACGATCCGCGCCCACGGGCTCCGCATCGTGTGCGACCTCTTCGAGTCCGTGCCGCAGCTCATCGCCAACCGTGCCGCGTGGAGCGTGCCGTGGAAGCGCGAGAAGATCGAGCAGATCGGCCTCCTGCTCGAGGGGGCGCTCCGCGCCGAAGCGCAGGTCGGCCTCAAGATGAACGTCCCGAGCAATCGGCTCCAGGCCGTCATCGGCCTCCTGCCCGCGCTCACCGCGCCGACCATCTCGAACCTCTACGGGACGGACTGGTTCGCGATCGAGAGCGTCGCCGCCGAAGCCACCGTCCGCGACCTCATCCCGCGTCTCCTCCGGGCGGGCGCGGTCGGCATCATCGAGTACCCGCTCAACAAGATCGTCGGTTGAGCGCGCGCGCGGCCGTCAGGCGACGTCCGCGGCTTCGTACCCGAGCGAGGTGAGGAAGGGCTCCTTCTCCTTCCCGGGCATCACGTAGATGCCGTCCCAGCCGCAGACCTCCTCGCAGAGCTTGCAGCCGACGCAGGTCTTCTCGTCCACCTCGACCTTGCCGAGGTAGTGCGCGGCGTTGTCCGGCGACGGCGCGATGCAGTCGAACGGGCAGACGTCGACGCAGACGCCACAGCCGTTGCAGTTGTCGGGGTGGACCACGGCGATCGGCCGCTCCTGGCGCTTCAGCGTCTTCGTCACGTTGCCCCAGGTGTCGAGGATCGCCTCGTCCGGGCAGATCACGCCGCAGGCCCCGCAGTCGATGCAGAGCCCCGGCTCGATGAAGAAGGCCTTCTTCGGCTCGCCGCTGATCGCGCCCGTCGGGCAGCGCTTCTCGCACGCGGTGCAACCGGTGCAGTTCTCGGCGAGGATGGTGAACGGCATGCCTACTCCTGCATCTCCTTCAGGATCTCGTCCTCGCGACCCTGCTCGATCAGCCGGTCGTTGCGCAGTGCCTGGCGGAAGGCGACCCAGGTGAAGAAGAGCACGAGGACCAGCATGCCGGCGATCGGGATGTTGTCCGGCTTGAGCAGAATGTCGAGAAACTGGTGCAGCGCGACCATGCCTCGCGGGTACAGCGGGCGCGCCGGCATGTCAACCGCGGCTGGAAGCGCGTTCCGGCACCCGCGCGCGTGTCGCGCGTCCGCGGGTTCCGCTTGAATGGGCGCCTCCTTCGCGATAAGAGCCCGGAATTCCCGCCGGAACGATGGGTTCCCGACCCGACACGACGTTGCTTCCCTGGCCCGCGGCAGTGCATCGACGGATGACGGTCGCGGCGACGATTGGCAGGTCCCGATGCTAGACTGGTGGCTTCCGCACAACGTGTCCGCCCAAGGGCCGTTCCAGGACATCGACTGGCTGTTCCACGTGATCTACTGGGTGACGGGCGGCGTCTTCCTCGTCGTCCAGGCCGCGCTGCTCGCCTTCGTCGTCCGCTACCGCGCGCGGCCCGGACGCCGCGCGACGTACACGCACGGCAACACGCGGCTCGAGATCATCTGGACCGTCGCCCCGTCGATCCTGCTCGTGATGCTCGCGCTCTTCAGCCGGAGCATCTGGGCGGACATCAAGGAGCACGTCCCGCCGACGGACATGACGATCCAGGTGACGGCGAAGCAGTTCAACTGGGAGGTCGCGTATCCCGGCCCGGACGGGAAGTTCGGCACCGCCGACGACGTGACGCAGGACAACGACGTCCACGTGCCGGCGGGCAAGACGATCCGCGTCGTGCTCCGCTCGCGCGACGTGATCCACAGCTTCTTCCTGCCGAACCTCCGCTTCAAGCAGGACGCCGTGCCGGGTCACGAGATCCCGGTGTGGTTCAAGGTCGGCAAGATGCCGGCGGCAGGCACCACCGACAAGTACGAGATCCCGTGCGCGGAGCTCTGCGGCTTCGGCCATTCCGGCATGCGCGGATGGCTCTACGTCCACACGCCCGAGGACTACGCCGCCTGGGCGCACGCGAACCACGCCCTGGCCGCCGCGCCGGCGACGCAGCCCGGCGCCTGAGGAACGAGAGGGACACGATGAGCGAAGCGATCAGCCACGCCGAAGCCCGCCACGCCGAAGCCGGGCACCACGAGGTCGGCTTCCTCCGGCACTACGTCTTCTCGACCGACCACAAGATGATCGGCAAGCAGTTCCTGACTCTCGGGCTCTCCATGCTCGTGTTGGGCGGCATCCTCGCGCTCCTCGTCCGCTGGGAGCTCGCGTGGCCGGCCCAGAACACGAAGGTGTGCCCCGAGGGCTGCCCCGTCCCGGGCTTCGGCTGGGTCTCGAGCGACTCGAACCTCATGCCCGGCGGGAACATCCTCGCGCCGGGCTACAACGCCTTCTTCACGATGCACGCGACGATCATGATCTTCTTCGCGGTCATGCCGATCCTCGTCGGGTGCTTCGGGAACTTCCTGATCCCGCTGATGATCGGGGCGCGCGACATGGCCTTCCCCGTGCTCAACATGCTCTCGTTCTGGACGAGCGTGCCGGCGGGCATCCTCATGCTGGCGAGCTTCTGGGTGAGCGGCGGTCCGGCGGCGGCCGGCTGGACGTCGTACGTTCCCCTCGCCGCCGATCCCCAGTGGACGGGCGTCGACTGGGGCCAGAACCTCTGGTGCCTGTCGCTGATCGTGCTCGGCGTCTCGTCGCTGATGGGCTCGATCAACTACATCACGACCGTCGTCAACATGCGGGCGCCCGGCATGACGATGTTCCGGATGCCGCTCACGATCTGGTCGCTCTTCATCACGGCCATCCTCCTCCTCCTCGCACTGCCGGTATTGAGCTCGGCACTCGGCATGCTCCTGTTCGATCGGATGGCCGGTACGCACTTCTTCAACCCGGCCGGCGGCGGCGAGCCGCTTCTCTGGCAGCATCTCTTCTGGTTCTTCGGCCACCCGGAGGTCTACATCCTGATCCTGCCCGCCATGGGGATCGCGTCCGACATCCTCGCCGTCTTCGCCCGCAAGCCGATCTTCGGCTACCACGCGATGGCGTTCTCGATGATCGCGATCGCGTTCCTCTCCTGGATCGTGTGGGGCCACCACATGTTCCAGAGCGGGATGAGCCCCGTCCTCGGCACGAGCTTCATGATGACGACGATGATCATCGCGGTGCCGTCGGCCATCAAGACCTTCAACTGGCTCGGCACCCTGTGGGGCGGGAGCATCCGCTTCACGACGCCGATGCTCTTCGCGCTCTCCTTCGTCTCGATGTTCGTGATCGGCGGGCTCTCGGGCATCTTCATGGCCTCGACGCCGGTCGACGTCTTCATCCACGACACCTACTTCATCGTCGCGCACATCCACTACGTCGTCTTCGGCGGCTCGGTCATGTCGATCTTCGCCGGCATCTACTACTGGTTCCCGAAGATGTTCGGGAAGATGATGAACGAGACGCTCGGGAAGATCCACTGGCTGCTCACGCTCGTGTTCTTCAACGGCACGTTCTTCCCGATGCACATCGTCGGCGTCGGCGGCCACATGCGCCGCATCTACGACCCGACGCAGTACGACTTCCTGGCGCCCGTGCAGCACTGGAACGTGTTCATGACCGAGAGCGCGCTGCTGCTCGGCGCCGCGCAGCTCATCTTCGTCGTGAACTTCTTCTGGAGCCTCGCCGCCGGCCGGCGCGCCGAGCGCAATCCGTGGCAGGCGAACACGCTCGAGTGGGAGGCGCCCTCCCCGCCCGGACACGGGAACTTCCCGGGCCCGCTCCCGACCGTGTATCGGGGGCCGTACGAGTACAGCTCGCCCCTCGTCGCCGAAGACTACCTCCCGCAGGCGCGGCGGACCGAGCCGGCCGCGGCGAGTGCGGCCGCGCACTGACGCCATGGCCGAGCACGTCTCGCTCGGGCTCCACCGCTTCGCCGTCCTCACGGCGGCGGCGACGCTCGTGCTCCTCTTCCTCGGCGGGCTCGTCACGAGCACCGGGTCCGGGCTCGCGGTCCCGGACTGGCCGCTCTCGTTCGGGCAGGTCTTCCCCGAAATGAAAGGCGGGGTGCTCTTCGAGCACGGCCACCGCCTCGCCGCGAGCCTCGTCGGGTGCCTCACGGTCGTGCTGGCCGTCTGGATCGTGCTCCGCGACGCGCGGCCCGCCGTCCGCGTCCTCGCGCTCACCACCCTCTTCGCCGTCGTCCTCCAGGGCGTCCTCGGCGGCGTCACGGTGCTCTACAAGCTGCCGCTCGCGGTCTCCGTGACGCACGCCTGCCTGGCGCAGACGTTCTTCTGTCTCACGGTGACCCTCGCCGTCGTCACCGGGCGCGCGTGGCGCGAGCGCCGCTCGCGC
>Ga0070741_10007407_pt1 | contig 22710 bp, 22 predicted proteins | sample Coa_R1_4_FD_66440 | JGI IMG/M metagenome (GOLD analysis project Ga0070741, IMG submission 66440) | Surface soil microbial communities from Centralia Pennsylvania, which are recovering from an underground coalmine fire - Coalmine... | ecosystem: Environmental > Terrestrial > Soil > Unclassified ... | reverse complement strand
ACTGGAGCACGCCAAATCTGAATCCGACGTCCGGTACATTCGGGGAAGTGACCAGCAAGACTGGCTTGGCTCGAAACCTCCAGCTCTCGCTGCGCTACTCGTTCTAGATCTACTGGTTAAGCAACAAGTATCCCGCGCAGCGACAAACTGCGCGGGATTTTTCTTTGTCCAAATATCGAGTGTCACAATGATAAACATCAGGAGAATATGGCCCAAGTAAAGGCAACTCCAAAAACTTACGACGTCGTTATCGTGGGTTCCGGAGCCGGTGGCGGCGTGGCCGCGCAAGTTCTCGCAAATGCAGGTGCGAAAATCTGCATGCTCGAAGCCGGCGATTGGTTCGATTGCACCAAGCAGTCGAAGATGTTTGAGTGGCCTTACAGCGTGCCGCACCGCGGCGCCGGCGACCGCGTCCACAAGTGGGGTTATTTCGATGCGACGCTTGTCGGCGGTTGGGAAGTCCCAGGCGAGCCTTACACAAATGCGCCGGGGTCGGATTGGCTCTGGTGGCGCGCACGCATGCTGGGCGGCCGCACCAATCATTACGGCCGCATCTCGCTTCGCATGGGGCCTTACGATTTCAAGCCGTATAGCCGCGATGGCAAGGGCTTCGATTGGCCCATTACCTACGAGGATCTGGCGCCCTATTACGACAAGGCCGAACAACTCATTGGTGTATTCGGATCGCAAGAAGGTCTCGAAAACACTCCCGATGGAAAGTTCCAGCCGGCTCCCGCGCCTCGTGGTTACGAAAAGGTCATCAAGGCGGCCTGCGACAAGCTCAAAATTCCCTGCATTCCTTCCCGGCTTGCCATTCTGACGCGGCCTCTTAACGGGCGTCCTGCCTGCCACTATTGCGCAGAGTGCGGCCGCTCCTGCGGGGTGAACGCCAATTTCAACTCGCCTGGAGTTCACTTATTCCCGGCTCAGAAAACCGGCAACCTGGAGATTCGTACCAGCGCCATGGTGCGAGAAGTTCTTGTGGGTCCAGATGGGCTTGCCACCGGCGTTTCCTACGTCGACAAGAAGACTCGCGACGAAGTGCAAGTCCGCGGCAAAATTGTGGTACTGGCGGCCAGTTGCTGTGAAACGGCTCGCATCATGCTTAATTCCAAGAGCGGCCAATTTCCGAACGGCATCGCCAACTCATCTGGGTTAGTCGGTCGCTACATCATGGATACGGTGGGCTCCGCGGTCAGTGGCTTCCTTCCGCTGCTGCAGGATCTCCCTCCGCGCAACGAGGACGGGGTCGGCGGCATGCATCTCTACATGCCGTGGTGGCTGTACAAAGAGCAAAAAGCGAACAAGCTGCCGTTTGCGCGTGGCTATCATATCGAAATCGGGGGGGGTCGCGGCTTGCCCGGCGCGGGCGCGCTTGGCGGCTATGCGGAACGATGGCTTGGTGGCGGCTACGGTGTTGAACTAAAGCAGAATCTACGTAAGCTTTACGGCTGCGAAGTTCACTTCTCCGGCCGCGGAGAGATGATTCCTAACGAAGACAGCTATTGCGAGATTGATCCCAATGTTGTCGACCAATGGGGCATTCCGGTGTTGCGCTTCCATTTCAAATGGAGTCAAGACGAAATTCTGCAGGCCAAGCATATGCAGGATACGTTTGCTGAAATTATCGAGACAATGGGTGGCACGGTAACTCACCGCGTCGGCGCAGATCGAAATTGGGGCATTTCTCAAGGCGGCGAAATCATTCACGAAGTTGGCGCCACCAAGATCGGCAATGACCCTAAGACCTCGGTTCTGAATCAGTATTGCCAGGCTTGGGATGTGAAGAATCTGTTCATAACAGACGCCGCCCCATTCGTCAGCAACGCTGACAAGAATCCCACGCTCACTATCTCAGCGCTCGGGTGGCGAACTTCCGAGTACATCGCGGATCAAGTGAAAAAACTGAACGTGAAGGTTTGAGGAACGGATAATGGCTGAAAAACAGAATATCAATGAATTGCAGAAACCCGCGGTAAGCCGTCGCGATCTCTTCAACATCATCGGTGCGGTTCCGGTAATGGCGACCGTCGCAGCCGCAGCCGAAACGCATGCCGCTCATCATCCCGTTGCGCCTGCGTCGGACGGCAACAAGGGTCCTTACCAGCGTAGAGTCTTCAACGATCATCAGTGGCGCACGGTTCAGGTTTTATGCGATCTGATAATCCCTGCCGATGACCGCAGCGGCAGTGCCAGTCAAGCCGGAGTTCCCGAGTTTCTTGATGATTGGATCGCGTTCCGCACAGATCAGGATCTGAATCAAAATCTGCAGGCTCAGATTCTTGGCGGCCTGATGTGGCTGGATCGCGAATCAAACCGTCTGTTTGAAAAGGACTTCGCCAGCGCAGCACCCGATCAGCAAAGGCAGATTCTCGATCGCATCGCGTATCCGAAGAAAGTGTCTAAGGACGACCATCCCTGGGCGATGTTCTTCAGCGAATTTCGCACTCTCACGGTCAGCGGCTTTTTCTCGAGCAAAATGGGCGTGGCTGATCTGCCCTATCTCGGCAACACTGCGGTGGCCGAGTGGAAAGGCTGCGATCCTCAAGTCTGGGCGGTTATTGAAGATCGTATGAAGAACGGCTATAGGGGCATTATTGACGTGAAGCCCTGGTCCGCTTGAGCCGGCACAACTAGCGTTTTCTAACCGGAGGCCGTCTGCCCTTCAGGATACTGTGCTCCTCGGAGAGTGGGAGCTTGGCCGATGATGCGCTGTTCACTCCTGCCGCTGGCGTTAGAAGAGAATGAGCAGCGCGTGCTTCCCCGGCTTGCTGTTTCTCCTTTTGTGTGACAGTTCCGGTTTCGTCTAACCGCTCGACCTCTGCTCGTTCGTAGTTTACCGGTACCGTCTGCTCTACCGTCCTTAGTTCTTCTCGCTGCGTGATGTGAATTTCCTCGGTGACCACCCACTGCTTTTCCACGCGAAGAATTTCAGAGACAACGGGAATGATCAACGTGTTCCCGACGCGTTGAGCCGGCTGGGGACCATCCACGATGCGATTCGTCTGCACGCGTTTGATATCGGCATGGCCCGTCCGCAGTTGCTGTTGTATGAGTTCATCATGCGATTCCACGTGCTTAGTCACGCGGACGCCCCCCGTTATAACCGGTTTGGCGTCCACATGTACTTGTTCCTGAACGACCGGAATAACTACATCGCGATCGCTAGGATTGTCCTCGGGCATAGAAACGAATTCACCGTGTAGCTGCAGCGCTGCGCGTGCGTCCTGTCACTTTGTCCCAGCCATAACGAACAGACGCCTTCATCTTTTCCCAAGTGCTGATTGGATAACGGCGCCCATACTCACTGCGGAGATCCGATTCTACTTCGTCCCAACTTCGTCCTTGATATCGAGGATCGTTCGCCACGTTGTAGCCATAGGCGTACGCCGGCTCGTAATCCGCATAAGAACTGCCGGAACTTGCATAACGGCTTTCAAAATCCCGTCGAAAGTCACTGTCCAAGGTATCCGCGCCACTGGCCCCTGAGTCGCTCTTACTCAAATCCTCAACTTCTATTTCACGGCTGCGAACGGTGTCGCGTATAGTTTCGTTACGTTCAGAGACGTCTTTACTGACGCGAACCTCCTCTACTACTCTGGCCTGCTTTTGAATAACAGGTTCCTCGGCGAATTCTTCTACTTCAATCACCTGCTGTGTCCCGGGTTTTAAATCGTTCGCAGTCGCGGATCGATTTATGGGTTGCCGCTCCACCCGCACGTGCTCCTCACGCAGATTGACCGTCTCTTCAACCGGTCTTTCGGTTACTCTCGAGTACACTCGGACCCCGCCTCGCCGAACGCTTCGCTTGCCAACGCGAATATCCTCCTCGACTGCTGAAAGCGAGGCAGGTAGATCGTCCGATTTTCGCTTTCCGGACGCAGCTACTGCCGGCGTGCTTCTCGCCTGCTGCCCGGCCTCGGTACTTTGCGCTGACGATGCGGCAGCTTTATCTTCTGTAATGTCAAGAGGATTGTGGCTCTCTAAAATGCGCATTGCGCGGTCCACATCTTGTTCGGCAGTTTCCACGCTTACGATTACGGCGCCACTATTCGCAGCATTTTCATAGTCTCGGTACTCCGTCGCATCGTCGTCTTGCCCAAAGAGAGATTTGAACCATCCCTTGATGCCACCTTCATGATGACGAGTTGCGCTCCACTCACGGGATGCGCCTGCGTTTGCGGGCTCAGTGTAAGAACCTACGTAGACCTGGTCGTTGTCGTAGCCATTTGCCTTTAGATCGTTGGCGGCGTTTTCCGCTTCCCCCCGGCTACGAAAAACGGCGACCAATGTTGACTGAGTTGTTGCCATATTGCTCCTTCGCGGTCTCGATGACCATACCGAGTGGATGGCGGCGAACTGTTTTTTTTACAACAGAAATTTACTATCAGTAAAACTAGCGGTGCCACCGCCGTTTCGGAAGTAGGGGTTCTGCGTTTATCGGTCTAAGCCGGCTTTATCCTGCGATGCAGTGCATTTTGGAACATCAAATATTCGCCCAGATTCTCTTGTGTTATGAGTCCCACCAGGGTGCCGTCTTGAAGCACGGGCATGATCCTGGTCGGCGACACCGCCATTCGCACCAACGCATTCTGCAACATTTCATTCGGCTCGGCGACTTCGAATTCGCGTTGCATGATACTCGTCACCAACTGCTCCGGTCCGTGTTGCGATAGGCCCGCTAATAAGTTGGCGCGAGTAAGTATGCCCATTACGCGATCTCCCCAAATAACTGGAAAATCGTGCTGTGATCCTTCGAGGACAATTTTCATCGCATCGTTGAGCGTGTTATTTGTACTTAGAGTTTTGAAATCGGTAAGCATTGCCGCCCGCACCGGCGTCCCGGAAAAAGCGTCTTTGATTTGGACGGACTGCGATTCATGCGCCGCGCCTATCCAAACAAACAACGCAATGAATAGCAAGAACGGATCGAAGAAAAGGCCGGCCAAGCCGAAGATGAGTGCCAGTCCCTGGCCGATTGCCGCCGCTAATTGAGTTGCCTGAACATGGTCCATACGCGTGGCAAGCAGCGCCCGCAACGCGCGGCCGCCATCCATTGGAAATGCCGGTATCAAGTTGAATCCAGCCAGCAAGAGATTTGCAACCAATAATCGTTCCAAAAAGGGCCCGTTTGTAATGCTGAGTCCGCTAACTGGCTTGAACCCGCTCGTCAGAAATAAATAGAGGTAAATCGCGCCCGCAATTAAAACGTTGACGATTGGTCCCGCGATGGAAACCATCAGTTCCTGGAACGGCTTCTCTGGAATGCGTTCGAGACGCGAGACCCCTCCGATTGGAAGCAGGGTGATGTCTTTAGTGACAATCCCGTAGTGCCGCGCTGTCAGAGCATGCCCGAATTCATGGAGCACCACGCAGGCGAACAGCGCCAGGATGGACAACAATCCGCTTCCCACGCCATTGAGCGTGTGAGATCCCAGCCAGTGCAGCGCCACCACCCATAAGATGAGCAAGAAGAACGTGGCATGGATATAGAGGTCGATACCCGCAAATCTGCCGAGCTTGAACGACCAACGCATGAAGGTGTGGGCGCGCCCTACTTATCAATAGCAGACGGTATCTGTGTCAGCATGAGGAAGTCGTCATTCGTGCAGAATTCCCTGAGATGGAAAAGCAGTCTTAACGCCGCGGTACTTTTGGCCGCATCCTTGTTCCTGACGGGCCAGGCGCTGTCTCCGGCCGAGCGTCCTTCGCAACCACACGCTGCCGGTCCTCAGCTCTGGTACATGAATCACTCGTATCTGGCAAACGATGATGCTCTCGCGGCAAGCAAAAAACTGGTCGACCATGCCGCGGAACTCGGTTACAACGGCGTGATGTTTTGGGATAGCGGCTTTAATTTCATGTCTGACGAGTTTTGGCCATGGGAGAACGAAGCTCGTCTGGGCGAGCTGATGAAATATGCCGCAAAAAAGGGCCTGCGGACCATGGCGACGCCGAGCCCATATGGCTATTCGAACGAAGCATTGTACGCGAACCCAAACTGGGCAGAAAGCCAGCGCATTATAGGCGCTCTTTTCCAAGTGGACCCCTCCGGCAAGCATTTGATTTTCAAAGATAGTTTTCCAGGACTGAAAAATGCCGGTTTTGAAGAAGGTAAGTCCGATTGGTTCGATACAGGCGACGCGGGCACGGGCATCAGTACAAACGCTCACTCGGGGAAAAACGCCGCGGTTATCGTGAACGCGTCCGGAAATGCTCGCTTGCGGCAAAAATTTCCCTTGAAGCCCTGGCGTCAATACCATTTGCGCGCTTGGGTCAAAACAGAGAATTTTGCCGGAAACGCCATGATCGAAGTTCTCGATTCTGCGAACTACGACCTCTATCGCCTTGGCTCGACGTTTCATGTCAGCGGAACTCACGACTGGACCCAAGTCGATCTGGCGTTTAATAGCCAGGACACCACCCAGGGCATCTTGTATCTGGGTGTTTGGGGCGGCAGCACCGGAACCATTTGGTTCGATGATCTGACGTTGGAAGAAACGTCCCTCGTTTATGTGACTCGCCGTTCCGGAACGCCGCTGAGGGTCTACGATCCAAGCCAGCCCGAAACGGTGTTCAAAGAAGGCACCGATTTCAACGCTATCGCCGATCCGCGGATGTCCGAACGCGCTGCTTTTCACGACAGTTATCACGCTTCCCCCGTTGTCACGCTGCCGCCGCATACGCATCTCAAGGCCGGTCAAATCGTCGCAATGGATTATTATGCGGCTTTTCCTTTACCAGACACGCTTGGCATTTCCATGTGTATGACAGAACCAGCCGCCTGGAAGTGGGTGGTCCAAAACACCCAGGAGATCAAGAAGCAGATGGCGCCCAACACCGGTATTCTGCTTGGCTACGACGAGATCCGGCAAATGAATTCCTGCGCCAGTTGCCGAGCCAAGAACATGGATGCCGGCGCGCTACTTGCTTGGAGCATCAAGCAACTTATTCAGTTACATCGCTCCGTGACACCGGCCGCGCAGCTTTATATCTACAACGACATGATCGATCCGTATCATAATGCGCAGAAGCACTACTACTCAGTTGAGGGAGATCTTACCGGCGGCTGGAACGGAGTTCCTCCCGACGTTATCGTCCTTAACTGGAATCTGGGAAATTTGAAGAAGTCGCTTTCCTGGTTTGCCGGCCAAGACCCGCGATGGCCCGTATTCCACCAACAACTGATCGCGGGTTATTACGACAATTCTGGTGGCGGCGCGGCGGCAGCGAAGGAAGAATTGGATCAGGCTGCAGGGATCCCTGGCATTCTTGGATTGATGTACTTCTCCTGGTCCGACAATTATTCGCAATTGCAAAGCTTTGCAGACTCTGCGCATGCGAATTGGGCTCGATATCAGGTGACACTTCGTCAAACGAGACCCTAGAAAAAACCTCAGGTTTTCCACACTTTTCCGCTGTGCAATATCTATAACCGCGCATAAATTCTATTTATGATGGACGGATGAGAATTTCTTCATTCTCCAGATTTGCCTTTTGTTCGCTGTGCTGTTTTGGGTTTGTTTCGTTATACGGACAAACCCGCCAGCCGCAGCTCTGGTATTGGCACCACAGTCTGCTAAACAGTCCCGCGAACTTGGCATCGAGCGAAGCCCTGATTGACCGCGCCGTTGCTGCCGGTTATACAGGGGTCGCTTTTTGGGATGTTAGTTCCGAATTCCTGAATTCCCCAATCTGGCCGCCTGGAGCTTCCAGCTATTACAAGCAGGCGATGGCTTACGCCCGCAGCAGAGGAATGCAAGTGGCTGTTCCGGGAATGCCATACGGCTACTCCAACGATGTGCTCGAAAACAATCCCAATTGGGCTGAATCGCAGCGCCTGGTGGGAACCCAGTACCGGGTTGGCCCGACCAGGTCCAGTTTGCAAGTTGTGAACAGTTTTCCCGGGCTCCTGAATTCAGGTTTCGAATCCGGGCCTGTGAACTGGTTCGACATCGGCGATGCGGGAGTTGGGGTCGACACGACAGTGGCGCACACCGGCAGAAACTCGGCTGTCATCAGCAATGCGCGTGGTAATGGACGAATTCGCCAGGAGTTCACATTAAAGCCATGGCGGCAGTATCACCTTCGCTTCTTCGCGAAAACCCAAGCGTATGGAGGTGAAACTTTGGCTTCCATTCTCGATGCAACCAACTTCGACATTGCCCCGTTTACGACATTTGTCCATGTCAACGAAGACCAGGATTGGACCGAAATGGATTACACGTTTAACAGCCAGAACACTACTCAGGCTTGGCTGTATACCGGAGTTTGGGGCGGCAGCACCGGCAGCCTCTGGCTCGATGACATTTCCATTGAAGAAACAGGCCTGATTTACCTTACGCGCCGCAGCGGCACGCCCTTAACGATGTACGATCCCAATAATCCTAATGTGGTCTTTCAGGAAGGAGCCGACTACAACTACATTTCAGACCCGGTGATGAGCGAACTGATGCCTTTCAGTACTTACGGTAGCTGGCATACACCGCCTACCGTGACGCTTCCCACGTCTACGAGTTTGCACGCCGGACAAATTGTGGCCATTGATTCCTATTCGGCGGATCCGATTCCTACCGCGTGGGGACAGAACATGTGTTTTACAGATCCTGATGTCCAGAATTATGTAAAGCAGAACGCCATCGCTTTAAACAATGTGGTGCCTCCGCGTACCGCCATTCTGATGGGCTACGACGAAATTCGGCAGATGAATTCATGCGCGCTCTGCAAGGCGAAGAACATGACACCCGGCCAACTGCTGGCGTGGAGTGTCGGTCAGAGCATTCAAACCTACACGTCCGTCTTCTCGAACTCGCCACTTTGGATATGGAGCGACATGTTCGATCCATATCACAATGCCGTGCCGCACTATTACAACGTCGAAGGCGACCTTTCCGGCTCTTGGACTGGCGTTCCTTCGAACGTCATCGTATTGAACTGGAATTTGGGGAATTTGACTAATTCCCTTAATTGGTTCGCAGGAAAAAATCTGCAACAGCCGACACCGCACCAGCAGATCATTGCAGGTTATTACGATTCAGGCGATGGAGCCGGATCAGCACAGCAGGAAATTGCCGCCGCTTCCGGAATTCCAGGACTACTCGGGCTGATGTATACGACGTGGGGTGACGATTATTCTCAACTCGAGAACTTCGCTGCCGCCGTTTATGCAAATTGGCCTAACTACCTGAGAAGCATTGCTGGAAGTAATCCCATTCTTATCAACCCGAATCCGCCCGGCGGCGGAATCATCGGCGGACCGTTGCCCGTCAGGCCGTCAGTTCCGCTGAAAACGTCAGCAGCCGATCAATCCGGCTCAACCGACGGAATAGCCGCCACACAGCCCAACGGAACACCGGCTCGTTGTCCGGCGCCAAAACGCTAGTCACGCCTTCGCAGCCGAGGAGCATTCCGGATGACCGCACTTACACTGCACATCCGGACTGTTCCCGGCGCCTTCACAAAATGTGCTGCAATAGTCGCTTCCTTCGCGAGCCTTGCAGCCACAAGAGGGATGTGCGCATTTCTTCTGTTCGGGCATAAGTACCTCCGCGACATTGGACGACTGCTATAAAAGACGCCCCACCTCGAAAATATTGCAGTACCCTTATCCAGAGGGGTCTATGCACAAATTTTCGTTGTTCCTCGCCTTAGCTGCGGCTTTGGCGCTTCCTCTGCACGCCCAAGAGGATTGCAAAGCGGCGGCTGTAAAGCGCTTAAAAGTGTCCCGCGACTTTAGTCTTAAAGTGGCTGAAGCCATGCCGGAGGCCGATTACAATTTCAAGTTGACGCCGCCCCAGATGAGCTTTGCCGAACAGATGGTCCATCTGTCGAAGGCGCTTACTTATTTCTTGGCTGGTTTCAAAGGTGAGAAGCCAAACCCGCCCAATCCGGCTTCGCTGAAGAAATCGGATGTTACAGCTTATATGCGCTCTGCGTTCGATCAGGCCATCGAAACTGTGTCGGCATTAACGCCAGCCCAGCTTGCCAAAGAGTACAAAAGCTCAGAAGGTAGCGCCACCGGGATCGATCTGGTAATCGCTATGCTGGAACACACCGCGCACCATCGCGCATCGGCTGAGATGTACTTGCGCGCCAAAGGAATCACGCCGCCTGAGTACATGGAATAGCGATCTGCCTACAGAATCGCCCAACCCACCGGTTGCGCCGCGCATCGAGCATCACGAAATCCGCCACGGCGAAACGGTGGTGGATGACTATTATTGGCTGCGTGAAAAATCGAATCCTGAAGTCGCGAAGTACTTAGAAGCAGAAAACGCCTACACCGCGGCGGCAATCAAACACCTTCAGCCATTCGCGGCCAAGCTATACGACGAAATGCTCTGCCGCATTAAGCAGACCGATCTAAGCGTGCCCGTCCGCCGGGGCGACTATCTCTACTATTCGCGCACTGAAGAAGGTAAGCAGTATCCCATTCATTGCCGTCGAAAAGGCGCCATGGATGCCGCTGAACAGATTCTTGTCGATCTGAATGAGCTTGCTCTCGGGCGCACTTTTGTGGGACTTGAGGCATTCGTCGTTAGCGACGATCAAATGTTGCTGGCTTACACCATTGACCACACTGGTTTTCGTCAATACCAACTTCACGTAAAGGATCTGACAACCGGAGTATTGTTGCCCGACACGGCCGAACGTGTAACAAGCGTCGAATGGGCGGCCGACAACAAAACCCTATTTTTCACTACCGAAGATGCCGTTACAAAACGATCCGACAAGCTTTTCCGTCATGTCCTCGGGTCTTCCGCGGCGTTGCTCTATCACGAAGAAGATGAACGCTACGATATTGAGCTAGGTCGATCACGTGACAAGAAATTTCTGTTCCTGAACATTGAAAGCAAGGACACGACCGAATGCCGATATTTACCGGCAACCACGCCACAGAGCAGTTTCGATGTCTTCCTCCCTCGCCGTATCAAGCATCGTTACTACGTTGAGCATCGGGCAGATCTTTTCTACATACGAACTAATAAAAATCACCATGACTTCGAGGTGATGATAGCGCCTGTGGCCGAACCTACTGAGGACAAGTGGGCCTCCTTTATTCCACCGCGTGAGGGCGTGCGGCTCGAAGACATCGAGCTTTTCAAAACTTTCGCAGTCTCCGTAGAGAAATCGGAAGCGTTGAACCACCTTCGGATTCACGATTTCCAAACGAGTTCCTGGCGCAAAGTCGAGTTCTCGGAGCCGATATATTCGGTAAGTCCCGGCGCCACACCGGAGTTTGATTCAATTACCTACCGCTATACGTACCAAAGCTTTGTCACTCCGTTGAGTGTCTTTGACTACGACACGCCAACCGGAAAATCTCATCTGTTGAAACAGCAGGAGGTGCTGGGCGGCTACGATTCTGGACAGTATGCTTCCGAGCGTCTGTGGGCTAACGCGCGCGATGGCGTCCGCGTACCGATTTCCATCGTTTATAAGAAAAACTTCGAAAGAAACGGTAAGAATCCTCTCTTCTTGTATGCATACGGATCGTACGGCTACGGAACCACGGTCACGTTTTCGAGCAATCGGCTTAGCCTGCTTGATCGTGGAATGGCGTATGCGATTGCTCACATACGCGGCGGCGATGAAATGGGCGAGCAGTGGCGCGAAGACGGCATGCTCATGAAGAAGAAAAACACGTTCTTCGATTTCATCGATTGCGCGCAGTATTTGGTTGACCAGAAATGGACGTCAGCGGACCGGTTGGTTATCGAGGGCGCCAGCGCGGGCGGTCTATTGATGGGAGCCGTGGTCAATATGCGTCCGGATCTCTTCCGCGCGGTGCATTCGGCTGTTCCCTTTGTCGACGTAATGAATACAATGATGGATCCCTCTCTTCCGTTAACGGTCCAGGAATATCTCGAGTGGGGCGATCCGAATGAACGAGAGGCGTACGACTACATGAAGACATACAGCCCCTACGACAATCTCGGCAAACACGATTATCCTGCGATTCTGGTGACAACCAGCTTCAACGACAGTCAAGTCATGTATTGGGAGCCGGCCAAGTACGTTGCCCGTCTGCGAACGTTAAAAACAGACGTTAACCCGCTGCTTCTTAAGATCAAAATGGAGCCTGCGGGTCACGGCGGCGCTTCGGGCCGCTACGATCGGCTAAAGGACACTGCCTTCGAATACGCTTGGTTACTTAGCCAGGTGGGCATCTCAAATTAACGTTCTTCTTTTTAGAATCGAAACAGTATTTCACCAGTTGCATCCCACTTCAGATGAAAGACGCTTAATGCAAGGCGAAATACGATGAAAATACAAAGCGTTGAAGATCTGTTCCTAGTCGAACTGCAATACATCTACGGGGCTGAGCAGCAGCTCGTCCAAAGTTTGCCCGAGCTTGCTCAAGCCGCCTGCGCCCCCCAGTTGCGCGAAGTCTTTGAGCAGCATCTACAAGATACTAAAGAGCACGTTCGGCGAATCGAAGATACCTTTAAAAGCATTGGCGTGCCGGCCCAAGCTCAACCGAATGCGGTCATCAAGCAACTGCGCCAAGAAGCGCAGCAAATGATCGAAAACATCGAGAAATCGGAATTGCGTGATGCCGCGCTGATTATCGTCGGCAATCAAGTGGAGCATTACGAGATGTCGGCGTACGGATCATTGCGGACCTTTGCGCAATTACTTGGTCATGAAGAGGCCATCGGCATTCTGCAGAAGACTTTGGATGAAGAGAAAAAAGCCGACGCGAAACTCACCGAAGTAGGTGAATCTCAGATCAATATCCAGGCTCTTCATAAATCCGCGGCAGCGATGGCGGCATCGTAGGCGTCTTCAGAAACAGCCAGCTTTTGGCTTATCGCTGCAGAATTCCTTCCAGGATATCGACCGTTTTGGGGTCGGGCACACCGTCAAACGATCTGACTTGTTTCAGGGCCTGCTGCGCAGTATTTCTAATCTGATCGCGTGCTTCTGTCCAGCATTGATCTGCCATGTTTTGTAAAGCTACTGCGGCGTGATAGAAAATAAAAGGCCGATCCGTCTGGAATCGATTTGCCAGCCAATTCAGGTATTTAGGATCTGGCGACATCTGCACGATTACGACGGCAGCCAACCGATCGCCCGGACGATCTGACTGGGCATATTCATCCCAGTAGGGCAAGCAAGATAGGGCGAGGGCTCTCATCTGAGATACAACCTTGTTCATCGCAACAATTTCTATCTGCGAGGCCTGACGGCTCTGTTTGTCGCGCGCTGAACGAAGCAATTCATATTGCCTGGCAAGTTCGTCCATTTTTTTTCGAACCTCAGGCAGCATTTCCGGATCTAGGGCGACTTTGGCGCGCAGATTTTCGGCAAGTCTCGTCTGCTGTTGGATTGCGGTTCGCTGATCCTGCGGATTAGGACTTGTTGGAATCTCTGCCGCCAAGTCGGCGCTCTTGCTCAGGGCGAGCTTTAGCGGGCCGAGCTCAATATTCTCCGCTTGTTTCATTCGGCTGGCGAGCGCGCCCAGCCCCTCTCCGATCTGCGTGTGATATCGGGCAAACAAGATTAGAACGATCGCTGGCCATGTCAAAGCCGAGATCAATTCTGCTATGGATTTGAGCAGTTCAGAACGGCTGTCTTTTGATTTTTCAGCGCCTTCCCCTTCGATCCGCAACTTAATTTCGGGCGTCGTTGAGGTCTGCTCGACTGCCGCAGGCTTAACTTGCGCCTGCAAAGATTTGCTGGCAGTGTGCCAAAGCAAAACTGCCCATAAAATCCAACTCAGTTGCTGCAAGTGGACGCTCATTCTTCGAAATATTACCTGACCCGGTCGGAAATTGCACGCGCTCAAGCGCGCGCGCCGGCAGCCGATGGCAGGGGAGATTTAGCTGCCGCCTTCTTTTGCGAACCGTGGCGGCACGCAAATTCGCGAGTGAACTCCGCACCGAAAAAGAAGATCTGCGCGGAATAATAAACCCATGCAATCAGCACCACCACCGACGCAGCCGCGCCATACATAGAGGCATAACTCGCACGGCCCAGATACACGCCCAAAAGAAACTTGCCAATCGTGAACAGCAATGATGTCACTGCACCGCCCAGAAGGACATCCTGCCACTCCAGGCGCACATCCGGAACGACTTTGTAAACAGCGGAAAACAGGAAGGTGATCACCAGGAAAGAGAAACAAATATTTACGATGTGAAACAGAAAGGCCTCACCCGGAAAGAGCGATGGAGTCAGACTCGCAAAGGCGGTTATCCAGGTGCTGATCACCAGAGAAACAATCAGCAGAAATCCCACGCCCAAGACCATTCCGAACGAGAAAAGACGTTCCTTGATGAAGGTTTTCACCATGGCAAAACCCGACGTGGGTGGTTCGGGAACGTGCCAGATCACATTCAACGCGCTTCTGAGCTCAATAGCGACGCCCGACGCGCTGAACAGTAACGTCACTAATCCAAAGATGGTCGCGACTACACCATGCGCGGTGTTCCTGGATCCGTTGACGAAGGCGGCCATGGCGCTCCCTGCCGCGTGTCCTACTAGCGCCGTTACCTGTTGCGTCACTTTCTGTTGAGCTGTCGAATGGCCTAGAACCATTCCCACAATCGAGATAAGGACCAGCAACAGCGGTGCTATGGAAAGCAACGAATAAAACGCGAGCGAACTCGCGAGCCGGGTTGCGTTTTGCTTATTCCACCCATCGAAGCTGGCCACAAGCAGCGTTTTGATGTGCACCCATTTGATCCTACGCAGCAGTCGCAGAGCATACACAAGGCGCTCTTCGCGCGGCTTCCCTGCCGGTCCAGGGACATCTGTCTTTTGGCCCTCGCTCATTCAACAACTCCCCGTAATGTGGCGTACTCTGCAACAAAGATGCTGCAACCCAACTAACTGTTCCTCTGGCAAAACTCGCAGAGCCCGGAAGTCGATTTCAGCGGTTGTATTTCGAAACCAGGATGTACCGGATCTCAGTTTGTAATCTCTCAAAATTAGCTGCAATCACCGCATTTATTTTGGGACAAAATATACGACAGGCGAAATGCCAGATTTTCAGGAATAAGGTTTTCAGTAAATGCAGGAGGAAGTGTGAATACGTTCCAAGAGTGGGTCACCGCGTTGCCCAGACAAAACAACTATGTGCATGAAAAAGATGTACTAGCGAGATTGCAATGGATGTGGCGGGATTACTGCCATGCAACATTTGAAAATGCTCAACCGAAAGTGATGCTTCCCGGTAGTCATCTTGATGAAAAGGTGCAATCGATCTTTGATGCGCAGGCGGGAGATCCAACGCAGAAAGGAAAAGCAACAGCCGCTCAACTCAATCTTTTCTCCCAGCAACTAATCGCCTCGTATAGAAAGGACAACATTCCAGAGACGGACAACGATACGTTGTGCATTTATCACGCTTTCTCGCATGCTTCAGCGGTTCCGGAACCGCAACGGTCCGCTTTGGTGCTTTGCACGCAATGGAAGACCGAACGAATTGTCGCCGATCTCGCGTACGATGACGACCGATGCATAAAAAATATGGCGCTCAAATACGGATTTACGAAATGGTCTCCGATGAAAGGAGAGGAAATTCTCGCAAATTATAAAGCTCCCGGGACCGAACTTATCATTTCGGTCTATCAAACCACCAGCAAGATTCCGGTCAAGTATTGGACCGAGGGCACATGGCACAAGAAGCAATTCGACATTGAAGGCAGCACTATTTTGGACACGATGCTTCAGGATCCAGGCACCTATGGCCATGCCATTTACGCCACGGTGGAACGATCCGATCTCATCAGATTTTTCGACAACAAAAATAACAACGGCAAAGGCACAACGCAAATACAATCAAATGCGAAGCCGCTCCGCTGCATTGTCTACAGCAAGCCGGCGTAAACATTTCAGAGTCGCCATAGTCTTCCTGCACTCCAATGTGCGAAACCACAGGCACCTGAAAAGCTACTATGTGGTGGAGATAATTAATGGGGACCAGATTGATCGCGCTATTCATGAGCATCAGTTGTTCCGCGCTGCTTGCCTTTTCCCAGGAGGCGCGTGTTGAATTAAAGAACGCTTCGGGAGAGAGCGTCGGTACTGCCACGCTGACAGGGGTAAGTGGCGGGCAGGGAGTGAATATTCAACTCGACTTGAAGAATCTGCCGCCGGGAGCACACGGCATTCACATTCATCAAAACGCCAAGTGCGATGGCCCCGGTTTTACAACAGCCGGTGGTCACTTTAATCCAGAAAGCAAGCACCACGGCTTGCAGAACCCGCAAGGGCCACATGCCGGAGATATGGAGAACATCACTGTCGGGGAGGATGGGGCAGTCAAGACTACGGTTGTGGCTACTAATGTCACGTTGGGTTCGGGTAATAATTCTGTTTTTAGCAACGGTGGCACGGCATTAGTGATTCACGGCGGTCCGGACGACATGAAAAGCGACCCGGCTGGCAATTCGGGGCCGCGCATTGCTTGTGGCGTGATTGTAAAAGAATAGAAACTTACGGAACAGCGGAAACTGGAGCGGTGCCGGCAGCGGCGGCGCGTATACCAAGTAGTTTGTAAAACCGTTGTTTTTGGTCCGGAGTCAGCACATTCAAAATGTGCTGAGTGCCCAATTCCGCTACGTCTTCCCGCTGGTCTTCGATGTTCTGGTAGTACTTAGCGTAGTCATCGAGCTCTTTTGTGACAATTTGCACTTGAGCAGGACTGAGATCTAGCTGTTCTTTCAACTTCTGCAGACCGATTCCGCGGGCGCGCTCCATACTTTGGTAGTAGGAACCGCTATCTATCCGGTAATGAATGAAGGCGCGTGTCGCGGCCGAGCCACATACTAAGCCACACACGAAAATAATCGCAAGGATGCCGAGAACCTTTGGGTTACACCATTCGGTATCCTTTTGCCGCAGCATCGGTCGGCGCCTTACTCGAGCGGACGTAACTATCGGGGCAACCCTTCGTGAACGGCGAAGTTCTCCAAGACCGCGTCGCGTTGTTGAGCCTCGCTGCCGACAACCGGCGCGTCGTAGTGCAAACTTTGCGCAACCACCGCCGGCCGGCCCAACAAATGTCCATCCCGGGCTTCTTGCGTGACTACGTAAGTACCCAACATGACAGCAACGCTAAGCGACACGTATATTAAGCGCTTGGCGAAAGGCGAGTAGAGGAACGCGCCCCACATCGATTCCTTTGCACGTTCTTCAATCAACTGCACGACACGGGCGTAGAAGCCTGGCGCCGGCTCCACTTCTTCCGGAGCGCGCAATGAACTTAGGAGTTTCGCTTGTGCCTGCATGGACGACAATTCTGACGAGCACTCGGCGCAGGACGACAGGTGGGCATTTAGCTTACTGTCTTTTGCCGCGGCTCCCCTAGCCGCGAGCAGATCCTCTAGCCGATCCCGAATGGACCTGTGCATATTTCCCTCAAAAAAGCCCCACAAACTTTAGCGAATCTGGTGTTCGCTTAAATTAAATCTACACCCAAACGGCCAAAAACGAACCACTTGTCTTGCGCCGTTCCAACCCAATATCAATCCTGGGATATTGGAGGCGCAATGGGTCCTTTTTCCAGCCTCTGCGCTGCCTTGACCAGCTTCTGCCGGGCGCGAAACAGCTTCACCTTAATGGTGTTTTCGTTCATGCCGGTCATTTCCGACAATTCTTCAACCGAATGGCCTTCCACTTCTTTCAGCAAAATCAATGACCGGTCTTCTTCCGAAATCTTCGACAACAGCTTCAAAATCAGGTCATGCTGCGCTAGCCGGCGATCCACGGAAGGACTCTGGTCCGTGGCGGGCTCGGAGTTATCCATTCGCAGCGAATCCTCCGCCGAAAAATCGCTTTCGTAGACCAGCTTGCGGACACGTTTCTTGCGAAGGTAGTCGTAGCATTCGTTGACGGTAATCTTGTAAATCCAGGTGAGCAACGAACTGCGAAAATCAAAATTCTTAATGGAAAAGTAAATTTTGGCGAAGACCTGTTGGGCGATATCCTCGGCGTCATTCCGGTTGCGCAGAATACCGTAGATGATTGAAAAAACCTTGGCCTGGTAGCGCTCAACTATCTCGCGAAATGCGATTTCATCCTGAGCCTGTACCCGCCGGACTAGCGCCGCTTCTTCGGTGCTTCGATGGTCCAATTTCGCCTTTGCTCGGGTCGCCTCTCCAGGGCTGATGACGGGAAAGGGAAGAATCGCACTGAACCCGCTCATAATATATACTGCACCCGACGCACCGCCTTCTTACCGGGTTGCAATAACTTGGAGAAAGACCGGCCCGAAGCGTAGGACGCACGACGCGCATCGAAGTATTGGATCATACAAAACCGTTAAGCGCCACTTCGAGCGCAGTTTGGTTATAAAATGAGGAAGAGCAAGTTTGTAAGGAGACGCAAATGATTCAGCTTACCGAGACGGCCGTCACTAAGGTCAATGAAATCCTGAACATGCAGGAGCCCAAGCCCGCCGGCTTACGGATTTCCGTTGTGGGCGGCGGATGCTCGGGATTTAGCTATTCGATGGCTTTTGAGAACCAGCCCAACATGCTGGACAAGACATATAAATTCGGAGACCTAAAAGTCTTTGTCGATCAGGCAAGTATGCTGTACTTGGACGGCGCGGAAGTCGATTACGTCGAAACGCTGGAAGGATCTGGATTTAAGTTCAATAATCCCCATGTAAAGTCCACTTGCGGCTGCGGGAGCTCGTTCAGCGCATAAAAATAGAGCTAAGTTAATTTCGTAAGAGAGCCAAAGGGGCATCGCTCCTTTGGCTCTTTTAGTCTATGCCCTTTAATCTATGAAAGATCTCGTCACCGAAGCCCAAAACCCTAACTCTAGGGAAATTGACGCGCTCCCCACAGCGAAGATGCTGCGGGTCATAAACGAGGCTGACCAGGAAGTACCGGCAGCGGTTGCGCGCGAGATGCCGCAGATTGCGCAGGCGTTGGACGCCATAGTGGAACGGCTGGAAGCCGGTGGGCGGCTCTTCTACATCGGTGCGGGTACTTCCGGACGGTTGGCCGTACTAGATGCTTCCGAGTGTCCGCCAACCTTCAATACGCCCCCCGAGCTGGTGCAGGGTCTGATTGCTGGCGGCGACGGGGCGTTGCGGACGTCGATCGAAAGGGCGGAGGACGATCCAACTCAGGCGGAAAGGGATCTTCGCCAGAGAAACTTCGGCTCCGGCGACGTGTTAGTTGGCATTGCAGCCAGCGGCAGAACGCCTTACGTGTTAGGCGGAATCGCTTACGCGCGCTCGCTGGGTGCTCTGACGGTGGGTCTGAGCTGTACGCCAAACTCGGAACTCGCGCAGGCTTCCGAGATTGCCATTACGCCAGTTCCCGGTCCTGAGGTGATCACCGGCTCCACGCGTATGCGTGCGGGAACAGCTACCAAGCTGGTGCTCAATATGCTGAGCACCGGCGCGATGATTCGCTTGGGCTACGTGTACGGCAATCTGATGGTGAATGTCCAGCCGACAAATGAGAAGTTGATGGATCGTGCTCGCCGCATCGTCGCGACGATTGCAGGCGTGTCTTATGATGAAGCTTCGCAGTTGCTGGCGGAAGCGGGCTCAGTTCGAACCGCCATTTTGATGTCAAAGCGAAAGCTCTCTCGCGCGGCTGCCGAAGAAAAGTTGAAAATGGCGAGAGGCCGGCTCCGCACCGCACTTCAGCTTTAAAGGCCGCTCTCCGGCCTGACGCAATATTGCAATGGATAAATTCAGAATTACGGGCGGCATTCCGCTCCATGGCGAACTGCCGGTCAGCGGTTCCAAGAATTCGGCTCTTCCCGCATTAGCCGCCAGTTTACTGACGGACGAACCGGTCACGCTGCGGCGCATTCCGCAGGTAAAAGATATTGTGACGATGGAGCAGTTGCTGTCGCATACCGGTGCTCAAATTAACGATCAGAACGGTACCGTCACCATTAACGCAAAATCTTTGGGTTGTCCTGAGGCCCCCTACGACGTCGTTAAAACCATGCGCGCGTCCAGCTTAGTGCTGGGGCCATTGGTCGGCCGCACGGGCCGCGCGCGCGTTTCCATGCCCGGTGGCTGTGCAATCGGCGCCCGTCCGATTAATTTGCACGTATCCGCCTTGGAGCAGCTAGGCGCGACCATTGAACAATCGCACGGATACGTAGAAGCGCAGGCGCCGGAAGGCCTGCGCGGAGGTAGCATCCATTTCGATCGCATTACCGTTACGGGCACCGAAGATGTCTTGATGGCGGCCGTACTAGCGCGTGGGGAGACGGTTATTCGCAACGCCGCACGCGAACCCGAAGTAAAAGATCTGGCCGAGTTGCTGATTGCGATGGGCGCAAAAATCGAAGGCGCGGGGACGTCCATCATTCGCGTCCACGGCGTCGAGCGCCTGCATGGAGCGGACCACACGATTATTCCCGATCGAATCGAAGCTGGAACGTTTCTGCTAGCCGGTGCAATATCTCAGGGCGACGTCCTGGTAACGAATTGCAATCCGGAGCACGTCGCGGCTTTGACCGTGAAGATGCAGAAAGCCGGCGCTGAGATCGAAGAGACAAACGGTAATGCGATTCGCGTTCGCTTTTCCGGCCGCGCGAAAGCAACCGACGTGACGACCGAGGAATATCCGGGATTCGCCACCGATCTTCAGGCACAATACATGGCCTGGATGACCGTCGCCCAGGGAATCAGTTTTGTGACTGAAACCATTTTTGAGAATCGTTTTATGCACACGCAAGAGCTTGCACGCATGGGCGCGAATATCCGCATTGAGGGGCGGCAAGCCATTGTTGCCGGTGAAGAAAATCTGACTGGCGCACAGGTGATTGCATCCGACCTGCGGGCGAGCGCATCGCTGGTGCTGGCGGCGCTGATTGCAAATGGCGAGACTACAATCGATCGCGTGTATCATATGGATCGCGGCTACGAACGGATCGAGCAGAAGCTGGCTGCCGTTGGCGCCAAGATCGAACGAGTACAGTAAACAGCAACATGAGCACGCCGGTTAAGCACCATAGTCCAGGATTTCTCGCGATTGTGCACGATGCAAAGAAACGCATTCGCGAGATCGATATTGAAGAATACAAGCGCCTGGTGGCGGCGGACGAAGCGGGACAGCTAATCGATGTGCGCGAAGATCATGAATTCGAAGCTGCACATGCAGAGGGCGCCATTCACCTCAGTAAAGGCATCATCGAGCGCGATGTAGAAAAGACGTTTCCCGATAAGCAAGCGAAGCTGGTGCTCTACTGCGGCGGCGGTTACCGTTCGGCACTCGCCACCGACAATCTGCAGAAGATGGGCTACACCAACGTCATCTCGCTGGACGGCGGCTGGCGGGCGATAGAAGCTTCGGGATTGCCATTAGAACGTAAGGCCTAATTCGCGTTCCACCGTCTTCGCGATTTGCAGAAGGCGCGCTTCGGCAAACGGCGCGCTAATAAGTTGTAGGCCGATGGGCAAACCAAGCGACGTCTGCCCGCAGGGCATGGAGAGCGCGGGCTCGCCAATGTAGTTGATGGCACGCACCAAGCGAGTAGAAGCCATGCGCACATCCTCATTTTTTCCATCGATCTTCACTTTCACTTGATCCTGTAAGGGAGCGGCGGTTGGAGTTGTGGGCGTGGCGAGGACGTCGATGCTTGTCCAAAGTGCATCCCAGGCGCGGCCAAATACTGCCCGAATGCGTTGTGCATTGACATAGTCGTGTCCTGCAATCAAACGGCCCTGCTGCAGGAGATCCCAAACTTGCGCGCTAAACAGAGAGGGGTCATCGTGATCGGCGTAAACAGCCGCGGTTTCGGAAAGCTGTACAATGCGCGCGGCCGCATTTATCTCTGCCGGGTCAGGCACCGTGACTTCGACGACCGAAGCTCCTAGCCCGCGCATCAAGGAAACCGAATCCTTTACCGACTTCGCCACCTCGTCGTCAACACGATCGAAATAGAAGTTTTTTGGCACGCCAATCCGCACACCGGAAAGCATTTCGGGTACAGGTAAATTGAAATCGCCATCGGCCATTGCATTCATGGCAAGTGCGCAATCTTCCACGCAAGATGCCAATGGTCCTATATGGTCCAGGCTGAACGACAACGGCAAAACGCCCTCGGTGCTGACACGGCCATAGGTGGGTTTTAGTCCCACGATTCCGCAAAATGACGCCGGAATGCGGATGGAGCCTCCTGTGTCGGTCCCAGTCGTGAGAGGCAACAAACCAGCCGCGACAAGCGTTGCAGAGCCGCCGCTGGAGCCACCGGCGAGCCGGCTGCGATCGCGCGGATTCAAAACAAAGCCAAAATGGGAATTCTTCGAAGTGATGCCGTAAGCAATCTCATGGAGGTTCGTCTTGCCAACGCTGATTGCACCTGCTTGGCGAAGTTTTGTAACAACAGGCGCATCGCGATCTGGCACAAAATCACGATAAGCCAGCGAACCCGCCGTGGTACGCACTCCCCGCGTGTAAAGGAGATCTTTGTGGGCGATAGGAATACCGTGCAGCGGCCCGCGATCGATTCCCGCGGCGAGTTCGCGATCCCGTTGGGCGGCCTGTTCCAGAGCAAGCTCAGGAGTTTTCGTGATGAAGCTGCGATAAATATCGCGAGCTTCTATCTCCCGTAGCGTCTTCTCAATAAGCTCAACGCAGGTCAGTTCATGAGCCCGAAGCGAGCGCGCCAGTTCGGCTATTTTCATTACAGAGATTTATTGTGGCGCGGGCCCGCGCACGACCTGAACAAAGTTCCCCGGAATAATATATTTCGCAAACGCTGTGCGCACCTGAT
>Ga0070741_10007406_pt1 | contig 22710 bp, 17 predicted proteins | sample Coa_R1_4_FD_66440 | JGI IMG/M metagenome (GOLD analysis project Ga0070741, IMG submission 66440) | Surface soil microbial communities from Centralia Pennsylvania, which are recovering from an underground coalmine fire - Coalmine... | ecosystem: Environmental > Terrestrial > Soil > Unclassified ... | reverse complement strand
CGTTGTGAAGCTGTGCCAGTTCCTCGGCAGTGACGCGGCGCACGCAGCGCAGCCCGCAGTAGTCGGTCGCGAAGCAGGCGTCGCTATCGCCGGTGCGCTCTCCCTGGCGCGCGGTGGCGCGGCACATCTCCGCGCTAGCCTTCCAGTTGCCGCCGCGCAGCACCCGCTTGACATCCTTGCCGGGGCTGGGCGGGCCGTGCGGATCGGAAGCTGGACTCGTCTGGTAGTACTTCGGATCGTAGACATCCTCGCACCAGACCGAGACGTTGCCGTACATATCGTAGAGTCCCCATCGGTTCGGCTTCTTCTGCCCGACCGGATGCGTCTTCTGATCGGAGTTGTCGGCGAACCAGGCGTACTGCCGCAAGGCTTCCTTCGCGCCGAAGTCGTAAGGGCCGTCGGTTCCGGCGCGGGCCGCGTACTCCCATTCGGCCTCGGTAGGAAGGCGGTAGCCGTTGGCGGAGTAGTCGCAGTCCCAGTCCGGCGTTTTCTCGTTGTAGCAGGGCTTGAGTCCTTCGAGGCGGGAGCGTTCGTTGCAGTACTGCTTGGCATCGCGCCACCGGACGCGCTCGACCGGCTGTTTCGGGCTGTCCTGCCAGTGCGAGGGATTGGGCAGTTGCGCTTTCGCGAACATCTCGTTTGTCACCGGGTACTTGTCCATGAGGAAGGCGCTGACGGAGACCTTGTGCGGCGGAGCCTCGTCGGGGTTGCCCTGATCGCTGCCCATCGTGAACGTGCCTGCGGGCAGATAGACCATCTCGACGCCCGATTTGGTCACGATCTCTTGGGTCTGGACTCCAGTTCTTCCACCGCTCCCACCGCCGCTGTTACCCGGCGTGGCCTGCTTGTTGTTACAGGCTGCCAGCGTCACGGCGATTCCGATGAGCAGGAAGCTGCGCAAAAGGCGTGTCACTCGCTTACTCCTTCATCCTATCGGTTGGGTCGGATAGCCAACGGAATGAATTCTGTTGCTGTGTGGCCTGCGGCCCAGTGTCCTGCGGACACGGTGCAAACTCCCGGTCTGTACCGTATCCGCCTGCGCGGATACTGGGCGGAACGCCACCGAGCGAGGGAATTCATTCCCTCGACAATAGCTGTTCGCCCCTAAAGTCCTATCGGTTGGGTCGGAACCATTTGGGCTGTTTGTTGCTGCTGCCGTTGGTCGTCAACTGTGCCACGTCGGAGTCGGTCGCGTGCTGCAAGTCGAGCGTGCCGGTGCGTTCCGCCGAGGTCGCATAGACGTTCCAGCCTCCGGCGTAGACGCCGACGATTTCGCAGGCCGCCTGGAAGGAGCCGCGCTTGCTCAGGTCTCCCTGGCCTTCCGGCCCGCGACTGAAGGCGACGAAGCGGCTGTCCGGCGACCAGTCTATATGGTATATCTTGTTGCGGTCGTCCGTGATGCGCAGGCTCCAGGGGCCGACCGAGGGGTTGCTCGAGTCCAGATTGATGGGCGCGATGTCGAGTTCATGGTCGCCGGAACCCCAGGCGATGTGCCGGTTATCGGGGCTGAGGCGGGGACGGCAGCCGGGAATCTTGAGGTCCAGGATGCGATTGCCGTGCGCCTCGATGAGCAGGATGGTATGGCCGTAGCCCATTCCGGCGTGTACGGTGGCGACGATCCATTTCCCGTTCTGAGAAAAGCCGGGGTTGTAGAGATGATGCAGCCTGGCGCTGTTGGGGTGGGGCGTCGTCTTCCCGGTCGCCAGGCTGTAGAAATACATCCCTTTGGTGTAGAAGTCCATGACATCGAACCGGGGATACTCCTGCTGAAGGTAGCCGATGGTCTTGCCGTCGGGACTCCAGAACGGCTCGCGGGCATGGTCGGCGATCTTGCGGGGATGCTTCCCGTTGATGTCCATGACCCAGAGGCTGCGGACGGTGTCGCGGCCCTCGCCCTCATCCACCGAGTAGGCGATCTTCGTGCCGTCCGGCGATATTTGTGGATAGTGTTCGTGCCGGTTCGGCGTTCTGGTGATATTCACCTTATCGGAGCCGTCCGCGTTCATGGTGAATATCTCCCAGTTGCCGTTCACATAGCACTCCCAGGCGATCTTGGCCGGCATCGCGGTCAGCTTGCGGCGCAGCGGCACTTTGGCGCGCGGCGCGGCGCTCCCGGCCGCCTGAATCCCGCCTGCCAGCGCCATCGCGACGAGGCCCCAGGCGACTATTTTCTGGATGTGTTGCCTTTCCATGGAGATTGCCTATCCTTCCCGATAACTCCTCTGGCCCGCCCTTTCGCCGCCGATCCGGACTAACTCCCTCACGTGACTCTGCACCCTCTGCCAGTCAATTTTCACGGCACAACACTCTGCCCGGTAGAACTCAGGCGGCTGCGCGCGCACTCTCTGGCTCTGGGATAGTCCAGCCTGCTTCGCGCGCCGTATTGATCCAAACCTGCGCGACTTCCCGTATATTCTTGAGAGCCTCTTCCTGCGTCTGACCGTCGGCCATACAACCGGGCAGTTCTGGCATCTCTGCTAAGAATGCTTGATCTTCCTCACTCCACCAGATGATGACTTTGTATTTATCCATTGCTTCCCTCACAGTCCAAAGTCGTTGATGACCGCACGTACCTGTTTGACTTGATAGGCTTTGGCTTTGCCATCAGACTGGGGCTGCATTACCAATATGAGCGGGATGCCTTCCATCCGAAACGAGTGGTGACTGCCCTCGATACGCTCCTCAAAACCCAGGCGTTTTAGATAGGTCGTCACATCGCTAAAGCGCAGGTTGTTGTCCGACCTACCTTCCATTAAGGTCGCTCGGAACTTATCCCATTTGCCCATGCTTTCTCACAAATCCTTGAACGCTTCCTCGTCCTTCCCGGTAATTCCCAGTTGCCCGCCCTTTCGCCGCCGATGCAGGCCGACTTCCTACGTGACCCTTCATCTTCTGCCGGTGGATTCGCCAACGGCGTCCCGTCTTCCTTCCACTGGCAGACGGCAATGCAGAGCCGAGAACCGCGCCATCAAGATTTGTGACAACGGTATCTGCGGCAGGGTTGCAGGAATCTGGCCTGCCCGTCGCCTATACTGCAAGGTGTGTAGCGAAATGCGACACCCACAGAAAGCACCGAGGAGACGCCCATGAACGACGAGGCCCCCTTTGAGCGCGAGATAGATGCGATCAGCGTCAACTACTTTGTCCTGTGCGACCAGGTCATCACGGAGGCGAACACGAACAAGCAGTCGCTCATCGGCATCTACTCCGCCCTGATGACCGACCAACTGCCGCTCTACGCCAACATCGCGGTCGCGTTCGGGGCGCGGGTCCAGAGCGCGCGGCCTCGTGACTTTCTGCTGCGCTTCACCGGGCCGGAAGGCGAACTGATCTTCACCTCGCCGTCGCTGCCCTGTGACTGGAAATCTATCCAGGCCGGGCTGGTGAACTCCAATTTCGCCACGCTCCAGTTCGGCCTGAACCTGCGCGCCCTGCCGCTGACGCGGGCCGGCATCTACACCGTCGCCATGTTCTGCGACGGCAATCTGCTGGCGACCTATCCGCTCGCGCTCGTGCAGGGGACGCCCGGAACTTAGCCCTCAAACCCGGCAAGGAGGTATTCATGTCGCTGATGAGACGCTCTCGAAACGTCGCGCGCCTCGCATCCGCCGCCGCGCTGGCTCTCTCCTGCTCCCTGGCGCTGGCGCAAGGCGAGGTCAAGATCGAGCAGAAAGTCCCGTATCTCAACGCCCCCAACAATATCCGCCTCAGCAACGGAACCGTCGAACTGATTCTTGCTACCGACTACGGCCCGCGCATCATGCGCTATGCCTTCGTGGGAAGCGGCGAGGACGGCAATATCTTTGCCACCATTCCCCCGGTCAAGCCCAATCTGCATACCGACCTCGGCGACTGGTTCATTCGCGGCGGGCATCGGCTCTGGCACGCGCCGGAGGAGGTCCCGCGCTCTTACGTCCCGGACGACGCTCCCATCCAGGCGCAGATCGAGGGGAATACGGTCAAGCTGATCCAGCCGGTGGAGAAGGTGACGCTCATTCAGAAAGAGATATGGGTCACGCTCGACCCGCAGGGAACGCACGTCACCGTGACGCATCGGCTGACGAACAAGGGGCTGTGGCCGGTGGAGATGTCCTGCTGGGCGATGTCGGCGATGAACACGGGCGGCAAAGCGATTCTGCCGCAGGAGCCGTATCAGTCGCACGACGAGGAGGTGCGGCCCGCGCGGACGATGACGCTGTGGGGCTATACGAACCTGACCGACCCGCGCTGGATGATCGGCAAGAGTTTTATCACGCTCACGCAAGACCCCAATATCAAGGAGTCGCAGAAGGTCGGCATCCTGAACCGACTCGGCTGGTCGGCCTACGCCCGCAACCGCCAGCTGTTCCTCAAGCGGTTCCCCTACGAAAAGGGCAAGACCTACCCGGACATGGGCTGCAACAACGAGACCTATACCGACGGCACGTTCCTGGAACTGGAGACGCTCGGCCCGATGGAGAAGGTGGAACCCGGCCAGTCCATCACGCATACGGAACACTGGTGGCTCTACAAGAATGTTGACCTGGGCAATGGCGAAGCGGGCCTCGCCGCCGCCCTGCAACCGCTGCTGACCGAAACAGCGAAACAGTGAACTGGGTGGTTCGATTATCTTTTCGCGGATTCGATCTCGCGCGCCAGGAGGAGGAAGCTTTCGTAGCGGCGCGGGGAGATGCGGCCCTCGGCGACTGCCGCTTTCAGGTTGCAGCCCGGCTCGTTCTCATGGCGGCAATCGCGGAAGCGGCAGGCCGTCTCCAGGCAGGGGCGGAACTCGATGAAGCAGTCCGCCAGTTCGTCGCGATCCATCGCGAGGAGTTCGAGATTGCGCAGGCCGGGCGTATCGGCGACCCAGCCGCCGCTGTCGAGCGGGATCAGTTCACGCACGGTGGTCGTGTGACGGCCCTTATAGGTGACGTGGCCGATGTCACCGGTATCGAGATGCAGGCCGGGCTGCACCAGGTTGAGCAGGCTGGACTTGCCGACGCCCGACGGCCCGGTGAAGGCGGAGATGCGCCCGCGCAGCGCAGCGCGCAACTCCTCGATGCCGAGCGACTGCGGCGCGCTCGTGCCTAAAACGCGGTAGCCGATAGCGGTGAACTCGGCAAACTTCTCCCGGAATGTCGCATCGTCCACCAGGTCGCGTTTGTTGGCGACGATCAGCGGCTCCAGGCCATACGACTCGGCGGCGACGAGCCAGCGGTCGAGCCGCCAGAGATCGGGATTGGGTTCCGCGCACGCGAAGACGATGACCAGTTGATCGAGGTTGGTGATGAGGGTCTGCTCGCTGCCCCGGAAGGAGGCGCGGGCAAAGCGGGACTGGCGCGGCAGAATCTCCTCGATGACGCCCTCCTCCTCGTCCATCGGCGTGAAGCGCACGCGGTCTCCTACGGCGACGGTGTCGGTGGTGAAGGGGCGTTTGGCGCGCTGCACGCGGCGGGGCAGGCTGCCGCTGGTGGAGTAGGTAAAGGTCTTTTTCAGGTTGCCGCGCAGAGTGCAGTTGTATCTGCGCGGGTGGCTGTCCTTGTCCGTATCGGCCTGGACGACGTAGACACCGCTGATGGCCCGCAGGACGATACCTTCGTGCGCGCCGCCCGCCGGCCTTTCGGGGGCGGAGGGCGCTTCCTTGACGCCGGAAGCAGGGGACACGTTCCTCACGATGGTTCGATTCTCCTTGGTGCCGCGCTGCGCCCTGATCTCGGTCGGGCGGCGGCAAAACACGCCTCTCAGAAGGCAAAACGCCGCCGGACGAGGCGGAGAGGGCCGACCGGAGGCGTCTGAGACGGGCTAATCGAACACTGGTGAAGATAGCGGCGCGTTGCGATTATGGCGTCTCCCTCCTCCGGAGCGGGCGAATGCGCGGCGCGCTGTCTGCGAACTGGATGGGCGCTCTCTGCCGCATTCGTCCTTCTCCTTCTCGTAAAAGTGCTGCGTTCTGCTAAACGACCTAAGTGAGTATACAGACACCTGGGCGGTTTGTCAAGGCGAGAACCGCATAAATTTGTACGCCTCTTGTCGGCCTGTGACGGTTGTGCTATGATAGCGCCAAACAAAATGCTGTGTACGCCTGAAGAGGAGGAGAGACCCACTTGGCCGAACGCTACACCGTCGCTATCCGCGAACTGCCTTGCGAGGAACGCCCCCGCGAACGCCTGCAACATCACGGCCCCTCTGCCGTCTCCACTGCCGAACTGCTCGCCATTCAGTTGCGCACGGGGACACAGGAACGCTCGGCCATCGGACTGGGGGAACTGCTGCTCAGCGAATTCGAGGGTCTGCGCGGCGTGGCGAACGCGACTATCGAGGAGATGGCGCGCATCAAAGGCGTGGGGCCGGTCAAAGCCGTGCAGATCGCGGCGGCTTTCGAGTTGGGGAAACGGTTGGCGGCCCTGAGCGAGGAGGATCGCCCGGTCATTCATTCGCCCCAGGATGTCGCCAATCTGTTGCTGCCGGAACTGCGGGACGTGAAGAAGGAGCATTTCAAATCCCTGCTTCTGGACACGAAGAACCGGGTGCAGAAGATACGGACCGTCTCTGTCGGCATTCTGGACAGCAGCCTGGTGCATCCTCGCGAAGTCTTCAAAGACGCGATTCAGGCGTCCGCCGCCTCGATCATCGTGGCGCACAACCATCCCTCCGGCGATCCGACGCCGAGCGTGGAGGATAAGCGCGTCACGCAGCGATTGGCAGAGGCAGGCCAGATCCTCGGCATCGAACTGCTCGACCACATCATCCTCGGGGACAATCGCTGGATCAGCCTGAAGGAGCGCGGCGTGCTGTAGAGTGGCATAGGCAGACGCTCCTCGCCTCCGTTCGCCGATTTCCCGATAAGGTATAATGGAAGATGGAAGCAGGCGGAGGGAAGGGAGTTTACTATGGAGCCGCAAACGACCGGGCATCAGACAAAATTGAAGGGGACGACAGAAGCATTGTCCCCGGCATCCGAGTATACGCAGCAAGACGTGGTGAATATACGTCTTCCCCGTAAACGTGTCGCGCTGATGGATGTAGAGATTGATCTTGCTGCGTTGCCAAAACGCAAACCGCATATCGTTCCTGGAAAAGAGTCGGAGGAGGCGGAGTGAGTCAGAACTGGTATAGTCTGGTGTCCTCGGAAACGCCTCTGGATCAGGGAGATATTATCACCAACTGCCCGGTCGTCAGTTGGAGAGAAGGGGCCATCGAGATACGCGGGAACATGGAGGCTGTGCGTCATCTAAGCGAGGCTATCGAGGTAACTCAGATGGATGTCGTTGTGATGACCCAGACCTGTGATCTGACACAGAACAAAGTCCGCTATGTGATTCTCTGTCCCCATTATGCTCTCTCGGTCTATCGAGAAGCCTGGGAAGCCTCTCAGCGCGCCCTTGAACAGGTTCCGACGGCAAAGTCCTGGGCGCGTCATATTGACCATATCGCCGCCGGACAGATATGGAATCTGGCTCTTCTCAATGCGGAAGAAGGCGAAGATTACCAGACCGAACACCGTATCGTAGATTTTCAGGAAGTGTTGAGTCTCCCACGCGAATTCTTGGAGTCTTGGCTGAGTCAGGAAGGACAGCCGCGCCTGCGCCTTCTGCCTCCTTACCGCGAGCATCTCTCACAAGCCTTCGCCCGTTTCTTCATGCGTGTCGGCCTTCCCACAGACATTCGCAAGGATTGGCGATAATCGTTCCCGGCGATCCGACGCCGAGCGCGGAGGATAAGCGCGTCACGCAGCGATTGGCCGAAGCCGGGCAGATCCTCGGCATCGAACTGCTCGATCACATCATCCTCGAGGACAATCGCTGGATCAGCCTCAAAGAGCGCGGCGTCTTTTAGGCCGCTTCCACCCGGTAGCGATGCTGCCGGACGGCCTCGATGTAGGCGTCCACCTCCGGGTCGGGAAAGCCCAGGCGGTCGAGAGCCTGCCGGATCATCTCCGTACCCGCCTCGAATTCGGCATGGATGACGGCATCCGCCCCGGCCTGACGCACCGAGGCGATGGTGAGGCCCTGATGCACGCGCGCGACGACGGGGAGGTTGGGAGCGAGGTGTTTCAGCGTGCGTACCGCCATCTCCGTAGTGACGGCCTCCGGCAGCGCCACGACCGCCAGGGCCAGGTGGCGCGGCTGCGTCTGTTCCAGAACCGTTTCCGAGGAGGCGTCGCCGTAGATCGTTCCTACTTCCGAGCCATGCAGCCCTTCCAGCGCGCCTGCATCGTAGTCCACGACGACGTGCGGCACGCCTTTGGCCCGCAGCGCCTCGGAGACGTAGCGGCCCACGCGCCCATAGCCCAGAACCAGCGCGCGCGCCTCCGTGATCGCCTCGTCCGGCAGCGTCGTTTCCACTTCTCCTTGCCGATTGAGCCATCGGGACAGAGCCGGGATGCGGTTCAGCCGCGCGTAGAGCGGTTCGGCGGCTTGATAGAGGAACGGGGCCAGCAGGAGCGTGAGGAGCGCGGCGGAGAGAATGACGCTGGCGATCTCGCCTGGTATCAGGCCGCGCGCGCTGCCGAGGGTCGCCAGCACGAACGAGAACTCTCCGATCTGCGCCAGCCCCAGCCCCGCCAGCACAGCCGTGCGCCCATGCCAGCCCAGCGCGTAGACGGCGAGAAAGGCGATCAGCGACTTCCCCAGCACGATAGCGGCCACCACGAGCGCCACCGCCTGCCAGCGCTGCGCGAGGAAGCCGGGATCGAGCAGCATCCCGACCGACACGAAAAACAGCGAGGCGAACACGTCGCGCAGCGGGCGCACCTGCGCGGAGACTTCGTGGGCATAGTCGCCCTCCGAAAGGACGAGGCCCGCCAGAAACGCGCCGATCTCCAGGCCAAGCCCCGCCGCGTTCGCGCCCGCCGCCGCCAGCAGGCAGAGACAGAGGACGGTGAGCAGGAACAACTCCCGCGATCCTGTGCGGGCGACCTGGTGCAGCAGCGCGGGAACGCCCTTCATCGCCAGCGCCAGCGTCACGCCCAGGAGCAGGGCCGCGCGCAGCAGCGCGCCCGCCACGCCGAGGAGCGCGCCCGTTCCCTGCGTGGACAGCGACGCCAGCGCGGGCAGAAGAACGATCATCAGCACCAGCGACAGGTCCTGCACGATCAGGATGCCCAGCATCACGCCGCCGTGCCGGGTTCCCAGTTCCCCGCGCTCCTCCAGCACCTTCATCATCACGGCGGTGGAGGAGAGGGCCAGCGCGCAGCCCAGAAACAGGCCGCCGTACAGCCCCCAGCCCAGTCCCGCCCCGACGAGCAGCCCCAGCAGGATGGTTCCCGCGATCTGCGCGCCGCCGCCCAGGACCGCCGTGCGCCAGATGGCTCGGAGTTCCTTGAGCGAGAAGTGGACGCCGACCGCGAACATCAGCAGGGCGACGCCCAGTTCCGCGACCGGCCCGACCGCCTCCGTCTTGGCGACGATCCCCGGCGTGTGCGGGCCGACCGCGACGCCCGCCACCAGATAGCCGATCAGCACCGGCAGGCGCAGGGCGCGCGCGAGCAGGCCGCCGACCAGCGCAGCGGCCAGAGCGATGCCGAGGTCGAGCAGGAAGTTGTGTCCGCTCATGGGCCAGGCCCTCCGACTTCTCGGCAGCGCGGATGATCAGGGGCCACTTCAGACCTCCCGCTCGGTGCGCCGCTCGGCTTCCCGGCGGCGGCGAACCTCCTCCTCGACCTTCGCGCGAATGCGCGCCTCGCGCTCCGGGTCGGCAGAGGAACCCGGCTCCTCCTCACTGTTCAGCCCTCGTTTCAACTCGCGCATTCCCTGTCCCAGGCCGCGCATCATTTCCGGAATCTTGTTGGCCCCAAAGAGCAGCAGGACGACCAGGGCGATCAGAATCAGATCGTTCGTGCTGTTGATGAAGGCGAAATCGAAGCTCTGCATGGCAAACCTCCTTGCTCTGAACGCAATAACGTATGGCCCGGCCTCTCTGCGGGAAGCGCGGGCGACGGTCGCTTGTGGAAGCGTGCCGTTCAGCGTCAGGGGAAGGCGGGCGGGGCGCGCGGCGAGAAGAGAGCGCCGCCCGTGTGCAGAATCGCAAAGGCAGGCGGGCCAGGCTGGAGTAGCGAGGGCGAGACGGCAGCGGGAAGAGGGTGCGCGGCAGCGTTCAGCGCAGGAGCCGGCCTGTCCCCACCTGCGCGCCTCGACAACGCAGAACGGGCCAGGGAGACCGTATGCAGGGCGTCGTCGAGGGCGGTCGGGTCCTCAGAAGAAGCCTCCCTGCAAGACATCGCCGCAGCGAATGCGGGCGGCATGTCGGCAGGCGGCAGCATGGGCAGCGGAGGCACTCTTGCGCCCACCGTCCAGAAAAACAGGAAGAGCAGCAGCCCGCGCGCGGAAATCATACTCTATTATACCGGAATCTCCGGCCTGCAAATCTCGCCCTGCTGCAACCGATAATCCCGGAACAATCTTGATGCGAAGGGCAGGGCCGTGCTGCAGAGGTCGGGCGTGAAATGTAGAGGGGCGCTGTGGGGGTGGCTGGCGCTGTGCCTGACGGGAGGCATCGGCGCCGCTGCCGGGCAGGACACGCGGTCGGCCCCGGCTCTGAAACCGCCTGCGATTCGGGCGGCGGCGGCCATCGCCATAGATGCGCAGACCGGCAAGACTCTGTTCGCCAAAAACCCGGATAAGCGCCTGCCGCCTGCCAGCACGACCAAGATACTGACCGCGCTGCTGCTGGCCCAACGGGTTCCGCCGAAGCAGCCCATCACGACATCGCCTGCCGCCGCCGCGACGCCCGGCAGCAGGCTCGGCATGAAGCCGGGAGAGACCTACACCGCGCGCGATCTGCTGTACGCCATGCTGCTCGTCAGCGCGAACGATGCCAGCGTCGCCGCCGCCGAACAGGCTGGCGGAACGCTGCCGAAGTTCGTGGCGCAGATGAACGCCGCCGCGCCGAAACTGGGCGCGGCCCACTCGCATTTCGTCAATCCGCACGGCCTGCACAACCCCAGGCATCTTTCCACGGCCCGCGACCTGGCCGCCCTCGCGCGCAAGGCCATGCAGAACCCGGCGTTCGCGGCGGCGGCGCGCGCCCGCACCTACCAGGTTCCGCGCGCGAACGGGCAGCTGCCCACACGGCTGACGAACAAAAACGACCTGCTCTGGACGTTCCCCGGCGCAGATGGCGTCAAGACCGGCTGGACGCGCGCGGCGGGCTTCTGCTTCGTCGGCTCGGCGGCACGCGGCGGGCGGCGTGTCATCACGGTCGTGTTGAATAGCCCGAACTGGCAGGCGGAGACTGCCGCGCTGCTGCGCTACGGCTTTGCGCGGCTGCTGCCGGAGGCGGGCCGGATCGCGGCGGCGCGTGCTGGGACTGACAGGGCCGCGCACGGCTGGCAGCTCCCCGGCTTCCCGGCTCCCAGTGAGGCCGCTGCGCCCCCGGAGGAAGCGCCCGCCTCTTTCGCGCGCAGCCAGTCGCCGCCCGATGAAGATGTGCCGGATAAGGGCGAGTCCGCCGCGCCTGCCTTGCCGCCCCAAGCGCGAACCGGCGTTCCCACAGGCGGCGCGAAGCCCCCGACCGGCCGCACGCCGGTTCCGGGGCGGGCCGCTGCTTCTCCCGGCATGGACAGCACCAGGCTCCCGCAAGCGGGTAAAAAGCCGACGCCTGCCGGGACCTTTCAGCCTCCAGCGGGTTCATCGCCGTTGAAGTCTGCTTTGCCGCCGGAGGCCGAAGGGAAGCGCCGCCCGTCGCACGCCGGGAACGGCTGGCTTCGGACGGGCGGACGCGCGCCCGCGCCCGCCCGCCGGAACCGGCTCTGGCGGCTGCTCCTTCTCCTGCTTCTGCTGCTGGCGTGGCGGCTGCTGCGGTATCTGCGCGCCGGGAGATTTGCCATGAATCCGTCTCTGTTCGATTTGTCTAAGCTGCTGGGCGGCCCTGCGCGCCGCCGCAAGGATTCGGAAGCGCCGCAAAGTTCGGCCATGGTTAGCGCGCCGCCGGAATCGGTCGGGCCGACATGGGAAGCAAAGCCGCCGTTCACCTACATCGCGCCGGTCATCGCCCGCCGTTCCGGGCGCGAGTGGCTGGAGAGCGTGCTGGAGACGCCGCGCCTGATGGAGCCTGTCGTGCGGCGGCAGGCGCGCGCTCTCTTCGATTCGGAACCGCAGGCGTACCGGGAAAAAGTCCTTCCTCTTCTGTCCGCTTCTAACCCGAAGGTGCGCGTGGTCGCCGCCAGCCTGCTCGCCTCCTCCGCGCCGCGCCAGGCCGAGGAGACGCTGCTGGCCGTGCTGGACGAGGCCCAGACTCCCGCCGACGTGCAGGCCGACGCTATCGAGCAGCTTGCCGCGCACGGCGGCGACCGGCACGAGAAACGCTTTGTGCAGAAGCTGCTGCGGGATGGCTCGCTGCCTGCGGCGCGTGCGCTGGCGATGCTGCCTGCCCTGAGCGAGGAGACACGGCTCACCTTGCAGCGCGCCTTGAACATCCCTGCGCCTTCCGACCGCGACGCAGCGGCCAGCCTGCGCGAGAACCTGCTGTCGGCGGAGATCGCCTGCATTCTGGCCGCGCAGGGCGCGCTGCCCCCGGAAGACGCGCAGCCTCTTCTCAAGCGGCTGCCGGACAATCATCGCGATCAGGTGGTCGTGTCCGTCTTGCAGGGCGTGGGGTCTCCCTGGGCCGTCGAGCGGCTGGTGGAGACGGCGCTGCACGGACACGCCTACCCGGCGCTCCAGGCGCTGCTCGACTCCGATCCGGCGGCTGTGCGCGCCACGCTGGCCGCGCAGCAGGACGGCCTGGATGCTACGGGGAAAACGCGGGCCATCATTCTGAAGTGGCTGCTTATGGGCGAGGGAGAGGAGGCGCAAGTACGTCAGTTGGCGGAGGCTGGAGACAGCCTGGCCTCCGGCGCGCTCAACCTGGCGCGAGCGCACCGGTACGACTTCTCTCAGGTCCCGCCCGATGCGCTGCTGGCCGCCGCGCAGATATTCTCGCTGCGCCTGGGGTACTCGGTCTATCCGCAGGAGCAGGTGGCCGCCCTGCTCCACGCGGCGGCCACCGAATCTGCCGATCCGGCGCTGTCGGCGCAGATGCCGGAACTCGAGCCGATGGCGCAGGTCTATACCCGCCCGGAGGTCTACGACGCCGTGCAGGTCGCGCTGCACGCCGAGGACGGCCTGAGCCTGCTGCTGGCAGGGCTGGCGCGGCAGCCGGAAAACCGGCAGTACCAGCAGGAGTTGGCGTTCTGGAGCGACAAGACGCTCACGCCGACGCGCCTGTTCCTGACGCACGCGCTCTGCGCCGGAGACAGCCCGGCGGCCCGCGCCGCCGTCGCCGCCCGCGCCGCCGATCCCTGCCCGATGGTGCGCGCTGCGGCCCTTCGCTCGCTTCATGCCCGCCCTTTCATTGCGGAGACGCCTCCAGGAGAGATGCCTCTGGCGGCTTGACCTAACCTTGACAAGCGCGCCTCTGCCGTCTATAATAGAAGGACTCTTTTCCCGCGCGGAGACGCGAGGTTTCGCTCCGCGCCTGTCGGCATGTGTGCCGCCGTAAGGGTTTGACTCATTCGGGAGGTTCGCCTTGTCTGGCAATCAGAATAGATGGATGTGGCTGCTCATCATCGTGCTGGCCGCCATCGCCGCCGTCGTGACGTTCCGCAACCACGTGCCGCTCCTCGGAGATACGCGCGCCCGCTACGGTCTGGACATTCAGGGCGGCGTGCGCGTGGTGCTGCGCGCCAAATCGGAGGAGTACAAGGGCGGCAAGTGGGACAACAGCAAGCTGGAAGCCGTGCGCCATATCCTGGAAAATCGCGTCAACTTCCAGGGCGTCTCCGAGCCGACCATCATCACCAAGCCGCCGGAACAGGTCATCGTCGAACTGCCCGGCCTCAAGAATGAGAAAGAGGCGCTGGAACGCCTGCAGTCCACCGCCAGCCTCCAGTTCTACCTCCTGCCCCAACTCGGCAACAAGAACGGGTCACGGCCTGCCACCTGGAGCATCCGCGAAGAGACCGACCCGAAGACCGGCGCGCGCAACGAGGTGCTGGTAGATAATGCGACCGGCCAGCCGCTCACAGAAGCGCAGATGCAGGAGTATATCTTCAGCCGCGATCCCATCGTCACCGGCAACGAACTGCTCCCCAACTCCCGCGCCGTCATTCAGCCGACGAGCAACAGCCCGGTCATCGAGTTCGAGTTCAATGCGGAAGGCTCCCGCAAATTCGAGGATACGACCCGCGCCCATATCGGCGACTACCTGGCGATCTTCCTGGACAAGAAGCTGCTGACCGCGCCGACCATCAACAGCGTCATCCCCGGCAAGGGCATCATCGAGGGCAACTTTACGCTGGAGAGCGCCAAGCTGCTCTCCGACCAGCTCAACGCGGGCGCGCTGCCCGTGCCGCTGGAGACTCTGGAGACCCGTAAGCTGGAGGCCACGCTCGGCAAGGAGGCAGTCCAGGCGACCACGCTCGCGGGCATCATCGGCCTGAGCCTGGTGCTGCTGTTCATGCTGCTCTACTACCGGCTGCCGGGCTTCCTCGCCGACATCGCGCTGGTACTCTATACCCTCTTCTCCATCGCTGTCTTCAAGCTGTGGCCGGTCACGCTCACGCTGCCGGGTATCGCCGGATTCATTCTCTCCATCGGCATGGCCGTAGACGCCAACATCCTCATCTTCGAGCGATTGAAGGAGGAACTGCGCAGCGGCAAGACGATGCGCAACGCCATAGACGCCGGGTTCAAGCGCGCCTTTACCGCCATCTTCGACTCGAACGTCTGTACCATCCTGACCTGCGTCATCCTATACAATTTCGGCACCGGCCCGATTCGCGGCTTCGCGCTGACCCTGGGCGTCGGCGTTCTCATCAGTATGTTCACGGCCATCACCGTGACGCGCACCTTCCTCTTCTCGCTCGTCGGACACGAGTGGGCGCTGAATCCGGCCCTCTACGGCCTCAACTTCCAGTTCGCGCCCCACCTGCATGTCATGCGGCGCAAATGGCTGTGGCTGGGCATCTCCGGCCTGGTCATCATTCCCGGCCTTATCTTCTGGGCGATGGGCGGCATCAAGCCGAGCATAGATTTCCGGGGCGGCACGGAGTTGCAGGTTCCTTTTGCCGAGCGCCACTCCGCCGACCAGATCAAGAACGCGCTCCTGACGATTGATCCGCGCTATAAGGATAGCCGCGTCGTCGTCACCAGCGAACCGGGTTCCGCTGCGAAACTGGCCTACGTGACGACCGAACAACTGACAACCGAGCAGCGCGAACAGGTCAAGGCCGCGCTCATCAGCAAGGTCGGCCCTCTGGCTCCCGGTCAGGATGTCGCCTACTCCAACGTCAGCGGCACCATCAGCAAGGAACTGACCTGGAACGCCGTCTATGCGGTCATCATCGCTTCGCTCCTGATCGTCCTCTATCTGGCCCTCCGCTTCGCTATCGGCGGCTTTGTCGAGGGTCTGAAGTATGGAACCTGCGCTGTTATCGCGCTGCTGCACGATGTGGCGGTGGTCTGGGGGGCGTTCGCCATCCTCGGCCACTTCCTGGACTGGCAGATAGACAGCCTGTTTGTCACGGCCATGCTGACGGTCATCGGTTTCTCCGTCCACGATACCATTATCATCTTCGACCGTATCCGCGAGAACCTGGCCCACCGGCAGCGCGGAGAGAGCTTCAGCGATCTGGCCGACCGCAGCATTGACCAGACTATCGCGCGCTCCATCAACACCTCGTTCACGGTCGTTCTGACGCTGGCCGCGCTCTTCTTCTTCGGCGGCGCGGTCGTCCATCAGTTCACCGGCGCGCTGCTCATCGGCATCATCAGCGGAACCTACTCCTCGATCTTCAACGCCAGTGTGTTGCTGGTGCTGTGGAAGCAGCGCGACGCGGGCCTGGCGACCGCAGGGGGAGCCGCCCGCCCCGCCGCTCCACGCGCCTCGGCTCCGCTGCCGGGAGACCGCCCGCTCGTGACGCCGAAACCGAGCGCCGCCGCCAACGTAGAAGAGACAACAGAGGACGGCGAAATGCCGCCAGCGGCCCCCAGCCGCCCGGCCCAGCCTGCGCCTTCCGGGGCGCGGGCTTCAGGAACGCCGCGCCGCCAGCCGGTGCGCCGCCGCCGTATGTAAAAACGTTAGAAGCCACGGATTAAGTGCGTCTGAACTACGATTTATCGGATTATAGGATGGACTATGATGGGGCCGCAGCAAAATCATAGTCCATCCCAAAATCCGACGAATCACAGTTCAGACCATCTGTGTCATCTGTGGATTCCAAACTGAGGAGGACGCTTCATGACCGCCTGGGCCGGTCGTCCCGAATCCACTGTCAATGCGGTATGGCGGCTGCTTGTGCGCCTGACGCTTATCGGCGTTGTCCTCTTCGCCTGCTATCGGCTCCGCAACATCATCACGACCCTCTTCATTGCGGCCATCATCGCCTATGTCCTCGATCCCGTCGTGGAGTGGATGACCCGCCGCACCGGCTTCGTCAATTTCCACACCAACCTCGGCTACCTGGCCGCGCGCATCACCGAGAGCTACCGGCGCGCTTTTCGCCGCATCCAGACGGTTCCTGCCGAGCGCGTCCGCGTGCGCCGTCATGTCCTGCGCGTCTATGCCACGCTCTACGTCTTTCTCCTGGCCGTGCTGGTTCTCTGGCAGGGAACGAAGCTGGTGGCGACTCCCTTCGTCGCCGAGTTCAAAGCGGCGACCAGCGAAGAGGGGAAGCGGCAGGCGATGGAGAACAAAGCGAAGTTTCTCAAATGGTACAACGGGGCCGTGCCGGACTGGGCGCAGTCCGACAAGGTCGAGGAGTATTTCCGCAAATCCGATCTGTCCAGGATGCTTCAGAACGCCGCGACGGAGATCGGGGCGCGGGCGCTGGAGAGCCTCAAGAATATCATCGAGATCGTGCTGCTGCCGGTGCTGGCGTTCTATTTCATCATTGATGGGCATAAACTCAAGCGGGAGTTCATCGCGCTCCTGCCGCGCTCGCGTGTGCGCGAGACGCTGCGCATGATGGGAGAGTTCAACCGGATCATGCGCGCCTTTGTCGCCGGGCAGTTTATCCTGTGCCTGCTGGCGGGCGTCATCGTCGGGGCAGGGCTGGCGCTGCTCCGGGTCAAGTACCCGGTCATTCTCGGCGTGCTGGCGGGCATCACGCGCGCCATCCCCATCATCGGCCCCATCATCGGCGGCATCCCCATCGTCCTGCTGACCCTGGTGACCAAAGGCGTGGGGACGGCGCTGGGCGTGCTGGGGTTCTTCACCTTCCTGCATTTTGCGGAGAGCAAGTTCATCATGCCGATGCTGATCGGCGACCGGATGGATCTGCACCCGGTCATCATCATCGTCGTGCTGCTGGTCGGCGGGAACCTGGGCAGCCTGCTCATCGGCGGGCAGACCGGCGCGCTGCTGGGCATGTTCTTCGCTGCGCCCGTCGCTGCGCTCGTGCGGGTGATGGTGCGCCGCTACTGGCTGCATATACGCGCCGGAGCCAGGCCCGCCTCGCCTCCCTCCCTGACACCCCGCGAAGCCCCGGCAGCCGAGCCTGCCCGCGCGGGCGTTCCCGAAGTAGTCAAATAGCCACCTGACTCTCTTATATATTAGGAGGGAGGCAGGAGAGACCGGCAGGCCACGTCTATTGCGGGGAAGTCAGGGCGGACTTCACCTGCTCCAGGATGCGTTGCTGCACCTCGGCGGGTTCGCTCTGGATCGCCCGCATCAAGGCTGCTTCGAGACCTGTCGGCGTGCGCTGGGCGGCGTCTGTCGGGGATGCGCTCTCCGCTTCGTTTCGGCCCGACGGAGCCAGGAAGTGCAGCGCCGCGCCGGTCAGCGGATTGCCTGCCAGCAGGGGACGCAGGACAGTCCCGGCGGCGGGCAGCAGTGGCTTGACCAGGCCGGTAAAAAAGTTGCCGACCTGGGTGAAGAAGTCCCGCCGCCGACGTACCGGCACCTCGACCACATCGCCGGGCAGCAGGGCGATGTCCGGCTCCTGGCCCTTCACGACTTTGTTATAGTCGTAACGGATTTTGCGAGCCGATTTCGGATCGGTCAAGGCCCCCCGATGGACGAGGATTCGGCCCCTGTCCGCGTTCTTGTTCAGCCCGCCTGCCGCCTCGATAGCGTCGCGCAGCAGGACTGGCTGGTAACGATAGGTTCCCGGCTGGCCGATAGCGCCTGCCAGCGCCACGCGGCCCGGATCGCTCGCCGCAGGCGGGGTCTCCGAGGAATCGGCGGCGGGCTGCGGAGCCGAGGCGGATTGCGGTTCCGGCGCAGGCGGCGCGCTCTCCGCCGCCTTCTCCTCGCGGCGCGGCACAAACAGCGTATCTCCTGCGCACAGCGCCGCGTTTTGAACCGGATCGCCTTCCATCGCCTTGAGGCCGTTGATCGTCCCGACGCCCGCCGTGCCGATGCGCCGCAGGGTGATGTGCGCGGCGTCGGCCCTGTCCGTAAATCCGCCCGCCTGCTCGATGGCCTGCTTGACGGTCATTCCGGCGGTAAAGGAAATCGGATCGCTGCGCTTCACTTCTCCGAAGAGCATCACGGGGTCTACAGGTTTCAGAGCGGTCTGGCTCTCCGGCACGCGGGCGGTGGGCGTTGTCGCCGGTTTCTTTTTCGCGGCGGTCGCCGCCGGTAAGCGCCTGGTCGCGCCATGCCTGGGATGACCGTGTCGCTGCGCCTGGGCCGCCACTCCGCCGCACAGAGCGGTGCAGGCGAAACCGCAGATCGCCAGAGTCTGTAGGGTCTTCATCTGTCTCTCTCCTTCCGAACGGGAGTCCCGCGCCTCGGTGTGTGGTGATGGCCTCATTATAGGGCCGGGGCGCGGCCTATTCCGTGACCGACCTCACCCGGCAATGTGATCTGCATCACCGTAGGAGAATCGGGCCAGCGTGTCGAAACGCCAGGCAGACGGGCGAGGAGCGCAGAGCAGATGATGACGACCGAACGATCAAGCCTGACGCTGCTGCGGCAGATACCGATCTTCCAGGGGCTGGATGCGGCCGGGCTTCAGTTGATCCTCCAGCACAGCCGACGCCGCAAGTACCCGGCCAATGAGGCCCTGTTTCACGAGGGCGATCCGGGCTACACGCTGTTTGTGATCGTCTCCGGGGTTGTGAGCATCCAGAAGGTCACGTCCAATGGGGAGACCGTGCATCTGGCAAGTCGTGGGCCGGGAGAAGCGTTTGGAGAACTGGCGATCATTGATGGCAAGCCGCGCATGGCGGATGCGGTCACGGCGGTTCCGACGGAACTGCTCATGCTGGATCGGGATGCCTTCGTGCAGTGTATCCAGACCTCTCCGCAGATCGCGTTCGCGGTGATGTCCTACCTCGCCGACCGGATTCGCGAGGCGGGCGTGCAGATGGAGAGCCGCCAGGTGCTGGATGTGCGGGGTCGTCTGGCGGAGAGGCTGTTGGAACTCGCCGCCGCCAGCGGGCGCGAAGGGGCCGATGGGGAAGTCCGCATCACGGCCAGGGTCACGCAGCAGGATCTCGCCGAGCAGATCGGCACGACGCGCGAGACGATCAACCGGGAACTGGCGCGTATGAAAGCGGTGCAGGCGATCCGCATGGAGGGGCGCAGCATCATCCTTACGAACCGAAAGAAGCTGACGCAGTATTCCAGAAAATAGAACTTCCTGTGGCCGTTGAAACAAAAGCAGCCCCCTCCCTGGCTCTTCCCCAGGAGCCGGGGAGGGAACCTGTAGGGGCGTAACAAGTTACGCCCTGGCTGCTTGCTGCGCCCGATAAAGAGGATGCATCCCCGATCCGGCAGTCTCCCCTCTCCCGCAGCGTGGGAGAAGGGAGGGGCGAGGGCTTATCGGGTTCGCACCAGAGCGAAGGTGGCGGTGTAGTCCAGGTCGGGCTGTATCCCGGCGCTGATGATTCCGGAACCGGTTCCCTGGATGCTGCCGACCAGACGGCCTCTGACCAGGCGGGCGGTCACTCTTGTTCCCGGCTTGAAATAGAAGTCCTGCCGGTTTCCCATGATCTCCGCATACATATCGCGGACGGACTGCATCGGGCTGTACATCGCCGTCACGTTCGGCCCGGTAAAGTAGTTGGCGACGGAAGCCAGACTCTGCTGCGTGTTGTAGAGGACGGCATTGAATCCCGTCTGGTTGGCTCGGATCGCCAGATATTGCAGCGTCAGGGACTGGAGCGTATAGGGCGTGGTGGTCTGCATGGCGCTGTAGAGGCCGCAACTGCCGACCGTCGCGACGTTGCCAACGCTCACAAACAGGTTGAAGGGATTGCGCTCTCCCGGCTGGGGCGCATTCAGTTCCAGAATGACGGGCAGCCGGAACTGTGTCGCGCCGACACGGCCTACAGCGACGCCCTGCCACCGGCTTGGAACGACCAGTTGATCGGTCTGCGCCCGGCCCGAAAGCGTGGCCGCCAGAAGAATGCCGAGGGTCGCGACGAACGTGCTGAGAGAACGGATGGCTGTGTTCATGGAAGAGTCTCCTTTTCGATAGGGGAGAGCGGTATCGTCGCCTCTCCTTGAATGTGATGGTGGCAGTATAACGCGGATCGCCCGTCTGTTCCGTGATCTCCGCTGCCTTACAATGTGATCTGGCTCACTTTGGCAAGATTCTCTCTTCGCCCGGTATTGAGGCACGTCCATGTCCGAGTTGCCCGTTGGCACGCTGACCTTCCTGTTCACCGACATCGCTGGCTCGACCCGCCTCTGGGAACAGCATCCCACCATCATGCCCCACGCCCATGCCCGCCACCTTGAACTGATCGTCGCCGCCGTCGAAGCTCACAACGGCCAGTTCGTGCGGACACGAGGCGAGGGCGACAGCACCTTCTCCGTCTTCGCAAGCGCCCCCGACGCCCTCGCCGCCGCCTGCGCCTTCCAGCGCGCCCTCCATGCCGAACCCTGGCCCCCACAGACGCCTCTGCGGGTGCGCGCCGCCCTGCACACGGGCATGGCCGAACTGCGTGATGGCGACTACAACGCCTCCGCAGTCAACCGGTGTGCCAGGTTGCGCGCCATAGCGCACGGCGGGCAGACCGTGATTTCGCGAGCGACCTACGAGTTGGTGCGAGACGCTTTGCCGGAGGGAGTGAGCCTGCGGGACATGGGTCTGCATCGGCTCAAAGACCTGGAGCGAGCCGAGCAGGTGTATCAACTGCTGCACCCGGCGTTGCCCGCCGAGTTTCCGCCGTTGAAGTCTTTGGACTTGTATCCGACCAACCTTCCGCAGCAGGTGAGCAGTTTCATCGGTCGGGAGCGGGAGATGGCCGAGATCAAGGGCTTGCTCTCAACGACGCGGCTGTTGACGCTGACGGGTTCGGGAGGAGCGGGCAAGACGCGGTTGGCGTTGCAGGTGGGAGCCGATCTGTTGGAGGAGTTCAATGATGGTGTCTGGCTGGTCGAGTTGGCGGCGCTGTCGGAGGCGGCGCTGGTCGCCCCGGCCGTAGCCTCTGCGTTGGGCGTGGTGGAGGAGCCGGGGCAGCCGCTTGCCGACACGCTGGCCGGGGCGCTCAAACCCATGCGGCTGCTGCTGATCCTGGATAACTGCGAGCATCTGATCGGAGCCTGCGCCGACCTGGTCGCCCTGCTGCTGCGGAGCGTGCCAGGTCTGCGGGTGCTGGCGACCAGCCGGGAGGCGCTGCGAGTTCCGGGGGAGGTGGCCTGGCGGGTTCCCTCGCTGACCCTGCCAGAGCCGTCACGCTTGCCGCCATTAGAGTCGCTGACCCAGTATGAGGCCGTTCGCCTGTTCATCGAGCGGGCGGGCGCGGTCTCGGCCACCTTCAGGGTGACCCATCAGAACGCGCCTGCTCTGGCGCAGGTGTGTCATCGTCTGGATGGGATTCCGCTGGCGATCGAGTTGGCGGCGGCGCGGGTGCGGGCGCTGTCGGTGGAGCAGATCGCCTCGCGGTTGGACGACCGTTTCCGGTTGTTGACGGGGGGAAGTCGAGGAGCGCTGCCGCGTCAGCAGACACTGCGTGCGCTGATTGATTGGAGTTACGACCTACTTTCTGAGTCGGAGCGGTGGTTGCTGGGCCGCCTCTCAGTCTTCGCGGGCGGGTGGACGTTGGAGGCAGCGGAGGCGGTGTGTGCTGGGGAGGGGCTAGAAGAGTGGGAAGTCCTGGACCTGCTGACTTCCCTGGTAGATAAGTCGCTGGCGCTGGCCGAGGAGACGAAAGAGGGCGCGATGCGGTATCGCCTGCTGGAGACGGTGCGGCAGTACAGCCGGGAGAAGCTGCTGGAGAGCGGAGAAGCCGCCGCCTTTCTGGGCAGGCATCGGGCCTGGTGTCTGTCTCTGGCGGAGGCGGCGGAACCGCAACTGCACGGGCCGGAGCAGGTGCTATGGCTCGACCGCCTGGAAGCCGAGCATGACAATCTGCGCGAGGCGCTCCGGCTTCCCGCCGAAAGGGAGACCGGGAGCGACGCGGCGGAGGCGAGTCTGCGTCTGGCGGTGGCGCTGGCTCCGTTCTGGCGGGTGCGCGGCTATCTGACGGAGGGACGGGCGCATCTGTCGGCGGCGCTGGCGCGCACCGAGGGACAGCCGCGCGCCGAGGCCCGAGTGAAGGCGCTGCACGTTACCGGCGAACTGACCTACTCTCAAGGGGACTATCCGGCGGCGCGCGCGCTCTTTGAAGAGAGCCTGGCGATTCGCCGCGAGGCAGGGGACAGAGCGGGCATCGCCTCCTCGCTCAACAATCTGGGCAATGTCGCGCTGGATCAGGGAGACTATGCGGCGGCGCGCGCTTTCTATGAGGAGAGCCTGGCGATGAACCGCGAGTCGGGAGACAAGAAGAGCATCGCTATCTCTCTCAACAACCTGGG
>Ga0070741_10007405_pt1 | contig 22712 bp, 17 predicted proteins | sample Coa_R1_4_FD_66440 | JGI IMG/M metagenome (GOLD analysis project Ga0070741, IMG submission 66440) | Surface soil microbial communities from Centralia Pennsylvania, which are recovering from an underground coalmine fire - Coalmine... | ecosystem: Environmental > Terrestrial > Soil > Unclassified ... | reverse complement strand
ATTTACTTGATTGGCATTAACGTTTTCGACGATCGGGTGGCGCAGCTTTCGGGTTGGGCTTGGACCACCTTTCCCTTTTTCATGCGTTGGCCAACGACATGGATGTGGGAGGTGAGCCTTTCTGCGCTGCTGATGGCATGTTTGGCTTTGCTATCGCTCAAAGCAGCCGAGCGCGATGGCCAGAACACCTGGATTCTCCTGGGCCTCACTTGGGGCTTCGCAGCGATTACAAGTCCATCTCTGCTCGCCGCAATGCCATTTTCGCTACTGTGGATAGCATGGCAACGAAGGCGCACGTCGAGTCCGTATGCTCGCTCGGTAATTCTCGTAATTGCGATTTGTTTTGCCGCCATGCTTCCCTGGCTGCTGAGGAATCGCGTGCGGATGGGGCACTACGTTTTCGTGCGGGATAATTTTGGCTTCGAGTTCTATCTCGGGAATTATCACGGGAGTAATGGAGTCGGATTTGCAGGAAAGCATCCCACTGTGAACCACATCCAAATGAGCTACTTTTCTCAAGTTGGAGAAGTTGTTTATGTAGAGCATTTCCAACGAGAGGCTTTGCGATTCGTACGCGAGTATCCACAAGAATTCGTTCAGCTCACCGTGAAGCGATTCGTCAGTTTTTGGGATGGAAGCACGCTGAACCTCGAAAGGCGGGAGACCTGGTCCTGGCAACCCTGGGAGGTGCTGTTGCTGACAGTGCCTGCTGGGTTTGGTCTAGTGCTCGCATGTTTCGCCCGAAAGACTGGACCTACACTTCTGGCCGTCATATTGCTTTTCTATCCTTTGCCCTACTACATGGTTTATGCGAGCTCGCGTTACCGGCATGTCATCGAACCAGAATTGTTGATGTTCTCTTGCTTCTTTGCCTGTGCTCTTTGGGATCACATTCGGGTGCGATTTGCGCGGCATACTTGCGTCGAGGAGCAGTCATGAGCGCGTGGGCTTGCTGGTTTTCAGTGTGGAGCGCTGTAGGGCTGCTCCTTTTGTCGTTCATAGGCCGCGGTATCCAGAAACAGTGCACACTGCCGCGCTTCGCTTTTGTGGCAATCCCAGTTTGGATTCTATTTAGTTCCGTGGCGGCAGAAATCACCCGGCTTTATCTCACCGTCGTTCCTGTTCCTATTTCCACGTCCGCCATTGCAGTTTTGGGAATCGCTCTTTTGGGGGCGGGTATTGGCTCGGGGGCCGGCTGGTTCATGGGAGCTTCCGGTATTGGTTATGCCAGTGACGCTGCGGCGGGAATGCTAGGCGCATTGATCGCAGCCTGGGCGGAAATCACTTCATCGTACAATCACGCGGATTATGTCTTGGCAATCGTCGCCGTGGGTGCGAGCTTTGCTGTCTTTGTCCTGCGACTGTCATTCCGGCAACGAATCTATGGACGCTAAAAGAATCACTCCTTCGATTCTCGTTACCTTCCTCCCCCTGCTCAATACTTTCGTAACAGGAACGATTTCTGATCCGCTGCTAAAGTTTGAACGATTTACATCACGCCTATGCAAGTACAGCAATCCATACACCTAGATCAACGCTCCTCGTCTGAAACTGGCATTCATATTTCTGTTGTGATGCCGTGTTTGAACGAGGCTGAAACAATCGGGCATTGCATCGCGAAGGCGCAGCACACACTTGAAGAACTAGAAATTCCTTTTGAAATCGTCGTTGCTGACAGCGGAAGCACCGACGGTTCAGACGGCACAGCGGAGTTTCTGGGTGCGAGAGTCGTCAGGGCGCCAGAAAAAGGATATGGGGCCGCCTTAATCACCGGGATCAACGCGGCTCGTGGCAAGTACGTCGTTATGGCTGATTCCGATGATAGTTATGACTTTGCTCATATTCCCCGGTTCCTGGACGCATTGGAGCAAGGCAATGATTTGGTAATGGGGAACCGCTTCCTTGGCGGAATTAAGCCGAACGCGATGCCTCCATTGCATCGCTACTTGGGTAATCCCGTGTTGTCGTTCATTGGCCGGCTCCTCTTCAAATCACCCTGTCGAGATTTTCACTGTGGCATGCGTGGTTTTTCGAAGGAAGCATACCAACGAATGGATTTGCGAACTCTGGGCATGGAGTTCGCAAGCGAGATGGTTGTAAAGGCGACGCTCATGGGGATGAAAATCGCCGAGGTACCTACTACTCTCTCTCCCGATGGACGGAGTCGTCCTCCGCATCTTCGCACCTGGCGTGACGGGTGGCGCCATTTGCGATTCCTTCTTCTGTATAGTCCGCGATGGCTCTTTCTCTATCCCGGCACAGCTCTGATGATCCTGGGGTTCTTAGCTACGGCGTGGCTTCTTCCTGGTGCGCGCAAGTTGGGTCCCGTTAGCCTTGATGTGCATACGATGATGTACGCACTTGTGTGCCTGCTCTTGGGATATCAGGCCGTTAGCTTCGCGGTCTTCGCGAAGGTTTTCGCAATAGGAGCGGCGTTACTCCCCGCCGATGAAAGGCTGGAGAAGTTTCTTTCGAGTGTCTCACTCGAGTCGGGATTGTGCGTGGGAGGGCTTCTTACAAGTCTCGGTATAGCTTTATCTGCAATAGCAGTACATATATGGAGCTCTGCTCATTTCGGTCCCCTGAATCCTTCTGTAGTACTCCGCTACGTTGCTCCAGCTATTGTGTGTGTAACGCTTGGGTGTCAAACAATTCTTTCGACTTTGCTTCTGAGTGTTATGAGAATGGCACGGCGATAAATCACCGCAAAGGCGCGATACTATCCATGCCGCCGTTGTTTGCTCCCATCGAATTCTGTTCCCTGGACATAGTAGCTTGGCGGAAGATTCGGAGCATAGATAACGTTCTTCGGATCACACACCGTCTTTTGGGTCGCTGGTAGTAGTTGTATCGAGAGCCCCCACTCATCCACCGTCCAGAGTTTTCGGTCACCATAGGCCAGCGCGAGAGCGCAGTTTTGTTGCTCGCTCATGCTTCTCGCCCAAAGAATCTTTGTACCGGCTAGATCAGCTCCGTTGTAAATCCAGTCATGATGAAAATTATGAAAGGGGTAGTGATAACGGACTATTACCAGGTGCCGTCCCGCAGTAGCTTTGAGTCGATCCTCGACCATATCGCGCTGATCGATGCGCATAGTGCTGAAAGCCCAATCGGGAGGCCAAGTTTGATTTTCGTAGCAATCTCGGCCATAAGCCGCGAGGCGAACGGTCACAATGACGAGGCAAACAACCGGAAGCGACCGAACTATGCGCGTGCCTAATCCGAATGTGCCCCACCGCATCGTGCGTAGCAGTCGAATTCCGTTGATTAGTAGGAGAATGTATAGGCAAAATGCAGGCGCTAAATAGTGGTCCTGAATCCAGCTCTCCAGTAATAGTCCGATCGCCAGTAAAGCGAGGCACAACCAGATGAATCGGTATTTCTTGAATCGAGCGGTAAAGAACAGAGCGATTGCCGGCAATGTGAGCAGCGGCCCGACGAAGAATTTCCAATAGTAAACGAACCGGATCGCCAGGCTCTGAACGAAGCCATACGGCTCGTGCATCAAATCATATTCCTGGCGTTCAAAGATCGCATAGATGTAACGGAATTCAGGGTTCGGATAATGGGGTTCCGCCCTGGTAGCCTGGAATATGAACGGCTGTACTACGTGATTTTGTTGGAGAGCTACCCCCAATGCGCTCTCCAGTGGGTGCCCCGTCACTTTGTACTGGTAGTAAGTGATGAAGGCGCAGCAAGCAAGCAGAATTGCTGTAGCCGGTAAGAACACATCGCGTACGGTTTTCTTCAGTGCGTCTCCGGAAAGCCTAGCCATCCACGTAAAGAAGACAATTGCTGCAGGGATACAGATAATGCCTCCTTCGAAGGGCCTGGTCGAGATGAGCATCGCCAGTCCCGTCCCCATGGCAATCGCATTAACGAGCGACCTGCGACCGTAAATACTTCGGCGCCCTAGTCCCGGAATGAGCCGCGGGAGAGACCCAAACACTAAGCAGCCTCCAAGTGCGGCCAGGGATCCGCCCCAGAAGCTGTTTACCCAATAACCAAACAACCCAAAACGTATTGCGGAAAGCAGCCCTGCGACGAGCGACCAAAAAGGCGGTATCCATCCCTGAAGCATCCACACAAGTGCTCCGCACATGGCGGCGGTGGTTAGAAGAACTCCCCACCAGGGATTCCCAAGCACAACCTGCGCAAACGCGAGAACCACGGGATAGCCGACTGGATATTGTGACTGATATCTAGGGTGGAAAATTGTGTGAAAGCTCTCGAAGTGTTCCCACATCGGAGGCGTTGGATTCGAAAGACGTCCGTGAGCAAACGTGTCGGCAGTCAGTAGATAGCCGAATTCATCTGCGATGGCCGGATGCGGGATTCCAAGCTTTGGAATGAGAGCGACCCTGCCAACGAGCACGACAGCCATTACAAGAAGAATGGATCGAGTTTGGCTGGCTGCGATGTTCGATAGAGCACGTTTGATGGCCCGGAGCGCGTAGGAGCGAGCCGGGAGCACTAGGCTGATGCCCATCACGGTTGCAAGTAGAATCCATTCGACCTGAAGGATTGCTGGGGTGAACAGCCAAGTCCAATCTTTTGTTAGCACTTCAGCTCAGCCTGCCAGAATGAAGATTTCGCAATTTGAACACGCGGGATGCGTTCGCGTTCCTTGCGTAGCGAGTCTGCACAGAGCGCCTGACACGCAGCAATATCATTATGAAGGAGCACCATTTCCGCAATTGATTACCTTAGTTCACGTTACGCATTTCGATCACTGATCGTCTGCCGAAGTCAGTAAAATTCAGCCGAGGAAAAATGTCATACACGGCCTTAGACAGACTCATTGCACGAATGCGCTTCAGAGCTGCGTATCCGCATATAACCCCAGGATCTAAAGTCTGTGACTTCGGATGTGGGCTCCACGCGGCGTTCCTGGACTTCGCATCAGACAAGATCGGTGAAGGGGTGGGAGTCGACGATCAGATCGAGTCCGGCATGTTGGGGCGATGGAAATGTTTGCGAAGTGATTTGAGTTCTCCTCTTCCACTAGAGGCTGAGTCGTTCAATCACGTGACAATGCTGGCCGTGCTCGAGCATTTGCCACAACCTGAGCCCATTCTTCGGGAGGCCTACAGAATTCTGAAAGCTGGTGGCAGCCTCATCCTGACCTGGCCCGCGGCAATGGTGGATCCGATTTTGAACGTAATGCATATGGCGAGGTTGATCAGCAGCGAAATGGAGAGTCAGGAACATCAAAAGCGAATTCCAGTGGCGACTCTAAGTGCGATGCTGCGTTCAATTGGTTTCCGAGGATACGAACATCGTCGGTTTGAATTCGGGCTCAACAATCTTCTAGTTGCTTCGAAATAGAATCGCCGCTAACCGCGATTGAGGAAATCGTCAGAAGTGCGCTTTGCCGCGAAGAAAGCAAAGCCGGCCATACGACAGGTTCGAGGAGGTGACTGCGGTAACCTGATTGCTGTGCAATCTTCGATACGCATTCATTGCGTGACTACCAGCAGTATGGTAGGTGTTTCATAGCCGCGATATGGTTGCCCTTGAGATTCTTGGACTAGAAAAAACATACACGGTCGGCTTTTGGAGGAAGACCCAGAAAGTTGGCCTTAAGCCGTTTCATTTGGAGGTTCCGGCTGGCGAGGTTTTTGGCTTCCTCGGACCGAATGGAGCTGGAAAGACCACTACTCTCAAGCTCCTGATGGGATTGACCTTTCCTACCGCAGGTGCTGCGCGCATTCTTGGGCGCGATTGGCGTGATCCGGCTGTCCGTTCTCGGATTGGATTCCTGCCTGAGCAGCCTTACTTCTACGATTACCTGACTCCGACTGAACTGCTGGATTACTACGGCACGCTGTCGGGGGTGTCGGCTGCCGATCGACGCATTCGCATTCCGAAGTTGCTGGAGCGTGTTGGACTCGCGGAGCACGCGCGCGTGCAGCTGCGGAAGTTTTCCAAAGGGATGCTGCAGCGAGTCGGTATCGCACAAGCTGTTTTGCATGAGCCTGAAGTTGTTTTTCTTGACGAGCCCATGTCTGGGCTTGATCCAGTGGGTCGGCGTGAAATTCGCGAATTTATTCAGGCGCTCAATCAGGAAGGCAAGACGGTCTTCTTTTCGACACACATTCTGGCCGACGCGCAGGCTCTGTGCCATCGCGTGTCGGTGTTGAACCGTGGAGAGTTGCGCGGCGTTGGGGTCGTGGCGGAGCTTCTCGGCAAAGCGCGAAAGCACTTTGATGTGATCTGGGAAGGGGCCGCGGTGATTCCCAAAGTGGAGGCCCTGGGCGTGAGTTGTCACGTGGCCGGCGATATGATTCGCGCGACCGTTGAAGAAGCGAAGCTGCAGGATGTTTTGAACAATTTGCGCGCGCCGAATGCGCGGCTCATCTCGGTGAATCCGGTTGGCGGTTCTCTTGAAGAGTTCTTTCTGGAGCGCGTTGCGCAAACCGCGGAGGTACGATCGTGAGGCGGCGTGTCGGAGCAGTCGCTTTTAACACCTTCCGGGAAGCGGTGCGCGATCGCGTACTGTACAACCTGATTTTGTTTGCTCTGCTGCTGGTCGCGTGTGCTCCGCTCATCAGCGAAATCTCAGTGGGAGTCCAACGGGTTCTGCTGATCAATCTGAGTCTGACGGCGATTTCCATTTTTGGGACTGTGATTTCGATCTTCGTTGGTATCAGCCTGGTATCGAAGGAAATCGAACGTAAGACGCTGTATCCCGTGTTGGCCCGCCCTGTCGGGCGCGGGGAATTTATCGTCGGCAAATACTTTGGATTAGCCGGTACCCTCGCCGTCAATACATTTGCGATGACCGTGGGTTTCTATCTCGTGTTGCTCGTGATCATGAGGAATGTCACAGCTGCGGACGCGAATGTCCTGATTGCGATTTATTTTCTGCTTTTGCAGTTCCTGGTCGTGATCGGCCTGGCTCTGCTGTTCTCGTCGTTCTCGTCCCCGTTGCTGTCTGCGTTGTTTACTCTGGCGCTGTTTGTCGCAGGAAGTTTTGCCCAGGATCTGCGTGGCTTTGCCGAATCTGCCCACGGGGTGACCCGATGGTTCTCCTGGGCTGCCTCTTACGTGGTGCCGAATGTGGATCGTCTGAATGTGATTACGCGCGTCGCGCACGACGAGGGGATTTCGGCAGCCCTCGTCGGGTATAACACCGTCTATGCACTGTTGTACTCGTGTGCTGCGGTAAGCGCGGCCACGCTGATTTTCTCGCGCAGGAACTTGAAGTGAGTCGACGGTCCACAATCGTGACTTCGCTGCTTCTGATCGCTTCGTTTGTTTCGAGTTGTTTCGTGCTGCAGCGAGTGGAGGCGGCGTACCCCAACTCTTCACTGGAAGACGTTCTGTTTATCTCGTCTCCGCAATTTCTGAAGCGCGCGAGTCTGGGCTACTCGGGGTTGCTTGCGGACATTTACTGGATGCGCGTCGTCCAATATTTCGGTACCAAGCACCTGCGCGATTCGATGCAGTACAAAGCTCTGGCTCCGCTGCTCGATATCACCACGACCCTTGATCCGCATTTAATCGTCGCGTACGAGTGGGGCTCAACATTTCTGCAGCAGCCTCCTCCCAGCGGTGCAGGCGACGAGCAAGCAGCAGTGGCTTTGGTGCGCAAAGGCATCGAGCATAATCCGAATAATTGGCACCTCTACATTACCCTCGGCTTCATTCAGTACCAGGGAATGCACGACTACTTAGCGGCTGCCAAGACGTTTGAAGAAGGCTCGCGGGTTCCCAACGCCCACCCAGCGCTCAAAGCGATGGCGGCGAAGATGCTTACGGATGCAGGGAGTCTGGACACGGCGCGCTTCATGTGGCAGAGCATTTATGATCAGTCAACCGACAAAGACATCCGGCGCAATGCACAGCTACATCTCGCCTGCCTGGTTGTGGATCAGGAAGTCCCAGAATTGGAATCGATCGTAGATCGTTTTAAAACGAAATTTGAACGCAACCCAACTTCCTGGCGAGAGTTGATCTCGGCCGGTGCTCTTCGCGGAGTGCCGCTGGATCCGACCGGTCAACCCTATATCTTGAGGGCTAACGGAAAAGTGACCGTATCGGATCCTAAGAAGCTCCCTTTCATTCACCAGGGAAAGCCGGCCTAGCGGGCTTCGAATGCCCGAAATACGAAAATACCGGCCTGAAGATTTCGAGCAACTTTGGCAACTTGACCAGACCTGCTTTTCTCGAGAGATCGCATATTCGCGCGACGAGCTTGCGTATTACTTGAGAGCGCCGCGAGCATTTTGCTTCGTTGCTGAAGAAATCGGCGAGCCGGTAGGTTTCATTTTGGGTCACCAGCAGCGTGGCGACGGACACGTAGTAACCCTCGACGTTGCTCGGCATGTTCGGCGGACCGGTTTGGCATCGATTCTTATGCAGAAGCTCGAAGCCAGCTTCGCGAGCTTGGGATGCGACTCCCTTATGCTTGAAGTCGCGGTAAATAATCGGGCTGGGCTAAGTTTTTATAAAAAGCACGGCTTTAGCGTAGTTAAGACGTTGCGGCGGTATTATCCCGGCGGCCTCGATGGCTTGCTGATGGGGAAGAAACTGTCCACACAACTGCCATAGATTGGCTCTGCGGATTGAGATTTCGACGCAGGACGCTGATGTCACCGGGCCATTCACTCGCGAAATCCCTCCTGGCCGATGAGCGGCACGAATGCGCAGCCATCGAGGCGAGCGCGGAAAATTCCATCCTGGCTTTTTCTTACAAGGACTAAATCCTGCAGTTCGCGGCTTCCTACCGGTAGAACCATTCGTCCACCGATGGCAAGCTGCTCAATGAGGGCTCGAGGGATCTCCGGAGCGGCCGCGGAGACGATGATTGCGTCGTAAGGAGCTCTCAGGGCGTATCCGAGCGTGCCGTCGCCAACGACGATCTCGAAGTTTCTATAGCCGAGCCGGGCGAGGTGCCGCTGAGCTAGTTCGGCCAGCGGAGCATGGCGTTCGATGCTGATCACGCTCTGCGCGATTTCGCAAAGGAGGGCTGTCTGGTATCCCGAACCGGTACCCAATTCGAGTACACGATCTTCAGGTCTCAATTCAAGCGCCTGAAGCATGGACGCGACGATGTATGGCTGAGAAATGGTCTGCGAACATTCGATGATCAGCGGCCGGTCTTCGTAAGCATGCTCTTGCAACTCAGGAGCAACGAATTCCTCACGTGGAACCTTGCGCATAGCAGCAAGGACTGCTTCGCTCGAGATTCCACGCGCCTTGAGCTGGCGCTCGATCATGAGCTCCCGAGAGTCCATAGGGGACAGGTTATAGCATTGTTTCTCTGTGCCCTGTGCCTTGTGACCTGCTCCCTCCGTTATCTCTTTCGCTGCCGCACGCGCAAATCGATTGCGAGCACGCCGGTGTAGTCGCGGACAGCCACTAAGGAAACGTTTCTATTGATGTTGTATTCGACCTGAAAGACTTCCTGCGCATATTGTCCGAGGTTTGTGAGATAGGTGACTGTCAGGTCCTTGGAAATCTGCTGCTCGACCGTCAGCCGCGCGTTGGGATTCCCTTCCGTTCCGCCCAAATTCGGATCAATCTTGATACGGCTGATACCGAACAGCTTTTGCACTCTGCTGCTGACAGCAGCATTCAGTGCCTCACCCAAAATGGCGCTCGAAGCGTTTTGAGCGAAGCTCTCGCCGGTAGCCGCCTGCGATCCTTGCTCGGCCTGAACCTCGGTTTCCTGCCGGGTGCGGCCGAAGGCGAGCAGAGCGATGATGTCCTCCGACGGTAGAGGTGGCTCGGAGCGGTAGGTAATCTTCAGCTTGTCGGGAGTTCCATGGAAACCAAGCGTGATGTCGTAGTCTCGCACGCGTGCCGACGCTTCTACATTGATGACAGGCTCAATGCGTACCGGGTTGGCGAAGACGACGTCGCCGCGTTCGAGGTGATATGTAGTGCTATTGAAGGTAATATCACCTTCGGCAATACTCAGGCGTCCTATGACCGAGGGCCTCGCCGCTGTGCCTCTGAGGCGAATATCGACGTCTCCTGACAGCCGTGCCATCGAGGTTTCGACGCGCAGCTCCGGCGTGGAAACTATGTGCACGTCCAAGCGAATGTTGTCGACCAGCGAATTCGGATTCGGAGGGGCAGGCGTTTGTTTGGCTCGCTGTACATACGTAGCCAGATCAAATTGCGGAGTGAGTCCAAACTTCGTAATCGTGACATCGCCGGAAAGCACCGAGTTTTGCGCCGTTCCCACCAGCCGCAGATCGGCGGTCGCCTGAGAACTCACGCCTTCAGGATAGCGAATGCGAATATCGTGTGCGGTTGCGCTTAGATCGAAGAAGATGCCGTTCGCGTAAGTGATGTAGCCACCGAGCACCAGATCGCCGCCGCCGCTCTTTGCCGTTAGCCTCTGCACGCGGAGGCGATTGGTATCAAACGTGAGCGTCCCGTTAATTGCGCTCAGCCCATTGGGAAGATTCGTCAATGAAACGTTCCCGTCTGCGATCTGCACATTTCCGGCGAGCGACGGCGAATCCACTTTGCCGGTGGCATTCACGGTAAAAGTCACTTGGCCGGACGACGAAAGATTGGAGTTGAAACTTTCAAGGACGGCCAGGTTCAGATGTCCACTGCCATGTAGATCAAGCCGTTGGACGCCGGTAAGCTCCACGTTTCCCGATCCGGTAATATCGGTGTCCGTTCCGACGATGTGCAGTTGGTCGATCTTCGCAGTGCCATTACCCACTGAGAATCGCAGTGGCCCGTCATTGCGGAGCTTGATGTTCTGAATGTCGGTTGCAAACTGATCGATGTCGCCGGTGACCACGATCTCGTTCGACCGCTTCAAAGGGCCGCGCAGCGTGAGCTTGCCGGACATTGAAGAGTGCCCAGTCAACTTGCCGGGAAGATAGACCCGCAAGAGCGGATCAAAATCGAGCTTCGCCAGATCGAGATGTAGCTCCGCTGGCCAGTCCCCGCGCAAGGTAATATCGCCATTGAGATTCGCCGAGGCAATCTGCGTGTTCGCGCGTGCCTCGACGTGAAGACCTGCTCCATGCGTAATAGCAGTGGCTATCAGATCGCCTTCCTGCTCTCCCCCAAGGACAAGATTTTTGACTGTAATCCGCGCGTTCAATGAAGGCTGCGAGATTGTTCCCGATCCGGTAAGACTAAATTGCGCGCGACCACCCACCGGCAATTTCTTGTTTCGCAGTCGCGCGAGGTGAGCGAGATCGAAGTCATTTCCAGTGAGGTCTAGGTTAAAGGCTTGAGAAGTGATGCCGTAGGTTGCGAGGCCAGTCACCCGTGCTCCGTCCTGCTGCAGCAGGATATTTCTAAAATCGAGCTGCCGGTTCCGCAGTTGGGCATCGGCGGAAAGTAAGCGAAAGGGCTCTCCGTAGATCGCTCCTGCGGTGACTTGCACATGTCCTCGACCGCGAAGGTCCTGTTCTGTACCGGACAATGCGACTTGCGCGGCAAATGTTCCCGTTATGGGATAGCTGGTTCCAACGATCGTTTGCCACCCGGCGATGTCATTGTCGAGCAGTCTCAAATGTGCCTCAACCGGCAAGTCGACCGCGAACTGGCCATTGCGAAGAGTCGCGGTGGCGCTTCCCTGAATTTCAGCTTTTCCGTGCTTTAGAACAACGTTGCGAGCCGAAATGGCATTTGGCGAATAGCTGAGATCCGCGTCCAACGAGTCCCAGCGCAAGAGTTGTCCGCTCCGTGAGGCTGCCGAAACGCTTCCTCCACCCTGAACTCCGAAATACGAAGGCAGCAGAGTGTCAAAGTCACTAGCCTGGACATGACCGTGAATTGTCGGTAATGCGAGCTTTCCTGTGGCCGTTCCGTTGAACGAAGCTTGTCCGTGTACGACGGCGGGCAATCTTTGCGTTTGGGCGCCGAAGGCACGCATGAGGGGCTCAAGGTCAGCGAGGTCGGTGGTATTGACCGAGAGCTTCAGCTGGGACTGTATTCCGATTGCCCCGCTGGCGTTGACTCGCGTCATACGCGAGGCCAGAGCGAGTCCCGTCACATCGATGCGTTCATTCCATCCATGGTAGGTACCTTGAATCAGTCCGCGTACCGGCAGTTCGGATGGCCGCACTGAGGCCGGCGCTTCCGTGCTGAGATCCAAAGTCGCGTCAGCAAACTTCGGCGAACCAGTCCATCGAATGATTACACTGCCTTGCGCGCGAGAGGCAATTTGCAAGCGGTTTACCGGACTCCTGGCCGGAAGCACTGCCCGCAAAGCCGTCCCCATCTGCATTCCTGCAACAGAGAGCTGAACGGATCCTTCTGCTGGTTTGGCCGCAAGTTTCCTGCGCGGTCCTGTGCCGATTTCCGTTTTGGGAACAAGTTTAATCCAGTGCAGCAGACTTGCGCCGCCGTTAAAGCTGCCGCCGAGTGCTCGTCCATTTAATTTGGTGATGGTGATTCGGTCTACGTCGATGGTGTAGTCCGAAGTTGCATCCACGTCGACCAGCCGAAGCTCAGGTGCCGAGTAGGTGCCTTTTGTCACTTTCAGGTGCCCTGAACTGAAGAAATCCTCGGACGAGAGATAGCGTAGCGTGCCAGTGAATTCGGCGGTGCCGTCGCGCAGTTCCGCTATTCCCAGCACGTTTCCAAGAGACCGCAGCTCAACAAGTCCGTTGTACGTTGCCTCAATCCGCGGATTGCGCAGGTCGGTCACAGTGCCTCTCGCCTGCATTCGCGATTTGCCGCTGGTCCATTGCAGCGAGCTTACATGAACCGCGTTCTTCTGGATGACGAAATCCGTCTGCCCCTCTGCGAGGACTTGCTCTGTTCCCGCGCGCTGAAAACGCAATCTGCCGAACTCAATGTGAGTCTTATAACCATTCTCTGGAGCGGCAACGTAAGTCATGGTTGCGGCGACACCGTCGGCTTCGATGCCGAGCGGAATCTGCTTCTCGTTCAGCAAAAGCTCTCCATCGACCACGCGGAGATGATCGGCACGCAAAGCGAACAACTGCTCGAGTTCGCCATTCGATGGTTGTTTAATTTTCGGAGCTGGCTGGTTCGTGCTTCCGTCGGGATACACGATCAGGTGAATCACCGGATGCTCAATATCCAATTCACGCAGCCCTAGCTCGCGGCCAAGGAAGCTGATGATCTTTAATGTGACACGCGCGCGATCGAAGTGAGCATAAGGAATGTCGCCCTGCTTCTCTTTACCGTGAATCGTCAAGTTGCTCACTTCGACCTGCAGCCCCGATAGCTTCCACGTGATGCTGCCGAGTTCAACCTTTCCTCCGGTCACTCGTTCAAGCTGAGCGACAATTTCGCTGCGCACCATCTCGCGAAAAGAATCGCTGTGCAGATAGTTCAGCGTGGCTATGATCGCAACCACGATCAGTGCAGCTATCGCTCCGACCACGACCCATCGTCGTTTGCGCGAAGATGGTGTGATCGGATCAGGCGGCATGTGGACTATTGTTTGGCCGCTTCAGGCGGACCAGAGATATGTAGGGGAAGGAAGTGAAGGTCAGAAACGTCCGGCGCCTTTTTATCGATACCGGTGAGAGGCAGAAAGGGATCGAAGCCTTGAATACGGCTTTGGTTGCGTAAGCTCTTCAGCCAGTCAGAGATAAGCGCATTCACGCGCTCTTCACGAAGAATGGCCTCAATCTGGTCTTGCACCTGATCGAGAGCAGGCGCCGTGAGATTCTTCGCCTTCATTTCCGGAACGAGCTTCGTGTCGTAGTAGGTTTGAATCGCACGCGGTCCTACTCGTACTTCCGAACGAAAACGCAAATCGATGAAGCGAAGGGTTTCGATCTCCTGAGCCAGACGTTTGGATACGTCCTCCTGCGTCAGTCCGTTCTCTCCCAGTAAACGAACCCAGCCGAGGCTCGTCTCAGCTCCAGGAATCTGTTTGCGAATTTCAGAGATGCGGCTCTCGAGGTCTTCCCTGTTGACTGGAACAGTGCCAAAGACTGCGATCTGATTGCTCACAAGGCTGCGATCGATGAGGCGGCCAAGAGCTGCAATCTCGTCCTCATTCGTAATCGGTCCTTTTTCCGCATTAATCAAATGCGTGAATTTTGCCTCCTGCTCCACTTCGCTGCGCGTGATCGGATGACGATCCACCGTCGCGACAATACGGTCAAGCGTCTCGCCGGCGTACATCGACGCGGCAAGAAGAACCGGGAACAGGATGCAAGACAAGACTCTCATCAAAACGTCTGTCCAATGCTGAAGTACACGTTTATGTGGCTCGTGCGGTCTACCCTCGGACCGTTCGGATCGTCGCGGAACGGAAATAGCGGCGGATTCAGGTTGTAACCCAGATCCACGCGAACCGGACCAATTGGGGTACGGTACCGCACCCCCAATCCTACCGCTTGCGATATGTAGTTGTAATCGCAGGTTGGTGTAGACGAGGTTACTTGCGTTTCATGAGGTACGCAGGTCTCGGGATGTGGCTGCGACCAGTGTCCCAGGCTGGGAAAGATATCGCCGGCGGAGGCGAACACATTTCCAGCGTCGTGGAACAACACCGCACTGAGGTTCTGGCCGATATAAGGAAGAGCAATGGGAGGGGTTCGGATTTCCAGGTTGTTTAGAAACAGGCCATTGCCTCCGAGTGGAAATCCGGTGTCTTCATCCCGAGGGCCGGCTTGGTTGAGACCAAAACCGCGATGCGAGTTGCTGCCTCCAGTGAAGAATCGCTCCGGCAATGGAACCACCCCGGCGACCGATGTTAAGACGGCCGCAGCACCTGACGTCGACGGCTGACCGACCTGCACCCTGCCAAATGGATTTTCGACTCCAATGCGGGTGGAGCGAGCGAAGACCCAATGGCGCCCGCTGATGTTCTTGTTTTCAGCAAAAGAGTAATAGCTCGAATTCTGGGCAAACAGGCGCGTATAGTTCGCCTGCGATCCGAAGATGGCGGACGCAACCCCGAAGTCGAGCGCGTTGTAAGTGCCCCTGTTCGAATCGAGGGGATCGTCGCGGTGGTCGCGCACATAACTGAAACTCGGCATACCGACGCGTACGGGACGCGCCAGGAGTGGTATCAGCTCAGGACTGATCTGGAGCGTACTCTGATCGACTTTCACGCGGCGATAACTGTACTTGTAAAGTAAGGTCTCGCCTCTCCGCCATTGCTGCAGAACCTGGACCGAGCCAGCAAGCTGCTGCGAGCTGAAGGTGAGCACGTTTTGCGTGCTGTCGTACAGCGCGGTGAAGCTGAGTGTGAGATCGTCGCGATTCATCCAGTGAGGCTGCACGTAGGTCAACGAGGCACGCTGCTGCAGTCGTCCCAAATTGGTTCGAAAAACAATAGTGTCGTTGCGTCCGCGGAAGTTCGCACGCGTGACGCCGAACGTAACCAGCGGGCTAAAGCCGGTGCCGCCTCCGGGATTGCAGACCTGCGTCGAGGTGGGGTTCAACTGGATCTTCTGGCAATCGCTGTTGACATTGCCGGTCTGCACCTGAAAACCAAGTCCGTAGTCGAACGTGTAACGTTTGGCTTCCTCGATCTGCACCATGAGGTTCTTCTTGCTGACGTTGCCATCCGGATTCGCAGTTGACATGTCGGCCTGGTTGAAGATGCTCAGGTCGTAAAGCTTTCGCTGCGTGTTCAGTACTCGCGATTGGCTGAGCGGATCGCCTTCTTTGATCTCGAACTCGCGAGTCACGACGAATGGCTGGGTAAAGCGCAGCCCCGAAATCAGGATCTTGTCGACGAATACCTGGCGCCCTTCGCTGATCTTGAAGGCAACGTCCTGGCGGTTAGCCTCGCCCGGTGCCGGTTGGTTGCTGGTCTCGACCTGCACATCTGGAAATCCACGATCATAGTAGTAGCTGACGATGGTGTCGCGATCGTTCGCGAGTTGATACGACGAGAATGGCTGTCCCGGAATGGTACTCAACTGGTCCTGCAAAACGTCATTTGAGAAGTGCAGATTTCCGATCATCTGAACTGCATGAACCAGCGTCTGCGCTCCTTCATCGATATCTATTTCCACACGCAATCTGCCGGCCTTACCTTGGTAGTCGTCGTTTGTTTTCGCTGTAACGCTCACCTGTTGAAAGCCGTTTGTCTGGTATAAACCCGTAATTACGCCCAGGTCGCGCGTCAGCAGCGCAGAGCTGAATACGCCGTGTCGCTGCAGCAGATCGGCTGGCTGGATCACCATTCGCTCGCGAATGCTCTCAGAGGGAAAGTATGTGTTTCCCTTGATCACCAGATCGGTGAATTTGTGCAACTCGCCGCGATCGACATCGAAGATCACAAGCTGGCGTCCGTCTTTTTGCGTGAGCTTCGAGGTGACCGTGGCATCGAAGTAGCCTTTCGTTTGAAAATAATCGCGCAAATTGCGTCGTCCTTCCGCGAGCAGATCTTCGTCGACCGCGCCTTCTTCGAAGATCGGAACATACTTCTTCAGCAATCCTTTCCGCATTCGCGCACCTTCGACGCGGACGTCCACAATCGGCCCGCGATTGATTTCAAACACGTAGTCGAGCTTGTCGCTGTCAGGATGATAGTTCCGATCAATAACGGCTACCTGCGCCTCCAAGTGAGCGGTCTTTTGATACTTGTTCCGCAAACGCGTAAACGCCCGGCTCAGTCTTCCTGCCGTAATTGGCTGCCCCGGATGCAGTTTGGTAATTCCGCGGATTTTTCCGGGAGAGTATCCCGAATCGCCTTTCACAATGACTGCGCCCAGGCGAGCGTGCGGACCGCGATCGATAATGAAATCAACTCCGATGCGCTGGTGTTGGGGATCGAGTTCGGAGTTCATGCGAATGGTGGGCTCAAAGTACCCGCCTTCCGCCAGCAGACGCTTCATGCGTTCCATGCCGCTGGCCACGGCATCCTCATCGAATTCCTGGCCAAGCTGCATCTTGCTGGCGTTCACAAGCTGGTTTGCGGTCGGCGGACCAGGCGCGCCATAAACAACAATGCTGCCCAGGAAGAGTTTTTCATCGACGACGAATGCCAGATCGAGTGAACGGTCGGGATGAGGATCTACTTCGACGGAGATCGTGCGAAATCGTCCTGTTGCGAACAATTGCTGGATGCTGGCTTCAACGGTGTTGCGATCGAGCGCAGCGCCGGGCTGGAGCGGAAGCAATTCCAGCAGGTCGTTCTGGTCAATACGCTGCGAGTTCTTGAAGGTGACGCTGCGAACGCGATATCCGGAATACCGCACGAAGGCATCGCTGGCCTGATTCGGACGCTCGGGAGTGCCCACGTCTGCACCGGAGTGGGCCGCGCTTTGCTGAATGTCGGTCGTGGTTGACGCGCTGCTCGTTCCCGACTGCGCCCACAAACTGGAAACGATTACAAGCAGAACAAGAGAAGCTCTTGCAAAGCTTCCAAGGTGAGAGCGGCGCAGTACCTCGTTAGGAAGATGAGTCGACGTCGTCTCCCCTGCTCTGCATAGGCTCTGCATGGCGTTTTGACGCGATGCGATCAGGAAGCGGATTAGGCCTTCTCCATTAACGCGATTTCGAGCGCGCAAACGCACGAGTGGCAGCTACAGCTCTGGGGGAGCATACGCCTATAATAAAGGTGATTTCCTCACCTCCCGACGCCATCATGCTTTCTCGGCAGCGAAATGTTCCCAGACGCTAAGCCCCCCTGGCCCAAGGACGAACGATATTCTCGCCAGATCCTTTTTGCTCCGATTGGTCCTGAAGGGCAGAAACGCATCGGCGCATCGAAAGTCGCGGTGGTCGGCTGCGGAGCGATTGGCGCCTCCGCATGCACGCTTCTTGCTCGCGCCGGTATTGGAACTCTCCGAATCATCGACCGTGATTACGTCGAGCCCAGCAATCTGCAACGCCAGCTTCTATTCGACGAAGAGGACGCCCGCCAAAGCATTCCGAAAGCCGAGGCTGCAGCGCGCAAACTTTCTCAGATCAATTCCGAGGTTAAAGTTGAGCCTCAAGCCAAAGACCTGACGCCACAATCTCTCTCATTGTTGCAAGGGGTAGATCTCGTCTTGGATTGCACCGATAACTTCGAGACCAGATATCTGATCAACGATTTTGCGGTGAAATCCGAACGTCCGTGGATTTACGCTGCCGCAGTTGGCTCGTATGCAGTCAGCATGAACATCGTTCCCGGCGAGACCGCGTGCCTGAGTTGCATGTTCCCCGAGTTTCCTCGCGGAACCTTCGCCACCTGTGACACGGCTGGCATTCTGAACTCAGCGGCGACACTTATCGCCTCCATTCAGATAGCGGAAGCGCTGAAGATGTTGGTGGGAGCCCACGCAAAGTTGCGTCGGACACTGCTTTCTATCGATATCTGGACCAACGATCGCTCGGAAATTTCCGCCGCAACTCCGCGCGAAGGGTGCAAGGTTTGCGGACAAAAAATCTTTGAGCATCTGGAGGGCAAAGCTCGTCCGCAGATCACGCTATGCGGGCGCAATTCGGTGCAAATTCACGAACGCGAGCGGCCGGTAGATTTTCCCGAAATGAGTTCGCGCTTATCAGCTCACGGCCAGGTTCGCTACAACGATCTTGTGCTGAAATTCTGGCGCGATGCATATGAGATGACTTTGTTTCGCGATGGAAGGGCGATCATTAAAGGAACAAGCGATCCTGCCGTGGCGCGGAGCCTGTACGCGCGCTTCGTGGGTTCCTAAGCGAAATCACTTCGCCAGTGCCGCCGCTTTCCTGAACCAGGGCCGTTCGCGGCGCTTCAGATAGCGCGGTAAAGTTCGCTTCCTCAACAAGACTCTCCGCGCCCATTCGCGTGCTTCCTGATCTTTGCCCTGCGACTTCAAAAGCTCCGCGTAGTTAACCAATGTTTCCGACAGCGTTGAGACCTGCACCACCCGCTCAAACATTGCGGCCGCAGCTTCGGGCTGTCCGATCTTGGCCAGGCAATGAGCAAGCAGTCCTGCTGCTCGGTCATAGTCGTAGCGAATGTCTTTGGAGACTACATGCTGAAGATCAGCAACCGCGGCTGGGTAGTCGTCGAGCTTTAACGAGCAGAGCGCGCGGCGGTAGAAAGGATCAGGCGAGTCAGTGCGCGAAGAAATTGCGCGGTTGTAGCACTCTCTAGCACGACCGTATTTGCCATCATCGAGGTAAAGGTCGCCGAGCTCCTCGTAATTTCCTGCTGAAGGATTATCCAGAATGACCGCTTCCAGGCGCCGTATGCGGCTGCGCCGCGGAAATATCTGGAAGCTGCGGGCCAGCATTCCCATTTCCGGCAGCATTTCCACACAGATATAGATGAAAGCCCCTAATCCGCTGCCGAGAATGATGATCCAGAGCCAGTACCAATCTGGCCGGCGACGGATGAAATGAATGACGGCAATCGCCTGCAGGATGAAGCCGATGCCGAAAAATCCTGGTATGCCGATCATTGCTAGTAAGTTATACGGGAGAGGTTACAGGGAACAGATTACGGAAGGTAGCAAAATATGGCGCGGACCATGCGTTTCTGCCGGTCGGGCCTGCCGCTCACGATAAAATGGAACGCAGTGACACTCCCGGTTCGCCTGATCGCAGTGGACATCGACGGAACATTGATCGATTCCACTCTGGATATCCCCTCTGCAAACCTGAAAGCTCTGAGACGCGCTCACGAGTTGGGTGTGCACATTGTCTTAGTCACGGGCCGGCGCCACCGATTCGCCATGCCGATTGCCGAACAGCTTGGTTTCGAGTTCTGCCTGATCAGCTCCAACGGAGCGATCACGCGCTCAACTGGCGGGAAGCTGCATTACGCCGACATGCTTCCGCGTGCGACTGCGCACCAGGTATGCCAGCACATGTCCGCTTTCGCCGGGAACACGGTATTGACCTTCGACAAAGAAGAGCGTGGCGCAATTGTGGTAGAGCGAACTGACGAACTGGGGAGTAATATTCAGCGCTGGATCGATAAGAATCGCATGTATATCGCCGAAGTGGCGCCGATCACCGCTGCGCTCGTCTGCGATCCGGTGCAGGCGATGTTTTGCGGTACGGTCGAAAAGATGAAGCCTGCGGAGGCCCGACTGAAAGATGGAACGATGAATGGCGAGATCAGCGTCTTAAAGACTCAGTATGACCATCGCGATCTATGCATCCTTGATGTCCTTCGGCGCGGCTGCTCAAAGGGATCAGCGCTGGCTCGTTGGGCTTCACATCTTGGCATCCCGCGCACAGAGGTAATGGCTATCGGAGACAATTACAATGACGTGGAGATGCTGGAATTCGCGGGATTCCCGTTCGTGATGGCAAACGCTTCCGAGGACCTGAAGCAGAACGGCTGGCCAGTCACCCTGGATAACGAAGCTTGCGGTGTTGCCGCCGCGGTGGAAGACGTGTTGGCGGGAGTCCTGAAATGAAATTAAGAGCTCTGCTGACCATCTTGGGCCTAATGCTTCTCGCGGCGAATTGCCTTCAGGCGCGCGAGTCTGCTGTGCTGCGTAATGGTTTCAGTATTTCGCATGATCATCACCGCCAGATTGGTCCGATCACGCGACTTTTTCTTTCCGCCTCGGAAGATGAATATGTAGACATAACCTCTGCGAATATCGTGAGCTACGAGCCGGAGTTAGATATTCCAAGCCCAAAGATCGAGGTCATGCCGAATCCATCCGCAAAGCATCAGCCCGACTTGGAGCAGATCATCGAGAAAGCTGCAAATGCGAATCAGCTCGATGCTGATTTCATCCATGCAGTGATTCGCGCTGAGAGCAATGGCAAGACAACGGCTGTCTCGCAGAAAGGCGCGCAAGGACTCATGCAGCTCATGCCGCAAACGGCAATCGAGCTGGGCGTCAAAGACAGCTTTGATCCGTCAGAAAACGTGAATGCCGGCACGCGGCATTTGCGCGAATTGCTGGCGCGCTACCACAACGATCCCATTCTTGCGCTGGCCGCATACAACGCGGGCACTGGACATATCCAGCAATACCAGGGAGTTCCCCCCTATCGCGAAACGCGCGCTTATGTCGCCTCAATTATTCGCGACTTCAATCGTCGTAAGCTGGAGAAGGAGCGGGCTGGCAAATCCGCAAAGTCAACCCAAACCGCGCTCGCTAAAGTGTCGGATGGCAACTAACGATCGTGGACCGCAAGCGGCTCGTCATCACGTTCATTGTGGTAGTGGTGCTGGCAGTCCTTGTCGTATGGCAGGTACACTCCTGGCGCAAATTTGATTGGCAAATCTTCGGACAGTCTCTCGAACAACTGAACTGGTGGAAGATCCTCGGCGGCATCGGCCTTGTCTATCTCGCAGATGGATTACGAGCTTTTCGCTGGGCGATTTTTTTGCGGCCGGTGAAGAAGGTCTCACCGTGGAGTCTGCTACCGGCGCAATACATAGGCTTTGCCGGCCTTGCCCTTTTGGGACGTCCCGGCGAGGTGATTCGTCCCCTAATCATCGCTCATAGGACGGGGCTGACGTTCGCATCGCAGATCGCGGTCTGGACGGTCGAGCGCATCTTCGACATTTCCGCGGTGACAGTGATCGTCGCTGCCGACCTGCTGCTCTCGGGCACGCTGAAAACTTTTACTGATAGGCAAATCGACATCATGCGCGCACTCGGAGCCGTGCTCATCTTCATTGTCGTGGGCCTGCTGGCATTTGCCTTCAGCGTGTGGCGGAACGGCGAGCAGATCGCGCAGTGGCTGGAGCGTAAGCTGGCGAGGCGCCATGCGCACACGGGTCACCGCATCGCCTCCAAGATCAGGATCTTCAGCGCCGGACTGCATACCATCCATGATCTCGGATCATTTGCGGCTATTGCGTTCATCTCCATCGCAATTTGGACATTGATCGCGTGCGCGTATTACGCAGTTCTGCAGTCCTACAACGATGAGACCGTATACACGATGACGTTCGTGTACGGCATTATCCTCATGGCTTTCAGCGTTGCGGGAGGCGTGTTGCAGTTGCCGGTCGTCGGCGGCGGATCGCAGCTTTCAACCATCAAAGCCCTCTATTCGCTTTTTAACACTCCGCAGGAACTCGCCACTAGCTGCGGCATGATGCTCTGGCTCGTGACCTTCGTCTCAGTCACGCCATTAGGACTCATCCTCGCTCGAGTCGAGCACGTGTCACTCAGAAAGCTCGGCGAAGAATCGCACCTCGAGGAAGAGCAGGCGGAAGCCACGGTGATGATGGAGAACCCATAACAGAGATTCCCTTTCGCGGCGAACCCACGGAAAGAGGTATCACGTCAACTCAAGCCCGCGAGTTTCGGGAATGAAAATCGCAATCATGCCCGAAATGAAAAATGCCAATGCGCACACATAAAATGCCGAATCGAGTCCGTGCTGCTGGCCGATGCGGCCGATGGTAAACGGCGCGACAGAGCTCAGGGCTCGAGCACCGTTGTAGGTAAGACCCAGTGCTCGAGCGCGCACGCTAGTGGGAAACAATTCGCTGCCGATAATTCCCGATCCGGAAAAGAAGCCTGTTCCGAAGAAGGCTACGACAGCACCGAGCACAAGCAGCACAGCCGGCTGCCGCGCTGCAGCGTAAGCAGGCACAAACAGAGCGGCACAAATCGTGTAGAGCATGAACGCCGGACGCCGTCCGAGGCGATCGGCTACCCAGCCGTAGCTCGCATATCCGGGAGCCATGCCGACAATATTGAGAAAGACAAGCAGCGTGGTCGTGCTCAGCGCTCCAAAGCCGCGTCCCCCCTGGTCAACCGGGAGCGACAAGTACGGCGGAATCCACGTGAACAGCCCCCACCAGCCGAACATGCCGAATGTATTCATGATCAGCAGCGTCAGCGTTTTGCGGCGATATGGCCCGATGAAGAGCTCCCGGAAAC